>Ga0210384_10002849_pt1 | contig 20574 bp, 17 predicted proteins | sample IncBWH2MmetaG_FD_160574 | JGI IMG/M metagenome (GOLD analysis project Ga0210384, IMG submission 160574) | Forest soil microbial communities from Barre Woods Harvard Forest LTER site, Petersham, Massachusetts, United States - Inc-BW-H-2-M | ecosystem: Environmental > Terrestrial > Soil >...
AGCCGTCGCTTGCTGGAACCGGATCGCGCTGCCAGCCCGTCTTGAGGCCTCGGCTTGCTTCACCATCTCCGCCGCCGCGTCGACGCCGACGAATTGAGAGCCGGAAAACCGATCTTCAGCCAATCGGAACAGGCGCCCGGTTCCGCATCCGACATCGAGGATTGCGGCAGGCTTGGCGATCTGGTCAGCCGCCAGATCGAGCACTGTCCGTTGGACCGGTTCGAAGATCCTGCCCTGCATCCAATGGCGGTCGTACGTCTTTGCCCATCGATCGAATCGGTCCACATCGTGGCTGCGAGCCATTGGCACGGATCGTAGCCTTAGGATCGCACTGGGATTCCGCTGGATGACTGAAGAATGATCCCGGCCGCCTACTCGAACTTCCTCGTCGCCAGCACACAGGCGAGCGCGGCACTGATCGGCCTGCTCTTCGTCTCGGTGTCGATTCAGCCGGAGCGAGTCTTCGGCCGCCAGGCCGAGGCCGAACGGCAGGCTTTGGCGTTGAGTGCGTTCACCGCCCTGGCCAACGTCTTCTTCGTCTCCTTCAGCGGCCTCATCCCCAACCTTTCATTTGGTGTGTTCGTTGTGATCGCCGGCGCAGTCGCCATGAGCCAGACGCTCGCCCTTCTTGGGCTCCTGCCCAAATGGCGGCGCGAACGGACTCTTGTCCAGGGTCTCGTTCTGCTTGCGATCAGCGCGGCCATCTACGGCTATGAAATCGGGACCGGCGTCCGGCTCATCTTCACACCGGCAGACAACGGGTCGCTGACGGTGCTGCTCGAGTTGCTGCTGGGTGGTTACTCGATCGGTCTCGCACGGGCGTGGCAGCTGCTTGGCGCGCCACACGGCCGGGGCACCATCAGCGGCCTGTGGGAAAGACTCACCTCACGCTCTCGCGCTCCACACGCCGACCCGATCGCGAAAGATCACCCAAGCGACGCTGCCCGCGATCCCGAGGACCGGACCTAGCCCTTCACGTAAGACAGCTTTTCGGCCACCTTGCCGTCGCGTATGCGGAAGACATCGGCGCCGCGAACATGCCCGGCGCTAGTCCCGGAGCCCCACGAGAAACGCCAGCGCGTCACGACCCGGTCGTCCACAGCGATGAGCTCTTCGGTCTCGAATCGTGGCGATTGCGTGCCGGCGAAGAACTGGTTCCAAAACTGCCGAACCGCCTTGGTTCCGACATGACGCTCGCCGTCCGGTGCGGGAAACGTGTTCTCGAAAATGCAGTCATCGGTCATGAGCGCCATGACCGCATCGACGTCCCCGCGCGCGAAGGCTTCATTGAACTTCGCGACCACGCCAACGGCATCTGGTTGTTCGCCGGCGTGTTTCTCCCGGTCCATGTGAGGGATTTTAGCCACGCGGTAAACGCAGCGAGGACGGCGGGCCAACCGTTTGAGTACTCGTTCCAAGGGGATGCTGGCGTTTCCTCTGACCCGGCCGGAGCGCCCCTAGCCGACGTTCAGCGGCGATTTGTAGCCCGGCCGCGACGCAAGTTAGCTGCCGCGCGCCCGTTTTCAGCTGTAGGGGTCCCGACTTCGAGCCTGGGCGGCTTCCTCTTCAACTCCGGGCTGCTGCCGGTTCACACCACGGTCGGAGGAGGTCGAGATGAGCGGTCGCCGAATCGCGGCCCGCGCCGCCGTAAGCGCAGGCTCCATGGACAAACAACCCAAGCAGAATCGGACCGGACGATTCGCCGTGCTGATTCTTGGTGCGGGTGGGATCTCGGGCGTCGCCGCGATGCTCGGTGTGTGGCCTTTCGGCAGCGTCCAGGGGTTAGTCAGCCAGATCGTGCACGGCTCGCCGTCAGGACCCATCGAAGCCCGAAGCATCTTTCCGGCGGTTCCACCGGTCCATCAGGTGATCGACGTCTACGACCCGCCGCCGGCCGCGCCGCCGGCCCCGCCCGCCGCAGCGCCGCCGAAGCCCTCGCCCCAACCTCCGATGGCGACACCAACTCCCCGGCACCACCCAAGCCCGCACCCAACCCCTCCAGTCACATCCTCGCCATCGCCAAGCCCGAGCCCTGGTGGCGGCGGCGACTGATGGAAGCGCGCTTCCAACCAACGACCCGGAACAAAGCGATCCTCATCGTTCGAGCCGCCACATTCGGTGGTGCAATCGGCGCGCTGGGGATCACGTGGCTGTTTTCAAACCTCGCTGAGGCGTACTTTTCCGGCAAGGCGGTTACCGCCCACACACCGCCTACGCCGCAGGTTCCAGTCGCAGCGGTTCCCCAACAGGCTCCACCCACTGTCGTCAAGACCGTGGTCCACCACCCTTCCAGCGGCCGCCCGGCAGCTCCCATTTCGGGTCCCGCGCCGCGCCCTCCTGGACAAGCTCCGGTTCCGGCGCCTCCGCCTCCGCTCCCACCGGTGTGCCACTCGACACCGTCGCACCCTTGCTGAGATCCGCGTCCTTCGTCGCTATGGGCACTCGCAACACCGTTGTGGTCGACGACAGCGCATCCCTCCCGGCGGCGATGGCCATCGTGCAGAACCTGATCGCTGAGATCGACGCAGTCTGCAGCCGGTTTCGAGAGGAATCCGAGCTGTCGCAGCTGAATCGCCGCCACGGCCGCGTCATGGAGCTCTCGTCCATCCTCGAGGAGGCAATCGTGGCCGCGCTGCATACCGCCGAGATGACCGACGGATTGGTTGACCTGACGGTGGGAAAGGCCGTCCTGGAGATGGGATACACGGCCACCTTCCGCGACCTGCCGACCGACGGACCGCCGGTGCGAATGCGCGTAAGCAAGACGATCGGATGGCAGGCGCTTGCGTACGACCCGATCGCCCACACCCTCAAGCTCCCGGCCGGTGTCGCTCTCGACCTCGGGGCGAGCGGCAAAGCTTGGGCGGCTGACAAGGCCGCCGCGGCTGTAGTGGAAGGCCTTGGTGTGTCCGTGGTCGTCGACTGCGGTGGAGACATCGCCGTCCGCGGGACCGCGCCAAATGGTGGATGGCCGATTCGGGTCGCCGAGGACGTCGACTCCGATGTTTGGCAGGACATATCCGTCTTCGACGGCGGGCTTGCGACATCCGGTACGACCGCACGCCGGTGGCGCCGCGGCGGAGTCGATCTCCACCACATCATCGACCCCTCCACTGGCCTGCCTGTCCGCACCCCTTGGGCAATGGTCTCGGTCGCAGCCGCGTCGTGTGTCGAGGCCAATGCCGCCGCGACTGCCGCGCTGATCATGGGCGAGCGGGCGCCTGGCTGGCTCGATGCACGAAAGCTTCCCTCGCGCCTCGTCGATGTGAGCGGCGCGGTTTCCTACGCCGGCGGCTGGAGAGCATAGGTCGCGGTGCCCGCGCACTTTCTCGCCGCCGCAGTCTCGACCACCGGCCCCAGCTGGTACTGGTATGCGACTCGCGGCCTCGGCGTCAGCACGCTCATCGTGCTCACCGGCACGGTCGTGATCGGGATCGTGACGGCGGTGCGATGGAGCGGTCAGACGACACCCGCGTTTGTGGCCGCGGACATTCATCGCAACCTGAGCCTTCTCGCCGTCTTGCTGCTGGCTGCCCACATCGTCACCACGGTGCTGGATCCCTTTGCTCACATCAGCGTTCGCGACGTGATCATTCCCGTGGGAGCCGCATACCGACCCGTCTGGCTGGGCTACGGCGTGGTCGCCACCGACATTCTTATCGCAGTTATTGCGACCAGTCTTCTGCGCGAGCGCATCGGCCCGCGCATGTGGCGATGGCTCCACTGGGCTGCTTACGCCTCCTGGCCGCTCGCTGTCGTTCACGGGCTCGGGACCGGCAGCGACGCCAGGGCGCCCTGGCTGATCGCGGTCGTTGTCTCGTGCGTGGTCGCAGTGCTGTTGGCGCTGATCGAGCGCATCCGCCGCGGCCCGCTCATCACACTGCCGATCCGGGCCGGGGCCGGCGTCGCTGCCGCCCTGTTCCTCTTCGTGGTCGGCACATGGGCCTTCAGTGGTCCATTCCAGGTTGGGTGGGCGGCCAAAGCGGGCACTCCGCCTGTCAAGCCGGTCGTCGCCGCCAAGCCTGGACCGGTGCATCCCGGCCCGGGTGGCTTCAGCGATCCTCTCGTCGGGACGATGGTGCGTGACGCTGCGGGCGACACGCAGATCTCGATGAGGGACACGGTCGACACCGCGCTCACCATCTCCATCCGCTCCCCTAACAGCAGCGAGACGCTGCCCACGGTAGCGATCAATCGCGACCAGCGGAACCTGTGCAGCGTCCCCGCCACCGTCGCCGCCACCCTCTACGCGGTGTGCGGCCCGACCCGTCTGACCATTGCGTTTTACGGTCCGGCCTCTGCCCTTACGAGCGGTGGTCAGATCACGGGGCGGCTGGTCACGTCAGGGCCGTTGAACTGATGGCGGCAGTCCTGCCTGCTGACCACATCGCGATCCGCCCCGCAGTCGGCACGCGGCTCATGGCGGGTCCCCCTCCCACAGCAGGGTTTGAGCGCATCGATGACCATCAACTGCGCCTGGGACCTCGCCCGGCCGGCGGCGCGGCGCTGATCGATGTCCTCGAGCAGAGTGGTCTGCGCGGTCGTGGTGGCGCGTGGTTTCCAACCTGGCGCAAGTGGGCCTCTGTCGCCAACAGCTCAGATGGGCACTCGGTGGTGGTGGTCAACGCGTCGGAGGGTGAACCGCTGAGCGCGAAGGACCGAACGCTCGTCACGCTGCGCCCGCACCTGGTTCTGGACGGCGCGGTTCTCGCGGCCGAAACCCTCGGCGCCAACGACATCGTGGTGTATCTGTCGCGAGGTTCGCGGACAACCGAGCGCGCCCTGGAGCAAGCGCTGAAAGAGAGGAGCGCGGCGGGCCTTCACGAGGCGCCGATCCGTGTCGTGCGCACGGCTCACCGGTACATAGCAGGAGAGTCTTCGGCGGTCGTCAATCGTGGCTCTGGCGGGTTGTCCAAACCCCGATTCAGCCTGCGGCGCTCGGCCGAGAAGGGCATCAACGACCAACCGACCTTGATCCAGAACGCCGAGACGCTGGCTCATGTTGCGATGATCGCCCGCTACGGCAGCGCCTGGTTCCGGAGGCTGGGAACCGACGGTTCGCCCGGCACCGCGCTGATGACGGTGTGCGGAAACGTCCTGCGCCCGGGGGTATACGAGGTCGATCTGGGAGCGCAGCTGGGGGGTGTCATCGAAGCCGCGGGCGGGACGGTTTCGCCTGCGCCGGGCGCGCTTCTTGGAGGCTACTTCGGAACCTGGTTGGATCCGAGCTGGCTCGAAGGCCTCCCGCTTGACGTGGATCGATTGCGCACGACCTACAAGACCTCATTCGGCTGCGGAGTGCTTGCGGTGTTGCCGCAAGGCGCCTGTGGCGTGGTCGAGGCAACCAGGGTTCTCACCTACCTGGCCGCCGAGTCGGCGGGCCAGTGCGGACCCTGTGTCAACGGGTTGGGCGCTTTGTCCGACGCGATGGAGCGCGTGGCCGCCTCGGAAGCGACATTCACTGACATCAACCAGGTGCGGCGATGGATGGAGATGGTGAAGGGGCGGGGCGCGTGCCACCATCCGGATGGCGCCGTAGGCCAGCTGGCCAGCGCGCTGACGGTCTTCAACGACCACCTCCGAAGGCACCTCAACGGCCAACGGTGCTACGGAACCACCGTGGCCGGTTTCCCCCAACCACCGTCGCCCGGCAGGGGGTGGCAGTGACCGAGAAGGTTCAGCGCCGGCTCCGGGTCAACCCGATCCTTTGCAACGGATACGGCTACTGTGCCGAGATCGTGCCCGAGCTCGTCTCCCTGGACGACTGGGGGTTTCCGATCGTGAGCAATCGTCCGATCGACGATGACAAGCTGCTGGGCCTGGCTCGGCGCGCGGTGGCGACGTGTCCCCGGCTGGCGTTGCTGATCGAGGAGACGGTGCCGGCGACTACAAACCGCTGAGGCTTCGCGTCGAGGGCACGAAGTAGTACGCGCCGGTAAGCGGTCGTGCGTAGCGAGTCAGTGCGTCGCGAACACCATCGCCTTGTCCGGCCATGCTGCCGAGCATCTTTGCCAGCCGGCCCTGTTCCGCGCTGAAGCCGACAAACATCGTGCCGTGGTCGGTCACGGTCCCGTACGGCATGTTGCGCCGGAAGATCTTGCCGAAACGGTCCTGGTCGGTTCGGGCCACGTGGGAGTCGGGCGGCTTGACGTCGAGCTCGATGCTCTCGTCCTTGGTGCGTCCGATCACATGTTCCTGGCCGCCGACGGGCAATGACTCCCAGGCCGAGACGTCGTGTGTCCACTTCTGCAACAACAGGATCGTTCCGCCCGCTCCTGCGGCGCCATCGGCGATCAGGGCAATCTCAGGCGCGTCGAAGAGGCTCGGATTCTCGGTTCCATCGATGAAGCCCGTCAGATCGCGATCGTGGCGATAAGGCCAGCTGGTGGTTTCTTCGACGACCGATGCGATGGCGCTCAGTGCGGCCATCGTCTCGCGGGCCGTGTCGAAGATGACGTCATACGCGCTACCCGAAAGCCAGAGCACGGCGTCGTGCTGCGTTGCGGGCATGACATAGCCGTCGCTGCCCTGCAGCTCCCGGTTGAAGCCCTCGACACCAGCCGGCGCATCGTCGGGGACGAGCTCGCGCCAGAGCTCCGGGCGGAACCCCACCACGAAGTTGACCCCACCCATGGTCGTGCGGGGCTCACGCAAAGAAGCGAGAGCGCGCACCAGGGCCGGTGCGGCGGCTCGGTCGCGGGCGTCCAGCTCCAGGTAGGCGTGTGACGCCGTCCCCAGAGCGAAGATCCCGCTTTGCGGAATGGTCACGCGCTCAGCTGCGAGCGGCCGGCGCGCCATCGTAGACGGTCGCTATGGCGGACATGTCCAGGTCCCCAACCGTCTTCGCCGCGCGCTCGTACAGGACCTTGACCTCGCCGGTGAGCGGCGCCTCGGCTCCAACCCGCTCGTAAAGCTCTGTCGCCATCCGCACGTCCTTCAACGCGTCGCGCAAGGCGAACGTGACTGGTTCGTAGCGGTGCTCGACGAACCCTGTTTTGCGGGCGTTGAGAACCGGTGCGACGCGGATGAGCACCGAGAAGACATCCTCCGCATTCAGCCCCGCGGCGGTCCCGGCGGCCAGCAGCTCGGCGGCGAGCGCACTGACGCCGGCGATCATGCTGTTGGCGACGAGCTTGAGCTTCGCGGAGCTCCCGACATCGCCCAGCCGCCGAACCTCGCCAAGCGTCTCGAGCACCGGGCGGGCCTGTTCGATTGCCGCCTCCCGACCTGATGCCAGCACGATCAGCGTGCCCGCCTCGACAGCTCCGACGCTGCCCAGCACCGGCGCTTCGACAAACTGCGCGCCGGCGCGCTCGATCGCCGGCACGATCTCTTTGGCCACATCGGGTCCCGCGGTGCTCATCTCCACGAAGACCTGGTGCTGCGCGGAAACGACGGCGCCGCCCTGGCCCAGATAGGCCGCTCGCACCGCGTCGGCGTCGGTGAGCATCGATATGACGATCTCCGCCCCGGCGACGGCCTCGGCCGGAGTCGCCGCGACCTTGCCCACGTCAAGGGCTTTTGCGCGTTCTGGAGTGCGATTCCACAATGTCAGCTCGTGTCCGGCGCTGTTGAGCCGTCTTGCCATCGCGCCCCCCATCTTCCCCGTGCCGAGTATCGCCACGCGCATGATCCCGCCTCCTTTTTGAGCCGTTTGCTCCCTGATTCAGTATGCAGCGCCAGGTCATCGCTAGCGGTTCGTTTCGCGGCGGACGAAAAGGGCGGTGCCCGCGATCATGAAGACCGCGAACATCAGCAGCAGCACCGCGACGTTTGTTGCCGGTGTCGCGAGCACGAGGCGCGCATCGGATGAGTCGCTGAAGACGACACCGCGAATGAGATCGATCACATACCCATCGGCGAAATCAGCGACGCGAGCGCGAGGTACCAGGGCAGGGCGTTGATCGGGGCGATCAGCCCGGCCAGGAAGTACTGAGGCAAGAACACGAAGTTGAAAACCTGGTTGGATGCGCGTGAGTCGCTCATCGTGTTCAGCAGCACAAGACCGAACGCACCGCCCATGAAGCACGACAAAAGCGCGACGGGCACCAGCAGTGCGACGTGAGCCGCGGTGAGTGGAACGCGCAAGGCGAATGCGAGGACGACCATCGGCAGCACCTGGATCACCGCGACCGTCGTTTCTCCAAGGATCTTGCCCACGACGATGGAGTAACGCGACACGGGGGAGATGAAGAGCTCCTGCGCGAAGTCGTTCACGCGATCATCCATCAGCGAGGTCAAGCCCTGGGCCGTCGACTGGAACAGCGTCATTCCCAGGAATCCCGTGAACGTGAAGGCGATGAAATTGATGCCGGCCGACTTGCCGAGATTGAGCTGCAGCGTCCCTCCGAGCATCGAGATCATCACAAAGGGAAAGACGACCGAGGCCACCAACCTTCCGGGGTCGCGTATGAACTTCAGGAGATCCCTCGCGGCGATCGCCGCGACGGCGTTCAGCTCACGCATCGCCTGCCGCCAGAATCCGGAGGTACGCATCCTCGAGGGTGGGCGACTCCGTCCTGAGCACCGTCAGCGGCTCGTCGATGGCGCGGACGACCTCGTGAGCCGTGCGTCCATCGAGGGCGATCACGAAATGTCCGTCCTCGCTGAACGGGATGTTCGTTGCGACCAACCTCCGCCGGAGGGCGGTGCGGTCGGTCGCATCGACGACGAGCCGCTCATGGCCCAGCTCTGTCTTCACATCCCGCGGCGCACCCATCGCCACGACATGGCCGTGGTCGAGGATGCAAACGTGGTCGGCCTCCTCAGCCTCGTTCAGCTGGTGCGTGGTCAGGCAGATCGTGATGTCGTGGCGGCGCCTGAGCTCGCCGATGTACTGCCAAAGGTTGCGCCGGCTGACGGTGTCCAGGCCGCTGGTGGGCTCATCGAGGAAGAGCACGCGAGGATGGTGCATCAGCCCTCGAATGATCTCGAGCTTGCGCTGCATGCCACCCGATAAGCGCTTGACCGGCTTGAAGAGGTCGGCGCCGAGCCCCACCACGTCGGCGAGCTCTCGAAGCTGCTTGCGGTAACCGCCAGGCATAAGCCAGTAGAACGGTCGGAACGGATAGAGGTTGTAAAGGATGGCGTGGATGCGGACGTTCTCCTCACCAGTGAGGTTCATGTCGAGCGACGGCCTCTGGAAGATGATTCCGACCTGGTGGCGCACAAGGCTTGCCTCGCGCACGACGTCGTGACCGCTTATCCGCACGGTGCCCGACGTGGGCGACAGCGTCGTGGTCAGGATGGCGATGGTGGTCGTCTTGCCGGCTCCGTTCGGCCCGAGCAAGGCGAAGAATTGTCCAGGCTCGACGCTGAAGCTGACTCCGTCGACGGCGTTCGTCGTCCCCTTGCGGTAACGCTTGACCAGGTCACGAACCTCGATCGCGGGTGTGGCCAAGCCACCTAGCCTAGAGCGTCCGCGGCGCCGTGGGTAATCGGGCGCGTGCCCGCGTTACCGATTTGAGTCCACACGCTGAAACGTTGATCGAAGGCCGGCGCGCGCGCCAGGCCTCATCGAAGCAGGGGATTGATCGGTGATCCGAACACGTGCTTCCGGCCGTCAAAACGGCGAAGGGCGCGCCCTCAAGATTGGCTGGGGCGGGATCGTGGCGGCGGTTGCCGTGAACATGGTCCTCGGGAGCGTCGTAGGAATGGCAGCCCGCAGTTACCTGAGCCGGCAGGCGATGGCCGCCCCGTTGTCGGGCGTCACCGTCGTTCACGCCCAGCCTCTGATTGCGGCAGCGTCCACGGACGCGCCATCTCGTAGTCCGGTTGTGCTCCCCGATCACATCTTGCTGCAGGTCCCGTACACGACCCAGGCACCACTAGGCAACTGGGCGCAGCATCAGGAGAGCTGCGAAGAGGCAACGCTGACCATGCTCTCGTCCTACTGGGCGCGGGACCGATCGGTGGTCATCGATCCAAACACGGCGGACGCTTCGATCGCCGCACTCGTGCGCTGGCAGGTTCAACACTGGGGCTCCGAGGACGACCTCACGGACCATCGGATGGGAGAGCTGGCCAAGGACTACTACGGTTACGGGTACCAGATCGTGCCCAACGATCCTGAGGGGATACGCGAGCAGCTTGCGGCGGGCCGCCCGCTCATCGCGAGCGTCCGCACCCACGGCCTAGGGAATCCAAACTATCCCGGCTACGGCAACCACTACGAGCAGAGCGGCTGGTCGGTGCCGCATTTCGTGCTCGTGATCGGGTATGACGGCGACGGTGTGTGGCTCAACGACCCTGGGATCTCAAAGGGACGGGGTTACCACATCACCTATGGGCAGCTCGCGCACGCGATCGACAGCCTGGACCAGCACCACCCCGCACTAAATGAGGGGCAGGTGCTCCTGGTAGCGGCGCCCCAAATCGATCCCAAGCCCCACCAGGCGATCTAGGCAAGGCCGACTCGACCCTATTGGTTCGGGTAGCTCGCCCTGGTTGGGCGTTTCTGTATTGAGGCGCGTCGGCTTCAAGGCTGAGGCGCCTCAACCACCTCGGTCTCGCTAAGGAGGCAAGACATGGAGTGTGAGATGTGCGGCCAGGAGGTCGCGAACTCGGAAGAGCTTCAGCGGCACAGGGAGCGTTTGCACCCATACCCCGACGACAAGGGCGGGACCTCCGTCGAGGATGGGGAGAAACCAGACCTGATGGCGCCTGAGCCCGAAACAGCCGACCCAGAGCCGGCGCAACGGCGCCGCTAAACCGTAGGGTCAGCGGCAATTACCCCTGCCGCTGGCCCCGTCTTTATCTCATCAGATGATTCCAGCTTGAAGCCTCGACTTCGAACCCGAAACGCCGAACACCACCGCAAAGGCTGGTAGACCGCAGCTCAGGCAAATGCCGGCAGGACGGTCGCCGGCGATACCTGAATCGCGAAGATCACGTACCGCTGTGTGGCAAATGCGCCCGCCCACAGGGGCCAGCACGTGGTGAGCGTCAGCCGGTAGCTGTTGAGGCCAGGTACGAGGACGGTGCGATCGTCCGGGTTCACGATCCGGCTGCCCGTAATGCGATATCGGTACACGCCGTATCGGGTCTCGAGGTCGATCTCATCGCCTCGCTGCAGCTGCGGAAAGTTGATCCAGTAAACGTTGTGAGCCGCCACGCCGACTACCCCAACTGAGCCGGGCCACACGGTGGTCGGGTAGTGGCCGGGCCCCGAGTACAGGTGCGCGCGGTCGACGCCCTCGCGCACAGCGGCGAAGTAACCCAGGCGAGGAACGCGGATCGCGAAATCGATGCCGTTGATCGGGTGCTGCAGGCCGGGATCGATTGCCGCAGGCGGAGCCGGTCGCGCGGCGACCTCGCCCAACCACTCGCGGTCGAGGTTCTGCTGCACCGCAAAGCCTTGCCACAATCCGTCCAGGAACGTTAGGAGGAGGAAGAGACCGATGGCAATAGAGCCAATCGCGGCGGCTCGAAGTGGGTGCAGCCTCCGGCGCCGCCGGCGGGACGCGTACTGCTGGCGTCGCGCAAAAGCCATACATCTAGAACGCGCCGGTGGCGCTCGCCACGCGGCTCAGAGGACGAAGTAGAAAGTCGCTCCCTCGCCCACGGCCCCTTCTGCCCAGGCCCGGCCCCCGTGCCGGTTGACGATGCGGCGGACTGTGGCGAGGCCGATGCCGGCGCCTGGGAACTCGCTCTGGCTGTGCAGTCGTTGAAAAGCCCCAAAAAGCTTGTGCCCATAGATCATGTCGAAGCCGACGCCGTTGTCGCGCACGAAGGTGCGCATCTCGCCGTCCACAAGTTCGCTCGCGACCTCGATGGATGCGACCCGCTCCTTGCTCGTGAACTTCCACGCATTGTTGATGAGATTGCCGATCAGGATCCGCACCAGCCGCCGGTCACCCGACACGACGAGGCCATCCGCGATGTTGAGCTTCACGTGGCGCTTGGGGTTCTCTCCACGCAGCTCGTCCGCGACTTCGCCGGCCAGCGCGCTCACATCGACCTTCTCCCGACGGATCTCGCCGCTCGTCAGCTGGAACAGGCTCTGGAGTCCGTCAAACGCCGACGTCATCCGCTCGCTCGCGCGCCTCATCCGCGCCAGGTAGTCCTTTGCCGTGTCGTCTAGTTTCGCGCCGTAGCCCTCGACCAAGGACTGGCTTAGGCCGTCAAACGTTACCAATGGCCCGCGCAAGTCGTGTGAGACGGAGTAGCTGAAGGCCTCCAGCTCGCGGTTGACCGCGGTCAGCGCGGCGGTCCGTTCCTGTACGAGGTCCTCCAGCTGCGTCCGGTACCGGCGCAGCTCCAGCTGCGCTTTGTAGAGCTCGACGAACACGGCGACCTTGGCCCGCATGATCGCGGGCACGACCGGAGCGAAGACGAAATCCACCGCGCCGAGGTCATAGCCCTTCCCCATATCCGTTTCCGCCTGGTCGAGAGCGGTGACGAAGATGATCGGAGTCAGCTCGGATCGCGGCCGCTGCCGGATGAGCTGGGCGGTCTCGAATCCGTCCATCACCGGCATCCTCACGTCGAGGAGGACGACCGCGAAGTCCTGGCGCAGCAGCTGCCTCAATGCATCGGCTCCCGACGCCGCCTCGATGACGTTCTGACCAAGAGGCGCGACGATCGCCTTGAGCGCAAACCGTTTGGTGGCATCGTCATCCACCACGAGGATCCCGACAGGCGAGTCGCCAGAGCCGTTGCTCTTGTGAGAGGTGCGGACGGCGGTCATGTGACCCTGCGGAAGAGGCTCAGTCCTTCCGCCACCTGTTCGTAATGGCTGCTTTCGGGGTTGAACGTGAGCGACTCATGTCGGCCGAGAGCGAGGTAACCCGAACGGACGAGGCTTTCATAGAAAAGGCGATGGGCCCGCTGTTGCAGCGTGGGCCGGAAGTAGATCAGAACGTTGGTGCACACGATCAGCTGGAAGTCGTTGAAGGAAGCGTCAGTGACCAGGTTGTGCTGCGCCCACGAGATGTTGCGCTGCAGGCTGCGGTGCAGCCTGGCCTGTTTGTCCGAGACGCTGTAGAAGTCTGAAAGGGCACCCCGCCCGCCGGCGCGCAGATAGTTGTCTTCATAGCTCAACACGAGCTCGAGCGGATAAACGCCCGTCCGCGCGACGGCGAGCGCGTCATCGTTGAGGTCGGTCGCGTATAGGCGGCAACGGTCATACACGCCTTCCTCTTCGAGGACGATGGCCAGCGAATAGACCTCTTCACCCGTCGCGCAGCCGGCGATCCAGACCCGAACCGTGGGGTACGTGCGCAACACCGGGATGATCTCCTCCCGGATGCATCGCAGCGTGTCCGCCTCCCGGAACATACCCGTGACGGTCACCCCAACCACGCTGAGAAACCTCTTCAATGCCGAGGCGTTGTGCAGCAAACGGTCCTGGTAGGCGGAGATCGTCGCCACGCCCTCGCCCGCCATTCCCAGGGTGAGGCTCCGTCGCAACGGCGCCGCTGCGTAGTCGCGGAAGTCATATCCATAACGCAGGGCAACCCCTTCGAGCAGGAGCTTCATCTCGATCTCCTCGATGTCCGATTTGGCTGGAACGGCTTCGATTGCCATCAACGCCTCACTGATTGAGCCAGCTTCTAAGCATCGACAACAGGTTGGTTCTGTTCACCGGCTTGGCGATGTAGTCGGAGGCTCCGGCTTCGATGCATTTCTCGCGGTCCCCCTTCATTGCTTTGGCGGTGAGGGCGATGATCGGCCGCTCACTGAACGAAGGCAGCTTGCGCATCGCGGCCATCGTTTCGTATCCGTCCATCTCAGGCATCATCACGTCTACAAGCGCAACGTCGATGTCGCCATCGTTACGCATTGCTTCAATCGCATCGATCCCGCGGTCTACGGACGTGACCAACATCTGCTGTCGCTCGAGCATCGCGGTCAGGGCAAAGATGTTGCGGATGTCGTCGTCGACGATGAGCACCTTCCTTCCCTTCAAGGAAGGCTCGATCGAGATGGCGCCTGGGGAGCCTGGCTCTGGGAACTCGGCCACCTCCTCCTGGTCCGCTTGAAGGATCGCGTTTACCTCTTCCCGAAGCCTTTCCGGTGACCGCACCTCCTTGACCACGATGGTCTTCGTCGCCCGCCCAAGCCGCAGCTCATCCTTGCGAGTCAGGTCTTGCGCTGTGTACACGAGCACCGGGATCGATCGCAGGCTCTTCTTGCTGCGTAGGTGGTCGATCACGTGCCAGCCACTCATGCCGGGGAGGCCGAGGTCCAGCACCACGCAGTCGAAGCGCTGGCCTTCCAGGGCCGTCAGCGCCTCCTCGCCGCTGGCCACTGCCGTGGTTGTGGCCCCGATCGGCTCCATCACCTCCACTATGTGGCGCCTCTGGACAGGGTCGTCCTCGACGACGAGAAGGTTCCTCGCCGCCTCGCGTGCACCATTGCCAGAATGACTCGCGGCGGAGCGGACCTGCCCCGATGCCGCATTGGGCAAGGCAGTTCCGTCACCCGACCCGTTTGCCGATGCATCAGACGCAGGACGCCGCGCCGCCGCCGGCCCGGAAGCAGGAACGTAAACGGTAAAGGTGCTGCCTTCGCCGAGCTTGCTTTGAAGCGTGATCTCGCCGCCAAGCAGACGCGACAGCTCCCGGCAGATCGAAAGGCCCAACCCGGTGCCGCCATATTTGCGACTCGTCGTGCCGTCGCCTTGGGCGAAAGCCTCGAACACGGATCTCTGCTTGTCCGGCGCGATGCCGATTCCCGTGTCGGTCACACTCATAGCGACCACTCCGGCGGCCCGGTTCAGGGCGTCGTTGCCGGAGCTCCAACCGGATGTTGCCGGCTCGGCACGGAACGCAACGCTACCGCGCTCTGTGAACTTGAACGCGTTGCTGAGCAGGTTGTTGAGGACCTGCTGCAGGCGATGGGGATCGGTTTGGATCGTGCTGGGCAGCCCGGGCTGGAGGTCGATCGTGAATGTCAGGTTGGTCGCCTCCGCGACATGCCTGAACATTCGGTCGAGCATCGGCTGCAGCTCTGTCAGCTTCCAGTCGACGACGTCGAGGGCGACTGTTCCGGACTCGATCTTGGTCAGGTCGAGGATGTCGTTGATCAGCTTGAGAAGATCTGTGCCTGACGAGCGGATGATGGTGGCGTACTCGACCTGCTTCGGCAGAAGGTTGCGGTCCGGGTTGTCCGCGAGCTCTTGGGCCAGTATGAGCAGGCTGTTGAGCGGCGTGCGGAGCTCGTGCGACATGTTGGCGAGGAACTCCGACTTGTAACGAGACGTGATCTCGAGCTGTTCAGCCTTCTCTTCGACCAGGGTCTTCGCCGCTTCGACCTCATGTCGCCTTGACTCGATCTCGGAGTTCTGCTGAGACAGCTGACGCGCCTTCGCCGCGAGCTCCTCGTTGGTGCGCTGCAGCTGATCCTGCTGGCTCTGCAGCTCGTTGGCCAGCGACTGAGACTGCTTTAGGAGCTCTTCGGTCCGGCTGTTGGCGTCGATGTTGTTGAGGACGATCCCAATGCTTTCGGTGAGCTGCTCGAGGAAGTCTTGGTGGGTTGGGCTGAAGCGGTGAAACGAAGCCAGCTCGATGACTGCCCGAACGTTCCCCTCGAAGAGCACCGGCAACACGATGATGTTCACCGGCGAGGCTTCGCCCAGGCCGGAATTGATCTTCACGTAGTCCGCGGGGACGTCGGTCAAAAGGATGCGGCGCTTCTCGAGCGCGCACTGGCCCACCAGACCCTCCCCAAGCCGGAACTCCATCGGCAGGTTCTTGCGGCTCTTGTACGCATATCCCGCCTGGAAGGCGAGGTGGGCCTCTCTTCCATTTGGCCCGACCATGCTGTAGAAAACGCCGTGCTCGGCGCTCACCAGCGGCGCGAGCTCGAACAGGATCATCTTGGAGACGGTCATCGGGTCGCGCTGCCCTTGCAGCATTCGCGCGAACCGGGCAAGGTTCGTCTTGAGCCAGTCCTGCTCGGTGTTCTTGTCGGTCGTCTCTTTGAGGTTTCGGATCATCTCGTTGATGTTGTCCTTGAGGGCGGCGACCTCACCACTTGCCTCGACGCGGATCGACCGCGTCAGGTCCCCGGTGGTGACTGCCGTGGCCACCTCGGCGATCGCCCGAACCTGGGTGGTGAGCGTGCCGGAGAGCTGATTGACGTTGTCCGTGAGATCTCGCCACGTTCCGGCCGCGCCAGGCACCTTGGCCTGACCGCCCAGCCTGCCTTCCACCCCAACCTCGCGCGCGACGGTGGTGACCTGCTCGGCGAATACGGCGAGCGTCTCGGTCATGCTGTTGATGGTGTCGGCGAGCTCTGCGATCTCGCCCTTCGCCTCGAGGCTGAGCTTGGCCTTCAGGTCGCCTTTGGCCACTCGGGTGACGACGCGGGCGATGCCGCGGACCTGGTCGGTGAGGTTGCTGGCCATCGTGTTGACGTTGTCGGTGAGACCTTTCCAGACGCCGGCCACACCCTTGACGTCGGCCTGGCCGCCGAGCTTGCCTTCGGTCCCCACCTCGTGAGCGACACGGGTGACCTCGGCTGCGAAAGCGTTGAGCTGGTCGACCATGGTGTTGACGGTGTTCTTTAGCTCCAGGAGCTCTCCCCGGACATCGACCGTGATCTTCTTGGAGAGGTCGCCATTGGCCACTGCAGTCGTGACCTCGGCGATGTTGCGCACCTGACCCGTGAGGTTGCTGGCCATCGAGTTGACGTTGTCGGTGAGGTCCTTCCAGACACCGCCCACGCCCTCGACCTCGGCTTGCCCGCCGAGCTTGCCCTCTGTGCCTACCTCACGCGCCACTCGTGTCACTTCGTTCGCGAACGCGTTGAGCTGATCGACCATCAGGTTGATGGTCTTTTTCTGCTCGAGCAGCTCGCCCTGGACGTCGAGCATGATCTTCTTGGAGAGGTCGCCCTCGGCCACGGCGGTGATGACCTCGGCGATGTTGCGCGTGCGCTCGGTGAAGTTGCTGGACATCGAGTTGATGTTGTCGGTCAGGTCCTTCCACACGCCGCCGACGCCCTTGACCTCGGCCTGGCTTCCCAGTCGACCTTCGGTACCAACTTCGCGCGCTACGCGCGTGACCTCGCCGGCCAGCGCATTGAGCTGGTCGACCATAAGGTTGACCGTGTTTTTGAGCTCCAGCAGCTCCCCGCGAACGTCGACGGTGATCTTCTTGGAGAGATCACCGTTGGCGACCGCGGTCGTAACCTCGGCGATGTTGCGCACCTGGTCGGTGAGGTTGCTGGCCATGGAGTTGACGTTTTCGGTGAGGTCTTTCCAGATCCCGCCGACCCCGCGGACCTGGGCCTGGCCTCCGAGCTTGCCTTCGGTCCCCACCTCGCGCGCAACGCGAGTCACCTCGTTCGCGAACGCGTTGAGCTGATCGACCATCGTGTTGACGGTGTTCTTCAGCTCCAGGATCTCGCCCTGGACGTCAACGGTGATCTTCTTGGAGAGGTCGCCATTGGCGACCGCGGTGGTGATCTGCGCGATGTTGCGTACCTGGCCCGTGAGGTTGCCGGCCATCGAGTTGACGTTGTCGGTGAGGTCCTTCCAGACTCCGGCGACGCCTTTGACGTCGGCCTGGCCGCCGAGCTTGCCCTCGGTGCCCACCTCGCGCGCGACGCGCGTCACCTCGTTGGCAAAGGCATTCAGCTGGTCGACCATGGTGTTGACGGTGTTCTTGAGCTCGAGGATCTCACCGTGGACTTCGACGGTGACCTTCCTGGACAGGTCGCCGTTGGCGACCGCGGTCGTGACGTCGGCAATGTTGCGCACCTGACCGGTGAGGTTGCCGGCCATCAGGTTGACGTTGTCGGTGAGGTCTTTCCAGACGCCGCCTACGCCCTGCACATCGGCCTGACCGCCGAGCTTGCCTTCGGTGCCCACCTCCCGCGCGACGCGCGTCACCTCAGAGCTGAACGAGCGAAGCTGATCGACCATCGTGTTCACTGTCCTCGCGGTCTCGAGGAATTGACCTTGTAGCCGCCGGCCGTCGATCTCCATCGGCATCGTCTGGGACAGGTCGCCATTCGCGACGGCGCGGATGACCCGGGCGATCTCGCTGTTTGGCCGCACGAGGTCGTCGACCATGTCGTTGACTGCATCGAGGCTGGCCGCCCAGGCTCCTGCAGCCTCCCAATTTGTCGGCCGCCTGACGTGGCCTTCTTTTCCAACCTGCTTTCCCAGGCGTCGCAGCTCACGATCGAGGCGCTGGTTCGATTCGATGATGTCGTTGAGGGCGGCCGCAATCTTGCCTTCCGCCCCATTCGCGGCCGGCATGCGGACTGTGAAATCGCCTCGCTTGACCGCGGTCAGGACGTTGAGCATGGCCCTGGTGTCAACCGCCTCAGGTGCCGCCGTTCGTGCCGCCATGACTTAGTTCGTCCTCCCTCTCACTGGTTGTCGCGTGGTCTTCACGGGTCCCTCTCGTTTTGCAGCTGCCATATCAGCGCGCGCTTGGAATCCAGAACTCAATCGTCGCTCCTGCGCCGGGTTCAGCCTTGATGCGACACCAGCCGCCGGCGAGCTGCGCCCGCTCCCTCATCGCCGTGAGCCCGATGTGGCCCGGCAGGTAAAGAGACTCGGTGACGACGAATCCCGTCCCGTTGTCGGCCACTGAGACGCGGACTCCGCCATCGATCATCTCGGTGGAAAGCCGGACGAGCGTGGCGTGTGCATGCTTCTCGACGTTCGTGAGCGCCTCGGCAATGTTCTTGAATACGGCCGAAGCGGTCTCTGCCGGGAGGTCTCCGTCAAGCTGAATGTCAACATCGAGCTCGATGCCCGTTTGGACCCGAAGCGATTCCAGACGCTCGCGGATCGCGTCGACCAAGCTGATCGGACGTTCCAGGGATTCGGGGCTGACGTTGGTCAGGAGGCGCCGGAGCGAGTCTTCGACCTTCCTTAGGGTTGCACTGACCTGGTCCAGCTGCTCTGCATACGGTGCCGCACCATCGGCCGCGTGGCGGACGCGCTCGAGCTGGAGCTCGGCCGCAGTCAACAGCTGAAGGGAATCGTCGTGAAGGGCGCTGGCGAAGCGGCGGCGGGCCTGGTCACCGCCCGCGGCCACGTTGTCGAGCAGGTGGCGACGCGCAGCCTCGGCAACCTCGAGCCGTTCGACCGTGACGTCGAGCTCTTCTTCGGCCTCGCGGTACTGCCACACGAGTCCGGTCGCCGTCGCGGCGATACGAAGCATCCAGGCGTCGTCGTTCGAGAATCCACGGCGGGAGTCGTATGCCGCGAGGGCGCCGATCCGCCGGTCACCCACACGCCACGGGACCGCCATGGAATTGCGAATCCCAGCCAGACCGTGTGCACGCCACAGCTCGTCCAGCTCCGGCGATGTTCCTTCCGACAGGTCGAGGTCGTCCGCGAAGAACGCTCTCTCGGCGGCGCCGCCATCCGCGACGAGGTCGAACTTGAGGCTGTGGATTCCGGAATCAGCAGCAAAGCCGAATGGCTCGGGCTGAAGCATGAGGACGCCCTTGTGATTCAGCCGCCAGAACGCGATCCGGCGTGAGCCGGTGAGGCCGGCCATCGTCTTGCCCAGCTGGTTGAAGAAAACGGGCAGCTCGAGCTCGGCTTGCATCAGGGCCGAAACGGTCTGGAGAGCGACCGAGGCCGTGATCTGGGCCTTTTGCAGGCGCTGTGTGGTCCGGGCGCGGCCTCTCTCGCGCACCCGGTCGGGGCTCGATGGCAAGCCTGAGTCAGAGCCGTCAGGCTCACGCCGGTGGCGGGCCGGCAGCGTGATGACCTCCATAAGTCCCCCTTCCGAGCTTTCCAGGTCTCTACATCAAACGCCGAATGAGGGCATCGCGTCACCGTACAAGTGAGGTAGGAGCGGCCGGGGTTCCCGGCCGATCCCACGAAGTTACGTTCGGTGGTTGTGCCCGCCTCTTGACGAGGCAGGCACATCTTGAAAACGTGCCGGCGCTCCTTGGTACCCGCGTTGAGAGGGCCGGGCCTGCGACGACGGCAGGCCCGGCACGTTGCTTACTTCCGACGCATCCGAAGGCCGATCGCACCGAGCAAGGTCAAGATCCCGCCGGCGAGCCCGCCTGCGACGGGCAGGCCCGTGACCGCAAGCGGTAGCCCAGCTGTGGCCGTCGCGCCGAGGACGCCCCCGGTCGCGGTCGAACCGCTGACGCCGCCGGTTGCCCCGCCGGAAACGCCTCCGCTGACACCCCCGCTGACGCCGCCGTTAGCGCCTCCATTGGCACCGCCGTTAGCGCCTCCATTGGCACCGCCGTTAGCGCCTCCATTGGCGCCGCCATTGGCGCCGCCGGTCGTGCCGCCGCCTGTACCACCTCCAGTCTGGCCGCCCGCGCTGCCGGTGCTGCCGGCGGTATTGCCGGTGCTGGCTCCAGTGGAACCGGTGCTGCCGGTCGCGGCGCCCGCGCTGCCGGTGCTGCCGGTCGTGTTGCCGGTGCTGGCTCCGGTCGAGCCGGTGCTGCCGGTCGCGGCGCCCGCGCTGCCGGTGCTGCCGGCGGTGTTGCCGGTGCTGGCTCCGGTGGAGCCGGTGCTGCCGGTCGCGGCGCCCGCGCTGCCGGTGCTGCCGGTCGTGTTGCCGGTGCTGGCTCCGGTCGAACCAGTGCTGCCGGTCGCGGCGCCCGCGCTGCCGGTGCTGCCGGTCGTGTTGCCGG
>Ga0210384_10002852_pt1 | contig 20567 bp, 14 predicted proteins | sample IncBWH2MmetaG_FD_160574 | JGI IMG/M metagenome (GOLD analysis project Ga0210384, IMG submission 160574) | Forest soil microbial communities from Barre Woods Harvard Forest LTER site, Petersham, Massachusetts, United States - Inc-BW-H-2-M | ecosystem: Environmental > Terrestrial > Soil >...
TGGGTCTACTACCAGGTGGCGCCTCTCGTGCCCCTGCTGCGGCAGTCTGACCTCCGCCGGGCCGGCTGTCCGCTGAGCGTTCCCGAGGCTCGGCTGCGCACGCCGGGGGGCGGCCAGGAGGCCTGGCTCGCCGTGGGTCGGCTCCTCGATCGGCTGTTGCGCGGCGATGGACAAGGTCCCACCTCACCGGAAATAATCGCCGCCTTGACGAGCTTCGCAAAGGACGGCTTTTCGTTCGTGCGTGGGACGCCGCCCCTGCTTTATCACAACGACCTCACTGCCCACACTCCGCGGTTCTACTGGTCGGAAGACTTCGGGTATGCCCTTTGGCTCCGGTTGTTCGTGGAGAACGCGCACCGCAATGGTGGCACAACACCCCCCCCGTAGCGCCCCCCTCTCGGTTGGGCCGGGCGACGCGAGAGAAGGATTGGTCGCTCCCGCGCAAAGGGCCGGCCAAGCGGCCCCCGCTGGGCTCGTTGGCCGGTACCTTTCGTGCATCCGCTATGGCGACATCCTCGTGTTGCAGGGCTCGCCCTTTCTCGGCGCTGCCTTCGCCATGGGGGCAGTGAGCGCAGACCGGCTGGGAGCTCTGCTCGTCTTCGGCGCCGCCAGCATCCTGCTCGTAACGCACATCTTCGTGCTCAATGACTGGGCGGGGGCGGACGCCGACCTCAACGATCCCAGCAGAGTTGCAGGTGTCTTTGCAACTAAGGGCATCAGCCGCACCTCAATCCGGCGGCTGTGGATCGCCCTGCTCGTGCTCAGCCTCGCGCTGTTCAGCTTGCTCGGGGAGCGACCGCTGCTGCTCGCCGCCGCCATCGCTACCCTCAGCTTTTTCTACTCTCGACCGCGGTCGCCGGCAAAGGGCGTCCCTGTCCTCGGCTCGATCCTCCATCTTGTTGGGGGCGCTCTGCATTTCCTGCTCGGCTCCTCGGTTTTCGGGGTCATCAACGGGCGTACCTTGGCCCTCGCTCTCTTCTTTGGCTTGGTGTTTGCAGCCGGGCACCTCAATCAGGAAGTACGAGATTTCGACGGCGACGTTCGCAACGGGATCAAGACCAACGCCGTGCGCTTCGGGAAGATGCCGACTTTCATCGCCGGCCTGGTCGTCTTCACCCTCTCCTACGTTCAGCTGGTCGTGCTCGCGGCCGCCGGCATCATCCCAGGCCGCCTCGCCAGCCTCGCCCTCCTCTGCCTCTTGCAACTCTATTGGTCGCTGACAACTGTCTTGGAGGGCTTAAGCTTCGAGAGCATGCGCCGTTTGCAGGCGCGTTACCGCGCGATCTATGCGCTCATCGGAGTGGCCATGCTGGCGGCCTTGCTGATCACGCCCGGCTCGTCGGGTGGCCGAGTATGACCTCAGGCCTCCAGGAGCAACGTTGAAGGGAGGTCCCAGGAGCCATGGACCCATCCCTGAAGCATCACCGGCACAGTCTGGAGTAGCTCCGTTTCATCCAGGACAATGCGCGCGGCTTTGGTACCCCTTGTAACTTGCGCGGGTTGAAGCGCTTTGAATACAGGGCATTGGGTAGTCGACACGCAGCCGCTGAGATATGCAGGGTCCGAGGAAGAGTCCCGACCGTGCCCGTCAGACCCGACGGATCCCCCAACTCACCCTCACAGCCTTTGGGCGTTAGTAAAAGCCGACATCGTCGAGCCAGATCGTGCCCGAGGTGCCCACCTTTACCGCTCCCTTGTCCAAGACAAAGACGATCGCGCGAACTTTATCGAGGTCGAGTCGTCCATCGGTGTGCCTGTCGATCGAGCGAAAACGCTGGAAGGGAACGGCAACGTGACGCCACTCGGGAGATGTCCGCACCGATGCGAACCACCATTCCGTCCCATCATCGGTCGATGCTGGATTTTCATCGCGAACCTGTACCCATAGTCGGTAAACGCCGTCCGCCCTGATCCAGAACGTTATGCCGCTTTTCCCCGAAAGGTCTCGCTTAGCTCTGTTTGTGATCGCGCAGAAAGTGTGTGGGTGCCCGGGCTGCGGTACCCCCAGATGGAATTCCATGCGCGCGGCGCCGCTGCCGCCCACTCCCCCATGCGGATCGAGAATCGGAACATTCAGGCGCGACAGAGAATCGGACGCTCCTTCAAAGACGGTGTGGCCCTCGAAGGAGTCGAGCAGGGTCACTTTCGACGGGGGGTCGGGAGGAGGCGGCCAAGCGGCCCGGCGTTGCCGCGAAGCCTTCTGGGTCTCGTCAAACACGTAGATCGGGTTGGACAGGATCCAAGGAATAGGCCAGCCCGGCACCCGACATTCCACGCGGTAAACACCTGGAGCGGCAGACGGGAGGGCGACGTGCCCCAGACCCTCGACAGCGGTGTTGCCGTCCCGCAGAAGGCGGACGTGCGTCCCCTTGGGTAGCGCCCCCCCCGCCTCGAGCGTTGGGCGGCTCGAGGCGGGGGCTGTATCGCCCATCCTCCAGCGCTCTCGGCCGCTCTCTCCGAAGAAGTAGAAGCCGTCAGCAGGTGCCAGGGCATCAAGTCCGATGTATGACCGTCCTTGAGCGAGGGCTAAAATGATGCTGCGGGCATCCTGCCGCTCATCACCCGTCAAGGAGGAGTCAAGCAATACGTGGTTCTTAGCCACGCTAAGGCTGGACTCGTAGGACGGGAAGCGGAGAACGTTGCCTCTTCCCACCACGATGCGGCTGTGGGCATCCGCTCCAACGATTCCCGGAACATCACGCTCCTCCAGGAGCGAGTCCCAACGACGGAGCGTGGCGTCTGGCGACACCAGGCTTGCAAGAAGGGCGTACCGCGGGTTCAGACCGTAGAGGGCGGCCGTCTGGAAGAGCGTCCATCGGCTCGCCTCACGCCATTGGCTGTCGCCATTCAAGAGCTCAAGGCCCCATGGGCCGGGCAAGTCCCATCCCGTCCATTGAAAAGACCTCCGAGGGCTCAAGGGGTGAGCAGCAAACGAGACCCCACCTAGGTCACGAACGTCCTCGATGCTGTCAAGCGCGTCCCCCGAGAATCTGAAGTCCGGATCTGGAATCCCCAGACCGAGCAGGTGCCCGGCCGTCGTGGAGACCTCAGTGCCCACTATGAGGAGCACACCGTCGTGGTAGCCCTCAAGAGGCTTTGCGTCCAGGTTATCGTGATCCGTGAGGACGACGAATGAGAGCCGGGCCGCGCGCGCGGCTCCAATGACCTCTTGAGGGGTGCCTCCGCCGTCGGAAAGGGTCGTGTGGACATGGACGGCGCCGGCGATCGCCAGAGGGCCAGCTGGAAATGGGCCCGAGACAGAAAGGGGGCCCCAAAGGAGGGCCCGGAGGAGCAACAGGGCACTCGTAGCAACGATCGCAGCCACGGTCCATCGCAGCCAGTGGGGGACGCGCGTATCGCGAGGAGCGCTGCCTGAGCCTTGAATGCTAACGGTCGGTCCTCTTCCCGGGGTTGGTTCCTAGCAACTACAGAAAAAAGTGAGGATATCAGCTGTTAGGCGGCAGGTAAACATCGGCCTGAGGCTCTCGGCAGGCCGTCCGGAAGGCAGCTCGACTCCACAGACGCCCTGAGAGCGTCAGAGGCCACTCTGCTCCCTGTCTAAGACGTCTGGTGACTCCTGCCGCGCCCCGTGGGCGCCCGCCTCCCTTCTCCGACGGTGTCTGGAAATCGAAGCGCTGTTACACCTGTCGAACGCGCCGGATCGAATTCGAGACCACATTGGCGCCGCTCACATGCCGCCTTGCGCGCGCCCTTGTGCTGGCCAAGCCCTTGCCCTCTCTGAGCCTAACGGGTCTTCGACAGCCCGCCTGCGGGCATGCGCCCCGGCGCGTCGCCCCTGGCCCGGCTCTTGCCCCACAGGGAACCGATGGACGAACACCGCTCGTCGGTCCGCTGGGAGCGCCCGTCGGTCGCCGGGGTCTTCGCGTGCTCCCTCCTGCTGCTCTCCGCCTGCCAGGAGAGCCTCGGCCCACAGGTTGCGAAGCCCCACTCCGAGGTCCTCGTGGGCGCTCACTATTACCTCTGGTTTCCTGCCCGGTTCGACGGAGGGAACTACCTCCGGGCGAGGCTCCGCCCCGGCCAGAAGCCGCAGCTGGGCGAGTATTCCTCGTCGTCTTCCGCGGTCGTCGAGCAGCACATCGCGTGGGCCGCAGCTTCCGGCGTCGACTTCTTCACCCTCGACTGGTGGCCAAGCGCCCCCGAGCGCAATGCCCTCATTGACGACGCCGTCCTCTCCGCGCGTAACATCGGCGACATCCGGTTCTGCATCTTCTACGAGCTCTGGGACCTCGGCTACAACCCTTCGTCCGGGCTGACCGTCTTTGACGGCGCCACCGTCGAACGTTTCCTCTCCAACATGGAAGAGATCGCCTCCCGCTATTTCGCCCATCCCAGATACCTGCGCGTCGCAGGCAGGCCGGTGATCATCCTCTACGTGACCCGAACCGCCAGCGGACGCTTTGTCGAGGCGATGTCGCGCTTCCGCGCGCGCATGGCCCAGCTCGGGATCGACCCGTTCGTCATCGGCGACGAGATATTCTGGAGCGTGGCGAGGGTTGATGGCGCCGGGGCCACCGACGAGCCCCAGCTTTCGCGCATTGCGCTCCTAGACGCCGTCACCAGCTACAACCTCTACGACTCCTCGCGGGCGGCGTTTACGGGCTACGCGGCCTCGAGCCGCCTGCTCACCGACTCCCTCGCGCTCTACGAGCGCTACCGCCTAGCCGCTCCAGAGAAGCCGGTCATCCCCCTCGCCTTCCCCGGCTACAACGACCGCGGTCTACGGCTCGAGTCGGACCATTACGCAATCCCGCGCGAGTGGGCCCCCGGAGCCGGAGAAGGAACGTTCTTCGCCGAGTGGCTCGAACGGTTCACGCTCCCCCTGATCGACCCTCGCCTCCCCATGATGCTGGTCACGTCATGGAATGAATGGAGCGAGGACACCGCGATCGAGCCCGTGGCCTCGGCGCCCGCCACCGCCGCGGACGAAAGCCGCTCGGGAGCCATCTACACGCAAGGATATCGCTACGAGGGGTACGGGAGTCGCTACTTGGATATCCTGCGCGAGAAGACCGGGCGGTAGCGTGTGGCGGGATGGCTGTTTGGCGACCATCGCCGCCACTAAGGGCGCTCGCGCGACTGCTCGACGATCGGCCATTGTCGAGCCGTCAGCTCCAGACTTCTTGCGCCAGGTCTGTGAGGAGGCGAAGCTTGCGCTTCTCGTCATCCACCGAAAGGCGATTGCCGACGATTGAGGAGGCGAAGCCGCATTGCGGGCTCACGGCCAAACGCTCCAGGGGAACATACCGGCTCGCCTCTCGGATCCGCCCCTTGAGCTCCTCACGGCTTTCCAGGCGCGGCGTCTTCGTGGTCACGAGCCCGAGGACCACCACCTTGTCGTCGGGCACGTGGCGGAGGGGCGCAAAGGAGCCGGAGCGGGCGTCGTCATACTCGAGAAGCAGCCTCTGGGCACGGGTCTGGGGGAATAGTGTGGCCGCCACCGGCTCGTAGCCGCCTTCGGCAAGCCAGCGGCTCGCCTGGTTGCCGCGGCAGACGTGAAGGGCGAAGGTGGTGTCGGATGGGGCGGCGGCGATCACCGCGTTGTCGGCCTCGATTGCCTTCTCCAGCCATAACGCGATGCCTCCCGCCTGTCTCTCGTAGAAGGCCCGAGTCCGGGGATCGATCAACAGCCCGTAGTGCGGGGCATCGATCTGGATGTATCTCGCCCCCAGGCGGGTGAGCTCCTCCACCTCCTCGCAAAGGATCCGGACCACGTCGGAGAGGAAGGAATCGAGCGTTGAGTACGCCTGGAGGGAGCTCTTAGCTGACCAGAAGTTCACCCAGAGGCTCGGGCTGGGTAGCGTGACCTTCGCCGTAAGCCGGGTCCGCGCCCGCAGATACGTGAACTCCTCTGCGGCGAGGTGCCGCTTGCGCCGGAGTTTCGACACCACCCCCAGGTTCAAGGGCCGGGCCTGACTCCAATCCCCCGCCTCTGGTCCTCCACGCCAGCTTCCCCAGAGAAACGCGTCGAGGGTGTGCTCGCCGAACCCTTCTACGGCCGCCGTCATCTGGCTCTGGAAGGACTGGCGGCGCATCTCGCCGTCGGTGACGATTCCGAGGCCGGCCTGCTCCTGGAGGGCTACCGCCCCGTCCACCGCCCGGTCCTCGACCTCCTTGAAAGCGGCCGCGGTGAGCGCCCCGCCCGAGAGTTGCTCTTGAGCGGCAAGCAACTCCGCCGGACGAAGCAGGCTACCGACAACGTCCACGCGCGCGTTTAGCATGGCGTGCCGGGCGGTAGTGCCCTAACCGAGGCGGGGAGAGAAGTTTCGCCGGCGTTGATCCAGCTCATGCCTTCAACACCCTGATCCACTTCGAACGCGGCCTTGGCGAGCGGCCCGCCATAGTGGCCCTCCACCGCCCCCCGGTTCGGGGGCCCTATCCCCCGTCTTTGATTCTCGTTCCTCGCTGTTGAGCCGACTCTTGGGGGCGTGGCGGCGTGCTCGATTTCCCGCCCCTCGGCGATTCCAGCTCCGGCAGGTTGCCCTCCGCATATTCGGGCCGCGTTTCCGCGGCCTTGCCTTCAACAATCACGTCGAGGGCTCTCTGTTTGTCCTGGTTCTGCCATTCATACAGGGCTCCCACAACGCCGGCTCTCGCCGCCCCGCCATGGCGGCGGGCCCGGCGCTTGAGAGCGACGATCAGGACAAGGATCAGGAAACCGCCGAGCCACGTGACAATCCCGGCCGCCAACTCTTTCGTCATGGGCTGTCAACCCAACCACCGTCGGTTAACGAGAGGGCCATACCGGGGACCTTCGAAGGCGACCGGCGCAGGTCCCTACGTCTCCCCGGTGCCTAGGCTTCCCGCCCAAAGGCCGACGGCCCTGCGCGAGCGGCGCTCCCCGCGGTAGGCCGCGGGCTCTATTTCACCCTCACTCCATTCTTGACCACGATATCCACTCTTTGCAGGAGGTCGACGTGAGTTAGCACGTCGCCTCGGACCGCAATCACGTCGGCGAACCGGCCGGGGGCCAGCGTGCCCAGTTCCTTTTCCTTCTTTAGAAACCGCGCCGGCCACCGCGTCGCGCCCGCGATGGCCTGCATGGGCGTCATGCCAAGCTGGACCCAGGTAAAAAGCTCACGCCATGTGGAGTCGGTGTGGAAGTTCGCGGGGATGCCGCTGTCGGTCCCCACGAGGAGGGTGACCCCTGCCTCCCGGAGTTGGCGGAACTTGTTGGCGAGGGTGGGCAGGCGGCGGAAGGTCAGGGTGAAGTAGTCGAGGGAGGTCGGATTCTGCAGCGAACGACGGATGTCTGCCGCTATGTCCTTCGGTAGATCCTTCTGCCAGGCCGGGTCGTCGAGCCGCTCGGGGAAGGTCCGGGCCGTGTAATCAGCGAGGAACAGGCCCTCGACGGTCGGGCACCAGTAGAGGGTGTTGTTGCGCTTCCGGATGGCGGCCAGGATGTCCTCAGGGTATCCGGGCTCCGTGGCCAGACCGGTATGCTCGAAGCAGTCGACGCCGTGACGGAGCCCCATGCGGATCTCATCCTCTCGGTGAGCATGAGCCACGACCGGCTTGCCTCCCTTGTGCGCGGTCTCGACGACGGCCTCCACCTCCTCGTCCGTGAGCTGGTCCTGGTCAATGAGTTTGATGACGTCCACCCGGGCGTCCACGAGCCTCTGAACCTTGGCGCGGGCATCATCGGCGCCATTCACGCCCCAGCGGAAGGTTTTCTCGTATTCGGCGTAGGGCGCCCGTTGGATGAAGGGACCGGCCACGTAGAGGCGTGGGCCTGGAATCTCGCCCTTCTCGATCCGGCCTTTCACATCCAGGATGTCCTCAAGGGGTGCCCCCAGCTCCCGGGCGGTGGTAACGCCGCTCATGAGAAGTTGCTTGGCCGCGATGGGCATGATCAGGTCGCGGAACCTCGACATGTAGGTCTTGTCCCAGTACTCGTAATCGGCGTGGCCCATGATCATCAGGTGGACGTGCATATCCATCAGGCCGGGCAGCACACTCATCCCCTCGGTGTCGATCACCGGAGTGCCCGCGGGGACCGCGACCTCGCTCTGCGGCCCCACGGCAACGATGCGGTCGCCCGCGATCAAGACGGTCCCCTTGTGGAGGGGGGGGCCCTCGTAGCCGTCGATGACCTGCCCGCCAACTAGGGCCAGGGTGGGCTTGCGGTCGGCGCTTTCGCTGGCTTTGAAGGCGACGGTGAAAGTCGCCAGGACAGTGAGAACGGCGACTCGGACATTCATAGCCATGGCCAGGGAGGCTAGCACAGCCCGCCTTCTCGTTCACCGCGGGCCTCACCCCGCCATCTCAACGCTCACGACCGCTTTCTGCCGGGCCCGACATCACTTGAGGAGGGTGTCGATCAGACCTCTGTCCTCGTGCCCGTCGTTGTCCACGATCCCGAAGCCACCCTTGTAGTCCCAAGTCGCCCACCCGATGTCGTGGCCCTCCAGGACGGCTCGGAGGTCGGCGTACCATCGGAGCCGGTCCGAACGCGGGACGGAGGGCAGACAACCCCACTCACCGCAATAGAGCCGGAGGCCGGTCTTCTTGGCCAGGGCCAGGGGTCCGGCCAGCCGCCGCTCCATTTCGTCCTTGTCGAAGGGCCGCGTGTCGCCGCGGAGGGCACGCACGAGGTCGGGGGCGAGGTCGGCGAGGTCCTTTTCGTCCACGGTGCGGCCGGGGTAGCGGACGGGTCCCTTGTACTCGCCGACCTTCGTCCAGCTCGCCCCGTGGTGCGTGAGGGCCATCGGTGTGTAGAAATGAAAGCTGGGAAGGATGTTGGGGTCGCCGCTCGGGACGCGCAGGTCCGCGAACGTGTCCACCGACTGCCAGCGGTTCGAGCCGAGGACGATGACGCGCGTGGGCTCCGCCTCGCGCACCTGGTGGATGACACGCTCGACCAGACGGTTCCACAGTTCGGGGTCGTCGGCCACGGGCTCGTTCATCGGCTCATACGCCACATCGCTGACGGACCGCGCACGGAGACGGGACGAGAGGTCCCGCCAGCAGGCGAGAAACCTCTCCTGGGCCGCCGGCTCCGTCCACAGCGGCCTCACCTTCTCGTTGAAATGGTGCGAGCGGACGATGTGGAGATCCACGATCGCGCGAAGGCCGCTCTGGCGACACGCGTCCAGGGCACCGTCCAGCAGAGCGAAGGCCTCGGCATCCGGCCGGCCCTGCTCGTCCCACAGTTGCTCCTCGTCCACCGGAATCCGGACATGATCGAAGCCAAGGGCGGCAAGTCGCTTCACGTCCTCGACGCCGAACCACTGCCGGCGCTCCTCGCCCCGGCGCTTGCTCTGGGAGAGCCAGTGGGAGATGTTGGTGCCTCTCCGGACGGAGAACGCCGTGGGGTGGCCCTCTCCCGCGGGCAGGGTGCTCGGAGCAAGAAGGGCCGTCGACGTAGCCACGACAAGGAGGGTATTCAGCACTCGACCGAGCTCGAGGTGCCAGGGCGCGCCTGCTTCCGTCCCCTGGCTCACGCGGGCCTTCACCACCGGCGGCTTCTCGCTCACCTCTCGCTCCTTTCGTGGATCCCGGCGCCTCCCGTCGCCACAACAGGTGGCCATGCTTCGGGCAGCTGACCAGAAGCGGGCCGGGTCCTGATTTTGATTGTACGTGAGGCGGCGCTCCCGCCAATGGCGGCAGAGCGCGCTTCCCGTACCGTAGATGACGGCACTATCATGGGGCCGTCGGCTCCGTGGCCCAGCGCAACCGCCGTCCCGGGGGAGGCAAGTCGATGCGGCACGGTGTGTCCCGAGGTCTTCTGATCCCATTCGCGGGCCTCGCCCTTTGCGGGGGCGGGGTCGCGACCGTGCAGGGGATGCGTCCCGATCTGACGCAGTTCCTCCAGAATCAAATCGCCCTTCCGCCCGCCCAGCTCGCGGCGGCGGAGAACGGACAGGGCGTGGTGAAGGTACTCGACGCGCCAAACAAGCGTGAGGTCGCCCTCTTCGGGCTGGTGCGGGTGGACGTTCCCAAGGCCTTCTTTGTGAAGCGGCTAGTGGATTTCCCGAGGTCGCTGCGCGTGCCCGGACGCACGCGGCTCGGGATCTTCAGTGACCCGCCGGCCGCTGCCGATGTGGCGGAGTTCGTCGTCAGTCATGAGGACGTCCAAGAACTCAAGCACTGCAGACTTCGCGACTGCCAGGTGAAGCTCCCCGCATCCCTGATCTCGCGCGTGCGGCGCGAGGTCAACCTGTCCGGGCCGGGTGCGGAGGATCAGCTCACGAAATTCGCGCGGCAGAGCATGCTCGATTACGTCACCTCCTATCGCACCCTGGGGAATGCGGCGATGGTGGTTTACAACGACACGGGAGAGGTTTCCGCGAGCGAGGCGTTCGCCAGCCTACTCGCCGAATCCCCCTACGTGTACGACTACGTACCCGCCTTCCACGACTATCTCAAACATTGTCCGAGTGCCAAGCCACCGGGCATAACCGAGATCCTCTTCTGGTCGACCGATCAGATGCAGGGCCTCAAGCCGATCGTGAGCATCACGCACCTGGTGGTGTACACGCCGCCGGAGACGCCCGATCTGACCGTCGTCGCCGGGAAGCAGATTTATGCGGACCATTACTTCGAAGGAGGGCTCGAGGTCATGATTGTGGTGGACGACAAGGGAGCCAACATGGAGAAAACCTACTTGCTTCTGCTGCGTCGCTACCTCTTCGATGACCTCCCTAGCGGGGGCCTCCTCAACATCCGCGGCAAGGTGGTGGGGAAGCTCCGCGACCAGATGACCGCCGACCTCCAGCGGCTGAAGACCGGAACGGAGGGAGACTTCGCAAAGGTCGACCGCGGCACCTAGCTTGGAGAACGCCTCCCCGCGGCAAAGCTAGGATCGCCCGCTTTGGGCCACCCCGGAGGTTCCCGGTCTAAGCGGTGACCGGACGGCGCGCGCGGCCGGTCACGGCCACCGCGAGCGTCCCCAAGATGGCCCCCCCCGCGATCGTGAACCAGATCCAGAGCGTGAGCTGGGGCAGGACACCTATGAGAAGCCACTTCGCGATCGGGTTCATGTCGGGCAGATTCGGCGGGGCGACGTCATAGTGGGTTCCCCACCTTCCGAGGATGGCGAAAAGCATGACGATCATCACGGGAATGCGGGCCGCCAGGCCGTAGGCCAGCAGGACCTTCCCCAGAGCCGGCCAGGCACGGTAGGCCACGACCGCACCCAGAAGGGAAAGAACGACGAAGGTGCCGAAGGCGGCGAACCCCTCCGCGGGCAGGCCGAGCTTGACCGCGCCGAAGCCCAAGGCCGGCACAAGCGCGAAGCCGAGGATGGAGTAGAGGATCGCGGGTCCCACCGCGGCCGGTCCGTGACCCGCGTTCGCCAGCTTCAAGCCGAAATAGGCCCCAAAGACCAGAACGAGCCAGGCGATGCCGACGATGGCGCCCCCGCCCCCCGCCTCCGGGTTGAATAGGGTCGGTGACCAATGCATCAGTTCTCCGGCCAGACGGAGCAAGGTAACGACAAGGGTGATCACGGAGGGGACAAGGATCAGTTTCTTAATCGCGACTTCGTTGGCCACGGAACCTCCTTATTGCCACAAAGCTCAGAGTAACGAACGCGACCGACGACAAAGAAAAGGGAGGGGTGCAACTTAAAGTGCCAACGATGGTCGGGTTCCTTCGTGCGGGGGGCGGGGTAGAAAGAGAGTGCGCGGGACAAACGGGCGAAGCCCTCTCTGACGCCAATGCGCCGACCCCGGCTGACGCCCGCATCGCTCCCTCGCTCAAGCACACGCTAACTCCCCGCGACCTCTCAGGCAAGATGGAAAAGCGGTGCCCACCCAGCCGAACAGGCAAGCTCCCGGTTCCTCACGTGCCTCCTGCCTAATCCCATCCAGGTCAGAAAGATAGATCAGAACCCCCGGCCCGCGCTTGGGCCACGCTCCACCCTCGGACGACGCCTTACACTTAAGGTTAGGATTGGGAAGGGGCGCTCCCCGCAGCCCGCGTGTTCACCCGGCGTGTGGCGGGCGCGCGTTGGCCGTCCAGGTGCCACCAGCCGACGCCGGCCTGGCGGCTCGGAACCGCTCCGCGCATGGACTCGAGCATCATGACCCGAGATCTCCCAAGAATCGCCCTCATCCTCGCCCTTCCGCTGGCAGGCTCGTGTTCTCGGGACGCCCTCCCGCCCCCGGGGCCTCTTGATTCCAGAGACACCGTCCAACCTCTGGTCGACATGCCATCCGAGGTTCGCTTCGATGGCGCCCTGCCCATCGCTTCGATTTTTCCAACTTTCGGCCGCTTCGCACTCTCGGGCATCCAGTCTCATCGGGGCGCCCGGATGGCCGTGGACGACCTCAACCGCCGGGGCGGGGTACGGGGGCGGAGCCTCAAGCTCCTCGAGTACCGAACGGGCAGCTACTTCCTGGATGCCCGCTTCGCAGCGGAGGACGCGGTGTCACGGTCGGGGGCCCTCGCGATGGTCGGCTCCAACGCCAGCTCGCTGTCGAAGGCCATGGCGGAGGTAGCGGAGGCCGACCGCATGGTCCAGGTCTCCAATGTCTCGACGGCTCAAGACCTGACGTGGAACCCCGTCACGGGGGCGAGCCACCGTTACGTGTTCAGAGTCTGCAATTCCGATGTTGTCCTCGGCCGTTTGCTGGCGGAGTTTGTGAAAGAGCGTCTGCGCGCGACTCGGGTGGCGGTGATGTACGAGGTGGGCCGAACCTACAGCGCCAAGCTCGCCAAGAGCTTCATCGAGCACTTCCAAGACCCTAAGGGCCCCAGGGTTACGGCGGAATTCTCGTACTTGCCGCTGGAGATCGATTTTGGAAGTCAGCTCAGAGAGGTCGGGGCCTTCGGAGCAGACGCCCTGTTCGTGCCGGGCTCCTTCACGGATGCGACCCTGGTGGCCATGCAGGCCCGGCGCTCAGGGATACGGGCGACCCTGTTGGGAGGCGACGCCTGGTCTAGCCAGCTCCTCTTCAAGAGGGGTGGGCCGACGACCCCTGCGTACTATGTCAATCACTGCTTCCCTCCCCTCGCCTTTCTGGAGGCCTACCGAGCGCGCTATGGCGAGGAGGCCGATGGCTGTCGAGCTCCGTTGGCCTACGACGCTGTTCAGGCCATTGCCGCCGCTCTCTCGTCGCTCGGTCCTCTCAGCGATGAAAACCTTCGCTCGGGGCTTGCCGTGACGAGGGAGCGTCTCCGTGACGCCCTCGCCCGGGTGGCGTTCATGGGGAAGACGGGATCAATTCGATTCGATGAACACGGGGACGTCTCCCGGGGCGTTGCCATCTCAGAAGTCGTCCCGGGACCCCACGCGTACGAGGTTCGGCCTTACGAGTGGCTGGGGGCACACTAAGGTGAACCCGGATCGACCGGCGACGAGCCTGCGAGACCTCAGCCTGAACTGGAAGGTCGCCTTGACGCTCACCGCCGCCGTCAGCGGCATCATGATCACCTTCCTGTTGGTGTTTGTGCCCTTCCAGCGCCAGCAACGCGCCCGCCTGGTGAGCCGTGACCAGAGGCTTCTGTCGGTTCTGCGCGAGAAGTACACACGGGATCTGATCTACGACGTTCTCAGCGAGAACCAGCACTCCCTGGCCGCGGACATGGCAGATTTCGCGCGCCAGCCCGAGATCCTCTGGGTGCAGATCCAGAGTGGAGCCATCGGCCTTGCCGCGACCGGCGATTGGCGTGTTCAACAGGATCTACTGGGTCGGGACCTTCACGGCACGGGGCAGGCCCCGAACGACACCATCTTGTTGCTAGAGAAGAACGGCCGCGGCACGGTGGTGGGGGCGGGCGGTCGCCCGCTCATGGCCGATTTGGCCATTGTCGCCTCCAAGCTGCCACCCCTCGAGACCCGGTTACCGCCGAGGGAGCCTTTTCAGGAGATGCCCTGGAAAGGGGAGACCGTGCTGCGGCACCAGGCTGAGCTCCAGGCGGGGGGTGATTCCTTCGGACGGCTCGACGTCCTGTTCTCGCTCGCCGCCGACCGCCAGGGCGAATCTCGGACCAGCACTCTCTTCTGGGGCCTGGTCGGGACCACGCTTCTCGTGCTCCTGCTTCTGCTCAATTTCCTGCTCTCCCGGATCGTGATCGCCCCCCTCCACCGAGTACAGCTCGCTATGAGCCAGGCGAGCAAGGGTCAACTTGAAACCCGGCTTGTCGCCGGCTCTCGTGACGAGATCGGAAGCATGGCGGAGGCCTTCAACATGATGGTGACCGATCTCTCCATCTCGAAGCGGAATATCGAGGGTTACAGCCGAAACCTGGAGGGAATGGTCCAGGAGCGAACGCAAGCCCTCTTAGCCTCGGAGCAGAAGCTCCGGGATCTAAAGAATCACCTCGAGACCGTTATCTCTCACGTGGCAACGGGCGTGGTGTCACTCGACGGCGGGGGGAGAATCACCACATTCAACGACCGCGCTTGCGAGATCCTGTCCATTCCGCGAGCCGCCGCCGAGGGCCGCGCCCTAGCCGAGGTCCTCTCCCCGCGCGACGAGGGGCTCCTTGCCCTCGTCGACGCAGTCCGCCGCGGGGAGGCTGCGGTCAAGAAGGGCCAAGTGCACCTCCCGCTGGCGCAGGGGCGGCGGACGCTGTCCGTCGTGGCCTCCGCATTGCCGGAGGTGGGCGGTACCGGTGCGGGAACGGTCGTGGTCTTCGATGATCTCACGCAACTCCTTGCCAGCCAGCGACTTGAAGCCTGGAAGGAAGCCGTGGAGCGGGTGATCCACGAGATCAAGAATCCGCTGACCCCCGTCGGGCTCGCGGCCCAGACCCTGCGCTCCGCCTATGCCGCGGACCGGAAGAAGTTCGACGAGCTTTTCCCGTCCGCCATCGAGATGATCCTGACCGCGGTCCAGGATCTCAAGGGCCTGATTTCCGAGTTCGGCCGGTTCAGCAGGCTGCCCAAGAGGGAGCAGCGAAGAGAGGACCTCAACCTCCTCGTCGACGACGTGCTCAGGCCTTTCGAGCAGGCGACGATCGCGGGCGTCGTCATTCAACGGCGCCTAGGGCCCGGCCTCCCCGCGGTGGAGGCGGATCGCGAGCAGCTGAAGAGGGTCCTGCTCAACGTGGTCAACAACGCGATCGAGGCCATGGAGGGTCGCGGCGGCGCCCTGACCATCGCCACCGCGCATCCCGACGGCTCGGCCTTCATCACGCTTTCGGTGGCAGACGAGGGGTGGGGGATGGAGGACGTCGACCGAATCTTCGAGCCCTATTACACGACCAAAGCCAAGGGAACGGGTCTGGGCCTCGCCATTGCCCGTCAGATTGTCGAAGACCACGGCGGAGAGATCCGCGTCCGGAGCCAGCCCAACGCGGGCACTACGGTGGAGATCTCGCTGCCGGTCGCGCCCGACGGTAAGAGCGTGCCCGGCGCCTGATTTGGAAGGACCCCTCCAACCGTTCGCAGCCTTTTGCCGAAAACGGGTAGCCGGCTGGTCGTTGCTCATGAACGTGCCCACCTTGCAGCTCTCCACCGGCGTTGGGTTAGGATGCGTGCGTGTCCCGAGTTCCTCGGGGAGCTCCTGCCTCCCGCCGCCTCATTCCGGTCTTCGCCCTCCTGACGAGTGCCGTCGCTGGTTGTAGATCGCCCGCCGTCGGCACGTACCCGGAAGCCCCCGTTGTTCTCGTTTCCATCGATACTCTGCGGGCCGATCGTCTGTCGCTTTACGGCTACCGGCAAGGGAGCACGCCTCGCCTCGAGAGTCTGGGGCGCGAGTCAGTGGTGTTTGACGCCGCCTACAGCCACTGTCCCCTCACGCTTCCCTCTCACGCTTCCCTGTTTTCTGGCCTGCTCCCCCCTCACCACGGCGTCCGCGACAACCTCGGCTTCACGCTAGGCCCGGCGCACCGGACCCTGGCCGCCCGTTTCAAGTCTGCGGGGTGGAGTACGGGGGCGGCGGTCTCGGCCTTTGTTCTCCGCTCGCCGACGGGCATCGCGCAGGGCTTTGACTTTTACGAGGACGCCCTGGAGGTCGAGGGCGCTCCCGAATCCCTTGCCGACCTGCGCCGGGACGGAGCGGTTGCGGTGGAGACGTTGGCGCGCTGGGTCGAGAGCCAGGGGAACCGCCGCTTCTTCGCCTTCCTCCACTTGTACGAGCCCCACGCACCTTGCGCTCCGCCCGACCGTTACCGCGCCCTGGCCCAGCCGTACGACGGCGCCGTGGCCTACGCCGACGAGCTGGTCGGCAGGTTCCTGGATCGCCTCCAAGGGCAGGGACGGCTGCAGCAGACGGTTCTCGCCGTGGTCTCCGACCACGGCGAGGGACTCAAGGACCACGGTGAGGACGAGCATGGCTTGCTTCTCTATCGTGAAGCCCTGCACGTCCCCCTGATTCTCCGGCTGCCGGGGGGGATCCACGGGGGGACGCGGGTCGCCGGCACCGTGGGAACGGTGGACCTGGCGGCTACGCTCCTCGACCTCGCCGGCCTGCCCGCCGACGGCTTGGACGGAGTGTCCTTGCGTCCGGCCCTCGGCCGAGGGGCCGTGGAGGCGCGGCCGGTCTATTCGGAGACGCTCTACCCCCGCTACCACCTTGGGTGGAGCGATCTCTACGCGGTGACGGAGGGCCGGCATCGCTACATCCGGGCCCCCCATCCCGAGCTGTTCGATCTCGAAACCGACCCCGGCGAGAGGCATAACCTCGCCGATTCGAAGACGTCGACGGGAAGCACCCTGGCCCAATGGCTGGAGCGCCGGATCGGTGACGTGTCGGCTCCGGAGGAGGCCACGGCCGAGGTCCGGGAGAAGCTGCAGGCGCTGGGTTACCTGGGGGGAGGCGCGGTCGCCCCCCCCGTGGGTAGCTTGCCCGACCCCAAGGACCGGATCGGGGCTCACGAGGACCTCAAGCGCGCCCTTGCCCTGCGGCAGGCCGGCAAGGATCAGGAGGCGATTGCACTATTTCGCCGCGTGCTCAGGGAGAACCCTCGGATGCTCGACGCCTGGGAGATGCTCGGATTCACCCTGGTGCGGGCGGGCCGCACGCGGGAAGGGCTGGCCGCCCTCCGCGAAGGACTCGCCATCGATTCCCTGAACCCCCAGATCCATCTCATGCTGGCCAAGATCTACGGCCTCGAGCGCAGCCTCAATCTCGCTTCGAAGCACGCGGAGCTGGCCGCACAGCGGGACCCGGGGGAAGGCTACGAGGTGGCCGCCCAGCTCATGATGGACCGCGGCGACCCGGCCCGAGCCGGGGCCCTCGCCCGGCAGAGCCTGGCCGCGGACCCCCAACGGCTGATGAGTCACTTCATCTTGGGGGTGCTGGCTCAGAAGGCGGGGCGCTATGACGAGGCCCTGGGCTCCTTTCGAAAGGCGGAGGAGATCCAGAGGCGGCAAAAGGGAACGGTCGTGCGTAGCCTGCACGCGAATATCGGGGACTGCCTGGCTCGTCTCGGCAACGAGGCCGAGGCGGAGCAGGAGTTTCGGACCGAGATCAAGATCCTCCCCGCCACCCGCGAGGGGCGGGTGGGCCTCGCCACACTCTACCGGTCGCAGAGACGTGACGACGAGGCCCGGGCCGTCCTAGCCGGCCTCGTCACCGCGGAGTCACGGCCGAGCGCCGAAACCTACTGGACGGTGGTGCACGCCCTGAGCGTCCTTGGCGACATGGAAGGAGCGCGGCTGTTTGCGGGTCGCGCCCAGGCGCGTTTTCCATCCGATCCGCGTTTTCGCTTCTGAGGGGAGCGACCCGCGCTCCCCTGCTGCCCCCGCCCGACTAGCCGTGGATGATGGCGGCCGCCCGCCGGTCGCATTCCGCAGCCTTACCGGTGTCCCCCGCGGCGGCGAAGGCCCGGGCGAGGTCGTGCCAGACGCGGGGTCGGCGCGGGCCCGCCATGAACGCGCGCGTCAGGGCCGCGAGCCCCTCTGCTCGCTTCCCCTCCAGGATCAGGCAGTGACCGATCACGACCTGGGCCCAGGGGTGTCCCGGATTTTGGCGAAGCGTCTGGGCCGCCGCCTCCCGGGCCTTGTCGGGCTGACCGAGGAGAAGGTACGCGCTCGCCAGCTCGAGCCAGGACTCTTCGTCTCCCTCCGAGCACGCCTGCTTCAAATAGGAGATCGCCTCCTCCCTTCGGCCGAGGGCGAGGAGGAGCCTCCCCTTGGCCCCGAGCGCGTCCAGATGTCGGGGAGCCCGCTTGAGGACATCTTCCAGAAGTCGGCCCGCCTCCTCCGTCTTCTTGAGCGCGATCAGCGTCTCCGCCAGGCTGATGCGCGTCTTGAGGTCGTCCTCGGTCGTCTGCTCAAGAGCGATCCGATGCTGGTTCTCCGACTCCTCCAGCCGTTCGCGGTCCCGCAAGAGCCGGCCGTAGTACTGGCGGATGCTCGGCCGGTCGGGGTCCAGCTCGAGGGTGCGTGCAAAAGCGTGATCAGCACGGGCCAGCTGACCGGCGTGGTAGGCAAGGGAGGCGAGGGCGAACTGGGCGAAGGGATTGCCGGGGTCCTGGCCGGCCAGAGCGGCCACCTCGTCGGCGGCCTGGGGGGCGGCAGAAGGGGGAGAGGCGAGCAGTCCCTGGAGGCGCTCGTAGAGATGAACGCGGGCCCGCGGGTCGGGCAGCCCCGGCTCGTCGAGGGATCCCGAACCACCGGACCCTCCCCCCGCGTAGCCCAGACTCCGCAGACGCTCCTGCTGCTCCGGGGACAGCGCCACCGCGTGGGCGTTGTCTCCTGCCGGAGCCATCCGGGCCAAGGCCGCGCCCAGCGCCTGGCGCATTCTGTCCACCCGCACCCGCTCCTCGGCCGCGCGGTCCTGAGTCTCGTCCGGATCGCGCCCGATGTCGTAGAGCTCCGGCTTGGCTCCGTTGATGAGCTTCCAGTCGCCCTCGGTCCAGCTCCGCAGGCTCGACCACCGGCAGTTCAAGCGTCCGAACAGGCTCTCGCCATAGAGGGCCTCCACGTGTAGGCGTTCCCCGGCCAGGGCGGGTCGGAGATCCCGCCCGGCAAGGCCGGGAGGAGGCGGGAACCCCAGAAGGCTCATGGCGGTAGGGACGATGTCCACGGTGGCCACCCGTTCGTGGACCACCCGGGACCCGGCCACCCCCGGACCCGCCATGATCAGCGGGATGCGCAGCGTGGCCTCGTAGATGAGCACGGCGTGGGTGCCTTCGCCGTGTTCTCCGAGGGACTCGCCATGGTCGGCCACGGCGATGACGAGCGTGTTCTTGTCTCGGCCATCCGAGAGGAGGGCCTGAAGGACCCGGCCGATCTGGGCATCGGCGAAGGCGATTTCGCCATCGTAGGGCCGCTCTCGAAATCTCTCGCTGTAGGGGGGAGGGGGCCTGTAAGGCGCATGGGGGTCGTAAAGGTGCATCCAGACAAAGAAGGGCCGCGCCCGGTTGCTCTTGGCCAGCCAGGCTATGACCGAGTCCGCCACCTCGTTGCCGGGGCGTTCCGCCCCCTCGCCGGGGACCGGGCTCACGTGAAAGCCCTCCTCGAATTCGTCGAAGCCCTGCGCAAACCCGAGGGATGCCGCCACGGGGTACGCGCCCACGAATGCGGCCGTGCCGTAGCCCAGCCCCTTGAGACGGGTAGCGAGGGTAGGGTGCCGGGGCTCGAGCACGAAGTTGACGTTGTCGCGCACACCGTGAGCGGGCGGGTAGAGACCGGTGAGAATCGTGGAGTGGGAGGGGCCGGTCAGAGGCACCGCGCTCTCCGCATGTTCGAAGCGCGCTCCCCGCCGGGCCAGGCCGTCCAGAACGGGGGTGGAGGCGAGACCATAGCCGTACGCTCCCACGTGATCGGCGCGGAGCGTGTCGATCGTAACCAGAAGGAGGTTGGGATGGGGAGACGCGAGCGGCCGCAGAAACCAAGCCCCGGCGGCGGCCGCTAAGACCACCGCGAGCAGGCCGAGGGAGCGGGCCGGAACCGCCCGCCTGGCTTTTGGAGTCGGAGGAGGGTTCCGCTCCCGCCGACTCCCTTGTCTCTTTCCCACAATCGGCATTGTAAGGGCGACACCGACGGCCCGCTTCAGGCAGGGCCGGGGTCGGGCGGTCAACCACTGCCCCCCCTGGTGTGGGTGCGGCTCTCGAGCCGCGGTTCGTTGGGAGGCCTCTGGCCTGGCCGTCCCGATGATCGACGACTTTTCTGTAGTTGCGGTCCGCTCTCAGGGTTATGGCCGCCGTTGCCATCGCCGAGGGCGGGGCCAAATAAAACGGCCCCGGAGCCGAGCCCCGGGGCCGTTCACGAACGACGGGTTTTCAGAAGCCCAGACGGAAGCCGAAACGCAAGACGCGGGGGTTGAGAATCTCGAGCGGCTGTTGGAACGCCGTGGATGCCGCGTTGCGGGTCTCCTGGAGGATCGGGCCCGTGTTGAGGGCGTTGAACAGGTCCACGGTGATGCCCAACCTCGCGGTTCCCCCCAATTTGATGTTGTTGGCCACCCGCAAGTCCAAGTCCCAGACGGTGGCGTAGCGCTGGAGATCCAAGGGGCCGACCGGGACCCGGGGCGTGCCGTCGGCACCGGCACTGGCGGGAATCTCTATGACCTTCGGGTTCCCCTGCCGGCCCAAGAAAGACGCTCCCACCTCGAATCCCGCGGGGAGCTGGTAGAGCCCGCTCGCGGTAACCTGCCACGTCGAGTTGATGAACGAGTTGGTCTTTGCTCCGTAAGACTTCGGCGCCACGA
>Ga0210384_10002853_pt1 | contig 20564 bp, 9 predicted proteins | sample IncBWH2MmetaG_FD_160574 | JGI IMG/M metagenome (GOLD analysis project Ga0210384, IMG submission 160574) | Forest soil microbial communities from Barre Woods Harvard Forest LTER site, Petersham, Massachusetts, United States - Inc-BW-H-2-M | ecosystem: Environmental > Terrestrial > Soil >...
ACGTTCCTCTGCCGTAGGGACAGGAAAGACCTGAGTGGTGCCAAGCACCTGGCGAAAACCTTGATACTGTCCGAAGTAAAACGTCTTTCCCCGGCCGTCGTATACCTTGGGAATCAGGACGGGGCCACCATTTGTAAACCCGAACTCGTTGCGGCGAAAGGGTGGAATCCGTTCGGGATGCTCAGCCGTAGCATGGTCAAAGTAGTTGCGCGCATCGAAGGCCGAGTTTCTGACAAACTCAAAGACCGATCCATGAAATCCATTGCTCCCGGACCGGGTGACGATGTTGGTGAAGCCGGCTGCGCCTCTGCCGATCTCGGCGGGCATCCAGCCAGAACTCGACCGAATCTCCTCGACCGCGTCTACGTTGAAGTTAGAGAACGTAGAGCCGCCCATCTCGGGATCGCTGATGTCCGCTCCGTCCATTGCAAATACGGCTTCCACGCCACGTTGGCCATTGATGGCAAATTGCTGTGTGAAGTTCGTGGCGCCATTCGCGTCCGTCATGGTGCCAGCAGCCAACAACAATAGCTGGCTGAAATCGCGCTTGTTAAGTGGAAGCACACTCACGGTCTGGCTCGATAGCTCTTCGCCACCGGTGGCTGGGCGCTGGTCGGCCACCGAAGTTACAGAGAGACTCTTCTGGGCCGAAAGCGTAATGACTACTGCCTGAGAAATACCCGCTATGTTGATAGGGGCAGCGTATTGAATCTTGTCTTGGTTTGCGTCGACTGAAAGCTGGTATTGGCCGGCTGGGATGAGTTCGATCCGAAATTGTCCGTCAGTGGAAGTGGTTGAATTGAAGGCCCCACCTTTTCCTTTGAGATGGATTCCTGCTCCATGGATCGGAACACCTGCGGCGTCGCGGAGGACTCCCTGCCAAAGAGACCGTGCAGTATTCTGGGCCAGGACTCCGGTTGAAAATAGAAAACAAGCTACGATGACAACCGCCAGATTTTCGGAATACTGCCTCATTACCAAACTGCGAGGCCCGAGGTTTTGGCTCTGCATCATTCGCGAAAGTGTCCCTTATCTTGCGCACGGAGAAGAGTTCAGCTGTCTATATTACTTGTCGCTTGCGTGTCGTAGCCAGTCAGTCCATCGGTCGGCCACGAGCAAGTCTTCTCTTTCGAAAAGACTGCTACGACCGGCAATGGAGTTAGCATTCGCGGCCAAACTCAGGTACTGGATGGATGGTTTTTCGCGTTGCCCGTGATCAAGAAAAGGTCGATGTAGTGAATAGACTGCCATCTAGGAACGAACAAGCCGAGACTGCGGGCTGACAAGGCCGGTCGAATCACGGATCACGAGTTCGGTGGAGATGCGGTACTCGGTTCCATCGTTTCCACGTCGATGGTTTGCAATGTAAAGAGCATTAAAAGCGCTCACTCCAATCTCCGCACGTGGAACGCGAATTGTCGTCAGCGTAGGTTGCAGGAAGTTGCTTATCTCGATATCGTCGAAACCCAAAACGGAGATATCTCTTGGTACGTTCAGACCGGCGGCGTGAATCTCACGCATCATACCGATCGCTGTCAGATCGTTCGAGGCCATTACGGCTGTTGGAGGTTGCGGCAATTTCAACAGCTTTGCCATCGCGCTCTGCCCCCCGTCAATTCGATGGTTGCCTATTTGCATATAGTCGGCACTTAAGCTGAGCCCCTTCCTCATAAGAGAAAGCGCGAAGGCGTTGCTGCGAGTCTTGGCAGAGGCGAGATTCGGCGGTCCGCTTACAAATGCAATCCGCTTGTGCCCGAATGAAATCAGATGCTCAATGGCTTGTTCGATTCCACTGACGTAGTCGATGAAGACGTTGCTAATGTTGGGTCCCACATGTCCGGTGTCGAGGAAGACAATCGGGATGCCACGCTTTTTCAGCAACTGCACGAGCTTGGGATCCAGTTCCGATGTCATGATGGCGACACCATCTACCCGCCGTTCCAGCATCCGACGGACGCACACCTCCATTCGTTGCGGCTGGTAATCAGTATTAGCAATCAGAACTTCCTGCCCATGCTCAACCGCGATGCGTTCGAAATACTTCACGATATCCGGAAAGAATGGATTGGCAATGTCCGAGATGATGAGGCCATACATATGACTCCTGCCAGAGCCCAGGGTGCGCGCATGCGTATTGGGATAGTAGCCCAGGGACTTGATGGCGCTGCGAACTTGGCGCTCAATCAGCGCGCTGACCGGAACTGTTCCATTTACCACCCGAGAGACAGTGGCTGTGGACACGCCGGCCTTTTTTGCAACCTCTCGAATGTTCATGTATGGTCGGGAATCCGCAGCCTTTCCGTGTCCTGGTTAACAGCTAACAGCGAAATGTGATTTTTTGATTGACACAATGCATCGTAGCCAACTGCACCCGCCCTGGCTCGAGACACAGTCACTATAGCGTATCGACGACCACCCATCTTGCAATATGCTAATTGACCGTTGCTTTAACGCATCGAGGAGTCGTCCTCTCATATTGGAATCGTTCCGCGCCCATCCTCGCGAAGGATAGATAGAAATCCCGTATCCTATTGGATCCGGTGAGGATGCAATGCCTTTCGAATGGAGTGCTGCGCCCGGACACCCGACTCCGAATGCACTTCACACAACCGGATACCTTTTCTCGCGGCTAGAAACAGAAACTGGGTCAAGATTGTTCGTTCCTTAGATCGATCAACCTTTACTCTGGTTTGCGCCCGGCCAGGACGCGGAATTGCTCTGTTCCGCCAAATGGCCATCGTCCGACGAGAGCGTTATGATTCCTGCTATAACAGTCGGTCGCGCCGACGGATTTTGCGATCGCAGATACGATAAGAGGCACACAGGAAAATGCGCGATGTAGGAAAATTCGGTGATAGCGAGGATGGTTCTTACGGATCGCGGTTTTTCATTCACGCCCGGAGTTCTCGGTGTCTTGGAGGCGCCCTCTCAGTCATTGCCGCCCTGATCGGCATTCTGCCCGCTGCGGTGGTTGCTCAGCAGGTTCATCCGCAATACTTGGATGGAGTCACAATTCAAGGCAACGTCCTTAACTCGGCAGGCAAGTCTGTCGGCGACGCATCGGTGTGGCTAGAGCAACAGGGAGCTCTCAAGCGCGTCGAGACGAAAACAAATGCTGCGGGTGCCTTCGCCTTCACAAACCTCGCACCAGGTCGTTATGTACTCAGCGCAGAAAAATCCGGACAGAAGAGTCATGACACTGTCGTTCTTTCATCGCTCGACGGAGACCGAAAAGATATCAACCTGACTCTCGATGCCTCGGCAGATATTCGGTCAGATCCAAAAACGCCTCCGCCGTCTCCTTCTCAAGCGATGAAGTTCTCCGATGAGCCGAATTTCACCATTGCGGGAGTTACTGATTGGACTGCCGTAGGAGGGCATGGGTCGGATTCTGCCCTGCGAACGAGCGAGGATCTCGCGCGCGAAACTCTCACGCTCAAAGCCGAAGGTTCGAATCGCCTCGGCCCAGCGTCAAAAGGCGATGCAAGCAAAGAGAGTGAATCTGAGAGCAAGCTACGTGCTGCTCTTGCCCGCGCTCCAGGAAGTTTTGACGAAAATCGTGAGCTTGGTGAATTCTATTTCCACGCCGGGAGATACGGGGACTCTGTACCATTCCTGCAGGCCGCATACCAGATCAATCCAGCGATGGATGACAATACGTACGATCTCGCGCTGGCTTACGAAGAAGTGGGCGATTTCTCTCGAGCCCGCGAATACGTCCAGAAACTACGAACACACAAGAACTCTGCGGACATACATCGCCTGGCAGGTGAACTTGATGAGAAGCTGGGCGATCCGTTGGCTGCCGTCCAGGAAGAGGAGCAGGCTGTCCGTCTGGATCCAAGTGAGCGAAACTACTTTGAATGGGGTTCGGAGCTATTACTGCACCGGGCCGTGTGGCAAGCTGCAGAGATCTTCAGAAATGGAGCAAAGCTATATCCAGGATCTTCTAGAATGCTGACTGCGCTCGGGGTCTCTCTCTTTGCAGCCGCTATCTATGACGAGGCGGCTCTCCGCCTTTGTGATGCCTCTGACGTGAACCCCACAGCCCCGGTGCCGCACATCTTCATGGGCAAGATAGAGAGGGAGGTCCCCACTCCGTTGCCCTGCGTTGAGCAGAAACTGGCGCGGTTTCTGCAGAAACAGCCCGATAGTTCTCTCGCAAATTATCTGTACGCGATGGATGTTTGGAAGCGGCACGAACTGCGGACGGACCCGCTGGCCATGCAACAGGTCGAAACCCTGCTTGCAAAGGCCGTCAAGATAGATCGCAATTGTGTTGACGCCTACCTACAGCTTGGGATTCTTTATTCTTCGCAACATGATTATGAGAAGGCGATCGGTTTTTACACTAAGGCGATCGAACTAGACCCGCAGTTGGGTGAGGCCCATTATCGGCTGGCCGTGGCCTATGATCGGACCGGTGACCCAACAAAAGCCAAGACGGAGTTCGTGCTTCATGATGAGATCGAAAAGCAAAACGCTTCCGCTGTTGAACGTCAGAGACGAGAGATCAAACAGTTCTTAGTTGTTTTACAAGGGCAGCCGGCTCATCCCAGGCGCCAGTGAAAATGCGGTAGCAATTGATCTCGAGAAGCCTCAATACAATAAGGGATGCCTAGTCTCTTGCCTGGTTCAAGTCTCTTCCCGTCCTCCTCGTGTTTATAGGAAACCTACTTTTAGCTTGGCTTAAAAGTCTTGATGATCCCACTGCCTTCGCGGATTGTAAGTATCTGATTTGTTTTGATCTGGGTGAATCGTTCGATCTTCTGCGTAGTCGGCCACTTCACTTCCACTGCATCCACAGTCTCAACCTTCCCCAGTCCAAAGTGAAGGCGCAGGTCGCTCTGTGACATGACGCTCGTACCGCTGGTGACTTCATCCATCTGGATATGTTTCCCCGTGATAACTCGCACCCTCGTTCCAATCGCTGTGCGATTACACTTGGTGCCGACAAGCTTGATCTTTATCCAGTTTTGTTTGTTGCCTCCGTCATTGCGCAGGAGCGACGGCAGATCGTTCATATTCAAAACCAACGCATCCATGTCGCCGTCATTGTCGTAATCTCCGAAGGCCGCCCCTCGGCTCGAAAAATGTTCAGTGATACCGGGCCCTGTCTCTGACGAAACATCCTCGAAGCGTCCATTGCCAAGATTCTTGTAGACCAGCCGCTGATTCTTGAAGGTTTGATCGAGGTGGTAGTTGTCAATCTCGGGGTAAACGTGTCCATTCACCTGAAGAATGTCTTGCCAGCCGTCATTGTCATAGTCAATAAAACCGCATCCCCACGCGACATAGCGGTTGTTGATTCCAACCCCAGAAGGGAACGTAACGTCGCTGAAAGTCCCATCGCCGTTGTTGTGGTACAGGTTGCAGGTGTCGTCAGCGAAGTTGGTTTTGAAAATGTCGAACCAGCCGTCACAGTCGTAGTCGGCGACAGCGACACCCATCCCGGCCTGCTCATGGCCGCCGTCGCTGTAGGCGCAACCAGCCATCACCGCAACATCGGTGAAAGTGCCGTCATGATTATTCTGAAAGAGAATGCTCGGTTGAGAATCCACTGCAACATAAATATCTGGCCACCCATCGTTATCGAAGTCATAAGAGACCGAGGTGATGGAGTACCGCGGCCCAGGTTTTAGAATTCCCGACTTCTGCGAAACATCGGTAAAAGTGCCGTCTCCATTGTTGTGATAGAGAATGTTCGTATCGCCGGGAAGGCCGCGCGGTCCGCACATGATGGGAATGCCTTTCCACTGACAATAGTGTGTATCGTCAGCGGCGGGAATCTTCTCTGGATCCAGCTTGATGTAGTTACACACGAAAAGGTCAAGGTGACCGTCCCGGTCATAATCGAGAAAAGTACAACCTGCGCCCCAGCGAACCTGTTCCTGATAAAGTCCGGCCTTGCGAGTCACATCCGTGAAGGTTCCATTTCCATTGTTGTGAAACAGAATGTTATGCCCCCAGAAGGTACAAAACAGATCGTCCCATCCGTCATTGTCGTAGTCGCCGACGCAGACTCCGGTCTGCCAACCAGTGACCCCCAGCCCTGACTTCTCGGTGACATCGGTAAACGTACCGTCTCGATTGTTCTTGTACAGATGAGAGGTCGGCGCATTTCCGGCGGGCCAATGTGCATCCAGGCGAGTCCCATTTGTGAGATAAATGTCCAGCCAACCGTCTTGGTCGTAATCGAAAAACGCCAATCCGCTTCCCTTGGCCTCAATGATGGACCGCTTGTGGTCGATACCACCCCACACGTTAGGGATTTTCAACCCGGCCTGGTGCGCAACGTCCACAAACTGCACCGGAGACGGCACGGGATTTGAGGTAGCCGCTTTGACGAGTGTTGGGTCTCTCCATTGCCATAGCGGAGTCGTCAGAGCGTCCATTAGCGTGCTGCCAAACAGAAAAAAAGATGAGCCAAGGAAGCGCCGACGGGGGAAATTCATAAGTTGCGATTATAGAGGGACAGTTTTGCTTCGGCTTCGTAAATTGAAGCACCGATCAAGGTACGGTGTTCAATACTTCCATAGCCTGTATGGCACTCGGGTTCTGAGGTTGGATGCGTAGCAGATCTTGCAAAACTGCCTTCGCCTTTTCTTTATCACTCCGCAACGCATAGAGTCGGGCCAGATTGAGATAGGATTGGTCGAAACTTGGGACGACACGGATGCAAGTCTTGAACTGCTCCTCCGCCTTCACGTAATCCTGCTCATGCACGAAAAGAACGCCAAGATTATTCAAGGCTTCGGGATAATCCGAACGTAGTTCGATTGCCCTCTGCAAATAGCTCGATGCGCTCGGTATCTGGTTCTGCTGGGCGTAGAACATGCCCAGACTGTAGTTGACTTCAGGATTATCGGGCTCAATCTCCAGTGCACGATTCAAGCAGTCCTGTGCCTTCTCAAACGCTCCCTGCCGCCGGTAGACATTCCCTAGGTTCAGAAGTGCGATGGCGTAGGTTGGTCTCTGGAGCAATGCCTGTTGAAAGTTCTGGACAGCTTCGTCCGCATGGCCTTCCTGGGCCGCCATCATTCCAAGATTGTTCCATGCCTCTGGATAGTTTGGACGCAGCTTCAGAGTCTGTTGGAGATATTGGCGCGCCTGCTTGAAGTCATTTCTCCGCAGGTTGAGCGTTCCTAGGTTGTAATAGCCTTCGGGGTCATCCGGTTTTGCGGCCACGACCTGTTGAAATGACTCCGCTGCTTGTTCCAGATAACCGCGCTGGAAGAGCGCTACGCCGTACGTAAAATCGTTGCGCTGGAACCCTCCCTGGTAGAGCACTCCACCCAATGGCATCGCCTTTTGCACGCGCCCCGCCGCCGTTGTTGGAATAGACCGTACATCCTCAAGCAGACGCTCAGGCACAATTGCTCCCTGATAAACCTTAACGATCATGCCCTCTCGGTCCAGCAGGAAGGACGTTGGGATAGCGAGGTTCCTGCGACGATCAAACAAGTAGCGGTAGATGATGTTATAGATTCCTGCTACGTCTTCGGTAGCAAAAACCACCGGAAAGAAGAATCTTTCCTGCGCCGCGAACGAGCGAGCCTTATCGAGATTGCCCGGGTCGTCGACGCTCATCGCCAGAATCTTTAGTTGGCCTGCGGCGAGCGCCGACTGGTGACGATGAAGAAGTCTCAACTGGTCGCGGCAGAGCGGCTCGGTTGTTTCCCAGAAGTTGAGAAGCACGAAGCTGCCACGCAGCGATCGGAGTTCTCGCATGCTACCCGCGAGATCGGGTAGGGAAAACGCTGGTGCGAGTAAGGGCTCAACGAGCCAAGTGTCTATCTGGGATGGCAACGGTTCTAATCTCGGCGGCGGACTTGCTTGTGCGTAGGAAGCGGTCGCCGCGGCGAAGGGCTTAGCGATAAAGGTGGCGCCACCTTCCTCGATTTCGATCCGATGGTTCGCCGGCAGGCCTTCGAATCTCTGAGACAGTCCACTTGGCCAGCGAATCGTGACTCGGATCGTTCCCTCCGGCTTTCCCACTCCGAAGAACACCTCTTTCGAATGCTGAGCCAGAAACCCAGAACCTGCTTGAAGATACTTTGTCTGGGTCAACTTTCCGGCTTCGACGATAATAGATGTTCCGATGGCGTCGCGATTGCTTCTAGTCCCTCGTAAGCGAAATGCAATCGAGTCGCCGATATCCTTCATCCCGTTACGAAGAATCCGTAGCTGCGGGGCATTACGGTTTTTGAGGATGAGTTCCAAGCGGCCGTCATGGTCAAGATCGGCGAGAACGAAGGAGCGGCTATCCTCAGGAAAGTCCAATCCAAGCACGCCCGACACCTCGGAGAACGTACCATCGCGGTTGTTCGCAAAGGCTACGTTTCTTTCGTAACCACTCCAGGAATAATCCGACCGAATCAATTCGTTCAGAGCATTCCATCCATGCTCATACGCCAATGAGGGCGTGGCGTCTTGCGGAGATTTTGCTACCACCTGCCGCCAGAAAAAGCTGCCGAGGTCATTCTGTTCCAATGTCCGCTCAGGGGCGGAGATGTATCCATTGGCAACGTAGAGGTCAGGACAACCGTCATGGTCGAAGTCCCATAAATCGGAGCACCAGGCCCAGCGGCCCATCTCAACCCCGGCGTGTTGGCTAACGTTTTGAAACGTCCCACCCCCATTGTTCCGATAGAGCGCATTGCCTCGCGCGTGCCGCTGGTAGAGCGCCCGGATATCCTCCGGAGCCTTTTGCTGAAAGCGCTTTTGCGTTGAGACTCTCTGCCCCGCCGCCGACCACATGTTCGCGACGTAAATATCCTGATTTCCGTCATTGTTGAAGTCGGACCAACTGGCACTCATCCCAGCGCCAACGTCTTCCACGTGAGCCGAACTAGCGACTGAGGTGAACGTTCCGTCACCATTGTTGCGATACAGGTTGTTGCGACCAAAATCGTTGGCCACATAAAGATCGGGCAAGCCGTTGGAGGTGGATTGTCCCCACGCGCACGCGAAACTGTAGCGATTGTTATCCACGTTCAATCCAGCCGCTTCGGTCCTCTCTACAAACCTCGCGTTCCCTTCGTTGTGCAGCAGGCAATTGGCTGGTCCATTTCGGGCATCGAAGTAGGGAACTGGATAGTGATATTGATCGAGGCCCAGGTAGTAGCTATACAGGCAGAAGTAAATATCGAGACGGCCGTCGCGATCATAGTCGGCAATCGCTGCATGCGTGAACGATCCTTGAGGAGGATTCGAAAACTTGAAGGCATCGCGCTTAATCGCGAACGTTCCGTCCCCTTTATTCAGAAAGAGCAGGGGACCGCTGCCACAGACCACCAGAAGGTCCTGAAGCCCGTTATTCTGAAAGTCGGCAAAGAGCGCGCACGCGGTATTGTCCAGCACTCCGACTCCCGATTTTTCTGTTATGTCTTCGAAGGTCCCGTCACCCCGGTTGCGGTAGAGCCGGTTAGGTAGTCCCGCCGGTTGGCAGACGTAGAGATCGTCGAATCCATCATTGTCGAAGTCACCCGCAGCGACACCGTTGTTGCCGTACACATCAATGCCGCATGCACCATCCAGGACCGTACGCCAATAGTCGGACCCGCGAAGCATCTGGTTTGTGTACGATTCCGTTCCTCCGAGAGCCTGAGACGTGACGTCGATAAACACGGGACCGTTCGTGACGCTCAGGATTTCTTCTCTAGCCTCCCATCGGTGTGCCTTCCAAGCCGCGAGTGCGTTGAGGGATCCATCGTGTGACCAGTCTGTGCGCCACGATCCAACCCGCTCCTCACGGCGCTGACCGTTTCGACTGGAAACAATGTCGTATCGGATATCGGCGCGAACCCTGAGGGGAGCACTCTCGATTTCCTCGATACCAGTAATTTCGAACTCCGCGGTCTCCACGCGCGAGACCTGCCCCAGCCAGCCTTGGATCTCCTGGAGAAATCGCTCACGTCCAACAACGAAATCGGCGCCAAACTGTCTCCTCACGACATGGATCCCATCTCCTGTGCGCAGCGTGGTCTCCTTAGCGGGAGCCAGACTCGAGGCTTGCACTGAAGAATCCAGGGAGCGGGCTAATGCCGAAAAATCGCGGGGAGATGCCAAAAGCGCCTGGCTCCACCGGTTGAGCTGCGACCCGATCTCGAAAGCGTATTTCTCCGTGACGTAGTCATCCGAACCGGGAGCCACCAGGCGGAGGATGTCTTCCAGAGGAGATTTTGCAGGGTAGTGGGGCGTCAGTCGTATGTCGGCGAAGGAGAAGCCTGAAGGATCATGGGGGAGTGTCTTGGAAGGTTCAAATAAAAACGACGATGCATGGAAGGGTGCCGGACAGAAAAGCATGGGTGCTAAACCTAAGCTCTTGAGGAGCCTCCGTCGGGAAAAGTATTGATTTTGGCTCTGGTAGGGCGACATTCGAGGGAGTTCCGCGTAGCGGCAATGTTAGCACCATGGCCGGACCACCCCAATAACCTCGTCTCCGGAGCCCGCATGCGAGTTTGGGGAGTTCCTTCGGATTGTGGACGACAAACTAGTCATTTGGGTTGACAAAGGTCCGTGAGTTGGCCTAGCCTCGTCACGATCCAAAAATGTAACCGGTTACTTCATCGAGTCAGCGCAGCCGATTTCGCCCAGCGCAAGACCGTAGAACAAATGGAGGTTATTTCGGATGGCCATCGATCGCAAAACTGTGAATTGGTTGGAACGATGCAAGTACGTAGTCGTTACTTGCTTATTCGTTCTTCTCGTGCAAACTCAAACCGCCCTTGGCCAGGTAGATCAGGGATCAGTCTCCGGAATAGTGCAGGATGCCTCCGGCGCGGTCGTTCCCAATGCGAAGGTGACGCTCCTGAATAAGGACGTTGGCTTGTCCCTGGAGTCGACCACGAAGGGCAGCGGCGAATACATCTTTACGCCTGTCAGGATCGGGAATTACTCGCTCTCCGTCACGGCTCCCGGATTCGCGACAACGACTCAGGAAAATCTTCGGGTTGAAGTTGGGGACCACCTGACCGTCAACATTCAATTAAAAACAGGGGCTACGACTGAAACCGTTGAAGTAAGCACGGCGCCACCTTTGCTGCAGGCCGAAGAAGGCTCAGTCGGTCAAGTGATCGGTGAAAGGACAATCAATAGCCTTCCGTTGAATGGGCGCAATTTCACGTTCCTCGCGCAGCTGGGTGCCGGCGTGAATACTCCACAGGCTGACACGCGAGGCAATGCGGCATCTGGTGCCTTTACTGCGAATGGTCTGAAACCATCCCAGAACAACTACCTGCTGGATGGTATCGACAACAACTCCGACACCGTCGATTTCCTCAACGGAACAAACTTTATCGTTCTTCCGCCGGTGGATGCGATCCAGGAGTTCAAGGTTCAGACAGCGGACTTCAGCGCCGATCTCGGCCGCTCGGCTGGCGCTGTCCTCAACGCTACGATCAAGTCCGGTACAAACAGCATTCACGGCGCGGTCTGGGAATTTTTTCGGAATGACAAGCTCGACGCGGCGGACTGGTTTACCAACAACAATGGAACTGCAAAAGGAGAGCTGCGCTTTAATCAATTCGGTGCTTCCATCGGGGGACCGATCATCAAGAACAAGTTGTTCTACTTCGGCGACTACGAAGGGCTGAGAGTTGTGCAGGGTACCGTTTCCACCGCTAGCGTGCCAACCCTGACGGAGCGTAACAGCGGTTACTCCAACCTCTCGGACATCATCAGCGGGCAGGGCGGGACCTTGCGGGCAGACGCCGTGGGACGACAGATACCGCTCGGTACAATTCTCGACCCCGCGACAACACGTACGGTTTTATCAGGCTCGGTTGATCCGGTGTCCGGCAGAACCGCTCCAACATCACCTACCTTACCAGCGGGAACAGTTGTTTATCTTCGCGATCCCTTCGGCACTTGTTCCCCGTCCACCGTGACCTTTTCGCTCGCAGCTTGCAACCTCAACCACATTCCCCTTGGACGGTTGGATCCGAACGCCATTAAACTGTTGAATCTTTACCCCACGCCCACCAATGGATCGTTGTCCACCAACTTCGCATCAGCCCCGAAAGCTACACAGAATCGCAATGCCTTTGACATTCGTGCGGACTTCAATCCCTCTGAGAAAAATCAGGTATTCTTCCGCTTCAGCTATGTGGATAATCCTCAATATATCCCAGGCGTCTTTGGCGGCATCGCGGACGGCGGTGGGTTCCAGCAAGGGGTTCAAACCGCGAAAGCTGACCAGGCAGCGTTAGGCTATACGCATGCGTTTACTCCCAGTGCAATCAATGTAGCCCGCGCTGGATTCAACCACCTTCACACCACGCGATTCGGCCCAGAAGGCAGCACGCTCGGCATTCCGGCTCAGTATGGAATCCAGGGAATACCGCAGGTTCCCGAAAACGGCGGCCTTCCCGGCTTCACCTTTGGCGGCCTGTCTACCTTGGGCGGTAATAACTTCCTGCCTTCCGACGAAGTCAGCCAGACGCTCCAGATCACTGACGACTTCACCAAGATCTACGGCAAGCACAGCTTCAAAATGGGCATCGAATATCAGCACGTTAAGTTCTCGACACTGCAGCCTGCATATTCAAGAGGCCAATTCGACTACAACGGCACCTACACGGATATCCCCAATCAGAACAGCAGCAGCACCGGCATAGCCCAATTCCTGTTGCAGCCCCAACTGGCCACGGTTCCAAATGGGGTCGATTATTCCGGCGGTTCCGATCAGGTGCAGGCCTCGAACATCAACAAGACCTACGATACGAAGAACTACTTTGCGACCTACTTCCAGGATGACTGGAAGGTAACTCCAAAAATGACGCTGAATCTCGGCCTGCGTTATGACTACTTTGGGCCCATCGCCGAGTCCAACGGCGGCCAGGCCAACTTCATTCAAGACGGACCACCCCTGGGCAAGCCGGTCTATCTTATCCCGACCGGCAAGGACATAAGGACCTTGTCTCCGAGCTTTACCACCCTATTGGCGAAGGATGGAATTACTCTCGTGCAGGGCGACCAGTACGGCAAAGGCCTTGCGCAGGCGCAGAAAAACAATTTCGCACCCCGAGTAGGATTTGCCTATCAAGCGCAGCCGAAATTTGTAGTGCGCGGCGGCGTTGGCATGTTCTACAACTCGTTTGACAATCAGGGATACGGCCCCAATATCGGCGAGAACTATCCTTTTGTGTACAACTTCAACTATCAGATCCAGGGGGCTGTCAACCCCGTCAGTGCCAATACTCCCTATGCCGGTTGCGCCACGGCCGGCCCAGGTGGAACCGCGACCTTTGAGGCTGGTTTATCCTGCGTTACCTTTACGCCGGCCAATGTCAACGCCCAGGGCTTGTCATTACAGGGTCTTCAATTCAACTACCAAACCCCCGTCACATTAAGTGCCAACCTGACCACCCAATACTCCTTGACGCCCACGTTGAGCGCAACGGTCGGGTATGTGTTTACCGACGCCTGGAATATTCAGGTCGGTATCGGCAATAACAATGTGACTCAGCTGTTTCCTGCCGGCACAAATTTGACGAACCTCGTTCCATTTCCGGACTTCAATCGTGGTGCCAGCTATCAGCGAACGATAGGGGAGAGTAACTACAGCGGTCTGCAAACCAAGCTCGAGCAGCAGCTCTGGAAGGGACTTAGCTTCCTCGCCGCCTATACCTGGTCCAAGACCATTTCCAACGCTTTCGACTTGCTGAATGGCGGTAGCCTCTCTGGGTTCCGCGCACCGGCGGTACCAGGCTTTGGTCCCGGGTTTGATCGAACTCTAGCCTCATTCGATATTCGAAATGTATTTCATTTCAGCGGCGGATATCAGCTTCCATTTGGTAGGGACAAGCAATTCCTTGCCAGTTCAGGAAAGCTCACCAACGCGATCGTCGGTGGTTGGAGTGGAAACTGGATCGTAACCCTTCAGGGAGGTCAACCTATCACTATGCGTTGCCCCTCTGCAACCACCGCCGGGACAAGCTGCAACGATGTAAATGTTCCCGGGCAAAGCCAGCAGCTGGGACTGCACATCGACTCGAACAAGAAAATAAGTTGGTTTGGGAACCCGAAGGCATTCCAGCAACCCTGTCTGCTGGGACCCACCGGCCCGATTCCGAATTCACCGGCGGGATGCACTCTTTTGACCGGTAGCGGCATATTGGGAGGGAATCCCGCAACGGTCACGGGACCGCCCCTCAAGACGTTCGACTTCTCATTATTCAAAGCCTTCCAGCTTACGGAGCGCTTCTCGCTACAGTTCCGCTCGGAGTTCTTCAACATCTTCAACCATGCAAACTTCAATGCTCCTGGCTTCGGAGGCAACGGGGTTGTCTCGGTTTCCAACTCTACCAACTTCAACAGTTCCAACTTCGGCGAGATCGGATCCACTCGCACGTCACCGCGACAGATACAGTTTGCCTTGAAACTGTTTTACTGAGCTAAGATGAAGACTCCCTGGAGGTCACAGTTATCCGTGACCTCCAAGGGCGTTTCTTCTCCCGTAGCGCCCTCGCTGACGCGGCGATAACAGAGGTGTGTGGACTGTGAGGAAGGGGCCTCAGCTTCGGCTTTTGTTTTTATGCTTCTTACTAGTTTGCGCCCTGCCGGCCAATGCTGTGCCTGCCGCACTGCAAGACACCCCCAGCCAGAAACTGGATCGGCAATTTCAGTCTGCCGCAGCGCAGTACAACGCCGGACGCTTTCCAGAGGCAGCGGCCCAGCTGGAGAAACTCCTGCCCCAGGCCCCGCAGAGCTTTGAGATTCATGAGCTCCTCGGGCTGGTCTATGCCGCCCAATCGCAGGATTCCAAAGCTCTGGAACACTTGGAGATCGCGGTCCGGCTAAAGCCGGACTCCGCAGCCGCCAGAACCAATCTGGCCGCGAACTTATCGCATTCAGGAAAATTGGAATTGGCTGCTAAGCAGTTACAAAAGGCGCTCGCTTTGGAACCTGGAAATTTCGATGCGAACCATAACTTTGGTGAGTTATACATCCAATCCGGCAAGATCGCGCAGGCCATTCCTCTTCTGGAAAAAGCGCAGCAGATTGATCCTTCCTCTTACGACAACGGATACGACTTAGCACAGGCTTATTCGCTCACCGGCCGGCTTAGCCAGGCGAGGGAACTTATTCAAAGCCTCATTCGACAAAAGGATACAGGGGAGTTACACAGCTTATTGGGCCAGGTCGAGGAAAAAGATGGAAAGTTCTTGGCTGCGGCAAACGAGTATCAGATCGCCGCCCATTTGGATCCAAGTGAGGACAACTTGTTTGATTGGGGAGGCGAGCTTCTCATCCATAGAACGTACGACCCAGCCATCGAGGTCTTCCGGCAAGCTACTCTGCGTTATCCGAATTCGCCCCGCCTGCGGATCGGGCTGGGAATGGCGCTCTACTCCCGCGGCAATTATGAGGAGTCGATTAAGTCCCTGCTCGCCGCAGCAGACCTGGACCCTGCCGATCCCCGCTGTTATCTATTCCTATCCAAGTCCTACCTAAGTTCTCCCAATCAGGCAGATGACGTAATTCAGCGCTTCCGCCGCTACTCTGAGCTAAAGCCGGACAACGCGCTGGCACAGTACTATTACGCAGTAAGTTTATGGAAAGGAAAACGGCTCGAACAAACCAGCGTAGATTTTCACACCGTGGAGTCCCTCCTGCAGAAGTCGATAGCATTGGACGGAACCCTCGCCGACGCGCACTTGCAACTCGGTATCCTCTACGCAGACCAGCATGAGTTAGCCAAGTCCCTTCCGGAGTACCAGCGCGCACTGGAGCTGAATCCCAACTCTCCAGACGCGCATTACCGTATCGGCCAGTACTACGTTCGCGCCGGACAAAAGGATCGCGCTCAGCAGGAGTTCGCCGTCTACCAGCAGCTACAGGCCCAGCACATGGCCGCAGTCGATAAGGAAAGGGCCGAAGTGCAACAATTTGTCTATTCCGAAAAGCCGGGCTCTGTTTCAAAGCCTTAAGTGGTTCAAAGCCCTTGGGAAGAAAGCAGTGCATGATCGAGACCGAAGCAAGGAAAAGGTGGACTTGAGTTGACGGATCCATTCAAAACGCCCATTCTCGCGCCCCATGAGGTTGCCCGGCATCTTGGCGTCAGCAGGCGCGATTTCCTGCGCAGTACCGCTGGACTGGCGCTGGGAACTGCCCTGATGGGCGGCAGCCCATTCGTGCATGGACAGGCCGCCGCAAAGAAGCGGAAAGTCATTGTCGTCACCTTTGGCGGTGGAGCCCGCGATCAGGAGACGTTCGCGCCCGAAGGTCAGGACAATATCCCTTCCATGCTCCACGAGCTTGCTCCTCAATCGAGTTTCTTCACTCAAGTAATGAATCAGGGAATATTGGGCCACTATGTGGCAACCGCCAGCCTGGCAACCGGCGTCTACGAAACCCTCAACAACTTTTCGGCAGTTCCACCCGAACATCCCACCGTATTCGAGTATTTCCGCAAGGATCTGAATCGTCCCTCCTCAAGCACGTGGGTAGTCGCACCGAGCAATGGATTCAACCGCATCGGCGAGAGTGAGTATCGCGCCTACGGTCCGGGCCTGGGTGCCAAAGTCATTTTGCCAAAGCATCTACTAAGTGCGGCAACCTCCGGAACACCCGCGGACTACACCCATTTGCTGCGCGACAACTATGAAACACCCCTCTACACGCCGCAAATCGGAGGCGGCGAATTCGAACTGCAGCAGATGGAAACCATCTTGAAGCTCTCCGTCGACGACTTCAAGACCCATGCACGAACCGTCTCGAGCCCGGACGAGCTCTCCGTATACATCGCGAAGCGCCTGATGAAACAGGAATCTCCCAATCTGCTCTGGATCACCATGCACGACATCGACATCGCCCACTCCGGCGCTTACTCGCTCTACATCGACGCCATTCGCCGCACCGACCGGCTTTGTGCGGAGCTCTGGAAGGCGGTGCAGGCCGAGCCGGAATATGCCGGGAACACCACCATGTTCATCCTCCCGGATTTTGGACGCGATGCCGACGAGGATGCCGGCGGCAATGGATTTCAGCATCATCGCACCGGCGACCCGGCCTCACGCACAACCTGGATGATGGCCCTGGGCACAGGTGTCCGGCAGGGAACGGTCTATGACCGCCCAGTGCAATCGATCGATCTTGTCCCCACTCTGGGCGCAATAATGGGCTTCTCACCGAAGCTGTCCCAAGGCAAACCGATCCACGAATTGTTGTAAATCATGCTCCCAGGCGATCTCAAACCCGAACAGTTCACCGGGTACCCACCCCAGGCAAGGAAGCTCGTCCTGGCCTACCTGCGAACCCTGCAACAGCTGCCGCTCGGCTTCGTCCCAAGCTTGCTGCGGGAACTCATCGACTACGATTTCAAGTTCCCCGCAGAGCGCACCTCCATCGATCACGAACTAGCTACTCTCAGCTCCCTCTCGCCGGCGCAGCTCAAAGAATGGTTTCAAGCGTTTTCGCAACTTTCCCTCTCGGTGAAGCTGGAAAAGCTTGACTGGGTCAACCAGCCGGCCCAGTTTGTCGAACAGCTATCCGCCCATCTTTGGACAACGCACCAGCTGAATGAGTTCCGCGAGGCAGCAATAGCCTACGGAAATCGTAGTCGGGCCGCCGCGCCGTCCGAATCAGTTGCCATCCCCCCGCTGGGGATCGCAGTCATCGGGCAGGGCGTTCAGTCCTATGACGGACCTCTCTTTCGTAATCTCCGTAAGCACGGCACCTACTTCAAACAAGTCAAACCGGAAAACGGTGTTGAACTTCTCATGGCCGCCGTCGAAGCCAGGGCGAAGGCACATCCCGTTCCCTATGGACATTGGTATGTCGATGGGGGTCCACCGGCCGATCACAGTCCATCGCTCAGTTGCGTATCGTTTCAGAAGCTCGAACCGGTACGCGCCGCATTGCTAAAAAACATCCAGACTGAAATTGCAAAGCCCGGAATGGGTCCCGAGGAGCTACGAACCCATATGGCGCGTCTCTCTCCCGCCGACCTCGGAATCACCGGCAAAGGAGACGAGGTGATGAATCGCTTTGAAGTCAAGCTGCTCACCGAAGGCTCAGGCACGCAGATCTTCAGTACGACCTTCGCTCAATGGACAGCACGCGAGGTGCTACGAAGGGCACAGCCGCTCACCTTACTCGTGCGCTTTGCCCCCCGGCAGCGCCAGAGACCGATGAACGAACTGATGGCCGGCGGTGACAGCAATCCTGAACTAGATCCCACGGGCTCTCTCATCGATGCGGACATGGGCGCCTACTATCAGTGGATCAATCAGCAGCGGCTCCCGGGCTCGGAACGATCGTCATTCCTGGTCTGGTTCGAAGGCCATAGCCAGGCTCTCGCAATCGGACCCTCCCTGCCACGCGGCACCGAGTCGAACTCCGCCCTCGATCTGCAGCAATTGCTTTCACTCGCTGCCGGATAGTCGAACAATCCCACCTTGGATGAGCCCAATTCCCAAAACGGGAATCCCCAAAAATAAATCTGTAATTCGTGGCAAATTTTCCGTACCCAGAAATGCGGTCACAAAGCACCACGTTCCACCACAAATCCACCACAAATTCACCACCAAAACACCACGACTTCCCGCGTGATTTCCCAAAACCCTCAGCAAAACACCACAATCACGCGGCCAAAAAAAAATCTTCCAAAACTCCTTCAAAACGGCTTCGCAGGGGTCGCCGCCGGCTCGTCAACCTTAAGAATCTGATCAGCACGAACGTTATCCAGCCTCTGGATAATGCCACTAGGCCAATGAATCTCAATGGATTTAACGACCGTATCCGCCCCAAGCCCAAAGTGAGCGCGTTTATCGCTAGAAGATAAATAACTTCCCGCCGTACTAACCGTGACCCACTGCGCCCCCTCAGACGTATTGACCTTAACCAAAGCCCCAATTCCGTCCCGATTGCTGCGATGGCCGACAAGCAGCAAGGTAAGCCAGTGGTTGTCGGTAACTGTCTCATTGTGCAATAGATAGGCTGGGCCATCATTCGTCGTCACGACCGCATCGACACGCCCATCATTATCTATATCCCCAACAGCCATCCCCCGCCCCACCCAAGCCTGATGAAACACATCCCCCGACTGCGTTGAAACATCAACAAAACCCTTGCCAGTGTTGTGCGCCAGCAGCATCGGCTCTTTATACCTAAGCTGAGGAAAGTTCAGTTCAATTGTGTCCAAGTCATGCCCTTGAGCGACGAGCAGATCCTTGCGCCCATCGTTGTCATAATCGAGAAATCGAACGCCCCAACCCGAGTGCAATAGGGTCATGCCCCCTATCCCACTCATATAACTGTCGTAAGTGAAGCTGGAATCTCCGCTGTTGTGATAAAGGGCGTATTTCTGATTGGCTAAGTTGGTGATGACAAGATCGGGTAGGCCGTCGTTATCGTAATCCTGAAAGTCTACTCCCATGCCGGCATAGGTTTTTCCGTCGCCGTCAACTGCGACCTCTGCAGTCAGACCGACCTCTTCAAATGTGCCATCACCCTTATTGCGGTAGAGAAACTCGAGCATCGAGTCATTGGCCACCACAATGTCGATCTTTCCATCACGGTCGTAGTCGGCGATCGCGATGCCAAGGCCTTTTCCGGGTTTGTCGAGACCGGCTTTTGCCGAGACTTCGGTGAAGCGACCGTTGCCGTCGTTATGGTAGACGAGAGCAGAAACTGCGGGGAAGATGTCTGGGTGACAGTAAGAGCGATAACCTTCTCTGTGTTCACCACACCAGATGTCATCGAAATCCCACCGCAAATAGCGCAAGACAAAGAGATCGAGAAGTCCGTCATTGTCTAGATCAACCCAAGCGGCGGAGGTAGACCATCCGCTGCCGCCCGTGCCAGTTTTTTCGGTTACATCTGTAAAGGTTCCATCGCCGTTGTTGTGATAAAGGCGGTTCCCGCCGTAAGCCGTTACGTACAGATCTTCATAGCCATCGTTATCGTAATCTCCCGCTGCCACACCCATGCCATAGCCAACACCTTGCAGGCCGGCCTTTTCCGTAACATCTTCAAAAGTGCCATCCTTCTTTTGATGAAATAGGCGATTCCAATATTTCGGAGCAGTCTTTTGCGGAATGGTTCCCTTCGGCGTGGGATCTGCTAGTCCGGCTCCGTTGACGAAAAAGATGTCTAGAAGGCCATCATTGTCGTAGTCGAGCAGGGCGACTCCGGATCCCATTGTTTCGAGAAGATATTTCTTCGACGTGTGCGACGCTTGTCCAACAAAACTAGCGCGCCTCTTGGTCGTGATATCAACAAAGCGACCTGGCCCGAGGACTGGCTGAGGTGGCGTTGAAATATTGTTGGACTTCGCGCCACTCGCGGGTTCCGTCTGAGCTATCGCGGGGATTGTGAATGCTAAGAAACAAAAATGCAGGAGGCATCCGACAATCGGGCGGACTAGCGAATAGGAAGAGACTCCGTTTCGGATCGAACACTGTATCAGTCGAGGAGCTAAAGATAGGAGAGTACGTGCCGCCTGCGTCATATGGTTAAGCCAGCGGAGATATTCCGATCCGCTCTGTCATTGCAATTTCTGTCCGTTTCAAAACTCAATCCGAAATAGCTGATCCTGTTCTCCACTAGCCGACAGA
>Ga0210384_10002856_pt1 | contig 20558 bp, 15 predicted proteins | sample IncBWH2MmetaG_FD_160574 | JGI IMG/M metagenome (GOLD analysis project Ga0210384, IMG submission 160574) | Forest soil microbial communities from Barre Woods Harvard Forest LTER site, Petersham, Massachusetts, United States - Inc-BW-H-2-M | ecosystem: Environmental > Terrestrial > Soil >...
TAAGGCGCCATTGAGCATCGAGGAGATCCCCCGGCCGGTGCCCGAGGCGGACGAGGTGCTGATCGAGGTGGAAGCTTGCGGGGTGTGCCATTCGGATTTGCATGTGGCGGATGGCGATTGGCCGCAGATTGTGCCGATTACCAAGAAGCCTTTGATCTTGGGGCACGAAATCGCGGGGCGCGTGGCGGAAAAAGGAGCGTCCGTCCGTCAGTTGGAAGTCGGAGACCGTGTTGGAGTGCCTTGGGTGCACTGGACTTGCGGGGAGTGCGAATTCTGCCGGGAAGGCAACGAGAATCTGTGCGCCAAGCAAAAAATTACCGGCGTGACGGTGGACGGGGGATACGCGGAATTCGTGAAGGCTCCCGCGAGCCACGCGGTAAAGATTCCGGACAGACTCTCTTTTGTTGAGGCGGCGCCACTGTTCTGTGCGGGAGTTACGGTTTATCGGGCGCTAAAGCACGCGAAAATTCAGGCAGGGCAACGGATAGCGGTCTTCGGTGTCGGCGGACTGGGGCACCTGGCGGTGCAAATCGGAAGGGGACTGGGAGCGATGGTCACGGCGGTGGATGTGTCCGATGAAAAACTGGCGAATGTCAAAAGCCTTGGCGCTGCTTGCACGCTCAACGCGGCGACGGCCAATGTGGTCAAGGAACTGCGGCGTGTGGGCGGTATGCATGTTGCGCTGGTGACTTCTGCGGCCAAGGCGGCGTATGACACGGCATTTCCGTGCTTGAGGCCGGGCGGCATGCTTCTGGTGGTTGGGCTGCCTGCCGAGTCGCTGTGCTTTCCACCGATTCTGATGGCTGCGCTGGAGGTGCGGATACAGGCTTCTTCGGTGGGGACGCGAGAGGATGTGCGGGAAGTGCTGGCCATGGCTGCGGAGGGGAAGGTGCGGTGTCAGGCGAGCGCGCGACCGCTGGCGGAAGCGAATGAAGTGATGAAGGAATTGCGTGAGGGAAGAGTTGCAGGGCGGATGGTGCTGACGCCCCGGTAGAGAGTCTTCATTCACCCCGGCTCCGACTGCGGAGCAAGGGCCTGCGGGGGCGGTTGGGTAGTGGGATGGGGTTACCGATCTAAAGATCGGCCACTCCGTTTGGCCGTGCCGGTGCTTGCACCGGTCGTATCCGGAAAATCGATAGCGTGCATCGGAGTTCGTGTTGACATTAGTTTCTACAATGTGATACTCCCTATCATAATTTCGTGAATCGTCGAGGTGCAGGGGAAATGGTTTTGACGAAGGGCTCGAAATCCCTCGACGTGTCCCGGTCGTACCCACGATTCGGGTGTCTGCCGGCGGGCCACGCCGTCGCGAGCCATGACTCCAGCACTAGTGAAACCTTTGGCATTCCAGGTATCAGAAATTTTCAGAAGTCACCCAAGAATACCGTCGTGCGGTAATGCGGCGGATCGGGAGGATCTATGAAAGCGATCTGGCTTGTGAGTTTGGTATTGGCGCTGTCGGTGAGCCCTGCCGCAAAGGCGCAAGGCGTGGGCGCTTCCGGTCAGATTAAGGGGACGGTTTTTGATCCGTCGGGCGCGGTAGTGCCCAACGCCACGGTGGAAGCCGTCGATACGGGGAAGGGCACGCGATACAGCGCGGCTACGGACTCCAGCGGGCAGTTCCAGTTTCCCAGCCTGCCTCCGTCGAGCTACGACTTGACGACGCGATTCGCGGGTTTGCAAACGCAGGTGCAGAGAGGGTTGGCGCTGGAGGTTGGACAGACGGCGATCGTGGATTTCCATCTGGCTTTGGCGGGAGCGAGCGCGGAAGTGCAGGTTTCGGCAGAGGCGGTGACGATTGAGGTGACGCGGGGAAGCGAGGGGGATATCGTCGATCAAAAATTTATCGCAGATTTGCCGATCAATCGGCGCGACTATCTGACATTTACGCTGCTCGCTCCTGGGGTGTCCGATTCGACGAGGCTGGCGAGCGACCAGGATTTTCGCGTCAAGCAAACGCCGCAGAGCGGATTGTCGTTTTACGGCAGCAACGGACGAGGCAACAGCGTGACCGTGGATGGAGGCGAAGCCAACGACGACGCCGGCGGAGTGCGGCTGACTTTAAGCCAGGATGCGGTGCAAGAGTTTCAGATCAATCGCAGCAACTATTCGGCGGAGCTGGGCGGAGCCAGCGGCGCAACGATCAACATCGTGTCTAAATCCGGGACGAACAACCTGCACGGCAGCCTGTATGGATTTTTCCGCAACGATGCCATGGATGCGCGCGATCCATTCGCCTTCAGCCAGGCGCTGGGGGTGGGGCAGGATTTTAATCCCTTGAATCCCGACTCGACCGGGTCAAACGTGAAGGATACGTTGGGGCGGCAGCAATTCGGTGGCTCGATCGGCTTCCCGATCAAGAAGGACAAGACTTTTCTGTTTGCGGCATTCGAGGGTTTGCGGCAAGACGCGCAAAATGCCGTGCCGCTGCTGACGAATACATTCATTTTTCGCGGACCCACCGCGGCCGCACCAACGGCGTTCGACCCGACGGATCCGAGGTTCGCGCAACAGTCGATCGTGAGCGCGCTGGTCGGCGAAGGAAACACTGTGGTGCCGTGTCTGAACAAGGCCGACGGCACAATTCAAAGACTGCCGGCACAAATCTGCGCCGGCGCGCTGCAGCTGGGCTTGACGGTCAGCCAACATACGGGCCTTTCGATGGGGCAGAATTTAAATAACGGCTTTCTGATAAACCAATTTGAGAACAATGGCGGATTGTTTGCGTTTACTACCCGGGAATATAAAGCCTCCGGCCGTCTGGACCACCTGTTTAACGAGAATAATTCGGTGGCGATACGCTACAGCTTCGCGCACGACCGGGAAGAAAATCCGGACGTACAGTCGCTGACGGGTTTCTCGCGGGGGAGCAACATTCATGCGTATGACAACACGCTGCAAGCCGCCTGGTACCACACTTTTAATCCACGTTTCCAGAACGAACTGCGCTTGCAGTACAACTACTCGCCGTTTGACGTAATTCCCAATGAAAAGGGGGAAGTGGGCCTGGATATATCCGGTTTTGGGAACCTGGGGACGAACATTTTCTTGCCCAGCTTCACGATCATGCGGCGGTATGAGGGGGCGGATAATATCACGCTGGTGCGTGGCCACCACACGATGAAAATGGGAGCGGACTTCCTGTACCGCGGGAACCATTCGGAATCGCATACATTTTTCCCCGGGCGTTTCGGATTTGGGCAGTTGCCGGGCGCGATTGTTAGTCCGTGCTTTCTGGCGTCGGGCGCAGCGGCAAATCCATGCGGGCTGACGACTGCTGGTGCCCGTTTGAATTCCATTCAATCCGCTTCGCTGGGACTACCACAGTTTTACGAACAGGGCTTCGGCGATCCGGCTACGCCGAAAACCGCGGTGGGCACCTACAACTATCCCCGCCCGTTCTTTGCCGGATTCTGGCAGGACTCCTGGCAGATCAAGCCTAACTTCACGTTGAACTTTGGCTTGCGTTACGAGGTGGACGCGCAATATGGCCAGCTATCGACGGACAAGGACAATTTTGCGCCGCGGTTGTCGTTCGCGTGGGACCCGTTTGGCGACCACAAAACGGTGATCCGCGGAGGAGCCGGCCTCTTCTACTCGCCGATCTACGGCCAGATTGCCGACGTGGTACAAACTCTCGGCAATATCAACGGAGAACGCCCGATCGCAAATTTCCTGATTCCTATCACCGGCGCACCCGGCAACAAAGCCCTCAATTCTGCGTTGATTTACCAGACGTTGTTCGCGGAACAGAAAGTCCAGTGCACTACACCAGCGGCTGGGCAGAATGCTTGTATCACAGCGGCGGATTTGGCTCAGTTTGGCATTAATGTCACCAATACTGGCGCACTTCCTCCATTAACGGTTTTGTTCACCGGACAGCCCGGATATCAAAGCCCATACTCGGAACAAGTGGAATTCGGAATCGAACGGGAAATTGCGCCGGGTTTCTCGATTTCGGTGAGCGGCATCTATTCGCACACACTGAGACTGCCCACGGCTATCGATACAAACATAAGACCGCAACCCTTCCAACTGGTATCGGTGCCCTTGGCCAACGGAAAAACCGCTACGTACCGGGATTTCAACTCCGATCCAAATGCCGATCCGCTGGGCATAGCTCCCTGCCAAGGAGCGGCCATTCTGCAGTGCTACGTGAATCCGCTGATTCTGCAAAACAATCAGTATTCGTCGAAAGCTTCCGCGCTGTATGAGGGCGGAATCATTGAAGTGAAAAAACGGTTCTCGAACAGCGTCTCGTTGTTCGCGAACTACACTTACAGCAAGGCCTTCGACACCGCGACGGACTTCAACAGCGACTTCGGCCCCGTCGACAATACCAACCCGTCCGCGGAGCGCGGCCTCTCGGATTTCGATCAGCGGCACAAGGTTGTGGTAGCCGCGGTTCTGGACAGCCCATGGAAAGGCCGGGTGCTCTCCGGCTTCGAACTGTCTCCAATAGTGCGCTACAACAGCGGACATCCGTTCAATCTGCTGGCGCAAGGCGTGGACATCAACGGCGATCGGCACCCTACCAACGATCGTCCGATCGGGGCGGGCCGCAATACGGGGCGGGGGCCGGACTTCGCCAGTTTTGATATGCGTTTCAGCTGGACGTACAAGGTGCGCGAAAAGGCCGGGCTGCAGTTCATTGCCGAGGGCTTCAACCTTCTCAACCGCACCAATTTCGCGAGTGTGAACAACGAGGTTAGCCCCGCTTTTGGACTCCCCACAGCGTTGGGAGGCTTGGGGAAAACTTCGTTCAACGTTAGCGGCAGCGATATCGGTCCGAGCACTCCGCTCGGGTTTACGTCAGCCTTTGCGAAGCGCCAGATTCAACTTGGTGTGCGCCTGACCTTCTGACGAGAGGATGGATTGGCTGAGGGCGGCATCCGCTAGGGTGCTGCCCGGAAGCAACGCAGCCTTAAAAGTATGCCGATGCTCGATGTTGTGAAGCGCCGGCGAGAGAGATTTGTCCCCAACGTTCGAATGTGGCAGGAGGAGTCCTATATGCGGCTAATGACGAAACGAGTGGTTTTTTTTGTGGCGGCAGTGGCGGTGATGTTTCTAGTGGTTGCGGGCAGCGCGCGGGCGCAAGCCGGCGTGACTACGCATACTGGAAGTTTGGCGGACGGCGCCACGTACTTGATTGAAGTGCCGGCAAACTGGAATGGGACGCTGTTTCTTTACAGCCACGGCTATGTGGTGCCGGGTAGTTCCAATCCTGCGCACGATGTGGGCGATCCCTTCACGCGCTTTTTTATGCTATCGAGCGGGTACGCATTGGCCGGGTCTTCCTACGCAACGACGGGATGGGCCATTCACGAAGCGTTGCCGGACCAAATCGCAGTGCTGGACCTGTTCAACTCGGTTGTCGGGCATCCGAAGAGGACCATCGCTTGGGGACACTCGCTGGGAGGCATCATCACGGCGGGATTGATCCAGAGGCATCCGCACCGCTTTGACGCGGCGTTGCCGATGTGCGGAGTTCTTTCCGGCGGCGTGGCCACCTGGAACACCGCGCTGGATTCGGAATTTGCTTTCAAGACGCTGCTGGCGCCGGGAACGGGGCTGCAAGTCGTGAATATTACCGATCCGTTTGGCAATCTTAAACTGGCCGAGGGCATCCTTGCGCAGGCACAGGCTACGCCACAGGGCAGAGCGCGGATCGCGTTGGCAGGAGCTTTAGGGGATTTGCCGGGATGGTTCGCTCCGTTGTCGCCGGAGCCAGCGGAGGACGATTTTGCGGGGCAGGAGATGAACCAGTTCCTGTGGCAACAGCAAGTGGATTTTCCATTTGTTTTCGCATTCCGGGCGGAACTGGAGGCGCGGGCGCAGGGCAACGTTTCATGGAACACGCACGTGAACTACCGGAAACAGTTGGAGCATTCCATCAGCCGCGAAGAAGTGCGGGCGCTGTACAAGCAGGCGGGGCTCAGCCTGGATGCGGATCTGGATACGCTGGAGGATGCCGCGCGCATCAGCGCCGATCCCGAAGCGGTTCATTACCTGGAGAGGAATATCATTTTTGATGGCGAGATCCACTTTCCGGTGCTGACCCTGCATACCAAGGGGGATGGGCTGGTGGTGGTGCAGAACGAAAGCGCGTACAGGAAGGTTGTGGATGAAGCGGGGAACGGAGAGTTCTTGCGGCGCACATTTGTCGACCGCGCGGGGCACTGCACTTTCACGCCGGCGGAAACAATTGCCGCCGTGCAGACGCTGATCAACCGGCTGGATACCGGAAAATGGCACGACCTTGATGCTAAAGACCTGAACAATGCTGCGGCAGCGCTGGGACCCGGATTCAACGTTTTCGGCGGGGCGCAGGGCATCGTCGCCGTTCCGCCGGCGTATATTGATTTCAATCCGAGCCGGTACCTACGCCCGTTTGACGCGCTGACGGCCGAATGCGAATTCGGGGATCTATGCGGTGAGCGGTTCTTGCTGCATGGCCTGCACTAAAGGCAACTTGGACAAGTCTGCTAGTTTGGTTGGTTGCCAAGCTCAGTCATGAATTGTGCCGCGCAGAGGGCACGATTTATCGTGTCCGTACGGGCCTGCGCACTGGTTTGTGTTAGTGGCACACATATGATAGAAACCAGCAGGCGATGCGGGAGCGAGACGCAGGTGAAGGCGATGTTTGATTTCGGGATATGACCACTTGTCAGATGTTCGATCTTACCGGGCGCGTGGCGGTCATTACCGGTGGTTCGGTGGGACTGGGCCGGCAGATGGCCGAAGGCCTTGCAGAAATGGGCGCGAACCTGGTGCTCTGCGCGCGCAAGAAGGAGCGTTGCCAGCAGACGGCGGACGAATTGCAAAAACTCGGGGTGCAAGTTCTGGCGCTGGGATGCGACGTCAAGGATCCCGCCAGCGTGCGACAGGTTGCGGAGGCTGCGCTGAAACAGTTTGGGCGCATCGATATCCTGGTCAACAACGCGGGCACTTCCTGGGGAGCGCCGACGGAGGAAATGACGCTGGAGCAATGGAATAAGGTGATCGAGACGAATTTGACCGGTACGTTTCTGTTTTCGCAGGCGGTAGGCAAGATCATGATTGCGCAGCGGCGCGGGAAAATCATCAACATCGCTTCGGTGGCCGGGCTGCGCGGTTCGCCACCGAAATTCTCGGCTATTGGCTACAGCGCGAGCAAAGGCGGCGTGGTTATTTTCACCAAGGATCTGGCTTGCAAATGGGGCATGCACAACATTCAGGTGAATGCGATTGCGCCGGGCTGGTTCCCTACGGACATGTCGGCGAAAGTGATCGAACGGAATAAAGAAGGACTGCTGGCGGGCATACCTCTGGGCCGCTTCGGCGGCACAAACGATCTCAAGGGAGCGGCTATTTTTCTCGCGTCCGATGCGTCTGATTTTGTTACCGGGCATATTCTTGTGGTTGACGGAGGTCAGTCCGCCTAATGGTAGGCGGGGCAGGCGATGAACATTCCGCTTACACCCTTGCGCTTCCTTCGCTACGCAGAGCAGCAATTTCCGCGCAGGACGGCGGTGGTCTGCAATGACGTGCGTCTTACGTATGCACAATTTGCCGAACGCGTGGGCCGTCTGGCGGGGGCGCTGCGTCAGAATGGCGTGCAGCCCGGCGAGCGCGTCGCTTTCCTGAGCACCAACTGCCATCGCTTGCTCGAAGCCTACTACGGAGTGCTGGAAGCCGGCGCGGTGTTGCTGCCACTGAACATCCGGCTAGCGCCGAGCGAATTGGGCTACATTCTGAATGACGCCGGGGCGACGATCCTTTTCGTGGAGAAACAGTTTCTCGGCTTGGTCGAATCCTTTCGCAAGGACATTCCTACGGTAAAGATTGTCTGGCAACTGGAAGGGGCTCCGGAAGCGCCTTGGCTCTCTCCTAGTAACTACGAGGCGCTTCTCGCCGCGGCCACGCCGTATCGCGCCGATATTGCCTCGATCGAGGAAAACGCGCTGGCTGAGCTTTTCTATACCAGTGGGACCAGCGCCAATCCCAAGGGCGTAATGCTGACCCATAGAAATGTGTATCTCCATGCGCTGAACGTTTGCCTGGGATTTCTGATCGAAAACGGTTCCGTCGAGCTGCACACCATTCCTCTTTTCCACGCCAATGGCTGGGGCGTCGCGCATTTCCTCACTTTGCTGGGGGGAAAGCACGTGATGATGCAGCGCTTCGAGACCAAGGAAGTTTTCCGGCTCATTGAAAAGGAAGGCGTGCATTCCTGCAGCCTCGTTCCGATTATGGCCACTGCCCTAGTGAATTGTCCCGAGCGCACCAACTACAACTTGAGCACGCTGCGGCGCGTGGTTATCGGCGGCGCCGCATCCTCGCCGACGCTGGTTCGCGAGGTTGAAGAAAAACTCGGTTGCGAATGTTTTTCGGGTTATGGGCTCACGGAAACGTCTCCTTCGTTATCGATTTCCCCCATGAAAGCAGGTCTCGGTTGGGAAGGCGAGCAGCGCTACGCTGGCCAGGCTATGACGGGGTATGCATTTCCGGGCGCGGAGATACGCGTTGTGGACGCCAACGATAACGATGTGCCGCGAGATGGGAAAGCTATAGGCGAAATCATCGCGCGAAGCGATGGCGTGATGGAAGGTTACTGGCGGCAGCCGGAAGCTTCCGCCGAAGCTTTGCGCGGCGGCTGGTTTCACACTGGAGATATGGCCACGCTGAACGAAGACGGCTATCTGCTCGTCGTCGATCGCAAGAAAGACATCATCGTAAGTGGCGGCGAGAATATCTCGTCCCTCGAACTGGAAAAGGCCATCCTGGCGCATCCCGCGGTTCTCGAAGCCTGTGTCCTTCCGGTGCCCGACGAGAAGTGGGGTGAAGTGCCCAAAGCGCTGGTGGTTCTAAAACCGAATGCCGCCGCGACGGAGTCTGAACTGATCGAGTTCTGCCGTTCGCGGCTGGCGCATTACAAATGTCCGCGTTCATTCGAATTTGTCGACACGTTGCCCAAGACCGGCACCGGAAAGATTCTGAAAAAGGATCTCCGCAAGAAATACTGGCAGGGAAGGGACACAATTCGCCCGGACTTCGCCGCGACGAAGGGCGCTACGTAGGGCCGTTCGAGGGAATTGTTGCGCAGTTGTATTGGCAAGCCTTGGCATTTGGTGTGATTGGTAACGCGAAGGAGTCCCGTTCATGGACCTGAAGTTAACATCTGAAGAGGTGGCGTTTCGTGACGAGCTTCGCAGTTGGCTGGCGTCGCATATCCCGAAAGACTGGGAAGAGTGGCGCGAAAAGCCTATCGAAGAGTCCTTCGGTTATTTGCGTGCCTGGCAACAAAAGCTTCAGGAGGGGCGCTGGGCGGCGGTTTCCTGGCCCAGGGAATATGGCGGGCGCAGCGCTACGCTGATGCAGCAAGCCTTGTTTTGGGAAGAGATGGCGCGCGTGGACGCGCCGCCGATGGCCAATTCGCTGGGTTTGGGTCTTATTGGCCCCACGATCATCGCCTGTGGAACGGAAGCCCAGAAACAACGCTTCATTCCGAAAATTCTTAGCGCTGAGGAAATCTGGTGCCAAGGCTTCTCCGAGCCAAATGCCGGCTCGGATCTCGCGGGCTTGCAAATGGAAGCGCGACTGGACGGCGACCATTACATCGTCAACGGGCAAAAAGTATGGACCAGCTACGGCTGGGTTGGCGATTGGTGCGAACTTGTGGTTCGCACGGACGCGAGTGCCGCCAAACACAAGGGGCTTACCGTGTTGCTGGTGGATATGAAATCGCCGGGCGTGGAAGTTCGTCCGCTGCGGCAGATGACCGGAGAATCTGAATTTAACGAGCTATTCTTTCGCGATGTCCGCGTTCCCATTGAAAACGTTCTCGGCAAGGTAAATGACGGATGGAATGTGGCGATGAGTACGCTGATGTACGAGCGCGGCGCGTATGGCGCGCGATTACATCTCATATTTAAGCGCTACATGACGCGTCTCATTGAACTCGCACATACCACGCGGCGCAACGGGCGACCTGCCGCCGAGGATCCCATCATCCGTCAGAAACTCGCGCAGTGCAGCGCGGAGATTGAAATCATGCGCTTCAACCAGATGCGCGCCTTCAGCCGCATCTCCGCCACAGGTGTGCCGGGGCCGGAAGGCTCCATCCTGAAGATTTTCTGGAGCGAGCTGAACCAGCGTCTGCAGCAAATCGCGCAGGAGCTGCTGGGTTCCTATGGCCAACTGCTCGGCGGCGACCCACACGCCATCGACAAAGGGATTTGGTCCTATGCGTACTTGCGCACGCGCGGAAATACCATCGAAGCTGGCACTTCCGAGGTGCAGCGGAACATCATCGGGCATTTCGTTCTCGGTTTGCCTAGAAGCTACTGACGCACACGCTGCAAAGGGGAATGCCATGCAATTCGGTTTGAGCGAAAGCCAGGAGTTTTTGAAAGACAGCGCGCGCAAGTTTTTCGCGGGCGAATGTCCGAGCGCGGAAACGCGGCGGCTGATGGAAACGGATACGGCATTCGACGCCGCACTGTGGTCGAAGCTTGCCGACCAGGGGTACACCGGGATCATTTTCCCGGAGGAATATGGGGGAGTAGGCCTTGGCAAAGTCGAGCTCATGCTCCTGATGGAAGAAGCGGGGCGGGCGCTCGTGCCTGGTCCGTTTTTCTCGACGGTCGTTTTGGCTGGATCCGTTTTGGACGCCCTGGCCACGCCTGCGAACAAGAAAAAATACCTCGCGCCCATCTGCCGGGGGGAAGTCCGTGCGACGGTGGCCATTGTGGAAGCCAGCGGGAGTTGGAACCCGGCGCATGCGCAGCTAAGCGCTGCCAACGGGAAGCTCACTGGTGAAAAACTGTTTGTCTCGGATGCGGGCATCGCCGACTTCATTATTGTTGTGGCGCGGAACGGCGTCTTCGTCGTGGATGGCAAAGCGCATGGACTGAAGATTTCTTCCATGTTGGCCATGGACCTTACGCGCAAGCTCTACGTGGTGGAATTCAGCAACACGCCCGCGGAACAAATTGGTGACGCCACGAATCTCCCGCGCGCTTTCGACGTGGCGACCGCGGCGCTGGCTGCCGAACTAGTCGGCTGCATGCAGCGCACGCTCGACATCACCGTCGAATACGCTAAGACACGAAAGCAGTTCGGCAAGCCCATCGGAATGTTTCAAGCCGTGCAGCATCAGTGCGCGGACATGTATCTGGAAACCGAGAGTTCGCGTTCCGCGGTCTACTACGCCGGCTGGGCGCTGGAAGAAAATGCGCCGGACGCGGCCGCTGCCGTTTCCATCGCCAAGATGTATGCCAGCGATGCCGGCCGCACGGTCGGCAATCGCGGCATCCAGATTCACGGCGGCATGGGCTTCACGTGGGAAAACGATCTGCATTTATACTACCGTCGGGCGAAAGCATCAGAGACGGCCTTCGGAGATTCCACGTTTCATCGCGAGCGTATCGCCTCGATGGTGATCGACGCTGGCAACGTCTCGGCGAAGAGCGCGTAAACTTCAATCATCGGAAGAGAGTTCATCCACATGACTGATCTAGTGCTACTTACAAAAGACAACGGCATCGCCGTCATCACCATTAACAATCCTCCGGTCAACGCTTTGAGTCCGGGCGTCCCGGAAGGTATTTCCGAGGCGCTGGATCAGATCGCTCGCGACGACAGCGTCAAGGCCGCGGTGTTGATCGGCGGCGGCCGCACGTTTGTCGCTGGCGCGGACATTAAAGAATTCGGCAAGATGACCTCGGGCAAGCCGCGCGGCGCAGGTCTACTTCCGCTGCTCTTGAAAATCGAGGACAGCGGCAAGCCCGTGATCGTGGCTATTCATGGAACCGCTTTTGGAGGCGGGTTGGAACTGGCCATGGCCGGCCACTATCGCGTTGCTGTTTCCAGCGCGCAAGTTGGCCAGCCGGAAGTAAAGCTCGGCATTATTCCTGGCGCGGCGGGTACGCAGCGGCTTCCGAGGCTTGCTGGAGTCGCGAAAGCCGTGGAAATGTGCGTGGGCGGAAATCCGGTCAAAGCCGACGAGGCACTGAAATTCGGCATCATCGACAGCATCATTGACGGCGATCTTCTTGCTGGAGCCGTGGCGTTCGCGCGCGAGGCTATTGGCAAGCCGGCCCCGAAGACGCGTGAACGCGATGAAAAGCTTGGAAACGCGGCGGAGAACGCGCTGATCTTTTCCGCCGCCCGCGAAGCGGCTGCGAAAAAACAGCGCGGATTGCTCGCGCCGGTCGCTGCCATCGAGGCCATCGCAGCGGCTACGAAAATGCCGTTTGAGGAGGGCTGCAAGATCGAGCAGAAACTCTTCATCGACTGCCTCTTCTCGGAGCAATCCAAATCGCTGATCCATGTTTTTTTCAGCGAGCGGGAAGTTTCCAAGATTCCCGGCATTGCGAAGGAAACGCCGATCCTTCCGATAAAGTCCGCCGCGGTGGTTGGCGCGGGAACCATGGGTGGTGGTATCGCCATGGTGCTCGCCAACGCGGGTATCCCGGTACTTCTCAAAGAGGCGGACCAAGCCGCTCTCGATCGCGGTCTCGCCACCATCCAGTTGAACTACGCGAATTCCGTGAAGCGTGGCCGCTTCTCCCAGCAAGTTGCCGAAGAGCGCTTCAAGCGCATCACCCCCACACTTGCGTACGACGATTTCTCGAACGTCGACCTGGTTATCGAAGCTGTGTTTGAGGGCATGGCACTCAAAAAGGAAGTCTTTGCGGAACTGGATCGCGTTTGTAAGCCGGGTGCCATCCTTGCCAGCAATACTTCTACGCTAAGCATCGATGAGATTGCTTCTTCCACTTCGCGGCCGACGTTTGTCATCGGCACGCATTTCTTCAGCCCGGCCAACGTGATGCGCTTGCTGGAAATTGTGCGCGGCAAGGCTACTTCCAACGAAGTGATCGCCACGTGCATGCAGCTTTCCAAAGCGCTCGGCAAAGTGGGCGTGCTCGTCGGCAATTGTCGAGGGTTTGTCGGCAACCGCATGTTTGGTCCATATCGCCGTGAGGCTCAGTTCCTCGTGGAAGAAGGCGCCAGCATCGAAGCGGTGGACCAGGCTCTGGTCGATTTTGGAATGGCTATGGGGCCTCTGGCCACCGGCGACCTAGCGGGCCTCGATGTTGGCTGGCGCATCCGCAAGGAATATCGTCACCTGGAGAAGCCCGGGATTCGTCAGCCGCTTCTCGAAGATAATCTTTGCGAGCTCGGGCGTTACGGCCAGAAGACCGGCGCAGGCTGGTACAAGTACGATGACCAGCGCCGCGCCACGCTCGACCCAGCCGTCGACGAGCTAATTCGCAAATGGGTTAGCGACGCGAGTATCGTGCAACGCCAGGTTTCCGCCGACGAAATCAGAGACCGTTGCCTGTACGCGCTGGTCAACGAAGGTGCGCGGATCCTCGAAGAGGGCTATGCGCTGCGCGCTTCAGACATCGATATTATCTATCTCAACGGTTACGGTTTCCCGGCGCATCGCGGCGGTCCCATGTGGTACGCCGACACGGTCGGTCTCAAACACGTTTACAAGCGCATCTCTGAATTCCAGCGCCAGCACGGCGAAATCTGGCAGCCCGCTCCGCTGCTGCAGCAACTTGCCGAGCAGGGCAAGACCTTTGCTGACTTTGGCAAGGAAGCTGGCGCCGCAGCGTAACCTTCGCACGATAAACGATTGACGGAATGGGCGGCTTTGAAAATGGGGACTCTCTTTCTTGTCCGTCACGCGCAGGCTTCCTTCCTTGCGGAAAACTATGACAAGCTGTCCGAGCTGGGAGAAACGCAGGCGCGTCTTCTGGGCGAGTATTGGGCAGGACGCAACATCGTTTTTGACCGCGCCTGCGTTGGTCCGTGTGTCCGCCAGAAAGACACGGTCAAGCTCGTAAGTGAAGCCTACGAGAGAGCTGGCCTCAAGTTTCCCGAGCCGCTGGTGCTGCAAGAGTTCGATGAATATCAAGGCGAGGCGGTGCTCGAACGCAGCCTGCCCGGCCTGCTCGAAACCGACGCGAGAATTCGCGAGATCCATGCCGATTTCCAGTCTTCGTCCGGTTCAGCCGCCCGGCGCGCTACTTTTCAGAAATTGTTTGAAGCGGTGATCGGCGAATGGGTGCGCTGCGCAATTGTTCCGCAGGGCGTGGGGACCTGGTCGGAGTTTTGCTCCCGAGTGAATTCCGGGCTCGCGAAGTTTCTCTCTGCCGGCGGTCGCGGCGAACGCGTCGCCATTTTTACCTCCGGCGGTCCCATCGCTGTTGCGATGCAGCGTGCTCTACAGCTCTCTCCGGAAACCACTTTACAAGTGAGCTGGATGTCGCGGAACTCTTCTTGGAGTGAATTCCTGTACGCCGCGGAACGCTTTACACTGAGCAGTTTCAATGTGCATGGGCACATCGCCGATCCCGCGATGCACACCTATCGCTAGGGAGACTTTCTCTGATGAACGACTTTCTGGATCATCCTACGGCCTTGCGATCTGGCGAAGAGCTTGACTTAGCCAGGCTCGAACCTTATTTGCGACGTCACTTTCCCAACGAGGCGGGCGCGCTCCAAGTCCGCCAGTTTCCCAGCGGGCATTCCAATTTGACGTACTCGCTGCAGCTCGGCGCCGCGGAAGTGGTTCTCCGCCGGCCGCCTTTCGGAAGCAAGGTCAAGTCCGCCCACGATATGGGACGCGAATTTCGCGTGCTCTCCAAGCTGCACGCCGTTTATGCGCCCGCTCCCGAAGTGCTCCTCTATTGCGATGACGATTCCGTCCTGGGCGCTCCGTTCTACGTGATGAAACCGATTTACGGCATCATCCTTCGCAAACAACTGCCACCCGGGTTGGATTTATCTGCCGAAAAAGCGCGACGGCTCTGTGAATCCTTTGTCGACAATCTCATTCGGCTGCACCGCGTGGACTACGCAGCCGCCGGTCTCGCGGACCTCGGCCGGGCGGAGGGATATCTGGAGCGGCAGGTGCGCGGCTGGACCGAACGCTACCACGGCTCCAAAACGCATGACTATCCCGAAGTAGAGAAGCTCTCGACTTGGATGCAGCAGCACCTGCCCGTTACGAACTACGTCTCGCTGATTCACAACGACTACAAATACGACAATGTCGTGCTCGATCCGACCGACATCACCAGAATTCTGGGCGTGCTCGATTGGGAGATGTGCACCATCGGCGACTCGCTCTCCGATCTCGGCACGGCCTTGGCCTATTGGGTGGATGCCGCCGATCCTGCGGACCTGCAGCAAAATCGCTGGGGTCCTACAACCCATCCAGGCAGCTTCATGCGTGCGGAAGTCGCGCAGTACTACGCGCAAAAAACGGGCTGCGACGTTTCCCAGCTGGCCTTCTATCTCACTTTTGCCTATTTCAAACTCGCCGTCATCGTGCAGCAAATTTACTACCGCTATCACCTGGGTGTGACCAAAGACGAGCGCTTTGCTTCGATGCCCGAAAGAATCGCGCTGCTTTTGCGCGCCGCTTGGCTCAGTGCGCAAACGGGACGAATCTAGCCGCAAATTCTCGCCGAAAAACCTCAGACCATCACAGGTAGTAGCGCACGATCCATTCGGCGACGCAGCTTGGTTTGTCGGACCCTTCGCTTTCCATCGTCACTGCGTAAGTGGCCGCCACCGAGTCGGAGAGTTCCTTCAAAGCCAGCAGCGCCACGCGTGCGCGAATCCTTGAATCGGCACGTACGGCGGCAGGGAAGCGCACGCGATTCAGGCCGTAGTTCACAGCTAACCGTATGCCACCCTGGATTTGCACAGCCGTGCTCATCAAGTGGCTCATCAAGGAGAGCGTGAGAAATCCGTGAGCGATGGTGGTGCCATAAGGCGATTCTTTGCTGGCCCGCGCTCGGTCCACATGAATCCATTGGCGGTCTTCTGTGGCTTCCGCGAACTGCGCTATGCGCTCTGGCGTGACGCGAAACCAGTCCGTGACGCCAATTTCCTTGCCCACAAGGTTCTTCAACGATTGCGGGCTATCAAGGACCAATGCGGCCATGCATTTCTCCCTAAGCGCGTTCCCCAACTCGGCTTCCCGTTTGCCGCATCAATGAGAGGCCTGCGGCCGCTCACGCTTCTCGCCTTTAGCCAGCTCCCACTTGGCGATCGATTCGATGTGCACTTCATCTGGCCCATCAGCCAGCCGCAGGGTCCGAACCATGGCCCACGCGCTTGCAAGAAAAGTATCCTGGGAAACACCGGCACCTCCGTGCGCTTGCATCGCTCGGTCCAGAACGCGCAGCGCCACGTTAGGCGCTACCACTTTGATCATCGCAATTTCCGCACGCGCCGCTTTGTTGCCCACCGTGTCCATCATGTAGGCGGCTTTCAGCGTCAGCAGCCGCGCCTGTTCGATTTCCATCCGGGAAGCGGCGATGTCCGCGCGGATGGTGCCCTGTTCGGCCAGCGCTTTCCCGAAAGCCACTCGCGCCTTCACGCGTTTGCACATGGTTTCCAATGCCCGCTCAGCCACACCGATACAGCGCATGCAATGATGAATTCGTCCTGGGCCCAGCCGTCCTTGCGCGATTTCAAATCCGCGGCCTTCGCCGAGCAACATATTGGCGGCGGGAACCCGTACATTCTCGAAGAGAATTTCGGCATGACCGTGCGGCGCATGGTCGTAGCCGAATACCGTCAGCATTCGCAGGACTTTAACGCCCGGCGTATCCAGCGGGACTAAAATCATCGACTGCTGCTTGTGCGCTGGGGCTGAGGCATCGGTCTTGCCCATCAAGATGGCGATCTTGCAGCGCGGATCACCCGCTCCCGACGACCACCACTTGCGCCCATGAATCACATACTCTCCGCCCTCTCGTACAATTCGCGCTCCGATGTTGGTGGCATCCGACGACGCCACGTCCGGTTCGGTCATCGCAAAGCAGGAGCGCATTTCTCCCGCCAGTAGCGGCTTCAGCCATTTCTCCTTCTGCTCCGCTGTGCCATAACGCGCCAGCACCTCCATATTCCCGGTGTCGGGCGCCGAACAATTGAACACCTCGGGCGCGATGTGGCTGCGGCCCATAATCTCGCAAAGCGGCGCGTACTCCAGGTTGCTGAGCCCTGCGCCGTTTTCATCCTCCGGCAAGAATAAATTCCACAATCCCTCTCCGCGCGCCTTGGTCTTCAATTCTTCGATGATTCGCGCCGGTTTCCAGCGTTCGCGCTCCACTTCTTCATGGAACCGCTGCTCGTTCGGATACACGTGCGCATCCATGAAGATTTGCAGCCGCCGTTGCAGCTCTTTCGTCTTTATGCTGGGCTCGAAATGCATACGCGCCTCTATTTGCCGGTGAAGTGTGGGGCGCGCTTTTCGATGAAGTGCGCCACACCTTCCTTGAAGTCTTCGCACTGCAGGCTCGCCAGCATTTCTCGTTCGGAGGCTTCAAACGATTCCGCCAGCGTTTGGAACATGGCCTCGTAAACTTGTCGCTTGATGACACGCAACGACCGAGGGCTCACGTTCGACGCCAAATGCGAAGCGTATTCCTTGACTCGCTCCAGAAACGTCTCTCGCGGATAGACTTGATTCACCAGTCCCACGCGCAGCGCCTCCGGTGCATCGATCATTCTGGCGGTAAACAGCAGGTCCAAAGCGTTAGCGTGCCCCACGAGGCGCGGCAAGATCCACGCAAGGCCATATTCGGCAATCAGCCCGCGCTGCGCAAAGGCTGTGCCGAAGCGAGCGGCATCCGATGCCAGTCGTATATCGCAATACAGAGCCAGCACCAATCCCAGGCCCACTACGGGACCGTTGATTGCCGCAATCACAGGCTTGCTGACCGCTGGGAAATACGAATACTTCTTGCGAAAATCCGCGCGTACTCCTTCGCCGCCGCCCGAAGTGGGTTGTACAGCCTGCGCCCGCCGCGCTTCATCAAGGCCCTGCTCCGCCACCGTGCTCAGCAGCGACATGTCCGCGCCCGCGCAGAATCCCCGCCCCGCTCCGGTCAGGACGATCACGCGAACGTTTTCGTCCTTCTCCCCCTCTGCTATTGCCGCGCGCACTTCCCGTTCCATCACGGCCGTCCAGGCGTTCAGTTTATCGGGCCGGTTCAGCGTAATGGTGGCAATGCGGTCGGCCACGTGGTACAGCGTGTCTTGATTTGGCATAGCAAGCGGGATTATATACAAGGACGGGCGTGTTAGTAACAGTCATCTGTGTGCGACTATTGCCTTACCTGATTTCCCGGGCCCGCAAACCAAGTTGCAATGACCAAAGCATTCCCGCCAGTCTGACCTGTCCTCCGGGAGAAGCGGTTGTTACCGCGCCGCGATTGTGGGTAGAATTAAATGCAGCAGAGCGGGCGTCGTACAATGGCAGTATAGAAGCTTCCCAAGCTTCGGACGTGGGTTCGATTCCCATCGCCCGCTCCAGATTCTAAAAGACTTATCGTCAATTTCTTGGTTTCCATAACTAAAAGCTTGCAAAGCTTTTATTCTGAAGATGGGATTCACATTGCTGTTCCGTTTCCAGCAATTCCAAGGCATGAATTGTGGGCCCAAACTTCAAGCGGAATTCGGTGCGGACGTCCTCGAGAGGGAGCTCACCGGTGTACAACGCTGTCATCGCGGCTGAGGAGTGACCCATTTGCTGACGGATGACCGCAGGGTTTACTCCGGCAAGTTCCCATCGCCGATTGCAACCTCTCCTAAAAGCGTGCAATCCCGCTTTTTCAAGTCCCAAGGCACGTAAAGCTGCATAAAATCCTTGATTGAGGATGTTGGTTGCGAGAAGCGGACCACCGCTCTTCGACTGAAAGAGTAGGGAGCGGGAGTCTGAAACGCTTTCGAGAATGCGCCTTAACCTGTGCATTGCTTTCTGGCCCTCGGGGTCGCCGAGCAGAACTGTTCTGTAGGCAGTGGCGTTTTTGCACGGTCCAATTTTTCCTTGGTCCCGCTGATCTGAGGATTCCTCCACTCGAACTGTGTTCACGCTCATGTCGATATCATTGACGCGGAGGGCAAGCAGCTCACTGGATCGCAATCCGGAAGCGGCTGCTAGGAGAAACAGTGTCGAATATTGCGTTCGTCGGGTCTCTCCGAGTTTGTCCATGTTGCCGATATAGTCGGAAATCCTTTCCGCTTGCGCCCACGAGAAGGACACTCTCCTCCGGCTGTTGATCCTCATTAGCAGCTTGTCACGCTCCGGAATTGCGAGTCCGGGTTGGGAGAAGGATGGTTTTCTGTCCTTTGAAAACGACGAGAGAACGCGCTGCATCGTACGGAGGACATTCTTAATCGTTATCCAGGAAAGACCTTGATCGCGTTTTTTTCCAAATCCATTCGTTTATCGAATCAATGGTGATGTGCTCGATCGAAATATGCTTCCAATCCGCTTCGAGGTGAGTCTTGATGTGTCCGTCCGCAGTTGAAAACGTAGACGCTCGAAGCATTCGTGGAGCGAAGACACTTCGGTAGTGTGAGACCGCGTTGGCGAAGGTCACTACAGAAAAAGAGTGGCAATTACGAGACTGCGATTCGATGCTCAGAATGAACTCCACCTTCTTGCGATTAGCCTCGCTCTTTGTCAGCTGGCTTGTTGGCCCCAATATATAGGTCTCGCGCTTTCTATCCTCCTGTCCTGGAACATGAGCCCAATATTGGAAGAAGTAATGCTTCAATCCGTTGGCACGCTCCTTGATGCGCACCTTCGGATTCTGTCCGATCGGTCGAGACATGCAGTGCCTACTTTCTCGATTGAATTGGCGGCGAGGCAATAGTATCAATGCGCTTTTATCCGACCAGGCACTCTCAATTGGGTTTGATGGGAAGTTTAAGAAATTTGTACGAAGAATTATGACCAAGGTCAGAAGCTCGCAAGGCTTAGCCCCGGCAACCCGTTTTGTTCGACGGCGGTTTGGAAAACCGGTGTTAGAGCGCTACGGCAGTCCTTCGGTTGTTTAGTTTTCCGATGATCTGATTGACTAAGTGCCTAGCGAAGTTCGGGCGTCGCGGATCTTTTACTGCGACGACTTGTAAGACTTGGACGTATTCCCGGGGGCCAGGAGCAACGCAATTTCAGCGCGATTGGTCCGCCTATGGGTCTATAATCCGCGCAATGGCATCCTTATGCAGCATGGCTTCGAAGAATCTGGAGATGTACAGGACATTCGCCTCGTAGTCGACACCATCCCTACGTTGGCATGGTCCGCTGGTCCAGACGGCTCGGCAGAGTTTTTCAATCAGCGCTGGCTGGACTACACGGGTCTATCCGCAGAGCAAGCTTTGGGCTCGGGATGGCAGGTTGCGATTCATCCAGACGACCTGCCACCAATCCTGGAAACATTCCGGGAAGCTTTGAATTCTGTAAAGCCGTACGAGGTGGAGGGTCGCTTCCGCCGCTTCGACGGCGAATTTCTCTGGTTTCTTTTTCGTGCCAGCCCTTTGTGCGATGAATCCGGCAAAGTTGTCAAATGGTATGGCACAAATACCGATATTGAAGACCGCAAACGTGCTGAGGACGCTCTCCGCTCACACGAACAGAATCTTCGCCTGTTAGTCGATACCATTCCTGGGCACATTGTCACGACGAAACCGACCGGCGAAATCGAACTACTAAACCGCCGAGTATTGGAATATTTCGACAAGACTCCGGAGGAACT
>Ga0210384_10002857_pt1 | contig 20556 bp, 24 predicted proteins | sample IncBWH2MmetaG_FD_160574 | JGI IMG/M metagenome (GOLD analysis project Ga0210384, IMG submission 160574) | Forest soil microbial communities from Barre Woods Harvard Forest LTER site, Petersham, Massachusetts, United States - Inc-BW-H-2-M | ecosystem: Environmental > Terrestrial > Soil >...
CGCCCGCCACGCCAATGCCATGGCCCAGCGGGTCCGCGAGGGCCTGGCCAGGATTCCCGGCGTGCGGTTCCGGAGCCCGACCGAGATCAACTTCGTCCTCGTCACCCTTCCCCAGCCGGTCTGGGACGGGCTGGTCGCCGAGGGTTACAGCTTCTCCCGTCGCGGCGCCGCCAGTGAGGGCATCATCCGGATCGCGTGCGCGTTCGACACCACCGAGGAGGACGTCGATGCCCTCGTGGCCGCCGCACATCGTCGTACCGGCACTCGACCGGAAGCCGACCGTCCGGCCGCCGCGATGAGGTGAGGCTACTTCGCGGGGGGCGCGACGGTGACGCCGCGGGCGCCGGTCTTCTCGATCGCGCGCGCGACGAGTCCGGAGGCCTTGGCGTCCTCGACGAGTCGCCGGAGATAGGCGAGGCCGGCGTCGCGCCCCCTGGGCACGGCGATGGACTGCTGAACGCCGAGGAAACGTCCTTCCACGATGCGTGAGCCGGGCAGTTTCTCGGCCAGGCCGAGCAGTCCTTGCGTCAAGCCGGCGAGCGCGTCCACCTTGCCGGTAACGAGCAGGTCGAACGCCGCGTCGCCGCCCTGCGTCGACACGAGCCGGGCGCGCTTGAGATTCCGGCTCAAGAACAGCTCGTAGTTGGCGCGGGCGGGGGCGGCGACGCGAATGCCCTCGCGATCCACCTCCGCCGCGGTCGAGAGCGCCGAGGCGCCCGGCACGAGGTAGGTCGCGTCGATCTCGAGATAGGCCGCGGTGAAGCTCATCAGTGCCTCGCGGGCCGGATCGGAGCCGAGGAAGGCGATGTCCCAGGCACCGGCCGGTGCCGCGTCGCCCATGACGGCGACGCTGTCGTAGGCGATGATCCCGACGGGGACGCCGAGTCGGCGCCCGAGCTCCGTCGTCAGGTCGACCGCCACACCGCGCGACTCGCCGGTCGCGCGGTCCTTCGTGGCCAGAATGAAGTTTCCGTAGTTGATCCCCGCGCGGATTTTCCCGGTCGGGGCGAGGTCCGCGCGGACGGCCGGCGTGATCTCAGACATGGTCGACCACGATCCTAGCAGGATGAGGGCGACAAGTCCCGCTCTCGCGGAGGAGCTTCATCTCCACCCGGCGGAGAGACGGCGGAGAAGCCACCCCGGGCCCCGGGCGATCAGCGAGATCGCCGTCCTGCGGGCCAGCAGCCGCGTCTTGAGTCGCCTCTCCGCTTCCAGCCCTCGGACCTGTCTTGGCGAGACGTCGATCGGGATCGTGCGGCACGGGTCGATGTCGGTGTCGATCGCCTCGAAGGCCGCCTCGAACCTCCGCAGGAAGGCCTCCTGGGCCGGCGCCAGCACCGTCCACTGCTCGGCGGACATCGTGCTCGAAGATCCCGTTCGGCGCACGAGCGTCGGGTTGGTATTGATCTCCCAGACTTGCGGCACGCCATCCTTCACGCCGTAGTCCATCCGGCCGTATCCGATCCCGGCCAGCGAGAACGTCTCCTTCAGCCAGCCGGCGTGGAGATCGCCCTCCACGTACTCGGCCTGCTCCCGAGCCTTGTCGGCGTCGAGGAGACGCCCCTTCCACTTGGTGACCCAGTTGCGGTTGTGCAAGAGCGTCTTCGGGAGGATCCGGTCGCCCACGACGACCGCGGAGTACATCCGGTAGACACCCGACGGATCCGCGGTGTCGCAGAACTCGATGATGAGCAGGTCGCGAAGGCGATACCCGCGTACCACGCTCTCGACGAGAGCCCGGACCAGCTGCCGGCGGCTGTGGAGCATCGGAGTCAGGCTACCGAGGTGCTCGTGCTCGGGTCGCACGAAGACCGGAAATCGCCGGCAGCGATGGAATTGCGAGGCGCGGCGAACGCGAAACGTGTTGCGCTTCAGCTCGAAGCAGGTTCGGAGAAGATCGTACCGCAGCCGGACCTCGGCGGGCTGGTTGATCAGCCGGATGTCCGGACTCGCTCGGCGGAGCTCCTCGCAGCATCGCATCGCGATCTCCCGCTCGGTCGGAGTGAGCTCGTCGATCGCGGCGAAGATGTACGTTCCGACGGCCAGCCGGCGGCGGGCCACGATATCGTCGTAGGTCACGGTGGTCAGGCGTCGACCGACCGCGGCCCCGGCCTGCTGCAGGTACTCGGTGATCCCCTCCAGATCCTCTCGGGGCGCGACGAAGAAGATCACGCGTCAGCCCTGTCGCCGCCAGATCGCGATGGTCGCCGGGCCGGGTAGCAGCAGGAAGGGAGATGGATCGGAGATGACGGTGTCCACGCCGTGCTCGGTGTAGTAGTGGCCGAAGTTCTTGCCGGTGATGGCCCAGATGATCGTGGACGTGTTGTGGGTCTTCGCGAGGCTCATGAGCTGGGGCAGTGTCCCGTTCGTCAGTGACAGCCCGGTGACGATGGTCAGGTCGGCGTCCTCCATCAACCGGGGAGTGGCCGTCTTTCCATCCAGGACCGGTACCCCGCCGAGCGTCTGTCCCACCACGTCGGGCGACAGGTCGGTGGCGCAGACGTCCAGCCCGCGCCTGGCCAGCGCGTCGAGTATGCCCGCGGTGGCTCCCACGACGAGAACTCGGGGCCGGTCAATCTTGCGATGCGCCGCGGCGCGGCGCTGCAAGACCCGCTCGGCCTCGTCGGCGAAGATCTTCGTTCGCGCGACGTACTTGCCGCGCAGCGTGTCGTCGAGGACGATCCGCTCGTCCGCGAGCCGAGAGACCTGGCCGATGACCAGATCCGCGATCGCCGCGCGATCCGCGTCATGCCGCCAGCGCCGCTCCTTCAGGAGCCGTCGCGTGTCCTCACCCACCAGGTCGGGATCCGGATCCGGCAGCCCGGGCCCGAGCCCGCCGGAGCGGCCGTAGCCCTCCGACTGGGCGATCCGCATCGTGTAGCGCGTCTTCCGCTCGCTCGCCTCGGCCTGCAGCAGGAAGGTCACCGACCAGAGCGCCACCAGGCGGAAGAGATCGACGGGGAGTGCCGCGGCGCGCTCGAGGGCCCACTGCTCCGCGGCTTCGACGGTAAACGCCGACGGGGTCAGCGCGTCCTTGGGCTGGCGCAATGGGGGCTGGCGCAATGGCGATCTCCATGCTCACGCAGAAGGTCTACCGCCGGGATCGGGAGCTTCAGATCCCTTGGGCCGGGATCATAGCAGCAAGGGCCGCCGGGGCTCGGCTACAATGACGATGGGTCGCGCATGGCACTCCTCCCCTCGACACTCCTACCGTGGCGCGTGCGTCGCTATCTGGACGATGCGGCGTTGTGGTCCATGCGGTTCCGGCCTGCACGATCCGTGCTGCGAGTGGGGGGACACGAGTCGGCCGCGTCGCTGCTCGCCGGTGGTGACATCGTCCTGAGCCGAGGTGTCCACGAGGCGATCCGGGACCGCGGTCCCGGGAGCGTATTCGCCCCGCTGAAATCGGTCCTGGACGGGTGCGATCTGAGAGTCGCCAATCTCGAGAGCACGCTGACTCATTGCGAGACGCCGCCGGGAACGTTCGGCGGCGTGCTCAAGGCGCCTCCCGAGAGTGTGGAAGCCTTGTCGGCGGCCGGGTTCGACGCGGTGACGCTGGCGAACAACCATTGCATGGACTTCGGGCCGGAAGGCCTGGGGGAGTGTCTGCGCATTCTCGACACGCACGCCATCCGTCATTGCGGAGCCGGCGATTCCCCCCTCTCCGCGCGGCGCCCCGCGATGCTGGAGGCGAAGGGGATTCGAGTCGGGATGCTCGGTTACACCGACGACTATCGTCCCGCGTGGCCCCCGGCCGCCGCGGCGGCCGGTCCAGCCCCCGCCCGCGACGAGCTGATCCTGCAGGACCTGGAGGCGATTCGCCCCTCGGCGGACATCGTGGTCTTGCAGCTGCACTGGGGCGTGGAGTTCGCGATGTATCCCTGGCTGAGCCACCGAACGCGCGCCCGGAGATACGCGGAGGCCGGCGCGGATCTGGTGCTCTGCCATCACGCCCACGTGCCGATGGGCGTCGAGGTCTGGAAGCGCAGCGTGATCGCCTACGGTCTGGGTAATCTGGTCTTTCCCGCTTCGCGAGATCTCACACGTGGGCACCCCTGGAAGCACCGCTCGGTGGTGCTGAAGGTCGCGTTCGATCGGAGCGGGATCAGCCACGTGGAGATGATCCCGGTGGAGACGCGCCCGGACTTCTCGGTCGCTCCGTCCACCGGAGCCCGGCGCGCTCAGATGCTCGGCGCGCTCGGGAAAGCGTCGAAGGGGCTGCAGGACTCGAAGAAGCTGGCGCGCCTCGAGGCCGACCAGCTCGCTCGGGAAGCGCTCGGATGGCTCGAGTCGTTCGACCCGCCGGGCGGACTGGATTCGAGCCACCTGCCGGAGATGGCGGCTCTCCTCACGGCCCCTCGCCAGCAACGGATGATCGAGTGGCTCGTCGAGCAGCCGTCCTCCGTCGCCCGCGAGGTCGGTGGCTTTCTCGGGCAAGTCGCCGCCGGTGCCGGATCTGTCGAGGGAGGCCCGTCACACGTCTGGCTGGAACGGCGTGACGCGCTCCGTCCCCGCATCGGAGCGTTTGCCGCGGAGTTCGGGACGTCGCGGGTTCCTCTCTGGAAGGTGCCATAGCGTCGCCGCCGTCGTCATTGCGGTCCGATGCGGGGTGAGCTATACGACGGCTATGAGCGCCCGGTGGAACGTGAAGGCGCGGATGACGGCCGCGATGTTCCTGGCCCTGCAGATGGTCGTCGGTCCGGTCGGCGCCGGAGCCGGCGAGACGACCGGGATGATCACGGAGATTCGCGGGGGCCAGGGACGCGCGGAGGTCCGGCGGATGGGTTCCGAGGACTGGCGCCCGGTGAGGCCGTTGCTCACGTTGAATCCGGGCGATACGGTTCGCGCCGGCCCCGACGCCTCGGTCGTCATCCTGCTCACCGGCGGTCGGGGGACCGTCACCGTCGACACGACCAACTCACCGTTCGTGGTATCGGCGCCGACCGCCGAGCCGAGCAAGCTCGGCCGAGGGTGGGTGCTGCTGGAGGAGAGCTTCGAGGCTCTGCTCAAGGTGTCCACCGACTCGGCGCAGGTCACGCTGGGCACTCGCGGACACGGCGGACCGCCCGTCATCCTGACCCCACGCAACGGACCGGTGTTGCCTGATCCTCTCGTCTTCGAGTGGGCCGGGAGCCGGCTCTCCCGCTACACGATCCGCGTCGTCGGACCCTCGGGGCTGGTCTTCGAGCGTAAGAATCTCGCCGGGGCGAAATTCGCCTATCCGGTCGATGCCGCGCCCCTGACTCCCGGGGTGCGGTATCGGCTACAGGTGATCAGCGCAGTTCGGCCACCCGAGACGGCCTGGTTCGAGGTGGTGGATCCGGCGCGGGCCCAGGCGATCCGGCAGGACCTCGCAGAGCTTGCCGCGGCGGCCGGGCCCGTCGTGTCGCCCGATACCCTCGTCGCGACTCGAGTCGCCTACTTGACGAGCCAGGGCCTCGTCGCGGACGCGCGCCTCACGCTGATGGCCGCGCTCGCGAATCAACCCGACGACGTGACCTTTCACGTCTTGCTCGGCGATCTCTACCAGCGGCTCGGCCTGTCCGAGCAGGCCGCCGACTCGTTCTCGGAGGCGCGATCCCTGGGCGCCGGCCGAGCCCAGCGCTGAGGGGGCCCCCCCATGCTCATGGCTCAGCTTTCTGACGTACACGTTCGCCCCCGGGGCCAGCTCTACAAGGGCGTCGCCGACTCCAATCGGATGTTGAGCGAAGCGATCGCGCACCTGCAGGGCCTGGATCGCCGCCCCGACGTGGTCTTGCTGACGGGCGATCTGGTGGAGGAAGGCCGACCCGACGAGTACTCGACCGCGCTCGAGATACTGGGCGAGCTGACCATCCCCTATCTGGTCATTCCCGGCAATCATGACGACCGGGAGAACTTTCGCACCGCCTTTGAGAGCCATGCCTACCTGCCCAGGCACGGCCCGCTTCACTACTGCATCGAGGATCACCCGATACGGATCGTGGCTCTCGACTCGTGCCCGCCGGGCCGGCACCACGGCCACATCGACTCTACCGGTCTGGGGTGGCTGCGGGCGACGCTGGAGGCGGATTCGCGAAAGCCTACCGTGGTCATCATGCATCACCCGCCCTTTGTCTCCGGCATCCCGTACCTGGACGAGTACCGATACATCGAGGCCGCCCCGCTGGAGGCGGTCGTTCGTTCGTTCCCCAATATCGAGGCCGTCCTCTGTGGCCACGTGCACCGACCCATGGCTCGTCGCTGGGCGGGAACCGTGGTGCTCGCGTGTCCCAGCACCACGACCGAGATCGCTCTGCAGCTGAGTCCTTCCGCCGAGCCCCGGTCCTACCTGGGGCCGCCGGCCTGCATGCTGCATCTGTGGAATCCCCCACACGGGCTGGTGAGCCATACGAGTTACGTCGGAAGGTACCCGGGGCCCTACCCGTTCTTCTGATGAGGAGGCCATCGTGAGCTATCCGTCGTGGGACATGATCCGCAACGGGACATTCGTCCGGACCCGCAACTTCCCACTGCTCGAGGTCGACACGCCGACCTTCATGGGTCAGCCGCACGCGGTCACCCCTAAGGATCTGGAAGGGGCCGACGTCGTGATCATCGGCGCGCCGTACGTCGCGAGCTGGCAGGAGTACGCGGGCGTCGCGAAGAGCGAATGGATCGCGGGGCCCAAACGGGTGCGCCAGCAGTCCATCCGCTACCAATCCGGCTACATCCAGGACTTCGACCTCGACGTCTTCGAGCATCTGAAGGTCGTCGATTTCGGTGACGCCGCGATTCCGCCGGAGGTCTTCGACCGCCCGACGGTGGACAACATTCTGCGGGCTCAGGCGGCGGTAGAGGAAAAGGTGAATCAGGCGCTCGACGTCGGCGCGCTGCCGATCGTGATCGGCCAGAACTCGCCGTGCGGGTCGTACGCGATCGCGAAGCCGATCGCCGAGCGGAGCGCGGGCAACGTCGGCCACATCAGCATCGACACCCACTGGGACTCGGCGCCGATCGACCGGCTCACGATGGACCCGCGCATCGCGGGCAGCGGAAGCTGGAAGGCGAAGATGTACGAGTTCCACAAGAACTTCACGCCGCAGAACATGGTCGAGATCGGGGAGCGCGGCATGCTGGAGCGGAAGGAGATCGTGCGCGGCTTCATCGAGAAGGGCGCGCACTTCTTCGGCATGTGGAAGGTCCGCCGCGAGCTGGGGATCGAGGGGCTGTGCCGGGAGCTCCGCCACGCGTACGACGGCACCGCGGACGTCTACGTGCACTTCGACATGGACGTGCTGGGCGGCGCGGGCCCTGCGCCGGGCGACATCCTCGGCGAGCTGGCCGAGCCGATCGGGATGACGGACTACGAGGTGATTCGTCTCGCGCACGAGATCGGCAAGCGGGGCGTGTCGGGCTTCTCGTTCATCTGTATCCCGCCGGGCTCCGCGGTGATCTACCGGACCATCGTGTACGTGATCATGTACATGCTCGCCGGGAAGGTCCTCGCGCGTCACGAGGGTTCCCGATAATGGACAAGCGGCTGGTCGGGGTGACGTTCAAGGTGTCCGAGGCCGGGCCGACGACCTGGACGCTAAGGACGAACATCGCGCACTATCAGTACGGCGGCATCACCGTCCCGACCCACACCTGTAAGCATCCGAGGTCGTCACTCCAGGTCGGAGACACCGTCGTGGTCCAGCGGATCGCCGAACCGAGCAAGGACGTCATCGTCGCCGGACCCTGTGGCTGCAAGTATCTCCTCTACGCGTTCCGCCGCTGACACCAGGACTACTCGGTAGCGAACGGCGGGCGGCGTTGCTGCGGCACGCAACTCACGTCCAGTTCGCGAGCGGAACCCTTGGAAATGAACTCGGCCACGAGGTTCTGCATGCAGTCATACCAGTAGACGTGGGCCGCATTCCGGATCACGATCTGACGGCTATTGGGCAGCGAGCGGGCGGCCGTCGCGCCGAAGCGAGCCGGCGTGGCCGCATCGAGCTCGCCGGAGAGGATCAGGACCGGTACATCCGACGCGACCGGGTCGTAGTAGCCGGGAGGAACGTCGGCGCGAGGCCACTCCCGGCACGCGGCCAAGTGCGTTCGGGTGCGATACTCGCCCACGAAAGTGTCTCGCGACTCGCGGACGATCTCCGCCTCGGTGATGAAGGCCATGGTTTCCGAGCAGGTGACGGTCATGTACATCGCCGGGATGCCGGCCGCGACCCCACCGGGGCTGGTGGTGGCGAAGGGCACCCAGTCACCCGCCGCGGCGCGGTGGATGAGAAGAGGAACCCGCCGGGCGCTCTCCAGATCGTAGAGCATGAGACGAAGCCGCTCGACGAAGACGCCACGAGACATGCTGATCGGCTCGCTCACGTTGCCGGGCGGGCGAGACAGCTCGATCGTAACCGGGCCGGTGGCGAAGGACGTGAGTACCGAATCGAACTCCAGCTTCAGGTTGGGAAAGGCCCCGCGGCACGCCGTATCTGCCGCGCAGTCCTCGATCAGGGCGTTCATGGCATCCTGCGCGGCTCGGGCGAACTGAAGCGGCTGTTTCGCTTCGGGCGTCGCCACCCCGGCGAGAGCCACGGTCCGGACCCGCTCGGGATGCTGCCGAAGAAACTGGAGTGCGGCTTGCGCGCCGTAGGAGCTCCCGTACAGGTTGATCTGCTGGTAGCCGAGGGCCGTGCGGACCTCGTCGAGATCGTCCATCGCGATCGGCGTCGTGTAGAGCCTCACGTCGGCAACCTGCTCGAGCGTGTCACGGCAGGCGCGGACCTGGTCGATCGGGAAGAGATCGTGGAAGGATCTCTGGAGTGTACTCCCGTCACCGAAGCGGCACGTCAGCAGGTTCGAGCTCCCGGTCCCCCGTTGGTCGATGAAGACGATGTCACGGTCCTGGCGGGCCTTCGCGGCGAACCACTCGCTGGTGCCCGTCACCGTGCTGGCGGCGCCCAAGCCGGGGCCGCCCACGAGGACGAAGACCGGATCGGAGGCCGGCTTTGGACCAAGTGCCGGGAGGACGATGACGTTCAGGGTGATACGGCGCCCGGCCCGGGCCGCCCGATTCTCGAAGACGCTATACTTCGCGCAGAGCACGGTCTCGCTGGACTTCGGCACCCGGCACGGGGTGAGCCGGATCGCGGTGTCGGGTCGGTTCTCACTCGGCGGTAGCGACGTCACGCAGGCGGTCCCGGCCAACGAGAGAAGGGCGCAGAGGAGGATGCGCGTGGTCATGCCGCCACCGTGGAGTCTCGACCGAGCACGGGCTCGATCTTCCGGCGGCGGTCGAGCTTGCGCAACCCGAGTCTGCTACCATCACGCCCGGAAGCCAGGGAGGAGGCCGGTGGAGGAAGAGTTCTCGGCAGCGGATCGGGAAGTACTCTATCGGGTGATCGAGCGTCGCCGTGATGTGCGGGCGTTCCGGTCGGATCCCGTTTCGTCCGAGACCCTCTACCGGATCCTCGGCGCCGCCCATCAGGCTCCGTCGGTTGGACTGATGCAGCCCTGGAACTTCATCGTGATCCAGGACGCGGGCACGAAGGCGCGGATCAAGGAGATCTTCCTGCGAGAGAACGAGAAGGCGGCCGCGAACTACTCGGGGGCGCGCGGGACGCTCTATCGGTCCCTGAAGCTCGAGGGAATCGAGGAGGCACCGGTCAATCTATGCGTCACCGCCGATCGGACTCGCTCGGGACCCCACGTGCTCGGGCGAAACACCATCGTGGACACGGATCTCTACTCCACCTGCTGCGCGATCGAGAACCTGTGGCTGGCCGCGCGGGTGGAGGGGATAGGCGTCGGATGGGTGAGCATTCTCAGCTCCGAGGCGTTGCGGGAGGTTCTGTCGATTCCCGAGGAGATCGTGGTGGTCGCCTATCTCTGTCTCGGGTATGCCCAGGAGTTCTTCGACGAGCCGGAGCTGCAACGCCGGCGCTGGGCGAGTCGCGTTCCGCTCGATCAGCTGGTATACCGGGAGCGCTGGGGACACGTAGCGTCCTGAAAGGAGACGGTCATGGAATTCCACGGCGTCGATGTCAGCACCCAGTTCAAGCGCATGCGGGAGCTCGCCCCGGAGGCGTACCGAGCGTTCCTCGAGTTCGATCAGAAGGCGTTCAAGGACGGCGCGATCCCCGGCAAGACCAAGGAGCTCATCGCGCTCGGCATCGCGCAGATCACCCAGTGCCCGTGGTGCATTCAGGCCCATACGCGCAAGGCGGCGCTGGCCGGAGCCGCCGACGCGGAGATCGCGGAGACCACCTTCGTCGCGATGGCGATGGCGGCCGGCGCGGCGTGGAGTCACGGGGGGCTCGCGCTCCAGTGCCTCCAGGAGCACAAGGGCCAGTGAGGCCTTATGACGCGCTGCTCGTGTGCTTACTGCTTGTGAGCCAAAGTCCTCGACGCTACAGTGCAGGCAGGAAACCCATCTTATCCGAGGAGTAAGCGCACAATGGCCGATACGCTCGTCAGATTGCTTGGAACGCTGGTGCGAGACCGGAAGACGCTGGTACGGACAGAGCGGAAGCTCGTGCGACGGCAAGTCGAGCTCGTGAAGGAGCTCGGCCGTCTTCTCCAGGGCATCGGGTACGAGCTCAGACCCATCCGTGGTGGCAAGGCGCGGGCGGCCGCGTCCGCTGGCGCCGCCAACAGTGAGGCGCGCAAGCCACTGATGTGCCCGAAGTGCGACCGCCGTTTTGCGCACCCCCTCCCGCTGGCACGTCACGTGAGCGCCTCTCATACGCGGAAGAAGGCGCGCGGCACTCGACGCCGTACGAAGAAAGCCAAGGGCTAGCCCGCGCGCCGGATGCCCGCCGCACGTCCCGGACTGACCCTCGGCGCTATCTCCGCGCCGGCCGTCGACCGATCAGGGCGCGCGCCTCGGGGGTCCCGAAGGCGAGCGCCAAGCCGAGGTACGTGGATCCGAACGGAGTCAGAACCAGCAAGGCTCGGGGGATCGGAGCGAAGGTCGAGGTGAAGAGGGCCGCCCCCAAGCCCAGGATCACGCCCGCCAGCGCCGCGATCCACAGGCGCGCCTGATAAGGAAAGGACAGACCGGAGGGGCCGATGCGGCGATTGAGCCCTCGCCGCAGCAGCATGAATTCCACCCAGCCGGCGACCCCGGCCGATACGGTCAGGCCGGCGGCGCCCCATCGGGGGTCGAGACCGAGAGCCGGAGGCAGCGGGATCGCGAAGAGATAGCCGAGGCCGATCGTGAGCACGACGCGGACGAGGGCGTAGCGGAGCGGGGTTCGCGTGTCCCGCAATGCGTAGTAGGCGGAGTTGTACAGGCGTCCCATCGTTGCCGCCAGGAGACCCACCGCCGAGCCGGCCAGGATGGTCCAGACGTAGCGACTATCGAGGGCGGTGAACCGGCCGGTCTCGAACAGGGCCGCGGCGATCACGCCCCCGAAGGCCAGGAAGGCCGCCGCCGAGGGCACCACGAAGAACGCGATCCGCCGAAGGCCGGAATCGAGTCGCTCCCGGAGCGCGGTCGCGACGGCGTGGTCGCCCCCCGTGGCCCGCGACATCTCCGGGAGCTCCGCCGCGGACACCGACATCCCGAAGAGACTCACCGGCAGGGTGTAGAGCACCTGGGCCATGCCGAGGGCCGCCACTGGACCGTCGCCGAGGAAGCTCGCCAGGATGGTGTCGACGAAGGCGCTGATCTGCACCACCCCGCGGCTCACGAAGACCGGTCCGAAGTTTCGGAGGACCGTGCGCACGTCGGCGGAGCCGGTGTCGAGCCGGGGCCGCAGGCCGTGCAGGAGCCCGATGACCGTCGGGAGCTGGATGGCGAACTGCAGCGCGCTGCCGATCACCGAGCCCACCGCGGCGGCGACCGCGGCCCGGGTCTCATCGTGCCGTCCGGCCGCCAGCACCACGGTGAGGATGATGGCGACGTTCCAGATCACCGGCGCGGCATAGGACAGGAAGAACCGGCGGTGGCTGTTGAGCACACCGAGACACCAGGCCGAGAGGACCAGGAGGCCGGCACCGGGGAACAGGATCCGGACGAGACGGACGGTCAACTCGCGTTTTTCCCCGGCGAAGCCGCCCGCGATGATGCCCGTCAGGGGCCCGGCGAGCGAGACGCCGGCCAACACGATGAGCGACGTCGCCAGGGCCAATAGCGCCAGGACCGCGCTCGCCAGCCGTTGCGCGTCCTCTCCCTTCCGCTCCGAGCGGAGACGGGCATAGACCGGAATGAACGAGGCGGAGAGCACGCCTTCGCCCAGCAGGTTTTGCAAGAAGTTGGGGATCCGGAACGCGGCGGCGAACGCGTCGCTCGCTCCCGACAGACCGAGGTAGTGCGCCAGCACCCGCTGCCGGACCAGCCCGAAGATCCGGCTGAGGAAGATACCGGCCGCGACGAGCAGGGCGTGGCGGCTGCCTGAGCTGGAGCTGTCGGGCCCGGGCCCCGAAGAAGACAGGGTCACTTGGCCGCGGCGGCTACGGCCGGCGCGGGTCCGCGCCGCTCCGTCATCGTCCCCACGACCGGTAGTCGCGGGTGATCCGGATGAGGTTTCCCGTGGGCGGGTCGTCTGCGGAAGGCCGCATCGCCAGAACCGGATCCGCCACCGGCTCGTCCTCTGCCCCCAGAGCCGGTCCACCAAGCAGGAGGCACAACGCGGTGATCGTCAGAGCGCCGCCGAAGGTTCTGGCCGAGATGAACAGGGCTATCCGCGCCTCCCGTGTCGACGGTATCACGGGCGCGGCGCACGATTGACCGGCGCGCGACTTCGTGAGAATACTGCCGACCACAGTCCGTGGCCCTATCTCCGATGCGAGGAGGCTCACATGGCGACCAAGCCCAAGCGTGCCGCGAAGAAGGCCAAGAAGCCGAACGTGGCTGCGAAAAGGGTCCAGCCCATTCCGGCCGGATATCCGGCCGTCACCCCGTACCTCCGGGTCCGCAGCGCCCAGCAGGCGCTGGAGTTCTACAAGAAGGCGTTCGGGGCCAAGGAGAAGGGCCGCATGGCCGGTCCGGATGGCCGGGTGATGCACGCGGAAATGCGGGTGTTCAATACCGTGGTCATGCTCTCGGACGAATTCCCCGACCGCGGCGCGCTCTCGCCGGAGTCACTCAAGGGGAGTCCGGTCGGCCTCTTCGTCTACACGCGCGACGTCGACGGAGCGATTGCCCGGGCCGGCGCGGCCGGGGCCACCGTGACCATGCCCGCCCAGGACATGTTCTGGGGCGACCGGTTCGGGACCATCCGCGACCCTTTCGGCCATGACTGGCAGTTCGCGACCCACAAGGAGGATGTCACGAGCCAGGAGATGCACCGGCGATTTCAGGCAATGCAGGCTCAGCCCAAGGGCTAGGACCCGGGCCTAATCGGCCTTGACCCCCGCCCGCCGGGAGATTAAACTCCCGCCACCGTCCGACCGGTTCGGCCCGGCTTGCCAGGCCCCGAGGGCCCGCCGGGCAGGAGGATGTCATGGCCATTTTGACGATCTCCCATGAAATGGGCAGCGGCGGCGCCGAGATCGGCATGGCCGTGGCGACCCGCCTCGGCTACACCTACGTCGACAACGAGGAGCTCCTCGGCCGGGCGGCGCGCTATGGGCTGGCCGAAGACCGCCTCGCCCGGCTCGTGGAAGACCGGCCGACCTGGGTCGAGCGTTTCGACGCGGAAACCCGCCGGTGCATCATGGCGTTGCAGACGGTCCTGTACGAGTTTGCGCAGGACGACGACGTCGTCCTGATGGGCGGTGGGGGCCAATGGTTGCTCCGGGGCGTGCCCCACGCGCTTCGGACGAGAATCGTGGCGCCTTTTCCCGAGCGCGTGACCCGGCTGACCGCCACCCTGTCGGCCCAGGGGCAGGAGCGCGTCACGCCGAAGACCGTCGCCCAGTTCATCCGCCGGGATGACATCCAGAAATCGGCTCGGATGCGCTACCTCTTCGACGTCGACCTCAAGGAGCCCGGCCTCTACGATGTCCTCATCAACACGGCGGTCCTCTCCCGCGGGGCCGCCGTGGATCTCCTCGCCGATGTCGCCCGGCGCGCCGACTTCTCCACCACGGACGCGGGGAGACAGCTCGTGGGCGATCGGGCCCTCGCCTCCCAGGTGGAGGTCGCTCTCGCCGGCCATCCCGACATGCGCCGCCGGGCGATCGGTGTCGAGGCCGTCCAGGGCGTCGTGACGCTCGAGTTGTCCTCTGGGGCGGACCCCGAGGTGGCCGTCGCGGTGGCTCGTGGCGTCACCGGAGTGCAGAACGTCACGCTGAGGATCGCCGAGATCCCCATCGTCTCCTCGTTTCCAGGCTAGGGGCCCTCCGTAGCGCGGCCGGCCCTCTGTCGTCAGGAGGGCCTCGGCAGGCTAGCCTGGCTGTGGCGGAGGGTCGTCGCAGGGCTGCGCCACTTCCGCTACAATTCGATCGGTTCCGGCGGCCCGCCGACCCGAGACGTCCCCCCGAACGTCCCTCGCGCGCTCGGTAGGCCGTTGTCGATTCCGGGTCCCCGGATCGACCATCATGCGTGATGGATGACCGTCTTCGGGAGGAGACCAATCGTGCCCTACGCGCTATGGATCGTCCAGGGGCTGCTCGTGCTCCTCTTCCTGTTCGCCGGCGGCGTCAAGCTGGTCCTGCCGCTGGAGCAGCTGACGGGACCGATCCCGCTGCCGGGCTGGTTCTTGCGATTCATCGGGGTGGCCGAAGTGCTCGGCGCGCTCGGCCTGATCCTGCCCGCGCTCCTGCGCATTCGGCCGGGGCTGACGCCGCTGGCCGCCGCCGGGCTCGCGGTGATCATGACCGGGGCCACGGTGATCACGCTGGTGGGCGCCGGCGTCGGGATGGCGCTGATCCCGCTGGTCGTCGGGGTGCTGGTGGCCTTCGTCGCCTACGGCCGGTGGCGGCTGGCCCCGATCGCGCCTCGCGGGTGACCGGGGGCCTCTGGGGGCCTGGGGGCCGGTTGTCGATCCGGACCTCTCCGGGACGACTACCTGGTGTCCACCGCTGGTCCACGAAGACCTTTCACGAAGGGCTAGGAGGCTTCCATGGGAGTGAAGAGTGAGGCGCTCGCGAAGCAGTTCGAAGGGAAGGCTCAGGACGCATTGGCCACGCTGCAGCAGCTCAGCGAGGCGGACTGGAAGAAGGTCACCGCGGCCGAGAAGTGGCCGGTGGGAGTGACCGCCCATCATTTGGCGGGGGCTTTCGAGCCGGTCTCGCACCTGGTCAAGGCGCTCGCTAGCGGACAGCCGTTGAGGTCGTTCAGTCCGAGCATGCTCGACGAGATGAACGCCCAGCACGCGAAGGATCATGCCCACTGCACCAAGGCCGAGACGATCGAGCTGCACCGAAAGGGCGTCGTCACCGCGGCGGACACGGTCCGTGGGCTGAGCGACGATCAGCTCGCCATGAGCGGAGTCGTGCTGACCGGCGTGCCGCCGATGACCGCGGAGCAGCTCGTCACCCTGGCGTTGCTCAACCACATCGACGAGCACTTCGGCAGCATCCGGAAGACGGTCGGAGCGTGACGATGCGCTTCATGATGCTCGTCAAGGCGAGCCAGGACTCGGAGGCCGGCGTTCTGCCGAGCAAGGAGCTCCTGGCCGCGATGGGTCGATTCAACGAGGAGATGGCGAAGGCCGGCGTGCTACTTTCCGCGGAGGGGCTCCACCCGAGCGCCAGGGGCGCGCGGGTGAAGTTCGCGGGCGCGAAGCGCATCGTGACCGACGGACCCTTCGTCGAGACCGAGGAGCTGCTCGCCGGCTTCTGGATGATCCAGGTGAAGTCCAGGCAAGAGGCGATCGACTGGATCTCGCGCGCCCCCTTCGGGGACGGCGTGGAGATCGAGATTCGCCAGGTGTTCGAGGCGTCGGACTTTCCGCTCGAGGTCTTTCCGGCGGAGGACGCCGCGAGAGAGGACGCGCTGCGCCGGGAGCTGCAGAGGAAGGCCGCGAAGCGGTAGCCGCGGCGAAAGGAGCGAGAGATGAGCCGGGTACGGGTACTGGTCGGGACGCGCAAGGGCGCGTTCGTTCTGACGTCGGACGGAGCGCGCGAGCGGTGGGATGTCGGCGGCCCTCTCTTCGGGGGGTGGGAGATCTACCACCTCAAGGGATCTCCGGCTGACCCGGATCGGCTGTACGCGTCGCAGTCGAGCGGCTGGTTCGGGCAGGTGATCCAGCGCTCCAACGACGGGGGCAAGACCTGGGAGGCGGTGGGCAACAAGTTCGTGTACGACGGCGTCACCGGCACGCACCAGTGGTACGACGGCACCCCGCACCCCTGGGAGTTCGCGCGGGTCTGGCATCTCGAGCCGTCGCTCACCGAGCGGGACACGGTCTACGCCGGAGTGGAGGACGCCGCCCTCTTCCGCTCGACCGACGGCGGGCAGAGCTGGCACGAGCTGCCCGGCCTGCGCGGTCACGGATCCGCGTCGTCGTGGCAGCCGGGGGCCGGCGGGATGTGTCTGCACACGATCGTGCAGGATCCGAGCCGTCCCGGGCGGATCTTCATCGCGATCTCTTCGGCGGGGGTGTTCCGGAGCGACGACGCCGGTACGACGTGGCGGCCGGTAAACCGCGGCCTTCGCTCCGAAGGCATCCCCGACCCGCAGGCCGAGGTCGGTCACTGCGTCCACCGGATCGCGATGCACCGGTCGCGCCCCGGTGTGCTGTTCATGCAGAAGCACTGGGACGTCATGCGTAGCGACGACGGCGGCGAGTCGTGGCAAGAGGTCAGCGGCAATTTGCCCACCGACTTCGGCTTCCCGATCGACGTCCACGCGCACGAGCCGGACACCGTCTACGTCGTCCCGATCAAGAGCGACTCGGAGCACTATCCGCCGGAGGGGAAGCTGCGCGTCTACCGGAGCCGGACCGGCGGCCACGAGTGGGAGGCGCTCACCAAGGGCTTGCCGCAGAGCCACTGCTACGTCAACGTGCTGCGCGACGCGATGGCCGTCGACGCGCTCGATCCCTGCGGGGTGTACTTCGGCACCACCGGCGGGCAGGTGTACGCCTCGGCCAACGCGGGGGACAGCTGGGCGCCCATCGTGCGCGATCTTCCGGCGGTGGTGTCGGTCGAGGTCCAGACGCTGCCATGATCGTCCGGGTCGTCCTCCCGGCCCATCTGCGGACCCTCGCGCGCGTCGACGCCGAGGTGAAGGTGGACGTCGAGGGGCCGGTGACCACGCGCGCGGTCCTCGACGCGCTCGAGGCCGCCCATCCGATGCTCCGCGGCACGATCCGCGACCAGGTCACGCAACAGCGCCGCGCTTTTCTGAGGTTCTTCGCCTGCGAGCAGGATCTGTCTCACGACTCGCCCGATGCTCCGCTGCCCGCCGCGGTCGCGATGGGCGCCGAGCCCTTCCTGGTCGTGGGGGCCATGGCCGGCGGGTAGGGCCACCGCGCGCCCACGTCGTGAAGGCCGGCAAAGGAGAAGACCGACGGTGTTCGCCAAGAGTCTCATCGCTCTCGCAGTGATCGTCGTCGTTCTGGTCGTGGTGGTCGCCACGCGGCCATCAGAGTTCTCGATATCGAGGACGGTCAGTGTCTCGGCCCCGGCGCCCACGGTGTTCGCTCAGGTGAATGATTTCCGCAATTGGGAGGCTTGGTCGCCGTGGGCGAAGCTCGATCCGGCGATGAAGCAGACGTACGAGGGCTCCCCGGCCGGGGCCGGTGCCATCTACACGTGGATCGGCAACCGGCAGGTGGGCGAAGGGCGCATGACGTTGACGGAGAGCCGCCCGAGCGACCTGATCCGAATCAGGCTCGAGTTCGTGAGACCATTCCCCGCCACCAACCGCGCGGAGTTCACCTTTCGGCCGGAGGGCAATCAAACGGTCGTGACGTGGAGCATGGCGGGCCGGAACAATTTCATGGCCAAGGCCGTCGGCCTGGTCATGAACATGGACAGGATGATCGGCCGCGAGTTCGAGAAGGGCTTGGCGCGGATGAAGGCAGTGGCCGAAGCGGCACCGAAGCAATAGTCCGATCCCGCGACGGCCCCTCGCGGCTACGGTTGAGCGGGTGGGCCCGTTTGCGTCAACCGGTAGTCGTCGCGATAGGCCGGCTGGTAGTCGCGATGAGGCCAACCGGCACGAGAAGGCATCCGACGCGGGCAGCTGAATCTCCTTCGACCATTGACCAGGTATGCGGCACCTCCGCCGCCCATTCTCCGCGCGTGGCGGGGTTCGTCGAGAGGCGCGATTGACCTGGTCGGCGCCCTCTGGCAGCATCGGCGCGAGCCAGCAGATGCTGCCCACGATCCGTTCATCCCACGGAGGCTTCGAATGAATGTGCGGCTCGCCACCACGGTGCTGGTGCTGCTCGCGTCCCTGGCGGTACCGGCGGGTTCACCTCCGGCTGTCGCCCAGACGGATCCCGCGCGGACCCGGCTGGCCGCGCCGGTCAAGGTGAAGCAGGGCATGACCAACGTGCCCGCCCTGTCACCGCTCTGGCTCCTGCCCGAGCGGGCGGCGAAGTACAACGTCCAGGTCGAGCAGGTGATCTTCCAGCGCTTCGCGGACGCACGGACCGCGCTCGCTTCGGGCGATCTCGACATCGCGGCGTTCGGGCCGCAGGACATCACGCTCGGGCTCGGTCAAGGAGCCAAGTCGATGATCGGGGTGGCGGGCATCGGCTCCGGCAACGACTGCCTGCTCGTCCGCAAGGGCGAGGACATCAAGGAGTGGGGAGGGATCGGCGCCAAGACCATCGGCGTGGGGGCCGGCTCCATCTCGTGGCTCAAGTTCGCGGCCTCGGTCCAGGAGAACGGACTCGACTACGGCAAGCTACGCGTCGTCAACATCGTTGGCGGCGGCGGCAACTATCTCAAGTCCCTCCAGGGCAAGGAGATCGACCTGGCGGTGGTCTGGCATCCCTTCTGCGCCCAGGGCATCACCGAGGGATGGGCCCAGTACCCCACGATCACGCACAACGGCTCGAAGACCGTCGGCGGGCTGATCGCGGTGCTCGCGGTCAACCGGGGGTTCATGGACAAGCAGCGCGAGGCGACGCAGCGGCTGGTCTCCGCCTACGTCGACGTGGCGAAGATCGCGCAGGCCGACCCGCAGCGCTTCGCGAAGATCTACGCGGAGAAGGCCGGGTTGCCCGAGGGGGTTGCCGCCGAAGCCATCCGCTACACCCGGTTCGACGTGTCGCTGCCGCTCGAGTCGATCAAGCGCATCTCCAAGTTCCTCTTCGACAACGGTGTCATCGCGCGCGAAGTCTCGGGCGAGGTCAGCCAGTACTACACCTACGAGTTTCTCGCGCGCGCCACCGGGCGCAACGCGGTCGACCTCGGGCAGAACAAGTAGGGACGGACCGGAGCGCGTGAGCGGCCGGCGCATTCCCTGGTTCCTGATCCTGCCGCTCCTGCTGCTCGGAGTGTGGCATCTGGCCGTCGAGCACCGGTGGGTCACCGAGGGGATCATTCCCGCGCCGGCGCAGGTGCTCCAGTCGTGGCGCCGGTGGATCTTCGGCGCGCCGGTCAAGTCGCTCTCGCCCTACTCGGGCACGTGGCTCGCCAACGTGCTCTACTCGGGCCGCCGGGTCCTGGAGGGCTTCGTGCTCGCGGCCCTCGTGGCCATTCCCCTCGGCATGTTCCTGGGCTGGAATCGCCTCGTGGCGCGTCTGGTCGATCCCTCGATCCAGCTCTTGCGCCCGATCCCCATCACCGCCTGGCTGCCCTTCGCCATCGCGGTCTTCGGCATCTACGACGCGAGCGCCCTGTTCCTGATCGGGCTCGGCGCCTTCTATCCCATCGTGGTCAACACCTCCCACGGGGTCCGGGACACGAATCTGATGCTGCTCCGCGCCGCGCGCATGCTGGGGGCGGGGGAGCGGACGGTGCTGCTGAAGGTGGTCCTGCCGTCGGCGCTCCCGTCCATCTTCACGGGGCTGCGCCTGGGCGTCGGGGTGGCGTGGACGGCGGTCATCGTGGCCGAGATGATCGCGGTCAAGTCCGGACTCGGCTACGTCCTCTGGGACGCCTACTACGTCGGGCGGATGGACATCTGCGTGGCCACCATGTTCTCGGTCGGGCTTCTCGGGTTCGTCTCCGACCAGGTCATCCTCCGGGTGTCCCAGGCGGTGCTTCGCTGGCGGACGCTCGAGCGGCATGCCTGAGCCCGCGTCCGGCTCGTTCGCCTCGCCCCGGGCCGCCCCGGTGGTCGAGCTACGCTCGGTCTTCAAGGAGTTCAGCGGGCGGACCGGCCGGCTGGTCGCGCTGGAGGGGATCGATCTCGCCATCGCGCCCGAGGAGTTCGCCGCCGTCCTCGGGCCGTCGGGCTGCGGCAAGTCCACGCTGCTGAACATGGTGGCGGGCTTCGACGGGCCGACCCGCGGCGACGTGCTGTTCCGCGGGCAACCGGTGAGCCGCCCCGACCCACGACGGAGCGTGGTGTTCCAGGAGGCCGCGCTCTTTCCTTGGTTCACCGTGCTCGACAACATCACCTTCGGCCCCAAGACGTGCGGAGTGGCGGCCGGCGACTACCGCCCGCGGGTCGACGCGCTCCTGGAGCAGGTCGGGCTGCGCGGCTTCGAGCGCCACTATCCGGCCGAGCTGTCCGGCGGAATGAAGCAGCGCGTCGGGATCGCGCGAGTGCTGGTCATGGAGCCGGAGCTCCTCCTGATGGACGAG
>Ga0210384_10002860_pt1 | contig 20530 bp, 15 predicted proteins | sample IncBWH2MmetaG_FD_160574 | JGI IMG/M metagenome (GOLD analysis project Ga0210384, IMG submission 160574) | Forest soil microbial communities from Barre Woods Harvard Forest LTER site, Petersham, Massachusetts, United States - Inc-BW-H-2-M | ecosystem: Environmental > Terrestrial > Soil >...
CCGGGGCGGAGACGGGCCTGCCGATTGGCTTTCACCTGGGCGGGGGGTTGCGGACGACCGTCGACAGCGGCCCAAAGGCGACGACGGCGGGGAACATCGGGGTTCGGGTGGCCTGCGCCACGCTCCAGATGGACGAGCCACTCGCCGCCGTGATCTTTTCGGGGGCGTGCGAGCGGTTCCCCACGCTCAAGATCGTCCTCGCGGAGACCGGCATTGGGTGGCTGCCCTACATGCTCGAGCGGATGGACGATACGTATCGAAAGTTCCTGGATGCGGAAGAGTATTGGCGCACACATGGCGGACTCCAGTTGACGATGCCGCCCAGCGGCTACGTCCGACGACAGGTCTGGGCGACGTTTCAGACTGATCATGTCGGCCTGCGCGTGGTCGACCTCCTCGGTGAGGATCGCGTCATGTGGGCGTCGGATTACCCGCATCCAGACAGCACGTGGCCCGAATCGCAGCAGGCGATCGCCGACAACTTCACGGGCATTCCCCCGCGGACCGCGTGCCGGATCCTCTGCGAGAACGCGAAAGCGCTGTACGGACTCTGACGCCGTGAGTGGAGGCGAAGACACGGCGATGATCCTCACGTGTTCGCGATCGGTGCGGCTTCGCGCAGATGGGGTCACCCAATGAGCATTTTGTCCCCGACGATCTGTTCCCTGCTCCCGAGCGCGACGGAGATCGTGTTCGCGCTTGGCCTTGGCGACCGACTGGCTGCGGTTACGCATGAGTGCGACTTCCCGCCGGAGGCCAGCCGCCTCCCCGTCATCACCCGCAGTACCCTCGACGATCACGAGTCGCGTCGGAGCCACGACATCCATACGCACATCACCACGGCGCTCCATGGCGGAAGCAGCGTCTATCGGCTTGATCAGCCCCTCCTCGAACGGCTCGCGCCGGATCTGATTCTCACGCAGGAGCTGTGTGACGTGTGCGCCGTCTCTTACGAGACCGTCAAGCAGGCGGTCCGCCGTCTGCAGAGGCACGCCACGGTCCTCTCGCTCGAGCCGACGACACTTCATGGCATTTTCGACACAATCCGCCAGGTTGGCGAGGCGACCGGCACCAGCGCACGGGCCGCGTCCCTCGCGCGTGAGCTCGAAGAACTGGCCGATACGATCGCAGTTCGGGCGCAAGCAGCTTCTGGATGTCCGCGAGTCTTCGCCATGGAGTGGTTGGATCCCCCGTTCACGGCCGGCCATTGGGTCCCAGAGCTGGTCCGTCGTGCCGGCGGCCGGGATGAACTGGCTCGCGAGGGATATCCCTCGACCCAGATTCCCTGGCGGCGGATCGCGGACTACGATCCCGAGATCATTGTCCTGATGCCGTGCGGATTCACCCTGAGCCGAACGATGGAGGAGTTCGGCCGCGTCACGCTCCCCGAGGAATGGCGCGGCCTGCGTGCGGTGCGATCGGGATGTGTCTATGCGGTAAATGGGTCGGCGTACTTCAATCGCCCGGGCCCCCGAATCGTCACGGGGCTCCAGATTCTGGCCGAGATTCTCCATCCGGAGGTCTTTTCCCGAACGGCCCCGCCCGGTGCGTGGCAGCGCCTCGCTGTCTGAACGCCTTCATCACCACGCGGGGCGGCTTCCTCGCCCTGGAGCCGATCCGCGGCACCGTGACCGGGCACGCCGGGCCGCAGCCGAGCGATTGACGACCTCGACGGCCCCGCGGCAACGCCGGGTGTTCGCCCGTCCCGCTGACCGGCACTTCTGTCATCCATCCCCCAGGATGCCGGGTTCCTGGTGCGCGGTCACGGTCAGCGCGAGTGCCGCGCGGCCTGGATCGCGTGCCAGACGCGTTCGGGCGTTGCCGGCATCTCGACGTGCTCGACGCCCAGGTCGGCCAGCGCGTCGCAGATCGCGTTCACCACCGCGCCGAGCGCGGGCGTCGTGCCACCTTCGCCGCCGCCGCGCAGACCGAGGGGATGGGACGTCGACGGTACCTCGCTGATCTCCGTCGTGAACGACGGCAGCATGTCCGCGCGGGGCAGCGCGTACTCCATCATCGTGGAGGACAGGAGCTGGCCGGTGTCCGCGTCGTAGGCGCACGCTTCCCAGAGCGCCTGGCCCACCCCCTGCGCGATGCCGCCGTGCGTCTGGCCGTGCAGGATCAGCGGATTGACGGCGCGGCCGCAGTCGTCCACGCTCGTGTAGCGGACGATCTCGACCACGCCCGTCTCGGGATCCACCTCGACCTCGCATACCGCCGTGCCATAGGGGAAGGACGGCACGAGCATCGTCTCGTCGCTCAGACCGTCGAGTGGTCCCCGGCAGGCCTCGGGCGCATCCGGTCGGAGCGCAGCGGCGGCCACCTCGAACAGGTCGACGGAGCGGTCGGTCCCCTGCACCCGGAACCGGCGCGCCGAGAACTCGATGTCGACCGCCGCGGCCTCCAGCAACCAGGCGGCGATCCGCCGGCCTTTGGCCACGATCTGATCCGCCGCCTTCGCCATCACCACCGCGGCGAGTCTCAAGGCGCGCGCGGAATGCGCGCCGCCGCCCACGACGGTGAGGTCAGTATCGCCGGTGACCAGCCGCACCTGGGCCAGCTCCACTCCGAGCCACTCCCCGAGGAGCTGCGCGAAACTGGTGGCGTGCCCCTGGCCGGACGAGAGGGTCCCCAGCACCACGTCGACCGATCCACCCGGCCGCACCGTGATGTGCGCGCGCTCCCGGGGGAAGCCGGTGTTCAGCTCGATATAGCTGGCCACGCCGATCCCTCGATACCGGCCGCGCTGGAGCGCCTCGGCGCGCCGCGCCGCGAACCCCGCCCAGTCCGCGAGGCTCACCGCCCGCTCGAAGGCGGCCGGGTAGTCGCCGCTGTCGTAGAGCGTGCCGACGGCGTTCCGGTACGGCATGGCGCCCGTCGGCACGAGGTTCTTCTGCCGCAGCTCGAGCCGATCGAACCCGTGCCGGCGTGCGGCGAGGTCGATCAGCCGCTCCGTCACGAACATGATCTCGGGCCGGCCCGCGCTCCGGTACGGCGTGGTCGGGGACGTGTTGGTGACCACGGCCCGCCCGCGGATCGAGACGGCGGGCACGCGGTAGACGGTGCCGGTGAGCGCCATGCCCTTGTTGAGCGGGTGGAACGAGACGGCGTGTGCGCCGACGTTGCTGGTGTTCATGGCGCGCAGTGCGAGGAAGTGACCCTCGGCGTCCAGCGCCAGCTCGGCGCGCACCGCGAGGTCCCGACCGTGGTAGTCGGCGAGGAACGCCTCCCGGCGCTCACCGGTCCACTTCACGGGGCGCCCCACGCGGCGCGCCGCCCAGGCCACCAGTGCAAACTCGGGATAGCAGCTGTTGCGTGTGCCGAAATTCCCGCCGACGTCGCGCGCCAGCACGCGCACCGCGCCCTCCGAGACGCCCAACGCGCCGGCCACGCCCGTCCGGGTGCGCCCGAGCCCGCCGGCGCCCGCGTGGACGGTGTAGCGGCCACTCGCGGGATCCCAGACTCCGACCGCGGCACGCGGTTCCATCGGCACGCCGGTGATGCGGTGCACCCACGTGTCGAGCCGGACGACATGAGCCGCCTGCCGGAACGCGGCGTCCACCGCCGCGGCATTGCCGGCCTCGGCATCCACGCAGACGTTGGACGAAGTGTCCTCATAGAGGAGGGGGGCATCGGGAGCGGCGGCAGCGAGACTCATTGTCACCGCGGGGAGCGGCGCCCAATCCACAGCGATACGGTCGGCGCCGTCCCGCGCGGCCGCGGAACTCGCGGCGATGACCAGGGCCACGACCTCGCCCACGAAGCGCACGCGGTCGGCCGGGATCGGCGGGTGCGGGGCCATGAAGGCCACGTCGCCGGGCCGGACCATCTCCTCGTGGGGATTCCCCGGCATCGGGCTATGGGTGAGGGGCTGCATCCCGTCGGCGGCAGCGTCCTGCCCGGTGAGTACCGCGATCACCCCCGGCGTGGCGAGCGCCGCCGCGGTGTCGATGCGCCCGATCCGCGCGTGGGCGTGCGGCGAGCGCACGAAGCAGGCGTAGGCCTGATCGGGCAGGTTGACATCGTCGCTGTAGCAGCCCGAACCGACGAGGAGGCGCGCGTCCTCCTGGCGCCGGACCGGCTGACCGAATCCGTCGCGGGTCGAGGGGGCGCGTGACTGGAGGAAGGACACGGGGCCGACCGGGGGCGGAGCGCTAGCGACCGAAGCGGCGCTGCCGACGCTGAAAGCTGCGAATGGCTCGCAGGAAATCGATCTTGCGGAATGCCGGCCAATGGACATCGCAGAAGTAGAACTCACTGTAGGCACTCTGCCACAGCATGAAGCCGGAGAGGCGCACCTCGCCGGAGGTCCGGATGATCAGGTCCGGATCGGGGCAGTCGTACGTGTAGAGGTGCTTGTCCACCGTCCCGGGGGTCAAGGACTCGAGAATCTCGTCGGGGCGCTCGCCGCGACTCCAGCAGTCGCGGAGGTGCCCTTTCACCGCATCCACGATCTCCTGCCGGCCTCCGTACCCCACCGCCACATTCAGCAGGCGGCTCTCGTGGTGGCGCGTCGCGGCCTCGGCGGCTCTGAGGGCCCCGAGAGCCGAGGGTGGGAGCAGCTCCAGGAGACCAATCGGGCGGATGCGCATGTCCAGCCGTTCAGCCAAGCCGCCCTGGGTCCACTCGGTCATCTTCGCTTCGATGACTTCCAGTATGTTCGCGACGTCATCCGCGGGCCGGGCGAGATTGTCGGTCGAGAGCGCCCACAGGGTCACGGTCGGGATGTCCAGCTCCGCACACCACGTGAGGACCTCGTCGGTCTTGTCGGCCCCGATGCGATAGCCGTGGGCCAATGTGGCGAGCCCCACATCGCGCGAGTACCGGCGATGCCCGTCCTGAATCAGGCCGATGTGCCGGGGCAGAGGCCCGCCGAGGATCTCGGCCAGGAGTTGCCGTTCGTAGAGCCGGTAGAGAAGCCGTTTCAACATGCGGCGGGCCACTGTCGAACCGGCGTGCGAATGGTTCCCATGTGTCGATACTAGCGTGGTGGAATATTGGTCGTATCGAAATCCCTTCCGAGCGGCGGGCTCGAGTCTACAACCGGAGGCCCTGGACGATGTACCGCTGGGCGAAGGCGACCGCCAGGATCGCGGGCAGCATCGCGCCGGCGGCGGTCGCCGCCATGAGGTTCCACTCCATGCCCGTCTCGTGTACGAACTGGGCCGTCAGCACGGTGACGAGCGGCGTGGTGTAGCTGGTCAGGATCAACGCGAACAGAAACTCGCTCCAGCTGAAGAGCCAACCGAGGATCGCGAGGGCGACCATACCCGGGACCGCCTGCGGGAGGACGATCCGCAGGAACGCGCCCCAGCGGCCGCAGCCGTCGACCGTGGCCGCCTCCTCGAGCTCGCCCGGGACCCCGTCGAAGAAGCCGCGCATGATCCACGAGAAGAACGTGATGTGCACCGCCACGTGAGGGATCAACACGGCGAGGAACGTGTCGTAGATGCGGAGCTTCTGGACGATGAGGAACAGGGGCAGGATCCAGGCGATGTACGGCACGGTCCGGACCAGGTAGATGGTGACGAACCAGCTGTTCCGCAGTGGCCCGCGAAAGCGCGACAGCAGATAGCCGCTCGGAACGGTGACCGCGAGGGCGAGCAGCGTGCTCGCGGTGGCGATGATGGCGCTGTTGCGGAAGGCCGTCGGCATGAAGGGGGTTCGCCAGGCCTCGACAAAATTCCGGAGGGTCCACTGCGTCCCCTGCAGCACGTAGAAGACCTCACTCTCCGGCCGGAGCGCGGTGAGGAACAGGTAAATGATGGGCAGGGTGAAGAACAGGAGCGCCACCGCGAGCAGGACGCCTGGGATGAGCTCCCGCTTCAGCACCGCCGTCGCGGAGCGCCTCGCCGTCATGCTTTGACCGGGATGGGGCCGACCCGGTAGGTACTCAGGCGCAGGAAGACGCGATAGAAGAGTACGCCAACGAGCAGGCTCACGAACGCGCCCGCCATGGCCGCCGCCGAGCCCATGTCGTACTGGAGGTCGGTGAAGGCGAGGCGGTAGGCGTAGATGCTGAAGACCTCCGTCGAGCCGCCCGGGGCCCCGTTGGTGATGGTCCACACGATGTCGAACGCGCGAAAGGCGTCGAACAGCCGGATGATGACCGTGACGACCATGACCGGGAACAGCAGGGGCACCGTGATGTGGCGGAAGAGTTGCCAGGCGTTGGCCCCGTCGATCCGGCCCGCCTCGTGCGGCTCCGGCGGCAGGGCCCGCAGGGCGGCGTAGAGGAGGATCATGAAGTAGGGCGTGTTCATCCACACCTCGGCGAGGATGATCACCGCGAAGGCCCGCCACCGGTTCGTGAACCAGGAGATATACGGCCCGCCCGCCGCCTGGACCAGATGGTTCACCGCGCCGAACTGGTCGTTGAACATCCAGGCGAACATCAGCCCGGTGATGACCGCCGGGATCATCAGGGGCAAGAGGATCACGGTGCGGGCGACGACCCCGACGCGTCCCCGCAGGGCGGGACGGCTCAGCAGGTGGGCGAGCCCGAGCCCGAGCGTGAGCTCCAGCCCGACGGACACCGCCATGAACCCGATGGTGTTCGGGATGACGACGCCGTAGAAGTGGAAGTCGGTCACGATGGCGGCGAAGTTCCGGAGGCCGACGAAGGCGTGAGACGGATTGTAGATGGTGAAACGCTGGAGGGAGTACAGGACTCCCACCACGATCGGATAGAGCTCGAACGCCAGGAGGAGGACCAGGGCTGGCGCGAGGAGCTGGAGCTGGAACGCCGTCCTTCCATTCCACGCCCGGCGACTCGCCGGCGCCACGTCCTCGTTCCGACCGCCGGCCGTGGTGGCCTCAGCGCCGCTCGCCGACCGCCCGGCTCATGGAGGGAGGGGCGAGGCGCGCACGCAGCGCGGGAGGTCTTTCCCCTGGACTCACGCTTGCGGAATCTTCTCGAACTCGGCCGCGAGCTCGTCCAGCACCTTGGGGAAGTCGCTCTTCGCGCCGATGATGCCCTTGCCCAGCATGTCCGACAAGGTCGCGTTGGCCTTGGGCCATTGCGGGAAGTAGTAGGCGGGCAGCACGAGGAGCGGCGCGCGAATGGTGACGTCCGCGACATGGTTGAACAGCGGGTCGCTGGCGGCCAGCTTCTTCACGACGTCGTTGTTCGAGGGGAAGCCGCCCGTCTTCGTCCAAATCAGGGCCTGCGACTCCTCGTCGGTCAGGAGGAAGCGCAACACCTCCTTCGCCACCGCCTTCTTCTCCGGGTCGGCCTTCCTGGGAATCGCGAAGCCCCACGGCGCCTGGTGGCCGTCGCGCTTGGTGGCGGAGGGGCCCATCGGAAACCCGGCGAAGCCGATCCGGTCGTGGATCTTGGACTTCTGCGGATCGCGGTACGTGCCGAAGAGCGTGGTGTCCTGGTTGACCATCGCGGCGCCGCCGGCCATGAAGATGGCGTCGGCGTCGGTCCGGCTGTACCCGGGGAGGCCGGGTGGGCAGATGTTGTTGGTATGGACGGCGTCCCACCAGAAGTTCGCGACCTCGACCCAGTTCTTCGTCCGCGCCAGCGACTTCCAGCCGGTCTTCTGGAGCACGGCATTATCGCGCTCATAGGCCGGCGCATAGAGGTCGGTGTTGTTGGCCCAAAGGGACCAGAGCCACGTGAAGTAGTCGTGGGGGTACTTCATGCCGCCGACGAAGCCCCATTTGACCTTCCCCGCCTTCTGGAGCTTGCTCAGCCGGTCCACGACGTCCGTCCAGTGCCAGTCGACGACCTCCTTCTCCGGGATGAGGTCCTTCCGGATGAAAAAGGACTGGAGCGTCTGCACCCACGGCAAGCCCGTGACCTTGCCGTCCCAGACCCAGAAGGGGGCATACATCTTCGTGTCGGTCTTCGCCCGGATCTCGGTGATGTCCTCGAGCGGCTCGAGGTACTGGCCCCAGAGCTGCCCCCAGTCGTCGTTGTGCCAGAGGATGTCCGCGTTCGGCTTGTCCAGGAGCAGTTCGGCCGACATCTTCTCGACATACACCTGGTAGGAGATAGGCGCGCGGACGATCTGGGCCTTGCCGGTCCGCTGCGCCCACACCTGCGCGCGGTCGAAGGCGAGGGCGGGCGCCGGCTGGCGGTCGGCGACCCACCGCAGCTCGACGGGCCCGGCCGCCCGCGCCACACGCGGCGCCGTCCCGAGCGCCGCCGTCGCCGTCGGCAGTGCCGCGGCGCCGAGCGTGAGGCCGAGGAACTGCCGCCGAGAGAGCGAGGCTGCCGTCGACGCAGTCGAGCGTTCGTCCGTCATTCCGCATCCTCCGCGCGTGCGTGGAACCAGCCCAGGATCGGCCGCCCCGATGAAGGTATTCACGGTGCGACCAACTGCTGCGGCCCGAGGGTCTCCCTGATGCGGCGCGGAGTCAAGGGGCTCGTGGCGAGCTGTAGCACATGAGATGGGCCGGTTAGCAGTCCTGCCCGCGCTCCGGCGGCCGTTGCCAACCCGTGCTTGGGCCGCGACCTGGCGCCTCGCGGCACGCCTTCGTCCGCACCTCGTCCACGGCGGCGCCATCCGGGGTGAGGACGACGCCATACGCCGCCGGGGTTGCGATCTTGCCGTCCAGCACGTCGGCCAAGACCGCGGCGGGCTCCCGGTCGAGCGGGTCGCCGTAGCCGGCGCCGCCGGCGATGTATTCCCAGAGCTGGTCGCCCGGATGGAGCACGATCATCTTCTTCGAGGGCAGGTCTTCGCGCGTGCCGTCGCGCCGCACGATGAACGCGTGCCCGCGGGCGCCGGGCGCGCCGCCCTCGAGCCCCCAGGGCGACGAGGCGAAGCGCTCGCCGCGGTGGGACACCATCACGTCGGTGGTGGTCGCCTCGAAGACCTTCTCGAGCCCGAGGCCGCCGCGGAAGCGCCCGGCGCCGCCGGAGCCCTTCCACAGGCGCGCCCTGGGGATGCGCAGCGGGAAGTTCATCTCGAGGGACTCCACCGGGATGTTCATGCAGTTGGTCACGTCGGTCTCGATGACGTCGATGCCGTCCTTGTGGGGACGGGCGCCCATGCCGCCGGCGGCGAGCTCGCTCGCCACGAACGGCCGGTCGGTCTCCGGGTCGCGGCCCCCGAAGGCCATCACGAGCAGGGTGCCGGAGTTCGCCGCCGGCATCTTGCCGGGGCACGCGCCCACGAGCGCGCCGAGGATCGTGTCGGCGATGCGCTTGATGGTGGCGGTGCGGCAGCTCACCGGCGCCGGCGGCCGCGGGTTCACGATGGTGCCTTCCGGCAGCACCGCGTCCACCGCGCGGAAGCAGCCGCCGTTGTTGGGGATGGAGGCGTCGGAGATCGCCCGCACCGCGTAGTAGACCGCCGACATCGTGGAGGCCGGCACCGAGTTGAACGGCCCGCGGACCTGGGGGTCGCTGCCCGTGAAGTCGAACGTCATCGCCGAGCCGCGCACGCGCAGCGTCACCGCGATCTTGACCGGCCGGCCGATGTCGACCCCGTCGTCGTCGAGCCAATCCTCGAAGGCGTAGTCCCCGTCGGGAATGGCCTCGATCTGCGCGCGGGTGAGGCGCTCGGCCCGCGAGAGCAGCTCCTCGATGTACGACACCACCGTCGCGGCGCCGTGCGCGGCGAACACCTCGCGCAGGCGGACGCCCCCGAGTCGCCCCGCGGCCACCTGGGCCATGAGGTCGCCGGTGAACACCTCCGGGAGCCGCACGTTGCGGGTGAGCAGGCGGAACAGGTTCTCGTCCAGCTCGCCTCCGCGGAAGAGCTGGGTGGGCGGGATGATGACGCCTTCCTGGTAGAGCTCGGTGGCGTCCGTCGGCACGCTGCCCGGTGTGCGGCCGCCCACGTCCTGGTGGTGGCACATGGTGCAGGCGAGCGCGACGGCCCGGCCGTCGGCGAAGACCGGCACCGCGAGGGTGATGTCGGGCAGGTGGGTGCCGCCGTCGTACGGGTCGTTCAGCAGGAAGGCGTCGCCGTCGCGCATGCCGTCCGGAGGAAAGGCGCGGACGATGCGCTGCGCCGCGAATTGTAGCGCGCCGAGGTGGATCGGGATGGCGGCCGCCTGGGCGATGGTCTCGCCGCGGGTGTTGAAGAGCGCGGCCGAGGCGTCGAGGCCCTCCTTCACGATCGGCGAGGCCGCGCTCTTGAGGAGCGTCAGCTCCATCTCGTCGGCGATGGCGTCGAGCCGGTTGCGCAGGACTTCCAGGACAATGGGGTCAATCGCGGTCATCCGTCTCCCCGGAGACGCAGGTTGCCGACCGCGTCCACGAGCGCGGTGACGCCGGGGGGAATCACGGTGGTGGTATCGGTCTGCTCCACGATGGCCGGTCCGGCGAGGCGGGCGCCCAGCGGCAGCCGCCCGCGCTCGTAGATCGCAGTCGGCACGAACCGGCCGAAGTACGCGAGGCGCTCCCCGACCTGCGCGTCGGCCAGCGTGCCGCTCGCGCGGGCGGCCGGCGTCACCGTGGGCCGCGGCAGCGGGAAGGTGTGGACGGCTCGGAAGTTGACGAACTCGACCGGCTGCTGCGCGCGGGCGTAGCCGTACACGCGCTCGTGCACGGCGTGGAACGCGGCCACGATCGCGGGCACGGAGGCGGCGGTGACGGGCGCGGCAATCGGCACCTCCAGCTCGTAGGCCTGACCCACGTACCGCATGTCGGCCGCGTAGGCCACGCGCACGGCCGGCGCGGGCACGCCCTCCTCGTCCATGCGCGCACGGCCGGCGGCATCGAGCTCGCCGAGGCAGCGGGTGATGGCGCCGAGGTCGGCCACGTCGGTCTGCGCCTGGAGCGTTCGCGCGTGGTGGTGCTCGATCGCCGCGGCGAGCAGGCCGAAGGCCGCGAGCACGCCGGGCGCCTCGGGGACGACCACCTCGGCCATGCCCATCTCCTCGGCGAGGGCGGCGCCGTGCACCGGGCCCGCGCCGCCCAGGACGACCAGCGCGAACTGACGCGGGTCGTAGCCGCGCTTGATCGTGACCAGACGGATCTGGTCAGCCATGCGGGCGTTGACGACGCGATGGATGCCCGCCGCGGCGGCGAGCGGGTCGAGGGCCAGCCGGCGACCGAGGGTGGCCACCGCGCGCTCGGCGGCGGCCACGTCGAGCGTCAGGGCGCCGCCCGCGAAGCGCGCGGGATTCAGATAGCCGAGCACGACGCTGGCGTCGGTCACCGTCGCCTCCTCACCGCCGCGCGCGTAGCAGGCGGGTCCCGGCTCGGCGCCGGCGCTGCGCGGCCCCACCCGCAGGCCCCCGGCGGCGTCGATCCACGCGATGCTGCCGCCGCCGGCCCCGATGGTGTTGACGTCCACCATCGGCGTGCGCACCGGGTAGGAGCCGATCGCGCCCTCGCCGACGAGCAGGGGCCGGCCGTCCCGCACCAGCGCGACGTCGTTGCTGGTGCCGCCCATGTCGAGCGAGACGAAGTCGCGCACCCCGGAGCGCTCGGCGGCGAATGCGGCGCCGATCACGCCACCCGCCGGCCCCGAGAGAAAGAGCGTGACGGGCTGCCGCGCGGCCAGCGCCGCCGACACGATGCCGCCGCGCGAGCGCATGATCAGCGGCACGCCGGGCACCCCGAGGCCGCGCAAGGTGTCGGCGAGCCCTGCCAGGTAGCGCTTCACCACCGGGCCGAGGTAGGCGTCGAAGGCGGTCACACAGGATCGTTCGTATTCTCTGAAAGTCGGGTCAACCTCAGAAGAGAGCGAGACGCTGATGTCCGGAGCGAGCTCCGCGACGAGGTCGCGGGTCCGGCGCTCGTGAGCGGGGTTCAAGAACGAGAAGAGGTAGCACACCGCGATGGCCGAGACTCCCTGCGCGCGCAGGGTCTCGACCGCGGTCCGCACGTCCCCCTCGCGCAACGGCACCAGCACGCGCCCCTTCGCGTCGAGCCGCTCGCGGATGCCGAGCCGACGCCGCCGCGGCGCGAGGAACGTCGGAACTTCGGGGTCCATGTCGAGGTCGTACATGCGCGAGCGCTTCATCCGTCCCATCTCGAGCACGTCCTCGAAGCCCTCGGTGGTCAGAATGGCGGTCGTCGCGCCCTTCTGCTCGAGGACGGCGTTGGTGGCAACGGTTGTGCCGTGGATGAACCGCTCGACGTCGCCCGGCGCGGCGCCGGCCAGCGCCAGCACGCGGGCGGTGGCGGTGGCGATGCCGTCGAGGAGGTCCTTGGGCGTGCTCGGCACCTTGGTGAGTGTGAGCCGGCCGCTGCGGTCCAGGGCCACGATATCCGTGAAGGTGCCGCCGATGTCCACGCCGATCTGCACGCGCGTTCCCCCCGAGGGCGCCCACCTTACCATATCGACCGTCCCCGGGCGGCCTTCCGTCAGGCGAAGTGACACGCGACGGTGCGCCCGTCGAGCGGGCGGAGCGGGGGCTCCTCCGCTGCGCACCGGGCCTGGGCCAGCGGGCAGCGGGTCCGGAAGCGGCAGCCGCTCGGCACGTCGCCCGGGTTCGGCGGCTCGCCTTCCAGCGCGAAGTCCTGGGTGACGCGGCGACCTCCGATGCGTGGCACCGCGGCCAGCAGCGACTGCGTGTAGGGATGACGCGGGGTCTCGAAGACTCTGGTGGTGGGGCCGAGCTCCACGATCTTCCCGAGATACATCACCGCGATGCCCGCGCACATCGCGCGCACCACCGAGAGATCGTGCGAGATGAACACGTAGGTGAGCGCGAACGCTTCTTGAAGGCTCCGGAAGAGCTTCAGCACGCTGGCCTGAACCGAGACGTCGAGCCCCGAGGTCGGCTCGTCCAGGATCACCAGGCGAGGCCTCAGGGTGAGAATGCGCGCGAGCCCCACGCGGCGCTGCTGGCCGCCGCTGAGCTCGTGCGGGTAGAGGTCGAGGTGAGCGTCCGGGAGCCCGACCGCGGCCAGGATCGCACGGACCTCGCGATCCCGCTCGGCCCGGGACAGCGTGGTGTGGATCCTGAGCGGCTCGTGCAGCGAGGGCCCGATCTTCCAGCGGGGGTCGAGCGAGGCGCCCGGGTCCTGGTAGACGTACTGGAGATCCTTGGCGACGGCGCGCCGCTCGCGTCGGGACAGCCGCCCGATCTCGCGGCCGGCGAAGCGGATGTCGCCCGCGGTCGGCGTGTGGATGCCCATCACCGTCTTGCCGAGCGTGGACTTGCCGCAGCCGCTCTCCCCGACGAGGCCGAGCGTCTCACCCGGCCGGACCTCGAGCGATACTCCGTCGACGGCCCGCAGCCAGCCGACGCGCCGGCCGAAGGCGTTGCGCAGGGGAAAGTGGCGCGCGAGGTCGACGACCTCCAGCAGCGGCGGCGCGGGCACGCTCACGCGTCGGCTCCGGCGGGCGCGTCGACGGGATGGTGGCAGCGAACGCCGTGACCGCTGGCGAGCGCCCGCAGCGCCGGACGCTCTACGCGGCACTCCGCGGTCGCGTAGTCGCAGCGCGGATGGAAGCGACAGCCCGACGGCGGTGTCACCAGGCTCGGCACCTCCCCCGGAATGTCGCGGATCTCGCCATCGGGGCCCAGCACGCTGGCGAGCAGGCGCCGTGTGTAGGGATGCGCGGGGCGTCCGAAGAAGGTGTCGGTCGGCGCCGCCTCCATCTCCTGGCCGGCGTACATGACCACCACGCGGTCGCAGATCTCGTGCGCGGTCCCGAGATCGTGGGTGGTGAAGAGCACCGACACCCCGCGCTCCTTCACCAGCGCGCGCAGCAGCCGCAGGATCTGGGCCTGGATCGTCACGTCGAGCGCGGTGGTCGGCTCGTCCGCGATGATCAGATCGGGCTGCGGGAGCAGGGCCATCGCGATCATGAGGCGCTGGCGCTGTCCGCCGGAGAACTCGTGGGGCAACCGACGCAGGGCGCGGGCCGGCTCCGGCATCTGCACGGCGCGCAGGATCTCCAGCACCGCCTCGCGGTCGGCGCGATAGCGCCCCCGCGGATAGCGCGCGAAGAGGGACGACGGCCGGTCACCGTCGCGCGCCCGGGGGGACTTCCACTTCATCAGGTCCATGATCTGGGCGCCGACGGGGAACAGCGGGCTGAACGAGGTGAACGGGTCTTGCGGGATGAACGTGATCGCCCGCCCGCGGATGCGGTCGTTCACGGTCGCGGGGTGTTCGCGCAGGAGATCCGTCCCCGCGAAGCGCACCTCGCCGGCGCGGATCCGGGCGGCCCCCTCGGGGAGGATGCCGAGGATCGCGCGGGCGAGCGTGGTCTTGCCGCAGCCGCTCTCGCCGACGAGCCCCACCACCTCGCCGGTCGCGATGTCCAGGTTGATCCCGTCGAGCACCTGCGCCGGTCCCCGGTCGGTGGCGAAGTCCACGCGCAGCCCGCGGACGGCGAGCAGCTCAGCCATCGCGGGCCGGGCCGCTCCGGCGCAGCCGAGGATCGAGCACGTCGCGCAGGCCATCGCCGAGCAGGTTGAAGCCCATGACGGTGAGGAAGATGGCCAGGCCGGGTGCCGCCGCGTACCACCATGCATCCGGCAGGAATTCGCGGGATTCCGCGATCGTCCGTCCCCACTCCGGGGTGGGCGGCGGGGGCCCGAGTCCGAGGAAGCCGAGCGCGGCGGCGGTCAGGATCGTGAACCCCATGCCGATCGACGCCCGCACGATGATGGGCGAGGCGATGTTCGGCAGCACGTGCAGCACGGTGAGCCGCCACGGGGAGGCGCCGAGGGCGGCCGTGCTCTCGACGAAGACCTCCTTCTGCAGCGCGCGCGTCTCAGCGTAGACGACCCGGGCGAACCAGGGCCAGTACGTGACCGAGAGCGCGAGGATGACGTTGGGGAGCGACGGGCCCAGCGTCTGGGCGATGGCGATGGCGAGCACCACCTGCGGCACCGCGAGGAAGATGTCGGAGACCCGCATGAGCAGATCGCTCACCCAGCCGTGGTAGTAGCCGGCGACGAGGCCGATCGGAACCCCGATGGCCAGCGAGGCACCGACCGCGATGATGCCGATGAGGATGGTGATCCGCGCCCCGAAGAGGAGCCGGCTGTAGACGTCCGCGCCCATCCGATCGGTGCCGAGCCAGTGCGCGCCGCTCGGCTCCTTGAGCCGCTCGGACGGGTGCAGCTCGAATACGTCGTCGGGGTGTGTCGCCAGGACCGGCGCGAGTACCGCGGACAGCACCAGGAGCGCGATGAGCACCAACCCGATTAGCGCCGACCGATCCCGCGCCAGCCTCGTCACCGCGAACCATGCGGCATTCACATTCTGGATCACGCCGCGCGCTCGCGTGGATCGACGAGGGTGTGGGCGACGTCGACGAGCAGGTTCACGACGATGAAGATCACCCCGGCCCAGACCGTGAAGCCCATCACCGCGTTGTAGTCCGAGCGCAGGATGGAGTTGACCGCGTACGTGCCGATGCCCGGCCAGTCGAACACCGCCTCCGTCACCACCGCCCCCGCGAGCAGGATGCCGAAGAGCAAGCCGATCTGGGTCACCGTCGAGGTGAGCGCGGAGCGGAGGATGTACTTCCAGACGATGAGCGGGCGCGGCAGCCCCATCGCCCGCTCGTAGAGGACGAAGTTCGACTGCATGGCGTCCAGGACGCCGGCCCGCGTGAAGCGCACCAGCGTGGCCAGCGCCGGGAACGCGAGCGTCACCGCGGGCAATGCCAAGTGCTGCAGGGCGACGCCGAAGGTGGACCAGTCCCACGTGAGCGCGGCGTCGAGCAGGTAGAAGCCGGTGAGGTCTTTCGGGGGGAAGCCCGGCAGGCGGCCGTTGAGCGGCGACCACCCGAGTCGCATCGCGAACAGGAGCTGCAGCATGATACCCAGCCAGAAGCTGGCGATGGCGAGACCGGACACGGTGACCACCCGGAGCGTGTGGTCGAGCAGGGAGTTGCGCCAGAGCGCGGAGACGACGCCGAGCGGGACGCCGACGAGGATGGAGGCGATCATGGCCACCATGGTCAGCTCGATGGTGGCCGGCAGCCGATGGGCAAGATCCTCCACGATCGGGCGCCGCGTGAAGAGGCTGGTGCCCATGTCCCCGCGCCCCAGCCGCGCGAGGTAGACGACGAACTGGACCGGCAGGGGACGGTCGTAGCCCAGGTCGCGCCGGAGCGCCGCGACCTGCGCCGGCGTGGCCGTCTCGCCCGCCACCAGGGCCACCGGGTCGGCGGGAATCACCCGCGAGATGACGAAGGTGACCGCGAGCAGCCCGAACAAGGTGGGCGCGAACCAGAGGAGCCGATGCAGCGCGAGCGCGAGGAGCCTCATGGCTCAGCGCGCCCGCGCCTCCAGGTGACGGCTACTTCGCGTAGTGCAGCCAGCGGATCTCCTGCCCGTTGCCGATGGGGCTGAAGCGAATGCCCTCGATGTTCTTGGCCCAGGGCCCGAAGTACTTGGTGTTGTAGATCCAGACCCCGGCGGCTTCGTTCACCACGATCCGGGCGGCTTCCTGATAGGCCTTCTCGCGCGTCGGACGATCGGTGGTCTTCAGCGCCGCCTCGAGCAGCTCGTCCACCTTCGGATTCTTGTAGAAGCTCGAGGCCTTGAACGTGCCCCACTGGCCGGAGTGAAACATCTCGCCGATCCAGTTGTTCGGATCGGCGTAGTAGGTGCTGATCCAGTAGACGACGAGATCGGGCGACGTCTCCGGCTTCTTCATCCGCTCGACCATCGCGGGCCACACCTCGCTCGTGAGCTTGGTGTCGAGCCCGAGCTTGCGAAGGCCGTTGGCCATGACGGTGGCCGCCTGCTCGGTCTGGCTGAAGCCCTGGAGATAGCCCACGGTGAGCGGCCGATCGACCTTGGCCTTGGCGAGCGCCAGCTCCTGCTTGGCTCGGTCGAGGTTGTAGCTGTAGCCTTTCACGTCGCGCGGTACACCCCACATGTTGTTCGGGATGGGCACCGGGTTACGCTCCACGGTGCCGCCGAGGATCTCCTTGTTGAAGCCGTCGTAGTCGAAGGCGTAGCTGATGGCGCGGCGCACGTGCACGTCGGTGAGCGGCGCCCGCTGGTTGTTGATCTGAAACATCATGATCCGCATCGACTCCTGCTCGACGAGCTTGACGTTCGGCGCCTCGCGCAGACGCTTCACCTGGTCGTTCGGCAGATAGCCGCCGGTGCCCTGGTAGTCGCCCTTGATCATCCCCAGCACGCGGGTGTTGTCTTCCTTCACGAACCGGAAGTCGATCTCGTCGATGAACTTCGGGCCCCACGGCATGAAGTGTCCGGGAAAGCGCTTGGCGATGAATCCGATCGCCGGGTCGTAGCGGGTCAGCATGTAGGAGCCTGAGCCGGCCTCGTTGTTGATGAGCCACGCCTCGCCCCAGTCACCGTCCTTCTCGTGCGTCTTGAGGAGGGCCGCGTTGACCACGTGCACCTCGGGCACCACGGCCAGGAAGATGGCCGCGGGCTTGGTGAGCGTGAACTGGACCGTGTAGCGGTCGACGGCCTTCGTGGCGCCGGGGGCGATCATGGTGCCGAGCAGGGCGGCCGCGCCTTTCTTCAGGGCGAGGATGCGCTCGGCGCTGTAGCGCACGTCCTCCGCGGTGACCTCGGCCCCGTCGTGGAACTTGGCCCCGTGGCGCAGCTTGAAGGTGTAGGTGAGGCCGTCCGGGGAGACGGTATGACTCTCGGCCAGCCACGGCTCGAGCTTGGGCGGGTTGTCGAGCCACCGGTAGAGCCCGTCGTACAGGTTCAAGCGCACCGCCACACGTCCGACGTCGAAGGCCGCGTGCGGGTCCAGCGTGTCGTAAGGGCTCTCGTTCGCGAAGACGAACCGCGTCTGCGCGGTGGCCTGCGCCGAGGGGATCGCCGCGAGCGTCAGCAGAGCGAGAACGAGGATCAGCCAGGATCGACCGTGGGTCATGAGCAGCCTCCAGGAGTCCCGAAGTGTCGGCCGCGCGGGCGACGTGACGGGATTGTACAGCGCCCCCGCTGGGGCAGACAAGGGGCGGCCGGGCGTCACAGGACGTTGCGCGGCTTGCCGATGGCGCCCTCGGCGAAGCGCGAGAAGCGGAACGCGGCAATGTCGAGGGAAGGCTTGCCGTCCACGATCAGCTCGGACACGAGGCGGCCGGCGATGGGCCCCATCGCGAAGCCGTGGCCGCTGAAGCCGGTGGCGAGCAGGAAGCCGCCGAGGGACGGGACTTGGCCGAGTATCGGGACGAGATCGGGCGAAGTGTCGATGTAGCCGGCCCACCTCCGCTCGATGCCGAGCGGGGGAAGCGACGGCAGTACGCGCTGGAGCTCGGCGAGGCTGCGTCGGACCTTCCCGGGATTCGGCGGGGGCTCGAGATCACGGTCCCAGACCAGAGGTCGGCGGCGCGCCGCGGAGCCGGGCAGGGTGGCGGTCAGGCTGGCCAGCAACGGGCGGCCCACGTGGAACCGAAACAGCGCCCGGTTCTTCCAGTAGTTCGGCAAGAAGAAGCGCAGCTGTCGGAGGGAGTCCAGTGTGATGTCGTGGTCGAGGGAGCCGCCGGCGGCGATGGTGAAGCTCCCATCGCGGCGCTGGCGGAACGCCACGCCGGGTCCCCAGACGGCGCAGGGGCTCACGGCGGGCGCGGGCGTTGTTTGCGCGACGGTGCCGCGCACCCAGCGCTGCGGGAGGTCGAGGCCGAGGCTACGCGCCAGCCGCGCGGACCATGCGCCGGCCGCGCACACCACCGTCGGCGTGCGGATCTCACCGTGCTCCGTGACGACGCTGCCGACGGCCCCCGCCCGCGTGGTGATGCCCTGCACCGCGCAGTCGAGATGGAGGCTCGCGCCGTGGGACACGGCGGCTCGCGCGAACGCGTCGGTGGTCTTCTCGGGATCGGCGTGGCCATCGGCCGGCGTGTGCATGCCGCCGACCCAGCCGCCGGCCAGGCCGGGTATCACGGCCTCGAGGTCACGGGCGCGGAGAAGATGCGTGTCGAGCCCGAACTCGCGCGCGACCGGCAGCCACTCCTCGAAGCGCGCGAGCCGCTGCTCGTCGGCCGCGAGCGCGAGGTTCCCGCCCTGGACCCACTCGATGTCGGCCCCCAGCTCGCGCTCGAGGCCCCGCCAGAGGCGATTCGCCTCCATCACGAGCGGCAGCTCGATCGGATCGCGACCCTGCTGGCGGACGAACCCCCAGTTCTTTCGGGACTGCTCGCCGGGCACGGCCCCTCGCTCCACGACGACGACGCGCACACCGCGGCGGGCGAGGAAGTATGCGGTGGCGCAGCCGACGATGCCAGCACCCACGACGACGACGTCCGCGTCGCGCTCCATGTTCGGCGGTTATCGTCGACGAAAGGTGCCGGCCTGTCAACTCACGGCGGCGCCGGCCCGCCGTCAACCAGTCGATCCCGGATTTCTTTGGCTCCGATGGAACGTTTCACCCGCTCAGGCGTTTGCACGGGGGATGGACGAGATCCGGAGGCTTCCGGCCAGGCCCTGCCGCCCGACCCGCACACCGCCCAGCCGGCCCCTGCTTCCCGCCCTTGTCGCCACCGGCGTCGCACTGAGTCTGCTCCTGGGCCTGGGCGCCGCCGGCCGGGCCTTGCCGCCCGCCTCGGTGGACATCCAGGACTCCAAGTACGTCCCGCAGGCACTCACCGTCGCTCCGGGCACGACCGTCCGGTGGATCAACCGAGACGAGGAGACCCACACCGTCACCTCGGCGACGGGACTCTTCGGATCCGCGGGGCTCGACCTCGGGGAAGCGTATAGCTACACCTTCACGGCGCCGGGTGTGTACCCCTACACCTGCGACCTGCATGCGTTCATGCAGGGGACGATCGTCGTCAAATAGTCACCGGAACAGGAGGACCACATGGATCGCATGAATCGTCGCGGCTTTCTCGAGTGCATGGCCTGGGTGGGGACGGGCGTGGTGTGGACGGCCACGGGAGGGATCCTCTCCTCGCGGGTGCTGCCGGCCGCGGCGGCCGAGCTCACCGGAGGGAGCTTCAGTTTCGTGCAGATCAGTGACAGCCACGTCGGCTTCAAGGGCCAGGCCAACCCGGACGCCGCCGTGACCCTCCAGCAGGTAGTGGGAAAGATCAACGCCCTGCCGACGCCGCCGGCCTTCGTCATTCACACTGGTGATCTGACCCATGGCCAGAAGCCGGGCGCCTTTGACACGGTGGCGGAGATCCTCAAAGAGGCTAAGACCGACAAGGTCCTCTACATCCCCGGCGAGCACGACGTCTTTGTCGACGGCGGCAAGGAATTCCTCGGTCGCTACGCCAAGGGGGGCCCGGGGTGGCAGAGCTTCGACTATCAGGGCGTGCACTTCGTTGGCCTCGTCAACGTCCTGAAATACAAGGGCGAGCACCTGGGGGCACTCGGCGGTGAGCAGATCGCGTGGCTGAAGCAAGATCTCGCCGGGCTGTCGAACAGCACGCCCGTCGTCGTCTACGCCCACGTCCCCCTGTGGGCGGTCTTTCCGGCGTGGGGCTGGGTCACCGAGGACGCCGAGCAGGCCTTGGCGCTCCTGACGCGGTTCGGGTCCGTGACTGTGCTCAACGGGCACATCCATCAGGCGCTCCAGAAGGTCGAGGGCAACGTGACCTTCCACACCGCGATGTCCACGGCCTTTCCGCAGCCGGCCCCGGGCGTGGGCCCGGGCCCGGGCCCGATGAAGATCTCGGAGGAGCAGGCGCGACCCATGCTGGGCATGCGG
>Ga0210384_10002861_pt1 | contig 20530 bp, 18 predicted proteins | sample IncBWH2MmetaG_FD_160574 | JGI IMG/M metagenome (GOLD analysis project Ga0210384, IMG submission 160574) | Forest soil microbial communities from Barre Woods Harvard Forest LTER site, Petersham, Massachusetts, United States - Inc-BW-H-2-M | ecosystem: Environmental > Terrestrial > Soil >...
CTTCAGCCCAAGCTTTTCGTGCAATCCCGCATTCATGGCGGCTCGCGACAGGAACGTGAGCGACGTCGAGTGCAGCGCCCCTCCAAAACTGCCGAACATCGGCCGGTAAATCACCGGCTGCGGTGTGGGGATCGAAGCGTTGGCGTCGCCCATCGCAGACCAAGCGATCATCCCGCCCTTGACGATCATCTCGGGCTTGACGCCGAAAAACGCGGGCTTCCACAGCACCAGGTCCGCGAGCTTCCCCGTTTCCACCGAGCCGATTTCGTGCGCCACGCCGTGCGCGATCGCGGGATTGATGGTGAATTTCGCGACGTAACGCCGCACGCGCACATTGTCGCTGCCGGATTTTTCTCCGGTCAGCGGCCCGCGCTGGCGTTTCATTTTGTCCGCCGTTTGCCAGGTCCGCGTGATGACTTCCCCGATGCGCCCCATGGCCTGAGAATCCGAGGACATCATGCTGATCGCGCCCAGATCGTGAAGAACATCTTCGGCGGCGATCGTCTCGGCGCGGATGCGCGATTCCGCGAAGGCCACGTCTTCCGGGATCGAAGGGCTCAGGTGATGGCACACCATGAGCATGTCCAGATGCTCGTTGAGCGTGTTGACCGTGAACGGCATCGTCGGGTTCGTGGAGGAAGGCAGGCAATTCGGCTCGCCGCACACTTTGATGATGTCCGGCGCGTGGCCGCCGCCCGCGCCTTCGGTGTGGTAGGTGTGAATCGTGCGTCCCTTGAATGCGCGAATGGAATCCTGCACGTAGCCGGCTTCGTTGATCGTGTCCGTGTGAATGGCGACCTGCACGTCGTATTCTTCCGCCACCGAAAGCGCGCAATCAATGGCCGCGGGCGTTGTTCCCCAGTCTTCGTGCAGCTTGAGGCCAATCGCGCCTGCCTCGATCTGCTCGCGCAGCGGCTCGGGCGAAGAAGAATTTCCCTTGCCGAGAAATCCCAGATTGACGGGGAAGCCGTCGGCGGATTCCAGCATGCGATGCATGTTCCATGCGCCCGGCGTGCAGGTAGTGGCGTCGGTGCCCGTGGCGGGACCGGTGCCGCCGCCGATCAGCGTCGTGAGGCCGCCCGAAAGCGCGGTCTCGACGAGCTGCGGGCAAATAAAATGGACATGCGCGTCGATCCCGCCGGCCGTAACGATTTTTCCTTCACCGGCGATGACTTCCGTTCCCGCGCCGATGACCATTCCGGAAGTTACGCCGCTCATGATGTCCGGATTGCCGGCCTTGCCGATTCCCACAATGCGTCCGTGGCGTATTCCGATGTCGGCTTTGTAAATCCCGCCGTGATCCACGATCACGGCGTTGGTGATGACCAGATCCAGAGCGCCGTCGGCCGAAGTCGCCGTCGAAGATTGCCCCATGCCGTCGCGGATCACTTTGCCGCCGCCGAATTTCGCTTCTTCGCCCGGAGTCGTGAGGTCCTTTTCAATTTCAATGAACAATTCCGTATCCGCCAGGCGAATGCGGTCGCCGGTGGTAGGACCATAGAGGTCCGTATATTGACGCCGCGGAATTTTCAGGCTCATGAAGGAATCCGCCAGGAAAGGTTTCAGATATCTCTCAAAACCCCTGCCCGGCAGCGCGTTTCAGCGCGCCCGGCTTGGTCGAATCATCCGCGAGCCCGTTGGTTAGGCCATTAAGGCCATAGATATGTCTCGCGCCGCCGATTTCTACCAGGGTAATCTTCTTTGTGTCGCCGGGTTCAAATCGCACCGCCGTCCCCGCGGGAATATTCAGCCGCATGCCAAAAGCCGCCGCGCGGTCAAAGCGCAGCGCGCGATTCACTTCAAAAAAATGGAAATGTGAGCCGACCTGTATGGGCCGGTCTCCGGTGCTCGCGACTTCCAATTCGATTTCGCGGCGCCCTTCGTTGGCGATCACGTCGCCTTCCGCCAGTTTGTATTCGCCTGGAATCATCCAGCACCTTCCTATGTTTTTTGCAGTCGCCCTAAATTGAAAAACGCAAAAGCGCGTAGCGGAGGTCCGACCTTCAGGTCGGACAGACAAGGTTGCATAAATAGCGGCCTTCAGGCCCTGAAGCTTCAGGGGCTAAAGCCCTCGGTTATGTGCGCCCGAACGTCGGGACTAAAGTCCCGACCTCCTAAAAACGCCGAAGCAATTTCTCCTTAGTCTCCAAATTAGGACAGTATTTACTTTACTCAGCGAATCGGATGATGCACCGTCACCAATTTTGTGCCGTCGGGAAATGTTCCCTCCACCTGCACTTCATCCACCATTTCCGGCACACCTTCCATGACGTCGTCCCGATTCAAAATCGTCGCGCCAAATTCCATCAGATCGGACACCGAGCGCCCGTCCCGGATTCCCTCAAGCAGGTCCGCAGTAATGAGGGCGACCGCCTCGGGATAGTTCAGCCGCAGCCCGCGCGCCCGCCGCTTGCGCGCAAGTTCCGCCGCGGCGGCGATCATGAGTTTGTCGATTTCTCGTGGTGTGAGATGCATATGGCGTTATGTAGCCGCCCCACGGAACTGTGCCGCGCCCTTGCGAATCATAGCGAAGAGGCTGGCGATTGACCATGCAAAATCCAAATGCTCTGGATTTAGTAGGACGGGCTTCTTCCCCGGCGGTGGTGTATGATCCGCCGGAACAAACCCCAACATGCTCCAATACCTCGAGCAGCAAACAAGGCTGACGGGCAATCAGCGCCGGATCATTACTGCCGCGGTACTGGGCGACATGCTCGAGTTCTTCGACTACTTCCTGATCGGCTACGTCGTCGCGTTCATTGCCGGTCCGTGGAAACTCACGTTTGGCGAATCCGCCGTCATCCTGTTGTCATCGGGATTCGGTGCGATGTTCGGCGCCGTATTTTACGGCTGGCTCGCGGACAAGATCGGCCGCCGCAAAGTTTTCCTCATGACAGTCATTAATTTTTCGCTCGCCACCGGCATCCTGACATTTACGCCCGACAACGCCTGGATTTTTCTCTCGGTCTTCCGTTTCCTCATCGGATTCGGTGTGGGAGGCTTGTACTGCGTGGACCTACCGCTGGTGCAGGAATTTGTCCCGGCTTCCAAGCGCGGTATGGTCGGCGGCCTGGTCACCGCGGCCGTTCCTATCGGGGTACTCATGGGCTCCGCGCTCGGCAGGTACGCCACCCCGTACATAGGCTGGCGAGGTCTTTTTGCGGTGGGGATGGTTCCTGGCCTTCTGACGCTCTTGATCCGTGCCTGGGTGCCCGAATCGCCTCGCTGGCTGATCCAGATGGGGCGAATAGAGGACGCCAGGAAATCGCTGGCATGGGCCCTGGAAATAGATCCATCGGCCCTCCCAATGGGCGAGGGCGCGCCAGAAGGGCAAAAGCAGCCCATGTCCCGGCTCTCGGACATCTTCCGGTATCCCAGGAGCCTCGCGGTTTCCTGGATCACCAATCTAGGGGCGCAGACGGGCTATTACGGGCTTACTCTCTGGGCTCCAACCTTGCTCGTGCAATTATTGGGCGTTACCCCTGCGGGAGCCTCGGGCCTGCTGATTTGGGTTAATTTTGCGGGCCTTTTCGGGCGCGTGGGACTGTCCTACCTATCGGACGCGATCGGCCGGAAAGCCTCCGGCGCCATTGCCAGTTTTGGCGCGGCGATCCTGATCGTTGCGGCTGCACATTACCATAGCGTTTTTTTCGGAACCGTATCCGTATTCTGGCTCCTGTTGATTATCAACAACGCCTTCGCCGACGGAGGGTTTGCCATCATCGGCCCCTATTCAGCCGAAGTATGGCCCGTGGCGCTGCGAACCACTGGCATGGGCTCGGCTTACGGATTCGGTGGACTCGGAAAAGTGATCGGCCCAGCGGGGCTCGCACTGATTGTGGGTTCCTCGAACATCATCTCGCCGAAAGCGTCTGTCGAGGCGTTGCTGCCTTCTTTCTTGTACCTGGCGGGCTGGTTCGCGCTCGCGGGTTTCGCCTATATTTTCATCGGCATGGAAACCAAGGGCCGCTCGCTCGAGACGATTGAGCAGGCACTGGACGCACCACGCACAACAGTGCTCGAATCCGCAAAGGCCGCAGACCGCCACTGATCCGCATTCGCTTCTTACTTTTGGTCCGAACCCCGGGTCTGAAGACCCGGACCACAGCATTCCTGGAACGCTCGTCGCGCATGATTGACATGTTGGCGGCGCCGGATTTGTTGTAGCCCGCCGCTTCAGAGGCGGGGCATCTTTCTTGTCTATCGCGACGAAAAATACGGGCTATCGCCGCCGGCGCGGATTGTTCGCCATTTGCTCCAGGACCGCGCACACCACTCCGGTATCTTCCGCGCCGTGGCCCATGGCCATCGCTGCGGTATAAAATGGCGCGCTGGCCGAAAACAGCGGCGTCGGGCAATCGATTTTTCGAGCGTAGTCGCCGATAATGGTCATGTCCTTCTGCCAGGTCTGCACTTTCATCGTCGCGTCGGAATAATCGCCTTTCACCATCATCGGGCCGCGCACCTGCAGCATGCGCGAGCCTCCCGCGCCGTCCGCGACCACCTTTAACACAGTCGCCAGGTCCAGTCCCGACTTCATCGCCAGCACCATGGCCTCGGCGGCGGCCACGTTGTGAATCGCCACCAGAAGATTCGCAACAAATTTTACTTTGGAGCCCGCGCCAAACGCGCCGACGTAATAATGCGCGCGCGCAAAACCCTGCAGGACCGGAGCAATGCGCCGGCAGGACTTGCGGTCGCCGCTCGCATACACCACCAGATCTTTCACTCGCGCCTGCGCGCCGGTGCCGCTCAAGGTGCAATCGAGCAGGATCGCGCCGCGCGCCGCGACCCGTTCGCGCGCTTCTTCTTTCACGGGGATCGGCAGCGTGCTGGTCTCGATGACGATTTGATTGGCGCGTGAAGACTTGGCAAGTTCCGCGGCCGTGTCCAGCAGCGCTTCGGAAGATGGCAACGAGGTCACCACGATGTCGCACGTTGCGGCCACTTGCCGGCAGCTGCGCGCTGCGGATCCGCCCGCCTTCTTAATTTCTTCGCGGCGTCGCGGGAGCACGTCGTAGCCCAGGACCTTGAACCCCGCCCGAATGAGATTGCCAGACATTGCCGATCCCATAATTCCCAGCCCAATCATGCCTACAGCCTTTGACTCCATGGCTCTCCTTCCAATTTGGCGCAGTGTTGTTACGGTGAAGATCAACTCTAGCAGAAGCTGCCACCACTCAAAAAAAAGTTAAGCGGCGTCGACGGTTTTGTAGCGCCGGCGTCCCGCCGGCATTTTTGAAACGCGTGGGGACCGAAAAATCGCCGGCGGGACGCCGGCGCCACGAAGTGAGAAATTCGATTTAGACCGGATCCCCCGAAAGCGCCATGGTTAAACGCGAAGTTCTGGAATTTTCCCCCATGTTAATCTATAAGTTTGATCGCGCGCTTGTAACCATCCCACACAGGATTGAGGCTCATGACCAAACCCAAGGACACCGTAACGCTCCAGGACATCCACACCGCCGCGGAACGCTTGAAAAATTGGGGACGCTGGGGCGCCGACGACCAGGCCGGCACGCTGAACAATATTTCGCCGCAAGACATCGTTAACGCGGCGCGCCTCATCCGCAAAGGAAAAGTGTTTTCGCTGGCGCTCAATTTTGACAGCACCGGCCCGCAGAGCGGCCTGTGGGGCAATCGCTTCAATCCCATCCACACCATGCTGGCCACCGGGACCGACGCGGTCGCCGGCCGCCAGGAATCCATCGGAGTGCGATATGCCGACGACATGGTTACCATGCCGCTGCAATGCGGCACGCAGTGGGACGCGCTGGGCCACGTTTTTTACGGCGAAAAAATGTGGAATGGCTACGACGCACGCCTGGTCGATTCGACCGGCGCGCAAAAAAACGGCATCGAAAATGTGAAAGACAAAATGGTCGGCCGCGGCGTGCTCCTGGATGTGGCCCGGCATAAAGGAGTGGACTCGCTCGAGGACGGCTACGGCATCGGCACCGCCGAACTCGAACAATGCGCCGCCAAGCAAGGCGTTGAAATTCGCAAGGGCGATTTTGTAATTGTTCGGACAGGCCACATGGAACGCTGCCTGCGCGCGCGCAATTGGGAGGGCTACGCGGGCGGCAACTCGCCCGGCCTGCGCTTTGAAACCGCCGAGTGGATTCGGAAAACCGACATGGCTGCCATCTGCGCGGACACCTGGGGCTGCGAAGTCCGCCCCAACGAAACCAGCGCCGCCACCCAGCCCTGGCACTGGGTAGTCATCCCCATGATCGGCATCAGCATGGGCGAAATTTTTTATTTGAAGGATCTGGCGGCCGATTGCGCGCAAGATCACGTGTACGAATTTTTTTTCTGTGCTCCGCCGCTGCCGATCACCAAGGCGGTTGGATCACCAGTGAATCCCATCGCGATTAAATAAAAAGGCCGTGCGAAGATGAAGAAACCCGTCGCCAAACCCCGAAAAAAGCATGGAATCCGTGTCTTTCGCTCCGGAGCATGTCTCACCCGGGCGATCGTCGACAAGACCATCCGCTAAATTCGCAGGGAGCATGAGAAACGTGCTTGCAGGGACGAAACCCCACAGGCTGAAGCGTGTGCTACTGGGCCCGCCTGGACTTTTCGCTTCCTCTTTCAACGTTTAGCGGGAAATGGCGCAGGCAGCTTTTGAGAGATCCGCACTAGGGCTTCGAAATCGCCTTCGATTCATCCCTGATTTCGTTGTTGAACCGGTGTTCTTCCGACGGGGAACAGATCTCTTCAAAAATTGCCGCTTGGGGATTGACGAATTTGATGGTCTCCGCCACCCACGGCTTGGTATACGCTTTTGGATCGGTGAGCGTCATGTCTAGCGTCAAGGTGTCCTTGTCGACGCGCCGCCAGCGTTCCACAAGGCGCATCTGGTCGCTGTGCGGATTGCCGAAATGATCGAGCCAGGTTCTGTCGTCGTAACCGATCGACTCCACGACGAAAGTTTCTCCCTCCCATCTGCCGATCGCATATCCGTACCAGGCTGGATCGGGATCCTTCGGAAGCGCCCGCCCATCGGTCCAGATTGTGCGCCAGACGTCGTGGTACTGCATGTGTTGCAGCATTCTGTCCGGAGTCTGAATGAACTCAAAGGGCCGCAGATTCGCTTCCCACAAGTCGCGCGGATAACCCAGCGGCTCGCACTGAGAAACCGGATCGTTGTTCAATTCCGGCTCCACAGCTCTGGGGCCGTAGCTGACCTTATTGGCGTCAAACTTCGCCTTTCCCCAATCCGTCATCGGCGGGGGCGTGGTGTTGGACCTCATCTGCGGCGGGACTTTCTTATCTTTAACGTCAATCCATTTGTCGTCCAGGGAGTGCCTCTCGAAATAGCCTGGAGTTGTGGGCGTGGACCACACACCGGAAAGATCGTGGGGATTGAATGGCTTCGGCTTGGAAAGGTCCTTCGGTAATTCTTCCGGCTTCCACGCTCCCGGCGAATATCCGGGAGTGCCATATGTTTGCCCGAAAGCAACACACGAGAACGCCAGCAATGCCGCCAGGACCTGGACCGAACTCAGGAGTCGATTCCACATGGTCAATCTCCTTCGGCAAGTCATCGCCATAGTGCTCTCGAACTGAATTTCATCGCATGGATTTCCGGCGTGAAAAGTGGAGTCCTGCATGAATCTTTTCTGGACAGGTTATTTTTCGTACTCCGTGTCCGCGCGTTCCCCATTCCCCTTGACGCCGCCCATCGTGAACGTGCGCCCATCGGAAAGCACCATATTTTTAAACTCGACCCGCGGCGCGCCGGACCTGGAAGGGTGTCCGGTGATGGTCACTTTGTCGCCCGGCTTCAGCAGATCCTTGTTAAAGCCGGCGGTGGACAACATGTGCGGGTTGCCCAACTCGGCGCCCCAATGCACGATGTCGCCTTGCTCGTCCGTTACATCGAGCAGAATGCCGCAATGAGGGTTGGACCAAATCCATTCGGTCACGGTTCCCTTCAGCGTTATCCACTTGTCCTCTTGGTACGCCACACCGGTTCCGTGGTGCGCGAACAGAGGCGCACCCCAAATCAGAATGCCCAGGGCCAATATCGAAGAAGCCATGAAAATTCGCCTCAAGGCCGCACCTCCAAGGGCTTTTTAGCATGCAGGCTCCAAAAGCGCAACGCCCGGGCGATTCCTCGTTCGTGGCCCAGCACGGCTAGCTGCGAGGAGAGGGCGCGGGCAGTTGATTTTGCGGCGGTGGAATAGCTTTTGCGGGAGCTTCACCCGGCGGCGCGGTCTCGGGCACAGTAGGGTTATTTCCGGGATTGGGCTCCAGCGTGGTTGGACCCTCGCCGGCTTCGGTGGGAGCGCTGGCCGGCGTATCCACCTTTACATTCTTCGTCAGCGCGACTTTTTCCAATGGCACCACATTTTGGAAGGCTTGAACCGGCCTGCCGTCCAGCGCCCCTTGCATGAATTCGAGCCAGATCGGCAACGCAGCTACCGCGCCGGTTTCAGGCTTGCCGAGGGAAACCGATTTATCGTCGTAGCCGACCCACACGCCGGCGGTTATTTCCGGAGTGAAGCCGATGAACCAGGCGTCGGTGAAGTCGTTGGTCGTGCCGGTCTTGCCTCCGGCGGGGCGGCCCAAAGCGCGAGCCGGCGTTCCGGTGCCCCGCTCGATCACATCCTGGAGCATGGACGTCATGGTGCGTGCCACCTCAGGTTCCACCACGTCATGAACCAGGGGATGCGCCTGTTCAAGCAGCGCGCCGTCGTAGGTGGTCACGCGCCGGATCATGTGCGGATCGATACGAATGCCGTCATCAGGAAACACAGTAAATGCCGATGTGTGTTCCAGCAGATTTAAATCCGCCGCGCCCAGTGTAATGGGCAAATACGGCGGTAAAGGACTCGTGATGCCGAAGCGCCGGGCCATGTCAATGACGCTGTTCATGCCGACCTTTTCGGCGAGCTTCACGGCGGGAACGTTGCGCGAGCCGTCCAGCGCGCGGCGCAGCGTGATCACGCCCTCGAACTTCTCATCGTAATTGTGCGGCGAGTAGGGCTGGCCGCCGCTCATGGTCGTAAACGGCGCGTCGAGAATCGTGTCGAAAGGAGTGAAGCCCTGCTCGACAGCGGCGGAATATACGTAAATTTTAAAGGAAGACCCAACCTGCCGCTGCGCCTGCGTGGCCCGGTTGAATTTCGATTCATCGAAACTGTAACCTCCGACCATGGCCTTGATTTCGCCGGTCGGATTGTCGATCGCCACCATGGCCGCTTGCGGGCCGACATTCTGCTCGAGCTGAACGCGCGCGACGGCGCCGTTGACCTCCTTGATGCTGACCTCCACAAGGTCGCCCGGCTTCAACAGGTCGGCGGGAGATTTCCGGGCAGTCCAGGCAAAGTCCGCCGGCGCGAGCGTGGCGTGAAGCGAACCGACTTTAATCGCCGCTGCTTTTTGATCGACGGCCGTCACCAGGCCTTGCACGTAGTCGCCCTTATTGATGGGCCAGCGCCAGTCATCGTCCTCGTACGAGTCCAGCGTGTCGGTCTTGTTCACGAGGATGTTATCCAGCTTGCCGCGCCAGCCGTGCCGGCGGTCATAGGCGTGCAAGCCGTCGCGTATGGCGCGATTGGCGGTCTGCTGCATCGCGACGTTGAGCGTTGTGTACACGCGCAGGCCGCGCTGGTGCACCATTTCGGTGCCGTAGGTGCTTTCCAGATACTTGCGAATTTCCTCGACAAAATACGGCGCCAGCGTATTGCGCGGCGCCTGCTGATGCAACCCCAGCGGTTGCGCAATAGCTTGCCGCGACTGGGCATCCGTAATTTTGCCGGAGTGCCCCATCAATTCCAGCACCAGGTTGCGCCGCGCCAGCGCGCGCTGCGGATGCAGGATCGGCGAATAACTCGGCCCGCGGATCAATCCCGCCAGCAAGGCCGCTTCCTGCACGTTCAGCTTGCCCACCGGCTTGCCGAAATAATATTCCGAAGCCGCTTCAAATCCGTAGTTCCCGTGCGAAAGATAAATCTGATTGCAATACATCGTAAAAATCTGCTGCTTCGAGTAGTGCCGCTCGATTTGCAGAGCCAGCAGCGCTTCCTGAATCTTGCGGCCCATGCGGCGATCGGAGCGGTCCAGAAAAAGCGTCCCGGCAAGTTGCATGGTGATGGTGCTGGCGCCCTCCACCACCCGATGCGCGAGAAAATTCTTCCAGGCCGCGCCGGCCACGCGCGTGAAATCCACGCCCCAGTGCTGTTCAAAGTGCTGATCCTCGGTGGTCAGAATCGCATCCCTCAGGACCGGCGGGATTTGCTCGTAGCTGAGGAGAACGCGGCGCTGCAGGGCGAAGTTGCCGACCACCTGGCCGTCGTCGGCGTAGAGTTCGGTGACCACGTCGGGCTGGAAATCTTCGAGAGCGTGAATCTGCGGGAGATCGCTCGAATCGACAAACAGCAGGCCTGCCAGGGCCCCGACGGCAATCGAGCCCAGCAGCAATAGGAAAAAGGCCACACGCCCGACGACCTTGCGGCCGCGCAAACGGAGCGTGATCGGCGGCAACTCTACCATGGGAGCTTTATTCTAACGCAAACACGGGAGGCGGGCGCGCGCATCAGGAAGATACTGTGTCCCGCCGTTTCTTGACGAGAAATGCCCCGACGGTGACGGCCAGGGCCAGAACGAGCAGGGTGCTGTCGCGAAGCAACGTAAAAATCGTCAGCGGTTCATCGTTTCCGAAACAGCCGCACTTGATCTGAATGTGCAGAATCAAGGCGCGCGTCATGGCGCCGATAAAGACGAGCAGCAAAGCGCTCGTAAACGCGCCGATCCATCGAAGGCCCAGGCCCGAAATCAGCAGCGCTCCGAGTACCGCCTCCAGGATGGGAAGGACTCGAGCCATCAACTCCACCGCCCACAACGGGAGCATATTGTAGGAATCGATGGCCATGGCGAAGAAGAAGTGGTAATCGCCCAAGTGCCAGCTACCGTTGAAATGTAGCTTCGTGTAAGCCGCAATGAGGAAAACTGTGCCCAGCGCCACGCGGCCCAGGACAAGGAGCGCGCGCGGCCATACCCTTGCGCGTGATGCGGTCTCAGATGGAATCGCCGTCGTGGCCATGATTATTGGCGCAGCAGGTAGTCAAAATAACTCTTCAGCAGCTTGTAGTCCACACCGCCGCCGGGAAGAGCTTCGGTCTTGCCGTGCGAAGTAATATAAATCGTCGGGGTCTGGTTCACGTTGCGCTGCATCCCCATGGCGCGGTCGCGCTCGATGGAGGCATTGATCTCGCTGATATGCTGCGATTCAAAGGCCTGAAATTTCTTGAATTGCGCGGGGGGGAAGTAGGTGGCCATGACCTCTTCAATATTTCCTTTGCTGGACCATTCATCCTGGTGATCGTACAGGGCCCTCTCGATGGCTTCAAATTGCCCGAATTCCGCCGCGGCATTGGCCAGGCGCGCTGCCTGGCGCGCATAGGGGTGCATATCGAGCGGGAAGTCGCGGTGGATGAGATAAACCTTCCCCGGGATCACGTAATCATCGATCACCTGTTTGACCGTGCCTTCAAAGAATCCGCGGCACGCCGGGCACTGAAAATCGCCAAAGACTTCCATCTTGATCGGAGCGTTCGGATTTCCGATCGCCTTTACAAAGGTCGGGGTGGATGCTGCCGGTGCCGCTTTTGCGCTGGCGGGCGCAGGAGCTTTCGCCTGCCGTTTTGCGAAAGCCGCTCCTGCGAGAACGAAAAGCCCAACAAAAGTCAGGAATCCAATCTGGCGCACGCGAAGCAATTTCACTTGACGATCTCCTTGGGATTTGGTGAGCAACGCATTCTAACCCCAAACGGGCCCTTCTGCACTCATAGACGTGCGGACGAATCCCTGGGTTATCCGCCGAGGGGTGAATTCTTAGCCTTGCCGTGGCTTGGATGGGCCGCCGATTGGCTTACAAGTAAAACTGCAAACAAGCCCCTTCCTGCCAGTGGAATCTGTCCACCCTGGAGCAAGCGGGGAGTAAAAAGGCAGAAAGGAGAGAAACGCGACCGTAACTATATACAAATAATAAGGATATGAGGCAGTCAAAATACTTGACAACAACACACTCAATATGTAAAATCCCTGCATCTAATGCTTTGATACCGGATCTTACCGGGCGAATTACGAGGAGGGGAGTCGGTTATGAGCAAAATTATTGGAATTGACTTGGGAACTACCAATTCCGTTGTTTCCGTGATGCAGGGTGGGGAACCGGTAGTGATTCCGAACCAGGAAGGTGGCCGAACGACCCCTTCGGTTGTGGCCATTACCAAGTCGGGCGAGCGGCTGGTGGGACAGGTGGCCAAGCGCCAGGCGGTGACCAACCCGGAAAACACGGTCTACTCCATCAAGCGCTTCATGGGCCACCGGTTCGATGAAGTCACGGACGAAACCAAGCGCGTGCCCTACAAAGTTACGCGCGGGCCGCATGACGATGCGCGCGTCGAGATTTTCGGCAAGGCCTATACCCCGCCGGAATTGTCCGCGATGATTTTACAGAAGCTGAAGACTGCCGCTGAGGATTTCCTCGGCGAGAAGGTGACCAAGGCCGTCATCACCGTCCCGGCGTATTTCAATGACAGCCAGCGGCAAGCGACCAAGCAGGCGGGCGAAGTGGCGGGTATGGAAGTGCTCCGCATCATCAACGAGCCCACCGCTGCGGCGCTGGCTTACGGCCTGGACAAAAAGAAGGACGAAACCATCGCGGTCTACGATCTGGGCGGCGGCACCTTCGACATTTCCATTCTGGAAGTGGGCGAAGGCGTGGTCGAAGTAAAGGCCACTGCCGGCGACACGCATCTGGGCGGCGATGACGTTGACAATCGCGTGGTCGATTGGCTGATCGCGGAATTCAGAAAAGATCAGGGCATTGACGTCAGCAAGGACCGCATGGCCGTGCAGCGGCTGAAGGAAGCCGCGGAAAAAGCCAAGATCGAGTTGTCGCAGATGCAGGAGACGGACATCAATCTGCCCTTCCTGACTGCGGACGCCTCGGGCCCAAAGCACCTGCAATTGAAACTGACGCGCGCCAAGCTCGAGCAGCTCATGGAAGATATCCTGCAGCGAACTATCGGGCCAACCAAGCAGGCGCTTTCCGATGCTGGCATCACGCCGGACAAGATCGACGAAGTGGTGCTGGTGGGCGGCTCGACGCGTATTCCGCGCGTCCTAGATATCGTCAAGGAACTTTTTGGCGGCAAGGAACCGCACAAGGGCGTTAACCCGGACGAAGTGGTCGCAGTCGGCGCGGCGATACAGGGCGGCGTGCTGGGCGGCGAAGTGAAGGACATCCTGCTGCTCGACGTAACTCCGCTCTCGCTGGGCGTGGAAACCCTGGGCGGCGTGATGACCGTGTTGATCCCGCGGAACACCACCATCCCGACGCGCAAGTCGGAAGTGTTCTCCACGGCGGCGGACAATCAGCCATCGGTGGAAATCCACGTGTTGCAGGGCGAACGCAAGATGGCGCCCGACAATCGCACGCTCGGCAAATTCCATCTGATGGGGATTCCGCCGGCGCCGCGGGGATTGCCGCAGGTCGAGGTTACTTTCGACATCGACGCCAACGGCATCCTGAACGTTTCCGCGAAAGACCGCGCCACGAACAAGGAGCAGAAAATCACGATTACCGCCTCCACCGGCCTCAGCAAGGAAGAGGCCGAGAAGATGCGCTCTGACGCTGAGGCGCACGCCGAAGAGGACAAGAAGAAGCTCGCGGAAATCGAGGCGCGCAACATTCTCGACAACCGCGTGTATCAGGTCGAGAAGCTGATCGCCGACAATCGCGACAAACTTTCCGAATCTGACACCAAGCCGGTGGAAGAAGCCGTTGCGGCGGCCAAGTCCGCGCTCGCGGGTGGCATCCTCGAACAGATTCAAACGGCAACGCAGCAGCTTGAGAGCGTCTCGCACAAGCTCGCCGAGGTGCTTTACAAGACGGCGCAGGCCAGCGGTGCGCAACCAGGCAACGATGGTTCCGCAGGCCCCGGGCCAGGCGCGCCGCCGCAAGGCGGACCGGCCTCGCCGCCGGAAGGCGAAGTGATCGACGCCGAGTACGTGGACGTCGATGAAACCAAGAAGCCGAATTGAGCGAAACGCTCCACGGTAACAATGTAGCGTCAACCTTCAGGTTGACATCCGAGGCGCGGGTCGGCGCTCGTCCGCCGCGGCGGACGAGCGCTTCACGCTCTTCGCGCGATGCGATTTTTGTTGCCTGATTCTCAGGAGCCAGCGTTGACGACGTACGAGGGCATCAAGCGGACCGGGCCGCCGCACGCCATCCAAAAGTTGCGGGATGATTTGTTCATGATTCAAATCGTTCTTTCGGAAACACCGACGGCCGACTGGAAGCGTTTGTTTTACGAAACGCAGCAAGCGCCGCCGCCCGACTTTCCTCCCCGCGCCGTGGATATCAGCGGAGCGCTCATTCGCTTCCGGTCCGACGTCCCCAGCGTGGCGGCACGCACGGCCTGGATCGACCGCTGGATCGAGCGCGCCAATCAGAAGGAAGCGGCCATGGGCGGCAAACTCGACGAAGAACGCCGCCGCCGCCGCGACGAGCACCAGCGCGAGCAGCAGGAATTGGCGGCCATCAACGCGCACTGGGAAAAGTTGTGAACTGAGCTGCAGCTGCTAAAGGCCGGTTTTTCCGGCCCTAGAATTCGCGGCTAATGCCGCGAACCGCAATGCACCTGGCGACATGCAATTGAAATTTTTTGGAAGGCGTGATGGGCTGAGGTTCACGGGTCACAGGTCACGAATCACGGGTCACTGAATTTCATATGGCCACAACCACCAAACAAGACTACTACGAACTGCTGGGCGTCTCGCGCAAGGCCGTGCAAAAAGAAATCCGCCAGGCCTACCGGAAACTCGCGCGCAAATATCATCCTGACCTGAATCCCGGCGATAAATCCGCGGAAGAAAAATTCAAGCAGGTGCAGGAAGCCTACGACGTTCTCTCCGACAGCAAGAAACGCCAGATGTACGACCAGTTCGGTTTTGAAACTCCCGGCGCTGGCGGAATCCCCGGCGCGGGGGATGGCGGCGACGTTCATTTCGATTTTGGCGGTTTTGATTTTGGCGGCGGGGCAGGCGGCGCGGGCCCGAGTTTCCGCGATCTGTTCAGCCAGTTCTTTCGCGGCGGCGGCGCGGCGGTCGAAGCGCCTTCGCATGCCGAGCCGGGCACGAGCCTCGAATACCAGATCGAAATCAGTTTCTGGGAAGCCGTTCGCGGCGCTGTAAAAAAACTCACCATCTCGCGCCTCGACACCTGCGCCGAATGCCATGGCACGGGCGCGGTGGGCCAGCCGCAATCCTGCACCGCCTGCGGCGGCACGGGGCAAGTCACGCAGACGAGCGGCAAGATGCGCTTCAATTTGACCTGCTCGCGTTGCGGCGGCACGGGACGCCTGCGAAATATCTGCCGCCTTTGCGGCGGCGACGGTCGCGTGCGGCGCGCGGACACCATTGAAATTCGCATTCCCGCGGGCGTGCAAACCGGCTCGCGCGTCCGCGTCCCCGGACGCGGCAACGCCGGATCCGCGGGCGAGCCGCCGGGTGATCTCTACATCATCACCGACGTTCAGCCGCATCCGTTTTTTGACCGCCGCGGGGACGACGTTTACACCACCGTGCCCATCACCGTCACCGAGGCCGCGCTCGGCGCGAAAATCGAAGTGCCTACAATTGACGGGCGTTCTCTTCTGCGCATTCCGCCGGGAACAAACAGCGGGCAGAAGTTGCGCCTGCGCGAAAAGGGCGTGCCTTCCGTTCGGACTGCCGGGCATCGCGGCGATCAGTACGTCGAGTTGCAAGTCATCGTGCCGAAGCCGGTGGACGAACGCGTGCGCGAACTCTTGAAGGAGCTACAGAAAATTGCGCCGGAAGATCCGCGCAAGGATCTGTTTGAGAAGGCCAGGCCGTAACAGGGTGCGGAAAAAGGAGTCTGTCTTGTCATTCCGGGCGAAGCGAGGATTGACAAAAATGTGGGGCGCTTTTTCCGCAACCCGGCAAGCGTAAGGAATGCAGCAATGACACGCGTAAATCCGAAACGAAAAAAGGCCCGCGCCGGATACATGATTTCCGCGGTGGCGGAATTGTACAAACTGCACCCGCAGACGCTGCGTCTCTACGAGCGCGTGGGGCTGCTGAAGCCCTCGCGGTCCGACGGCAACACGCGGCTTTATACGGATTCCGACCTGGAAAGGCTGGAAGTCATCCTCACGCTGACGCGCGAAATGGGCGTCAACCTCGCGGGAATCGAAATCATCCTGAACATGCGCGAAAAAATGTCCGAAATGCAACGGCAGATGGAAGCATTCACTTCGTTTGTGCAGCAGGAACTCGCGCGCGGCCTCCGCTCGGCCACCGCGCGGCCGCAGGAGGACGCCCTGGCCCGCGTCCCTCCGCCCAAGGTGATCCGCGTGCACAAAGGCTGAATCCACAGATAAACACAGATGAACACAGATAAGAACGGATAAAAACCTAACAGCGCTGGATTAGCTGTATTTTTGCTACTCGGTTCTGCCTTTCATCCCGGTGTATCTGTGTTCATCTGTGGTTGCAGAGATTTTTTCCACACGCGCCATACTTTCCACAGGGCGGGACAACTTGCGCAACTCCAGCGGCGCGCCTATGCTGGCTTCATGGCGCAACCGGATTGCCCGCTGTGCGGCGGAACGGGATGGAAGACCGTCGATCGCGTCGCGGAAGAAGAAAAACTGACGCGCGGTTCCCGCGAAAAGCCCATCGAAGGTACCAGTGCAAAAAAACGAGTGTGGGCCGTGCCCTGCGATTGCACAGGCAAGGACCGCGTCGCGCGAACCATGGCACGCGCGCGCCTTCCCAACCGCTACGAACACTGCGATTTCGACAACTTCGATACCAAGCTTTATGAGCTGGAAAACGGCCCGGAGTTTCCCAAGTGGAATCACGCCCTCGAGCAAGCCAAGCTGGTCACGGAAGCTTTTGCTCGCGACTATCCGGTTGGCACCGACACGGGACTCCTACTGATGGGGCCGTGCGGCGCGGGCAAGACACATCTGGCCGTCGCCGCGCTCCGGCAAATCGTATTGCGCGGGCATACCGGACTTTTCTACGACTACCGCGAACTGCTCAAGGAAATTCAAGGAAGCTACAATCCGGAAAGCCAGAGCAGCGAACTCGGCGTCCTCGAGCCCGTGCTGACTGCCGACGTTTTGCTCCTTGACGATCTCGGCGCCAGCAAACCTTCTCCCTGGGCTATGGAAACCGTCGGACACATCCTCAACTCCCGCTACAACGAGCGGCGCATCACCCTGCTGACGACGAATTATCTCGATAGCAACGGGCCGGCGACAATCCCGGCGCCGCGCAGACCCCAACTCCCCTCCGGCCTGGCAGTCTCCGCCGCGCGCGAGGACACTCTCACCGACCGCCTGGGCATGCGCATCCGCTCGCGCCTCTACGAAATGTGCCGCACCGTCGAACTCTTCGCTCCGGATTATCGCCGCGAAGTCCGTCAAGCCGGACGGATGCGCTCCTAACACCGTTTAAATTCCCGGCACGGAACCCTACTGGCCCCATGGACCGTGGCGATACGGATCTGCGCCGCGGAAAATGTTTGAACGCTAATGAGTTCGGGTCAGGGAGCGCTCTTCCGCTCCTCCAAATTCAGTGAATAAACTACTTGGGTTCCTCTACCGGCGTTATCCGGACTGAACGCGACGAACATTTCGTACGAGCCACGCCTTAAAAGCAGGCAGCACTGGGGAGCATTGTCAACGATTTCCCAGTCCTGGCGATGCACCTCAGTTTGGTAAAAGTCATCAACCGCAGCAGGCGTCAAACGAGTGACTAGAATCCACATTTGCACGGGATTCTTGTGCTCCCGCACGCTTTCGGCTAACTCTTCGACGTCCTGGGTGGTCGCAAAACGCGGTTTTACCGGCGACTTTTGAATTACGGTGACAATGGCCTCCATCTGCTTGTGAGACGGAACTGCGGTGGCATCGATCACTTCGGGAATTTGAATTAGTTCCCTCAGTTGCCGGAGCGAGCGGAAGTCCCGCCACCTCATCCATCCAAACAGAAGCCCAACAAACAACACAAAGATTACGAGTAAGCGGCTTCGGGACAACTCTTCCTCCTCATTCCATTTTCCGACAAGACGGCAACGCAGCCAGCCACATGCGAGAAGCGATTGACGCAAGAGATACCGGGCTCTGATTGCCAAGGAGCGACGCCGGCCAGCCCAAAAATCGGGCGGCCTCTACAAAACCCGTCAGCAACATGGAAGCACGGTTTTGTAGCGGCCGTTCCGTCCCGTGTTTTTCGGGAAGGAACGGGTATTTTCAGGAGCAAATCGACCCTTTAGTCGAAGCCAGCTTTCATTGACATAGGCCACAAAGCGCGGGTATCATCCCCTCGGTGCGGCGCCTGGGTGGGAAGCCGCGCTTCCTTCCTTGCACCTCCCCGTGACTCGGAAGATAACCCGAGCGTTTCCTGTTGGGAGCGATGCAGGGACCTCACTGGAGGCAGTACGATGTTTTCCGACAACGAAAACCCCGGCGCGGAGCTTTCCGCCGGACAAACCGCAACCGCCGCGACTGCGGCGCCAGAACATACCTCAAATTTGAACACAGAGCAGGCAGCTCCTGACGCAGTTCCAGCGCAAGATCCCCTTGCCGCTCTTACAGCGCCTCCCGCGGAGCCGGCCGTGGTTACCGTGACTCCTTCTGAGCCAGTGGCGGCGCCGGATGGCGCTGCCGCCGTCGAACATACCAACGTGAGCGAGGCTGTGGAAACTGCCCTGGATTCCGGCGAGCCTCCCACGGAATCGACCTCGGAGATGGAACAGCTCATGGAGCAATACGCCGTGCCTCATCAGGCGCCGGCGGAGGGCGAAATCGAATCCGGCCAGGTCGTGGCCATCACCGATCTGGGCGTTGTCGTGAATCTGGGCGCCAAGACCGAGGGACTCATTCCCGCGCAGGAATTCGCGGAACTGGACGGCCCGTTTCCTCTCGTGGTCGGGGAGCCCGTGGAAGTTCAGCGGACGGGCGATCGCAAGGAAGGGATGGTTTTGCTGTCGTACCAGCGCGTGAAGCGGCGTCGCGCCTGGGGCAAGATTGAAGAGGCTTACCGCACGAAGTCCGACATCACTGGAAAAATCGTGGACCACATCAAGGGCGGCTTGGTGGTGGATATCGGCGTGCGCGCATTTTTGCCCGCATCGCAGGCCGACCTGCATCCCGTGCGCGACCTCGACGAATGGAAGGGCCGCGAGCTCGCCGTCCGCGTGCTGAAGATGAACCGCAAGCGCGGAAACGTGGTCGTGAGCCGGCGCGCCATTCTGGACGAACAAGTTGCGTCGCAGCGGCAGGCCATGCTCGACTCGATGGCCGAGGGACAGATCGTGCGAGGCGTGGTGAAGAACGTCACCGGCTACGGCGCGTTTGTGGACCTGGGCGGCATTGACGGGCTGCTGCACATCACGGACATGTCCTGGGGCCGCGTGGCCAGTCCGCTGGACGCTGTTTCGCCGGGCGAGGAAGTCGAAGTCAAAATCCTGAAGTACGACAAGGAAAAGGGACGCGTGTCGCTCGGGCGCAAGCAATTGCTGCCCGACCCCTGGGCCTCGGTGGTGGAGCGCTACACCAAGGGGACGAAACTCACCGGCAAGATCATGGGCCTGACCGATTACGGCGCGTTCGTGGAACTCGAGCCGGGCATCGAAGGCCTGGTACACGTCAGCGAGATGAGCTGGTCCAAGCGCAAGCAGCATCCCTCGAAAATGGTGAAAGTGGGCGACGACGTTGATGTCATTGTGCTGGGCGTCGATTCCAAAGAGAGGCGAATTTCGCTGGGGATGAAGCAGGCGCAGTCGGATCCGTGGCAAGTCCTCGCCGAAAAATATCCGGTGGGAACGGTGGTGAAAGGCAGCATCCGCAATCTCACCGAATTCGGCGCCTTTCTGGAAATTGAGGAAGGATTCGACGGGCTCATTCACGTCAGCGACATTTCCTGGACCGGGCGAATCAAGAATCCCTCCGAGGTTTACAAGAAGGGCGACATCGTCGAAGCCAAGGTGTTGAAGATCGACCAGGGCACGCGGCGCGTTTCGCTCGGCGTCAAACAGGTCAACGACATCTGGTCCTCCTGGTTTGAGAAGCACAAGGTCGGCGACCTGGTGCGCGGAAGGGTATCGCGCGTCACGACTTTTGGCGCGTTCGTCGAATTGGCCGACGGAATCGAAGGCCTCTGCCATATTTCGGAGATCGACGACCGCCGCGGCAAGGGCGGCGATAAACCGCAAGGCCCGCCGCGTCCCGGCGTCCGTCAAAGCGGGCTGCTCGATCCCGGCCGCGATTATGAATTCAAGATCGTCAAGATCAGTCTGGACCAGCATAAAATCGGGCTGAGCTACCGTGGCGCGCAAAAGCAGGCGGAACGCCGCGACATGGAAGATTACCGGTCGACGAAGTCCTCGGCCAAAGCCACGATCGGTGATGCGATTATGGCCAAGCGTTCCTTGTAGTTAGGGCTTCGGCGGACCCCCAGCCGGAGTGTAAATAAT
>Ga0210384_10002862_pt1 | contig 20525 bp, 20 predicted proteins | sample IncBWH2MmetaG_FD_160574 | JGI IMG/M metagenome (GOLD analysis project Ga0210384, IMG submission 160574) | Forest soil microbial communities from Barre Woods Harvard Forest LTER site, Petersham, Massachusetts, United States - Inc-BW-H-2-M | ecosystem: Environmental > Terrestrial > Soil >...
CTGTTCTAGGATTTCCCGAACGGTATGGCCTCTGCGTTCGGCGGCGATAATGATGCTTGAGTCGAGGACTATTCCCACGCGGGCGGGTTCCACGGCTTGCGGTGGCTGATAATTTCTTCCACATCTTCTGCGAAGTCTGGATCGAGGACCGGAGCCTTGCCGGTTTCTTCTTCGTGTGTTTTGGCTAACGCAATGCACTCGGAGATGGTGCGGCGCACTGGTTCGGCGGCGTGAAGGACGGCCACGGGCCGCTTGCCGCTTTCGATGATGACCTCCGCTCCGGCCCGAACGCGCGCCATCAGCGCAGCAAAGTCGCTTGCAGCTTCCGCCTCCGAAATGTGGATCACATCCTTAGCCATGAAGCGATTATACACCGTTATCTGCTGATGCTTCGTGCGAAGGGAGGGCATCGAATTCACTCCATAAAATCAACAAGTTCCGATACAGCAACCTTGGTTGCTGTGCGCCACCCGTTTGGGGTGGCGTGTCCGTCCAACTCCCGATGCCGAAGGCACCGCTCTTCCGCTTCAACAAAATCAGTCGCTAGCTATCCGGGCCTGCTAAGTCAGTGAACTCTATCTTTGGCAGCCTTTGGGTCTTTCGAGGCGGCTAGATCGCAAAGGGCGCGTCGCGCGGTCTCGCTTCCGTAGGCGCGTCACTCATACCTCAGGGCGACCATGGGGTCGACCTTGGCTGCGCGGCGAGCGGGGATGTAGCAGGCTAGCAACACAACGGCGGCTAAGAGAATCGAGACGCCAAGAAAAGAAGCAGGGTCTGTCGGCTTGATCGCGAATAACAAGCTCTCCAAGAAGCGCGTCAACACCAGTGCTCCCGCGATGCCCACGGCGAGGCCGAACCCCGCAAAGAGCATTCCTTCGTGGATCACCATGCGTAATATCTGCCCTGGCTTGGCGCCGAGAGCCATGCGAATGCCGATCTCATGCGTGCGCTGTACGACCGTGTAAGAAATCACGCCGTAAATTCCCACCACCGCCAAAACGAGGGCCAGCAGACCGAAGGATGTCAGCAGCAAGGTTCGGAATCTAGGTTCAACGACCTGTTCGGCGACTACTTGGTCCATGGTCTTTATATCAGTGATGGGAGCGTTCCTGTCCAAGTCCCGGATCCGCTGGCGCACTGCGGTAAGGATCGCGAAAGGATCAATAGTGGTGCGCACAAGGAAGTTCGTTCCGGACAGAAAGCTTGCCTGAGCGGCCGGTATGTAATATTCCGCCGCAGGTTTATCGAATAGGCTGAAGTCCCGGCTGTCACGAACTTCGCCAACAATTTCCGCCCAGGCAGAATTGTCTTCCATATTTTCACGTTTGATTCGATGTCCCAGCGGCTTGCCAGAAAGGTATTCGCGCGCGAACATCTCATTGACGATCGCGACCTCCTGCGAACCGTGCCCATCCGTCTTGCCAAAGGCCCGCCCCGCAAGAATTGGAATGCTCATAGTTTGGAAGTAATCTGGGCTAACGAACCGAGATAATGTCAGCGTGCCGTGCTGAATCCCGACCAATGAGTGCTGGCCCTCGATCCGCAGGGACAAAACGCCATCTGCGCCGTTGAGAGGTACAGAGGAAGCGAAAGCTGCGGACTGCACACCTGGAATCGCTCGAATGCGATCGAGGATCCCCTGGATAGCAAACTCGCAGTTAGCGATTTGCTCTTTTTTCTGCGGATGGCACACGGATGAGCTGAAATCGATGGAGAAGGATAGGGTGTGGTCGGTTCGAAATCCGGGCTTTATGCTCATCATGGTTTCGAAGCTGCGAGAAGCAAGGGTAGCTCCAATCCCGAGGATCACGGCTAGAGCGACCTCAACCACGACCAACATGCGGAGGAGTCGGTGGGAGCGCCTCAGTGAGAGTCCCGCCGACGCACTGCCTAGATTTGTGGGAATCGTCGCGAATGGACTGTTTCCCGATAACTGCAGTGCCGGCGCAATTCCAAAGAGGATGCCCGTGAACAGCGAGACTCCCAGAGCGAACACCAACACAAGGGGTTCCACGCGCATATGATCGAGATTCGGAGTGCCGGAGGGAGCGATGGCCCGCAGCGCCTGAATCCCCCATCTGGAGAAAATGACGGCGAGGCCGCCGCCGCAAAGTGAGAGCAGTATGCTCTCAAGCAGGAGCTGACGGATGACGCGCACGCGAGTAGCCCCGAGCGCTTTCCGAATGGAGATCTCTTGAAGACGAGCATTGCCGCGCGCGAGCAGCAGCCCGCTTACGTTGGCGCAGGCGATCAGCAGCACAAAGCCGACCGCCCATAGCAACACCATCAGACCGTTGCGGGTCTCATCGCTGGCCTGTTCGATCGGACTCACGGTCAAATCGGAATCCTGGAAGATTTTCGGGTGCTTAGCGGCGAACCACATTCCCATGACTTTCAATTGGGCGTCGGCCTGCTGGAAGGTAATGTTTGGCTTGAGCCGAGCCACCGCGTTAGTCGGAGACTGGTCCGTCTCGGGGATCCAAGCTCCTCGGTCGTCCACACCGAAGCGAAACTCCGGAGGCATAACGCCGATCACGGTGTACGGCTCTTGGTCTAGAAAGATTTTCCGGCCGAGGATTGCGGGATCGCTGCCGAAGACGGTGTGCCAAAGCGTGTAGCTAAGAACGGCGAGCCTGGCATGCTCTTGCTCGGAGTCGGAGGAAGGAAGCAGACGCCCTAGGAGGGGCGGCGTGCCAAAAACCGAAAAGAAATCACCAGAAACTTTTGTTCCCCTCAACTTCTCCGGTTCGGCAGCGCCTGTGAGCGTGAAGTCGGATTGCTTATATGTTCCCAACTGCCCAATCGCTGAAGATTTTGCCTGTATTTCTTTCCAGGCATCGAGAGAGAGCCCACCGTAACCAATCACGCCCGCGGCCGCAAAGTGCTGGTGAACATCGATGCTTACAACCTGTGACGGTTCAGGGTAGGGTGGAGGCCGGAGCAAAATAGCATTGATTGCACTGAATATTGCCGTGTTGGCGCCGATGCCGAGGGTGAGGGTTACAACGGCGACGGCGGTGAAGCCGCGGTTTTTGCTCAATTGTCTTAAAGCATAGCGAAGGTCTTGGAGCAAACCGGAAAGGATTCGCATCGTCCCCTCGATCACCTTATTCTGAATTGGATGGCCGAGTACTGCAAGTTCGATCAGATGCGCCGGTAACCCCAGAACCGGGAAGGTGGGAACCTTTTGGAAGGAGTCTGTCCTCCGCATGTGCACTGTGGACGAATAGGGCGCAAAATTCCAGGGCGAAAGCCTTACAGAACCCCGGACCACGACAACCCTGGCCTTCAGCCTCTACATCGTTAACAGGCACCGATCCCGGCGGCGCATTCCGAAGACCGCAGAAGAGCACTTCAGTACTAGACTTCAGGCGCAACACCTGTTCGCTTCAGCTACGTGGCGTGAAGTGGACTTCACCCCGGCACTTCACCCATCGCTTTGATTCCCTTCACTTTGGCGGTGATGCCAACTTGTAAAAAGCAGCGGAGATACCCCTTGAAAAGAAAGCCAGGAAGGACGCGGCTAAATTCGGATGAGGCGGGAGCGACCCCACCCTTTGACGCACCGTGCGTCACGGCTTCTGTGGGGTCGCTCCCGCCTCAGTCACGCGCAGCGCGTGACCCATTTAGCCGCGTCTCAGAGCCGGAGTTTCGGAGTTGTAATACAACGTCCATTACACCCCGTAAGGGAGAAAGTAAGGACAAGGCTCCAAGCCCTCGCAATACATCCCAAGGCGGTAACCTTCCCAGGTTCATGATGAGCAGGGCATCGAAGGCGTCTTGGGCCGACACGCCTAATTCAGCGATGATCCTGGTTTCCCTAGCTGTGGCTCCCTCGTGGCTTCGCAGATTTCTCGAAAAAACCAAACTTTCTGATTGAGGTTTTCCCTTTTCGAGGCCTCTTACTAGTAGGGGGTTCGATTGCTTGAAAGAGCCTCGATCTCTGTTTGCAGTGTGGGAAGGTCATCGGCGCACCCGTGTCGGTCGCCAACTGCTGGAGGGAGCCTCCGAGTGGCCGGTCCCCGAAAGGAAAATGGCAAGTCACAAAGATTCTCCGTGAGGATTTCCTCTCTTGAGGGCCTCTTAGTAAATAGGGGGGAGTTCGCGTTGATATGTCTCGTAGGCCTGGTGAAGCCGTTTCTTATGCTAATGCGGGGAAGAGGTTTGAGGCCTTTCCTGGCGCGGAAAGGTGACGGGTGCGTGAAAGACACACGTAACCGTCCCCGTCACCGTTAACGTCACCCAGGGGCTAGACGAAATTGTTGGGAGCATAGAGGTTGCACGTGGCGCGACGCGCAGTTTGGACGCGGGTAAAGCACCGAAGTGGTCTGGAGCGACCCCCACGGAAACCGTGGCGGTCGCTCCAGACCACAGTTCGCTGCGATGCACGCCGCGGGGCGAAGGGGGATAGGGATGCTGCTAGCCATCCAGAAGAGCTACGAGCTTCTCGCGAACTACGGATTCTTCGCTCGGGAAATTTGCGACAAATGCGGAATCGTACTAGGTGCGGTTCGGTTCACGCGACACAACGCATCGGAAGTGTACTGCTCTCGTAAATGCAGGGGTGATGCTCATAGGTCTTCGACCCACAGGCGGGGACGGCCGCGCAAATACAAGACTGACCGCCAACGGAGAGCCGCAAAGACACGACAGCAGCGGGTCTATCGGTCGCATCCTAACGTGGAAAAAACTGTCCGTATTCAATCAGAAACAAACAACTTGCAGACGCAAAAAGCGCCTCTCTCGTACTTGGGTACTCCGGGACCTGGAGAACCGCTCATTTCGAACCAGCAAACGTAAATGGCGACCGCGCCAAAACTCGCGTTGCAGGTTTCGCCGCCTGAGTGTAGTGTCTCGACGGTAACGCCTTCTCTGGCGAGCATAGGAGTCCCTGTGCCGCGAAGAAGGTTTCAACGAGGTAGCCTGGTCGTAAAGTCCGGGAGGTGGTACGGCGTGTATCGCGCGGATGCCAAGCAATCGGATGGAACATACCAGCGCGAGCAGTGCTGGCAGCGTCTTGGACTTGTAAGCGAGCAGTCGGAACGTAGTGCCTGGAAACTGTTTCAGCCGTACTTGGACAAGGAGAATGAGGCTGCTAAGAAGTTGCCGCCGAGAATCGGTCTGACGCTCGAGGAATTTGCCAAGGAGTGGCAGACCAACGTTGCGGTCAACCTGAAGGGCAGCACAACGCGGGCGGCAGAATCCCATCTGCGCGCACACATCATTCCGAAGTTGGGCCATTACCACCTGCCCGAGATCACGACGAAGGTTGTGCAAGGTTTCGTCGCATACCTGGCTGGTGGTGGGCGCTCACGAAAGACAGCGGAAAACAACCTGCTTACCCTCTCTACTCTTCTTAAAACGGCACGGTCTTGGGGTTACGCGTGCGGAGACTTCCGCTTCGCAGAGCTCACCTTGCCGCGAGAAGGGGTAAAAACGGAGCCGCGGTCCTTCACGGATGATGAAGTGCGGAAGATCATCGCCAATGCATCGGAACCCCTGAGCACGATAGTTGCGGTTACGTCGGTGCTCGGCCTGCGCATTGGTGAGACTCTCGCACTCCGTACTTTCGACGTGGACTTTGCGAGGCAGCTCATTCGCGTGCGTCAGAGCGTTGACGCGGCCACTCGTACAGTCTGCGGCGTAAAGTCGAAGGCGAGTAGTGCGGATCTTCCGCTGTCCAAGGAATTAGAAGCACGGCTGAGGACTCATCTCCAAAGGCGCGATCACAAAACCGAGTTGCTCTTCGTCAATCGACGCGGCAGACCGTTCTCGGCGAACAAACTGCGGGAGAAGCAACTGCATCCGCTTTTGGATGCACTCGGTATCCCTCGCGGTGGATTCCATTCGATGAGACACGGCGCAGCGAGTTCCCTTTTGGACGATGGCGCAACTCCGGCCGTTGTGCAGAAGCAGCTCCGTCACTCAGACGCGCGGATCACGCTCGAGCTCTATGGTCACGTTGTCGGAGATGCGCAGCGTAACGCGGTTCAAAACCGCTCAATAAAGCTGGTCAACTGAGGGCAATTGTTAGAAAGCTGTGTTTTGTTAGAAAGAGCAGTTGCAAGTCACTGAAAACAACTTGGGTTGGTAGGGGCGGTGGGGATCGAACTCAGTACCCCACTCGCCAAGTCATTGAATCAATTCACCCGAGAACACAGATTTGGGGCCACTTGGGGCCAAAAGGTTCGCCACCTTCTCCACTGCGCTACGTTGCGAATCGCCGATGACGTGGCCATAAACTCCCAGCGTGATCCGTGCATCGGAATGACGCATCTGAGCTTGGGTTACGGTTGGCGACGCGCCGGTTTCCAGAAGCAGACTCGAATGCATGTGACGAAATGCATGCAAGCCGCATTTTGGAATGTTCAGTTTTTCGAGCAATGGCCATAGCGCTTTCTGAACCACCTTGTTTGCGCTATAGGGCCTGCCTCGCCGATTCATGAACAGGAGTTTCGCCGGATTCGGCTGCCACGACTCAAGATACGTCTTTATCAAGACTGACAAGGCGTCCGGCATCGGGACGGGAGCCTTGCTGGCCTTGCTCTTGACGGTCTGGATTTGACCTTGCCATACCGAGCGGCGAACGTGAATCATCCTTCTCTCGAAATCCAGGTCATTCGTTTGCAGGGCCAGTATTTCTCCAACTCGCATCCCGGTCATTGCAGCGATTGCGAACATGGTGCGAAAGGGCTGCCCTGCCGCGGCGATGATTTGCCTGGCCTCGTCCGCCGTGAAGAACCGCGCTGCTTCCTTCACTTCCTCCGAGGGCATTACGAGCTTCCCGAACTCGACCGGTTCGCAGATATATCCCCAGTTTTTGGCCGTGGACAATATCACCGACAAGGTCCCCGTGACATTCGCGGCGGTCTTGCTCGATACCGTTTCCGCCAATCGAGTCACAAACGTTTGTTGCACCTCCAGTCCTAAGTCTTCCAGTTTCATTTTGCCGAGAAGCGGCAAGATGTGGCACCTCAAGTGTGATTCGGCCGCTCTCGCTCCTGACGGTTTGCGGTGGATCAAAACTTCCGTTCTCCACCTCTCGGCGAATTCGGCAAACGTTGAAACGCGGCCTGGACGATAACTTGGCGAGTTAACGCGGGAGAGCATTGTTTCAAAGCGTCTCTCCGCGAGCCTTCGCGTTGGAATCTCTGTTCTCGTCCCGATCACGATAGACCGTTTTATTCGCTGTATCGAACCGTCAGAACGCATGACATCTTCGCGCCAGCGTCCTATCCACACCGAAGTCTTCTTGCCTCGCAAATACAGATACCCTCTCTGGTAACGACGACGGGCCATGCTTTCTCCTTGCCCGTCGAGTCGTTGCCTCTGCGAGAGCAGGATACCACTTTCGGTCAACGGTTCTGCCTTCATCGTTCTCTCGTGTCGTGGTCGTGCCTCAGTGCTCCGGCACAACTGGCGTCTGTTGGCTCCTCGATCCCGCTTCGTCCGGTGCCTTTTTCGCCGCCGAATCGAGCGCAGCTTGAGCCTTCATAACGGTGTGCCGCGCGTAATAATTCGGATCGTCTTTTCCGTCCGCGCGATAGTCGGCGATGCGTTGGATCACAACCTCGGGGTCGTCGCCGCGGGCTAGGGCCCGCTTCGCAAAGGCCCAGTCATGTTCGGACTGGGTCAGTGGGCGCGATTCAGACGATGCGGGCGCCTGTGAATGGTGGCGAGCTCGAAAATCACTTTCGATAGGCTCGGTGCGGAGCCGGAAGTCGTGCAGATGATAGACCCGGTCGGTGTGCTTCTCCGCGTGCACCCAAAACTCGGTGTCGTACTTCCTGTTTAGAAAGCCCGGAACACGCAACACGCGAGTCGAGTCTGTGGCTGCGGGATCGCTTCCAAACTTTCGCGCCATAGCGCGCTGCAGAACCTCGGCCTGCTCCGGTGAAATGTTCTCGACTCTCCAGACCACCTGAAACTTGTCTGGTGAGGTGTTGACGGTGTAGTTCGGCGAAGGCACGAGATTCGACTGCTGAATTTTCGCAAGGGCTGCCGGGCCGTCATGATCAATATCCACATAGAGATGGCGAATGGTCTGGATGTCTTCCTTTGTTCGCGTGCGAGCTTCGGGTTTCAGCGTGTTCATACCGACGTAGATGTCGCACGATTCTTTTTCATTCTTGAAGTGCATCCATTCCTGAAAAGCCGGCTCCACGATTCTTGCCGACGTCGCGATGCGCTGAATCGTTTCGCCTCGGCTGCGATTGCGTACCAGGACAGCAAGACGGTCCGATGAATGAAACGTCGTTCGGATGTATTCGGGAGCGGAGATGCTCTTTTTGTTTTCTTTTTCTTCAGCCGTCATACGGGTGTCTCCTGCCTCTGGTAAATGGCGCGGTAATCGAAGAGATCGGCGTCAGGGTCGTAGCTGTTGATTTCGAGCACTTCCGAGATGTAGCGGCGTCCGGGCCGGCGTTCGATCTGAATGACGACATGGAGTGAGTCCCCGATATTGCTTTTAATGGCGCGGTACGGCAGCTCGACACCGCTTTGCAGCGCGCAGCTCGTGAACCGAGCAAGACCCTGTTTGGCCGAGTTCGCATGAACGGTGGACAACGTCCCGGAGTGACCCGTATTCAGAAGCTGTAAAAGATCAAAGGCTTCGCCGCCGCGAATCTCACCGAGCAGTATTCGGTCCGGGCGGTGACGAAGAGCGGCTTTGAGGAGGTCGCGGATCGCTACGCCAGGAAGGCCGCTCTGCGCATTGCGCGCCTCAAACCGGACAAGGTTGGGTTGGGCGATTTGAATTTCCGCCGTGTCCTCAATCAAGAGAACCCGCTCTTCCTCGGGTATGAATCTGCTGAGGATATTCAAGGTCGTGGTTTTCCCCGAGCCGGTGCCACCACAAATCAATATGTTCTTACGGGAAAGAACGTAGTCTTCGAGTCGATTGGCGAGTTGCTGGTCGAGTGTTCCGGCTGCGATTAGGTCCTGCATATCAAAGTGGCGCGTGTTGAACTTGCGGATGGTTAGAGTGACGCCGCGAAGACTGCACGGCGGAATGACGGCGGCGACCCGGCTGCCATCGGGAAGCCGCGAGTCGAGAATCGGGTGGGATTCCGAGATGTCGCCGCCGAGGCGACGGGCGATGTTTTTCACTGCGACCAGCAGGGCCTTCTCGCCGAGCGACACGCCACTCACTTGCTGGAGATATCCACACTTCTCGATGAAGACGGAATCCGCGCCATTGACCATGACTTCGCTGATGGAGTCATCGAGGATGAGATGTTCGATGGGTTTCAGGAACGGGAGTATGGTTTCGAATCCATTCATCAGAGTTGTCCTCGGTCGAGCTGTTCGAAATAAGAAAGGTCCGGGTCGTTGAAGTAGGGCTTGAGGTAGCAGAAGGTGGGTGGAAGCGGATTCAGCCCGTCATAGGCCATGACGATGGCCTGGGCGTTCTTGAGTTCGGTGAAGGTCTTCATGTCAAAACGATAGTCGGTGTAGGGGCTGTAGGTCTTCGATGCGGTGAGGTTGGCGCGATGGGAAACGGCCTTGCCTGTAAGCAGGCTGATGTGCGCATCATATCCGCTCTCGGAAAAGTTGTAGCTGGCCTTGAGGCGGTCTTCGCGCCCGCAAAGCGAACTAGCGGTCTTCGCTGAAAAGTCATCTGACAGTGAGAGAAACACTTTGGTTCGGAAGGTTTGGAGCAGCGTCCGCCAAGACTCGCCCGGTAGGGTGGATTTGAGCGAACTGATACTTTGGGTCGCGACGATCGGTATGCACTTGGGCTGGCGCGATAAACTGAAGAACTTTTCATCCCCGGTGGGTTCGCTCTCCCCGACCGTGGCGAAGTGTTGGTATTCGTCGCAGAGGAAAAGGACCTGGCGGAAATACTGTTCCGGGTGGGCTTCGATCTCCGGGATGCGATTCAAGACAGCACGCTGGAAATCGAGCTTCATCATTACGCCCAGGGCCTTGGCAAGCCCAGGGTTCATCCCGATGGGAAAGTTCAGCGTACATACGGCCCCGGTCTCGATAAGCCAACTGAACGAGGGCAATGGCATGCCGTAACGGAAGTCGGCATTGGCTGCGGGGTCGTAGCACTCCGCGGGCGGGCAGAAGGTCCGTTTGACGGCGGGATTGTCATCGAAAAGAGAAAGGAATACGGAGATGCCCTCGACGATGGAAGTTCTCAATTTGGGCTCAATGCGACGCCAGTCGTTGTAATACCAGCGCTTGACGGCCTGGAGCTTCTCGTACCGGTCGTTATCAACCTGGTCGAAGCCCACCTCGCTCAAACATTCGCATTCAACGGCGCTGCTTTTGACGAACGCTCGCAGTCCGGGCGTTTCCTTGGCGCGGTACATTCCGACAGTTTCGTCGTACTCGAAACTGAAAGATTTCAGATCTCCGATATGCGTCCGGAAATTGTCCGGGGGAATGAGCAGGAAATAGCGTTCTTCGAGGCGGAGTTCGGCATCGCGGATTTTCCGCTCAAGCACCTCGGGGCAAATCGTACATTCATAGACATCGAAGAGAGTGACGTAGTCGTAGGCGACTTTGTGGAGAAGGATGATGAACTTCACGAGGTTGGTATATGCCTGCTGCCAGAAGGGCTCTTTGCCGCGCCCAAACAGGTTGTTGATGAGGGAGGCGATGCTGTAGGCGAGTGCGTAAGCGTCGAGACCGTTGTGGAGAGGGTTGTAGCGGTACTTGGAATCGAGGCTAATTTCGACATAGTCTCCGTCACGTCCGAAGCGCGCAAGGATCGCCCGTACTTTTCGACAGAAGTCGCCCTTCACCTCCAAGACAAGTCCACCGATTCGTTTTTCGGGGTTCGCCGCCTCGTAGGAGAGGATCTGCTCCGCGTAAGGATAAAGGGCCGCACTTGTCTTTCCACTGCCAACGGCGCCGAAAACGGCGATCCCGGTGAATAAACCACGTTCTGGAATCGTGAGCCAGTAGGGTGTTTCCGAGGGCTCTGGCGTTCGTGGGTTGTGGACCTCTCCGAGTACGAGGAATAAATTGTTGCGATTGGACGTGGTTGGATACGCCGGTGGTTTTCCCGCTTTTGGCCGCGGGGGAGTCTTCAGGGTGAAGATGTAAATCGCAGAGAGAAGGATCGAATAGACGATGTAAGGGGTCGTATACAGAAACAATGTGTAAGAAAACTTCAACCCCTGGAATACCGGCCGCGCCCAGAGGAAGATGAGTTCCAGGAAGAAATTCCCTTCGGGAAAGGGATAGCGGAAGTACAGCACGATTCCGGTGATCGCGGCGAGCCCGCACGCGATGAAGTTTTTTTCCTGGAGGATGCGCCGAATCACGATGGCTTCCCCGGCTGCTGGGGAGATGCCCCGCGCTTGCCAGCGGGGGTTCCGTTTTGGCCCGCCTTCCACCTCTTGTAGTCAGGGTCGCGCGCGAGCGTCTTGCGCAGTGCGAAATTCGCGACGTAGTCGGGCGTGCAGTCGACGAACCGCGCGTAGTCGTCGAGCAGCGCGCTTACGGGCTGCTCGAGCTGCAGCGAGCGGTTGACACTTTCCGGTGGTTTTTTGACGATTGCCATGTCTTCCTCCTCTTGCGGTCGATTTACGAACTCGAAGTTCGCGTCGCGGCCCAAACCATAGGCGCAATTCCCTTGCGCCACGAGGCGGGAGCGACCCCACGAAGTACCGTGACGCACCGTGCGTCAAAGGGTGGGGTCGCTCCCGCCTCATCCGAGGTTTGGGCCGCGTCTTTCTTGATTGCCGTTTGTTTCGTCATGCCGTTTCTTTTCTATAAGTTCGCTTCTCTATTGCGGTGAAGCGAATCGTGAAGTTCAAGTGAAGTAGCGGGGTGAAGTTGACTTCACCCCGCTCTGCTCAATTCCTTCGGTTTGGTTTGGCCTCCCGCATTCACCAAACACGTTCTGAAGTCCACCGCGCCAGAGGGACAAGCATCCACCAGGAGCATTCGCCATTCGCCACCTGCAGCCCAAGCGGCATAGAGACCCTCGACTCGTCCGCCGCCGAAACGCCGGTTTGCATGGTCGAGCCATTCGATGTCGTCATTGGAGAGCCGCGCGTACTGTTTTCCGTCCCACGACGCGCGTAGCCGGAAATAGCGCTCCAACTCCTCGGGGACGGCCTGATACAGCGGGCCTCTAACAAGCGAGGAAAAGCACTGCTCCGCGCGAATGAAGTGGACAGTGGAAGGCGCTATATAAACGAAGCGGAAATGGTCCAAGTGCCGGAACAGCGGCGTGTAGGCGGCTAAATGATTGGCGAAGGCAACCAAACTTGCTTCGCCTGGGTCCACGTACGAGAAGGTAGCCACAGGGGAGGAGGAACCAGTGGAGCAGTCGAGGAACAACGGGAACTTATCGACGAAATAGCGCAACGTGGGTTCGGGCGTCGATACGCCCTCGTACGCCTTAGCCGGGAGAGACTCTTTCGGAATGCCGAGTTCGTCGCAGAAAAAGTGCACCTTATCGTGTTCGGTTTCGAAGTAATCATAGGCTAGGTTTGCGAGGACGAAGTCCAGCAGCAGAAGGCGTGTCCGGATGAACTCGGTGGAGTGACGGCGGCGATTGCGGAGATTTTCACGGTCGATCTGGCGGTAGAGCGTCTTGGAAAAGAGATGATAGACCCCGCCAACATCCTGATACTCGCGCCATGTCACGTGGCCTCGGCTTTCGAGTTTCTCCGTAAAGTGCTGCGACCTTTTGCCCCAACTGGCTCCAGTGAACGCGATGAACTGGCGAGGTACAAAATACCCCGAATGCGTAGCAACGATGTAGAGGAACCGAGCCTCGTCCGAGGTGTAGCCGAGGGATTGGATCGCGCTGATGTGTTCGTCGGCGATTTTCATAGGGAAAGGATCTCCGCTGTGAGTTCGTGCTGGTCGAGGACGCGGCGGAGGCGGTCGGCCTCGCCGTGGGGGGTATAGAGAGAAAACCCTGCGCGCACCTTGTCCGCGACCTGGCGACCGCGGTAGTGCTCGGTGACAAGTTCGAGGTTGACGCGTGCCGTGTCTCCCTCCCGGGTTTCGTACTCGATGCGAAGGTCCGGAACGGGGATTTTGTTTCGTACCATCCGCAGCCCGTTCCGGGCGGCGATCTCGGGCCGCGCGTCGGTACCGAACCGCGCGATCTCGCGATTGATTCTTCTTTTCAATTCATAATCCAAAATCACGCGGAGATTGCGCCCGCCTTTCTCGACAATCCGAGCTGACTCCTTCTGATAGAGGCGATATAGGTCTGCGTCGTGATTGGCCTCTCGGGGTTTGACGAAGCCGTAATAGACGGCCTGGTTTTTCGAGACGAGGCGGTTCGCGCGCAGCAGGCGATGCCCTCTCTTTGTTAGTGTCAACAGTTCGCGCGGATTGATTTCTGGGCCATTGAACGTTCCTTTGCGCGCGAGCCCCTGGCGAACGAGGCTTTGCACGTCACGCTCGGCCATTTCTCTCTCGCCGCCGTAGGCATGCTTGGAGAGGTCGTAGGTGGCAACGACGCGGAACTTGCCAAGCTCGATGATCGTGCGGATTTCGGACTCGCTCAGCTCGTAGCCGCGGTCCCGGTCGTAGAGGACGGCGCGTCCGTCCCTGAAATGAATCTCCGGTCGGCGGTCTTCGGGACGGTGTTCCGGTGAGTGTTCTCGGACCGGGGAAGGCTGTGCCCTCTCCCCCGGCTCTCGATCGTGGGATTGTCGACCAACCGAGCGAACATCAGACTCAGGAAGATCGCGACCGAGATCGTCGAACTCCGGGGGTGAGAAATCGCGGGACATTCACTCCGGCTCCTGGGTCTCGATTGGGGAGGGCAACGCAGAATGGCCAGCAAGTGCCTGGTTGTCCACATGCGAGAGCTTCCGGCCCGTGTCTTTTAGGAAGAACTTGCGCTGGATCGCGTACACCCCGGCAAAGACGTTCACAAACAGGACCGTGATCCACAGCAGAATCACGCCTCCGTATTGATGAATCAGGATGTGCCGATACGGAATGAGGAACTTGAGCTCGCCGAGGAGCCAGAAGCCCACGGCCAGCAGGATGGCGATCGTTGCGAGTAAGGTGTTGCCGATCATCGGTGTGTTTCCTTTTCAGGACAGAGATGGTTATAGGATTCTCCCCTGCGCGTCTCGAGTCCCGGGAGCGGGCGGGAAGCCGGAAAGCAACTGAGGCCCTCCAGAAGCGCGCCTGGGTTGTCGAGGAAGAAGGTCGATGTCACGGGCTGTGGCCGTCGTAGAGATAAAGGCCGGTGCGAGAATAAAGAACTGGCGCGCGGAGGTTGGGCCGAGGACGCGAGGCGCACGCCCGCGACCTGTGATCTGATCCCGGTCCTCATTTGAACGCCTGATCCTCTCGGAAATAGGTGATCGCAACACCCAAGGGGTTGATAGGGATCAGTTCGTTGGGAACTTTGCTCTTAAAAACGAACACGAAATTCGCTGTGTATAGGTCGCGCTTGATCTCGCTATGATCCGCAGGGGAGTAATAAACCATGTAGAAATCGACTCGGGCCTTGTAAGGCGGAGTCTTCATGTCTTCGAGAGCGACTTTTTTCACCTCCACGTCGATCTCTGCGGCTGACGTGTTCATGAGAAATTTCTTGATGATGTCGTCCTTGCGGTAGGCGTCGAGGATGCCGTCGGCCAACTTGCCATCAAGGAAATAGAGGGCCTTTGAGAAATCGTTCTGAATCGTGTAGCGGTTGCGGCGATAGTAGAGCGCGCAAAACTGGCTCAGAAAGTACTTCGCCTCCGCGTCTTGCGGTTCGTACTCAAGGTTGTGGTAGTTAATGGCCTCGGCGCGGCCGAGGTCGTCAATGCGAATCACAAGCGGTCGGAAGTTCTCAAAGGTTCTAATCGTCTTCAAGTCAAGAACTAAGAGGCCCACAGCGATGAGAGAGACTAGCGTCAGCGCAATTTTGAGATATGTATTCGTCACCATGGGGTCCCCGTATTGTTCGAGATAGAGCCGCTTGGCATCTTGGAAGGTACGGTCATCGCTCATGGCAGCAGGCCTCCAACAACGCTGCCGACGATGCCGGCCGAGGACCCACCAGCGGTGCCGCTGAAGATGTGGTTAGTGAGGGCGGGTATCTTTAGGAGCGAGTAGATTGAGGCAAGGAAGGTAATAAAGAGGACGGGGAAAGCTTCCAAGAGTTGGACTGTAGAAATAGTGCCCTTCGGCTGAAGGTCCATGATTCCGAGAATCAGATTTGCAATGACATAGACAACGGCAGCGGCAATGACCTGATAGAACGCATATTGGATAAAGCAACGAAACCAGCCCCAGAAAAGCCACTCCAATTTCGGAACGATAAAGAAAGGGATGAAAATCGGTCCCACAAGAACACAAACAGCCGTTGCTATAAATCCGAAGGCTATTACGACGATGGCGATGGCCTGGGCAGCGGCAAGCAAGATGATGATGACCACGTAGATGACCGTTCCAAGGACATCCGCGATGCCCGGCGAATCCATCCGAATTTCGAAGTCCGCGATCCGTTCCTCCACAGTCTGGAGTTCTGTTTGATTGATTTTGTTGGCCAGGAATTGCGACTCGTCCGTAATGAGATTATGAAAGCTAGTTCCGACACCCGGAATCGGCGCGCTGTAATAATTCACCATTCCGAAGCCAAAACTGATAGTCAGGAGAAGGCTTGCGAAATTGTCGAAGTGGAGGAAGTGCTTGCCGCTAGCTGAGGAGAGAGCCGTTTTCACTCCATACCAAACCACGAGGATTGTGGCGAAGGAACGAAAAAGGTTTTGTCCCATTGCGTCGAAGAAGCCGAGATTCTGCGTGAGCAGGTTGTTGATGGCTTGAAAGATGAACTGCAGATAGTCCATTGTGCTAGCTCCTTCGACGCGACGGGTAACTTGCGGTGTGCGTACTACGGCATTCGGAAGTTTTGTAGGGAATCGGTTAAGGTGCTCGTAACTTGCGACATGTTTCCAGAGAGATTTGCTCGCCTGGAAATGTCGGCGTTGATCGCGTTGGTGGTGGCCTCACGCTGCTGCTTGGCAAGGATGGTCTGTTGTTCAAGGAGTGAGGCAAGGAGTTTGTTGGAATCCTGAACTGTTCGAAGCGTCAAAACATTGGCGGCGTTGATCTTGTTGAGCACTGACACTTCCGTGTTCAGATTTGGATCGGCAGAGAACGAATCCTGTTCGAGGTTTGCAATTTGCGCCTGGACACTCTCGGCGTTGCCACGGATTGAGCCGATCGTGGCCATTGCATTCATGTTCGCGCCGTCCGTGAGTTGGATGGACGCGTATCGGGACTGCACACGCTCTAGCTCCGAAGCATCCATGCCTGAGAGATGATCCGTGCTGTAGGGGAGCAGTTGGGTTGTGGACTTCAGGTAACCGGTGTTGATGTTGGGAAGTAGACCGGAGTTGATCCCGCTAATCCAAGACCCCGTATTCCCGAACGTGTTCAGCGAAGTCACATTTCTCCATTGGGAAAACACGGCGCGGTAACGCGCCGGCATGTTTCGCACGAAAGTAGCCATCTGCATGGCGAGATTGAGCTGAGATGTGATCTTCGCGTAACTCTTCTGCAGTTGAAGGAGATGTTGCTGGAGCTGGTAGTAGCGAAGCAATGCATTGTGGTAGTTAGTCGGGTCGTAGACAATCCCACTTCCAAGCTGGGCCGACGCGGTGCCAACCGCGAGGCCCATTACGAGCATAAAGACGAGAACCTTCCTTTTCATCTTTCTCCTCCTAATGCCTCAGAGGTCTGAGGGCGATTTGTGGTTGTTGTAGTCGGGCAACGCGAGGTCGCCCAAGAGATAGACTTTCACTCGGTGGCCTTCCCGGATGGTCACCGTGGGCATGATGTTTAGGAACTTGTCGAGGATCTGTGCCGAAGACTGCGCAGTGCTCTGAGCGAATCCTTGGCGCATAACGTCGGTGCCCGACGCGGTCAGAGGGCCAGACGTTCCGCCCTGCGCAACGGCTCCAAGTGCGCCGATGGCCAGGGAGACTCCGAAAATACGGAGATAGTGATTGTTCACCTGATCGCGAAGCCCAGCATCGCCGGTCTGGTTAAGTCCCTTGAATTGGTCGAGGCTCAGTGAGTAACCATCCGGCATGATGAGCCGGTGGAAGAGAACGGCCAGACGCGTCTGGCCGAAGGCGTCCACTTTCTTTGTTTCGCCTAGAACCTTCGAACCTGCCGGAATGAGAAGGTGTTGACGATCGTGTGAGTAGATGTCATTCGTCAAGAGGCATTCGATAGGGCCGGAAAATTGCCCGTCGAGCCGATTTATGAGAACGGATTCGAGAACGGTTCCTTCGAAGAGGATGTAGTTCTTCCCTGCCGCCGCGGGGGACGTGCTTATCTGCGCAGCGGCAGGGTTGTTTGCCTCCTTTGGTTGCTGGTTTGCTTCGGCTACATTTGCCGAAGGGTTGTGAGTTTGGGTTGAGGTTACGACGTTGGGTTGAGTGGCCGAGATCGGTTGTGCAGCAATGCCGAGCTGTGTGTCCTTAAGCATTTGCGACAGTAACGAGGCCTCCGTGAAGGTGCTCGGAGGAATTGCCCCTGGTGGGTCCGGTGACGGTGAGGACGGTTCGGGCGGTCCCGCCTGCGCCGCAGGTGCAGTCTTGCGATAACTTAGGGCGATATTTGAAGCAAATAGCGAGAGGTACTCGCGCTTCCTGCGCTCAGTCTTGATGGGATCTTCGGTGCGTTCGCCGGCCGCATTGCTGGGCGCATAGCTCGTTTGCGCCTGTTGCTGGTCGTGAGTTGCTGCGCCCAGGATCCGGTTCTGCTGCGCAAGTGCACTCTGCGCAACGAGCTGCTCGCGCTGGAGCTCTTGGATTCGATTCTGAAGATCGGCAATCTTCGTTTCGTTTACTTCGACTGGTAATGGCTGCTGCACCACGGGAGCACTTGCCTTTGCAGAGGCCTGCTGCTTCTTGCCACCCGTCAGCCACATAATCACGATCATCAGCACGGCGAGTCCCAGGATCAGCCACGACTGCACGTGCTTCGGAAGCAGGCCAGGCGGTTTCGGGGCTTTATCTTGAATTGGCTCGTTCATGTTTTCCCTCTCCCCTATTGTTTTTTCGGTGATGGTTTTCAGTTGTGCCGCTTGAAGGTCAGTTTCTTGTTTCCGATGACAAGGTATCCGTCGTCGATGATCTTGGGAGCGATGTACACCCCGTTTTCAATCTGGAAGTTGATGAGGTTCGGCTTTCCGTCTTTGATTTCGTAGAGAGCTGGCTTCTCCGGAGCGTTACACTTGATGTAGGTGAAAGTCTCGTCGTGATAGATGATTGAGACAAGAAACGGCTCCCGAGCCGCTCTTTTGTCCAACTCGTAATCAAATTGCAGTTTCTTCTGATAATCGGCCTTGTATTTATTCACCTGCTCGGAGACGCGCGCTTCAGCCGCATGGATCTGTCCATCTGTTTGCGCGTGAAGAACTTCGACTTCCTTTTTGTAAGCTTCGGCCTCACTCGCTCGAACATAACCTTGCAACGCGGTTACGCCGCCGATGCTCGACTCCTCCTTGGGTTCAACAAACAGCTTTAGGTCCGGTTCAGCGGATGAATCCTTACTGATTTCTGTCAGCAGAAAGGAGTAGACGTGTCCGGTGGTAGTGATCAGATGAAGGTCGCTGCGAATCCCTGCCTCCGCAGGATGCACATAGCAGAGATTGTGCGCCCCATTAATGATCCAGAATTCCTTGTCGCCAGTTGCATAATCCAGAATCTCCTCGTTTTGCGGCAAAACAATCAGCGTGGAAAAACGGAGCTTGGCACGAACAGAAATGATGTCTTGCTGGGAATACTTCACTGTCCTGGCACCTCCTGGGTCTGCTAGGGCGGGCGTGGCCTCCAGCCAAATAAGGCAGAAGGTAATCAGAACAAGACTGAATTTAAAAGCGAACGTGGCCTTCGAGATGCTTTTCATACTTTTCCTCCTGAATTGAATTTGTGCGTTGCTGAGACTTTGGAAACATCCAAAAACTGGCACTCGAGAACGGCTCAAGCCAAAAAGGTCCCCACATCATGGTCGAAATGGAAAATGCCAGAGCGAGCGTGCCGAAAGTGAAATAGCGGTCTGGACTGTGCGCCGCGAGAAGCGTGAAGATGAGGAACACAGTAACTACAGCAGGCACGACAAAAATCCAAATCGCGAAAGAAACGATTAGTGTTTTCATCGCGGCATCTCCGCCAAGACTTGAAGCCCCTTCTCGAACCCGTGGGCCTCGAATGCTTCCTTGCGCTTGCGGTTGTCGAACGGGTCGTTGGTATAAAGCCAGTAGCTCTTGGGGTCCACGGTGAGATTGGCGACTTTCGCGAGCTCGGGCGTCTTGATTAGGAATTGCTGTTTTGGGATCAGCGTGGAGATCAGTTCAACTTCGTTTTCGTTGAGGTGAAATTGACGGCCGTATAAGTCCCGGTCCATGTCCGGGTTGGCAAGGAAGAGCTTCGTTGGGCAGCTTTCGATAATTACGTCGAGCACGTCCGAGCGGCGCAGCTCATCGAGCGATTGCGTCGACAGAATCATGGCGGCATTTGCTTTCCTCCAGGTCTTCAGCGCCTCCACGACGTATCTCTGAATACTTGGGTTCTTGAGGAAGACCCACGCCTCATCGATGAAGAAAGCTTTGAAGGTTGTGCTGATCTGCCGGTCGGCGATGACTGAGTTCGCTCTATGCAAGATGTAAAAGAGCAAGGGTTCGAGAAGCTCGGGATACTGACTCATCTGTTGGAAGTCGAAACACTGGAACCGGGCGAACGAAATCGTATCTTCTGGGTTGTCAAAGAGGAACCCGAACTGGCCTCCTTGCGTCCACTTCGCGAGCCGGTCGGCGAGCCGATGCCCGAGCGTGTTGGCGAGGACTCCGAGAGTTCGCAGGGCCGGGTCAACGGCGTAAAGATTCTCAATCTGTTGGTAGAGGTCTCGCTCCTCGGTGGGGTCCAATTCGATCGACGCTGCGCCTTGGAGCAGGACCTTTACGAACAAGGCCAGAAAATCGAGGTTCTCCTTCGTGGGTGGGAGCGAGAAAGGATTGATTCTGAAGTTCGGCGAACTGATGCCAACCCTCACGTACGACCCACCAAAGAGTTGCGTAAGACTCTCGAAGCTCCCGCCTAAGTCAAAGATGAACGTCCAAGGTTCGTATTTTTGGAGATTGGTGATGAGAAAATTCAGAAGGAACGATTTGCCAGCACCTGTGCGCCCGAGAATCATGGTGTGGGCCACGTCGTGATGATGGAGGTTCAGGAAGTAAGGTGTGTGGTGGTTCGTTTCGAGAACTGCCAGATATTCCTGACGGAGATGCCGGTTCCAAGGCTCGCCACAGTGGAGAGTGAAGAGAAAGGAATAATCCGCGTAATTGGAATTGAGAAGATACAGCGAACGGAGGTTAAAAGCGTAATTGCCGGGAACCGTCGCGAGAAATGCGTTCAGGAGATTGTATTTCTCTTCGTAGAGCTGGGCATCGTGAACACTGAAGACCTTATAGAACTCGGCGCATGCACGGTCCACCTTCGCCGGGTCCAGGTCATAGATGACGACGGTGAGGGAAAACGGCCCGAAATAGTTCCCTTTGAGCTCGATCTCCTTGATGCTTTCCC
>Ga0210384_10002863_pt1 | contig 20523 bp, 14 predicted proteins | sample IncBWH2MmetaG_FD_160574 | JGI IMG/M metagenome (GOLD analysis project Ga0210384, IMG submission 160574) | Forest soil microbial communities from Barre Woods Harvard Forest LTER site, Petersham, Massachusetts, United States - Inc-BW-H-2-M | ecosystem: Environmental > Terrestrial > Soil >...
TGTGTCCGTGCGCCCTCTCAGGCCGGATACTGATCATCGTCTTGGTGGGCCATTACCCCGCCAACTAACTAATCAGCCGCGACCCCCTCTTCAAGCGTCTTACCCCTTTGATCCTCGGGAATTTCACCCGAAGATGTTATGCGGTATTAGCCCTGGTTTCCCGAGGTTATTCCCCACTCGAAGGAAGGTTAGTCACGTGTTACTCACCCGTACGCCACTCTACTCATGGATTGCTCCACTTTCTCGTTCGACTTGCATGTGTTAGGCACGCCGCCAGCGTTGATTCTGAGCCAGGATCAAACTCTCATTTGAATCCTGAAGACGATCTGCGCTCGTAATTGACAACGAACGAGATCATCCTGCCCCTTATGCCGAAGCATAGGGGCATATTTGTTAGAGATCGCTTGGATTTTTAATCCGAAGCTTCTTAATTCATGACTGGCACGTTCAATCTGTTGTCAAAGACCGCTTACGACATCCGCCTGAGCGGAGCGTTTCGGAAAGAACCACAGAACCATCTGCGCGACGAATCGCACAAGTGCGGATCCATGTGTCCTCGAAACCTTTCAAACATATCGCTGACGCGCGAACCGTGTCAACCCGGGGTTCGCACAGCTTTCACACAGACTTTTCCACAGCTAAACCAAGCCTAATGTGTAAGTTGGCGTCTCAGATTGCGCTCGACCCGGGCATTTTTCAATGCTTGGGGAGCCTTTTGGGCGCAAACAGCAACATGCGACCTTCGCCAGAAACGAAAAGTGCCGAAATTCGGCACGCGCCGAGGCGAAAGTCTAAAAATTTGTCAAAAGACCAATTTGGGAGGCTCTTGCTAAGAGCCCTTCGGAAACTCTATTTCCGAATCAAGCTCCGTGGCCGGAGCTGAATGAAGGCTTTCGGCCTTCTTCTGCATCTGATGCCGGACGCGCGACGAGAGTTGCACCAAAGCGCCCAGCAAGCCACACACCTGCTCTCGATTCATTGTTTATACCAAACCCCTGCGGAGAGCGCAAGGGGTTTTGTAGAAAAAGTTAACAGAGGAGATTCCGGGGGTAATTCTGGGTGGCAATGAACGTGGCTGGAGGCCGCATTTTTGGCGGTCTGGAACACTTTGGGGATCCGCCCTGTGCGCGGAGAGGGCAAAACCGGGAAACGGTGTGTCTGGAACGAGAAGGTCAGGCTGCGCGACCCCCTTGGCGGAAACTAAAATGGGATCACTTCATTCTGTCCCTCCCTCTCGCCTAGCGCTCTCACCAAGAATGGAGTACACTCCCACCGTCGGAGTTCAAGCTAATCGGGCTTGTTGATTGCTGCCCACGATCCGTAAGGGTTTCCCTTCTCTGCGGGCCGGGAAAGGGTGAGCATGCCGAGAATCCTCAACCCTACGCCGAAGATCCCATCACGTGAGCCAGGAACGGAGCTAGACCGTGGCGCAGGCCAGTCTCGCCAAGGGTCGTGGAAACTAGACAAAGACCTGCGCTTTCGCCGCATTTCCCGCACAACCTCCGAGATGCTAGGACGCGCGGCCAAAGCAATCCTCGGCAAGACCCTCCCGGAACTTCCAAATCTCGAACCTGTGTCCAGGTCCTGGGAAGATCACCAAGCGGTATGGACCGCACGCCAGGCGTTTTGTGACGCCGAGTTCCGATGCACTCGTGGAGATGGAAGCGTTCGCTACATCTGCTTGAGTGGCGACCCGATCCTGGATGCAAAAAGAGTCTTTCGTGGCTACCAGGGGAAGGCCCGGGACGTCACGGAACGCATGCTGGCGGGGAAAGGAAATCATCGTCTCACCGCCGAATTGGAAAAACACATTGCAGAGAGAACGGCGGAACTTGCCAGCGCGAACGCAACTCTGCAAAAGGAAATCCGCGAGCGGCTGCAATTGGAGGCTGTGCTGGCGGCCGAACGAAACCTGCTGCGCACGCTTGTGGACGCGGTTCCCGATTACATGTTCGCCAAAGACGCGCAGAGCCGCTTCGTCCTGGCCAATGCGGCCGTCGCGCAAGTCATGGGCGCCGCCACCCCCGCTGATCTGTTGGGGAAAACCGACTTCGATTTCTACCCCAGGGAAATGGCGGAGCATTTCTTCGCCGACGAGCAGGCCCTAGTTCAGTCCGGAGAGCCGCTGATCGGCCGCGAAGAAATCGTCACCAACGTGCGGACGGGTGAGGCGCAGGCTCACTTGACCACCAAGGTTCCCCTGCGCGATGGCCAAGGCAAGGTTACGGGTCTTGTCGGGGTTGGCCGCAACATCGACGCGCTCAAGCAGACGGAACGAGAGTTGCGGCGCTACAAGGACCACCTCGAGGAAGAGGTGGCAAGGCGCGCCTTCGAGCTCCAACAAACCAACCAGCAGCTCCGGCGGGAAATGGACGAGCGCAAACAGGCGGAAGAGGCCCGCGGAGAAGCGGAGCAAAAATACCGCAGCATGGTGGAAGAGGCCGTGATCGGCATTTGTCAGACTTCCCCTGACGGACGCTACCTGAGCGTCAACCCAGCGATGGCGCGTATGTTTGGCTACGATTCGCCCGAGGAACTTATGACCAACATCACGAACATCTCTGAGCAAGTGTATGTTGATCCCAAGCTTCGCGAAGAATTTATGCTGTTATTGGAACAGCACGGGGCTTTGAAGAATTTTGAATGCCAGGTCTATCGCAAAGATGGCAGCAAGATGTGGGTCTCCTCCAATATTCGTGCCAACCGTAGAGGCGGCGTGATCGTCTCTTATGATGGGATGAGTGAAGACATCACGGAACGCAAGGCCTTGGAAGAGCAGCTTCGCCAGTCCCAGAAGATGGAAGCCGTCGGCAACCTGTCCGGCGGTATTGCTCATGACTTTAATAACCTGCTTACGATCATAAAAGGGTATAGCCGCCAGGTGCTGGAACGCGAGCAGAACCCGGAACTGCGTACCCAGGTGGAACGCATCGATCAGGCTGCCGAACGGGCGGCCTCGCTCACTCGCCAACTCCTGGCTTTTAGCCGCCGGCAGTTATTGCAGCCCAAGGTATTCAATCTCACCACCCTGGTCCTCAATTTGGAAAAGATGTTTCGCCGCCTCATTGGTGAGGACATCGACATGGTCACGGTTGCCGCCCCGGATCTCGACCCAGTCAAGGCTGACCCGGGACAGATTGAACAGGTCATCATGAATCTGGTGGTGAACGCCCGCGATGCCATGCCCCATGGTGGAAAGTTAACTCTGGAAACGGCTCATGTGGATTTGGACGAGGCCTACGCGCTGGAACATGTCGGTGTGAGTGCGGGACGCTACGTGATGCTGGCCGTGAGCGATACCGGCGTGGGTATGGATTCTGAGATACGCTCGCATATCTTCGAACCCTTCTTCACCACCAAGGACCCGGGCAGAGGGACGGGCCTGGGCCTCTCGATGGTCTACGGCATCGTGAAGCAGAGCGGCGGCAACATTTCTGTTTACAGTGAGTTAGGACGCGGAACCACGGTCAAGGTATATCTGCCCCCAGTCAACGTCCCAGCCGAGGTCCTGGCCGCCGAGCCGGTCGCAACTCCTGTAGCGGGGGGAAGGGAAACGATCCTGTTGGTCGAAGACGACCCACACGTGCGAGAACTGACGCGCGATGTGCTCAGCAGTCGGGGTTACGCCGTTCTGGTCGTGGAAGATACACGGACTGTGGCCTCGGTGTGCGAGCAGTATGCAGGTCCTATCCATCTGCTACTGACCGACGTGGTCATGCCCGGACTAAGTGGCCGGGAAGTTGTCTCCCGAGTCCTCGCCCAACGGCCAGAAACAAAAATCCTTTACATGTCAGGCTATACCACCGATGCCGTGGTTCATCATGGAGTGCTCGACGCCAATGCGTTCTTTTTGCCCAAGCCATTTACACCGAGATCCCTCGCAGCCAAGGTTCGTGAAGTGCTGGACCATACCGCTGCAGCGAAACCATCTGCTTTGGACCGTTGAGGTGGAACGGTCCTGTCTTTACATTGCGGTCCCTCGAAATGACAAATTGGAGGTTTTTTGGGGGTGTGACCTAATTCGAAGCTTCGCTTCTGAGGCAAGGTCGGTGAACTTTTTTGGGGTGTTTGCGTAACATTATTAGGATCAGGCTCCGGTGACGGATGGGGTGGGCTTGCGTCCAAATATCGTCTATATATAGTCTGAGCCGTTACCTGCGCGATGGAACTAAATATCTTTCAGGAGTCTTTATGCGACGTGTTCTCGCTTCCTCTCTCGCTTTTCTTTTCTTCTTGCCACTGATGTTTGCCGCGTCGCCGGCTGCCGATCTGGAATCGCGGCGCAAGGGGCTGAACGATTTGCTGGCCGAGCGCTGGGAATATACGTTGCGCACGAGTCCGGAGTTTGCCTCCATTTTGGGCGACAAGCGCTGGAACGACCGGTTGAGCGATGGCTCGCAAAAAGCCATTGACGACGATCTGGCGCGGGCGAAGGTGGACCTGGCGCGATTTGAAGCTGTCGACACGACAGGCTTTCCGGAGCAGGAGGTTCTAAACAAGGCGCTGATGGTGCGCGACTTGCGGGATCAGCTCGAAGGGGCGCGCTTCAAGAATTGGGAAATGCCGGTTAACCAAAACAACGGGCCACACATTGATATACCGCAACTGGTGTCGCTGTTGTCGTTCCAGAACGTGAAGGACTATGAGGATTATATCTCGCGGCTAAACCAAGTTCCGAGGGTATTCGACGAGACCGTGATCCAGATGCGGAAGGGCGTGGCGGAAGGATTGATCCCGCCGCGGCTGCTGCTGGAGAAAGTTGTCGCTCAGGCGAATGGGATTGGGACGCAGAAGGTGGAGGATTCTCCGTTTGCGCTGCCGTTTGCGAAGTTTCCGGAATCGATTCCCGCGCCGGATCAGCAACGGTTGCGGGAGGCGGGGCTGGCGGCCATCCGCGATGCGGTGCTTCCCGCTTACGTGAAGTTTACGGCGTTCGTAAAAGACGAGTATGCGCCCAAAGGCGGCACCGAGCCCGGCCTCTGGGCCTTGCCCGATGGCGATGCGCGCTATGCCTTCCGGGTGAAGCAGAGCACGACGACGAACCTGACGCCGGATGAGATTCACCAGATCGGGCTGGCGCAGGTGAAGGAAATTGAAGGCCGCATGCTCGGTGTGGCGCAGAAACTCGGCTACAAGGATGTGAAGAGCTTCAACGCGGCGATCATGGTGGATCCGAAGCTGCATGGGCATTCCCGCGAACAGATTCTGGATCTCTATCGAAAATATGAGGCGCAGATGTATGCAAAATTGCCGGACATGTTTGGGCGGCTGCCGAAAGCGAAACTGGAAGTGATGCCGATTGAGGAGTTCAACGAGAAGGACGCGTCGACACATTACAACCAACCGGCGGCGGATGGATCGCGCCCGGGGCATGTGATGGTGAATACGGGGGAATTCGAGAAACAACTTCTACTGGATGTGGAAACGACCGCTTATCACGAAGGCGTGCCTGGACACCACATGCAGATCGCGATTGCGCAGGAGTTGCCGTCGCTGCCGCCGTACCGGCAGAACGAGTACTACACGGCGTATACGGAAGGTTGGGCTTTGTACTCGGAGCGATTGGGGAAGGAACTGGGATTTTTCCAGGATCCGTACAGCTACTACGGCCACTTGCAGGATGACATGCTGCGCGCAATCCGACTGGTGGTGGATACGGGCTTCCACTCGAAACACTGGACGCGGCAGCAGGTCGTGGACTATTTTCACGAACACTCAGCGATTGATGAACCGACGGTGCAGAGCGAAACCAACCGCTACATGGCGTGGCCGGCGCAGGCTCTCGGCTACAAGATTGGACAGCTCGAAATCTTGAAGCTGCGGCAGTATGCGAAGGATGAGCTCGGAGATAAGTTCGACTTGCGTGGTTTCCACGACCAAGTGCTGGGAGCCGGGGCTTTGCCCTTGGATGTGCTGTCGGACCGTATTCATAGCTGGGTGAAGGAACAGAAGGGCATGGTGGCCGGGGGTTCCGGCGGGATGCACGTGGCCGCGAAATGATTTTTTGTTTTGAAACACAACGTTCATATTCAGGATCGGTCATCCTTGCGGGTGGCCGATTTTGTTTTGGGGATGCGATTTGAGGATACGATGATTGCGACTGCAAGATATTGAGATTGCAAGATGATGCTGCGATGAATCCAGGGGAGCAAAAAGCTCGGGCGGTGGTGCTGGTCCACGGTATTTGGGACACGTCGAGGGTATTTGTCCCGATGGCCCACATGCTGGAGGCGCACGGGTTTCGGGCGCTGGCGGTGGATCTTGTGCCGAGCGATGGAGCGGTTGGGTTGGACGAACTGGCTGGGCAGGTAGGTTCGTTCGTCGAGCGGGAGTTGGCGCCGGGGGAGCCGTTTGATTTGGTCGGCTTCAGCATGGGTGGGCTGGTCAGCCGGTACTACGTGCAGCGGCTGGGCGGCGTGGAGCGGGTGGGGCGGTTGATTACTATCTCTGCACCGCACCGGGGGACGTGTTGGGCGTACACCGGGGGAAACAAAGGCTGGCGGCAGATGCGCCCGGGGAGTGAGTTTCTCGTTGAGTTGAATCGGAATGCGTCGATTTTGGAACGGGTGAAGTTTGTTTCGATCTGGACACCTCTGGATTTGACGATTGTTCCCGCGTGGAGCTCGCGGCTGGGCGTGGGGGAGGAGTTTCAGGTGCCAGTGATGCTGCATCCGTGGATGCTGGGAGATCGGCGGTGTGTGGAGTTAGTGGGGAGATTGTTAAGGGCCTGACATCAAACGCAGCCGCCCCTGAACCTTGTAATCCGCCCAGTGTCCATCCAGCCGTTAAGAGGCCTCGCTAAAATTCCAGCACCACAAACCGGGCTTCGCTGGGGCCGATGTTGGTTAGCGTGTGGGTGAAGCCTCCGGGAACCCAGGCTACTTCTCCGGCCTTCTGATGCACTTCGCGGGGCGGCTTCCCTTCGACATCGCTGCGGAGATCGAGATCGCTTACCGCCACAACCAGGTGCGGACCAGCGTGCGTGTGGCGCGGTAACGCTGCTCCAGGCGGGAGGCGCAGCTCCGAGGCCCGCGCTCCATCCTTGGTGAACAACACTTTCTGCATCGGGCTGGAAGGGTTTCCCGCCCACCCGTCTTTGGGGCCTTCACTCTTGTTGAGGAATTCAACGGTCACGTTGCGGAAGGGTTGCGCGGAGATGTTTTTCGCCGTGTGCGCGAAGCCTCCGTCGAGGAAACGCGTTTCGCCGTCTGGAAGCGATACGTGAACGGGCGCCTTGCCCAGGACCGTATTCACAACCTCGGAGTCTCCTAGGGTGATGAAGACGTAGTCGTGATCGTGGCGATGCAACAAGGTCTGAGCCTGCGGCGCCACCTCGACTTTGAAGACGCGGACGTAGCTGTTCTCCAGCACCAGGTGGTGAGACGGCTCTTTTGACATGTCGACGGCGGGAGTATCCACTGCAGGCTTGTCCGCTGGAGTGCTGGCTGGTGGAGCTACCGTTGTTTGTGCTGGAATCAGTACGGCGAAAAACAAGATCGAGAGCAGGATGAACACTGGGAACAACTTCGCGCGAAGTTTCATGCCGCAAATTCTAGCACTGTGCCACGTAAGCCAACTTCCTCGCCGAACCCATTGCGACTCTGACTGACACGTCTCGCGGGCGAGGCGCCCGCGCCACACGAGCAGCTTCCAAAACTGTTTTCGAGCCTTCCCGTTTGACATCAACGGCGGCCTGCTCCTAACCTTGTTCTTCATTCCTATGAAAGTTTTGGTTCTAGGCAGTGGCGGGCGCGAACATGCTTTGGTTTGGAAGCTGCGGGCTTCGCCACGGTTGACGAAGCTGTATTGCGCTCCGGGAAATGGCGGCATTGAGGACGACGCTGGGTGCGCGGCTGTGGACTTGAGGAGTCTGGAGTCGATGGTGGCGCTGGCCGACCGGTTGCAGCCGGATTTGACCATCGTGGGACCGGAGCTGCCGCTGACTTTGGGAGTGGTGGACGAATTCCAGCGGCGAGGTTGGCGTGTGTTTGGCCCAACGAAGGCGGCGGCACAGCTCGAGTCGAGCAAAGGTTTCGCCAAGCAGTTTATGCAACGGCATCAGATTCCTACGGCGCACTATGCAATCTGTGCGAATGCTGAGGAAGTGCATGAGGCGCTGCCACATTTTCATGTTCCGATTGTGGTAAAGGCCGACGGACTGGCGGCCGGCAAGGGTGTGGTAATTGCCAAGACTAAGATCGAGGCTGCGGACGTCGCGCTGGAGATGCTGAGTGGCAAAATGCTGGGCGCGGCGGGCGAGCGCGTGGTGCTGGAAGAGTTTTTAGAAGGCGAAGAGCTGTCGTTTTTGGTGATGAGCGACGGCGAGCGCGTGGCTCCTTTGGTGGCGGCGCAAGATCACAAGCGTGTGGGCGATGGCGACACCGGCCCCAACACCGGCGGGATGGGTGCATACTCGACGGCGGCGATTCTGGACGACCAGATGCGCGACTGGCTGTTGGCGCACGTGGCGCGGCCCGTGGTGGCGGGTATGAGCGAAGAGGGCATGGAGTTTCGCGGCGTCCTTTATTGCGGGTTGATGATGACGGCGCGGGGACCGATGGTGCTGGAGTTTAATTGCCGCTTTGGCGATCCGGAGACGCAGCCCATCTTGATGCGGCTGGAGTCGGACCTGATCGATGCGATGGAGGCGTCGATTGATGGGCGGGCTAGCGATGGGGACTTTAGGTGGTCTGGCGATGCGGCAGTTTGTGTGGTCTTAGCTTCGGGTGGGTATCCGGGGACATATGAGACTGGAAAGAAGATTTTTGGATTGGAAGAGGCGGATTTGGTTGAGGGCGTGAAGGTGTTCCATGCGGGAACAACGAAGCGCGATGGCGGGTATTATACCGCGGGTGGGCGAGTTTTGGGCGTGACGGCGCGGGGGCCGGAGCTGGAGACCGCGCTGCGGCGGGCTTATGAAGCTGTGGGTAAGATTGGGTTTGACGGGATGCAGTATCGGACAGATATTGGAGCGCGGGCGCTGAAGAAGTGACGATTCTCTGAACTGCAAATCCCTCGCTAAGCTCGGGATGACAATTCATAAAGTCAGGTGAGTGTTACTAGCTATGAACAAACCACTGGTGTCGATTGTGATGGGCAGCGATTCCGATCTTGAGATCATGCGCGAGGCCGGGAAGGCGTTGGACGAATTTGGCATCGCGTACGAGATGGACGTAACCTCGGCGCATCGCTCGCCGGACCGGACGTCGGACTTTGCGCGCAAGGCTGCGGGCCGCGGGATTTGCGTGATCATTGCGGGGGCGGGGGGCGCGGCGCATTTGGCTGGAGTGATTGCGGCGCACACTACCTTGCCAGTGATTGGCGTGCCGATTCCGTCGACGGCGTTAGAGGGCATGGATTCGCTGCTGGCGACCGTGCAGATGCCGGCTGGGATTCCGGTGGCGACGGTGGCGATTGGGAAGCCTGGGGCGACCAATGCAGGGATTTTGGCGGCGCAGATTATCGGGCTGGCGGATAAGAGCGTGGCGAAAAAATTGGATGCACATAAGGAAAAGTTAGCTGCGGGCGTTGAGGAAAAATCCAAGAAATTGCAGAAGGCGCTGCGGGGTTAAAGAGCCGAACTGCGGAGCTTCGCTCCGCTTGGGCAGGCGGGGCGCCTGCCCCTACATGGGCTTGGGCGGCCGAGGGCGGCCGTCCCCACGTGGACTCTTAGAGTTCCAGCTTCTTTAGATATTCACGGAATGGCCCGCCTAAGTCTGGGCGTTGTAGAGCGAACTCCACCGTCGCTTTGAGGAAGCCAAGTTTGTCTCCGGTGTCGTAGCGCGTGCCCTCGTAGACGTAGGCCCACATGCGTTCCTGCTGCAGCAGGTTTCGCATGGCATCGGTAAGCTGTAGCTCGCCGCCAGCGCCGGGCGTGGTTTTTTCCAGGACATCGAAAATTGCTGGCGTTAGGATGTAGCGCCCAATGATGGCTTGCTTGGAAGGGGCTTCTTCCAACTTCGGCTTTTCCACCATGTGCTTGATTTCCGATAGCCTGCCGTTGAAGCGTCCATCTGGCTGTTTTATATCTAGAACACCATACGAAGAAATTGCGACCCCCTCGACGACCTGGCTGGCGATGACGGAGGCTTGGGTTTCTTCAAAGACCTCGACCATCTGCTTGAGGCAGGGCTTGGGAGCGTCGATGACATCGTCGGCAAGGATGACGGCGAAGGGTTCGTTGCCGATGAGTTCCTTCGCCATGAGGACGGCGTGGCCGAGGCCGAGCGCTTCTTTTTGCCGCACGTAGGCCACGTGGATCATGTCGGAAATTTGTTTGACGATTTTCAGCAGGTCGGATTTGCCGCGGTCTCCCAGGATTCGCTCGAGCTCGTAACTGACGTCAAAATGGTCTTCGATCGCCACTTTGCCGCGTCCAGTGATGATGATGATCTGGTCGCAACCCGCGGCCAGAGCCTCTTCCACGCCGTATTGGATAATGGGTTTGTCGACGATGGGCAGCATTTCCTTGGGCTGCGCTTTGGTGGCGGGAAGAAAACGAGTGCCAAGACCGGCGGCGGGGAAAACGGCTTTGCGGACTTTCATCTTCATGGGGGAAGTTCCTTGCTGTAAATGTGTACCGTACCACAGAGGCAATCAAGCTGGCTTGGGCTCTTCTTTCTGCTCTTCGACTCCGGCCATTGCTTCCTGATGCACCGCCAAACCGGCCAGCAGATTGTGCAATTCGGGCAACACTTCCCCGGCTCCGCTGGCCTTCAAGAAGAATTTTAGAATTCCGGCCGGGCTGAACTGCGCGCCCTTGTGCGTGGCCACGAAGCGGGCCAGTTTTTCGGGATCGATCTTCGCATTCTGGTGGAAACGTATGTTGAACTGGTCGCGTTTACGCTCAATACCGTTTGCGCCTACCCTCTGGCAGAGCAGACGCAACGCAGCATACTCAACGAGGCTGCGCACGGCGCCGGGGAGAGGGCCATAGCGGTCTTCAAGCTCGCTGCGGACTTCGTTAAGTTGAGGTTCTCCTTGCACTCCGGCAACGCGTTTGTACATGCGGAGGCGCTGATTCTCCTCGGGAATGTAGTCGTTGGGGATGCGGATGTTGAGGGCGAGGTTGAGTTGGATCTCGGCTTCTTCGGGAGCTGACTCGCCCCGCAGTTCGCGGATGGTGCGTTCGAGCATGGTTGTATACAGCTCAAAACCGACGGCTTCGATTTGGCCGCTCTGTTCGCCACCTAATAAATTACCGGCGCCGCGTAGTTCCAAATCGAGAGCAGCGAGTTTGAAGCCAGCGCCGAGGTCGGAGAATTCCTTGAGCGCGGCGAGACGGCGGCGGGCCAACGGAGTGAGTTCGGTATCTTGCGGGATCAGCAGGTAAGCGTAAGCGCGACGATTCGAACGTCCGACGCGGCCACGCAACTGATAGAGCTCCGACAGGCCGAGACGGTCGGCGCGGTTGATGAGGATGGTGTTGCACAGCGGAATATCGAGGCCGTTTTCAATGATGGTGGTGGCCACGAGGATATCGGCTTCGTGATGCATGAATTTCAGCATCACTTTTTCCAATTCGCCTTCGGACATTTGGCCGTGGCCAACGAGAATGCGTGCCTTAGGCACAAGTTCTTGCAGCTTAGCGGCGATGTCCCAAATCGATTCGACGCGGTTGTGGACAAAATAGATTTGTCCGCCGCGTTCCAATTCCTGTTCAAGAGCAGACCGGATCAGCTTGTTATCCCACGATGCGACCACTGTCTGAATGGCGATGCGGTCTTTGGGAGGCGTCTCGATGACGCTCATGTCGCGCAGTCCGACCATGGACATGTGCAGGGTGCGCGGGATCGGCGTGGCGGACATGGTGAGGACGTCGACTTCTTTCCTCATTTGTTTCAAGCGCTCCTTGTGGCGCACGCCAAAGCGTTGCTCTTCATCGACAATGACGAGGCCGAGGTCGGTGAACTTTACGTCGTTCGAGAGCAAGCGGTGCGTACCAATGAGGATGTCGAGTTTCCCAGCTTCGAGTTTGGCAAGCGTTTCTTTTTGCTGCTTGGTGGTGCGGAAGCCGCTGATCATATCGATGCTGACGGGAAAGGCGGCGAGGCGCTGCTTGAAAGTCTCGTAATGCTGGAATGCTAGGACCGTCGTGGGCGCGAGGACAGCCACTTGTTTGTTGTCGCTGACCGCCTTAAAAGCGGCGCGCATCGCCACTTCCGTCTTGCCATAGCCAACGTCTCCGCAGAGCAGGCGGTCCATGGGTTGAGACGACTCCATGTCGCGCTTCACGTCACTAATGGCCATCATCTGGTCGTCAGTTTCGTTGTATTCGAAAGCTTCTTCGAATTCCTTCATCCACTCCGTGTCGGGCTGGAAGCTGTGGCCCTGCACCATCTTGCGCTGGGCATAGAGTTTGACAAGCTCATCAGCCATGTCCTGCATGGCCTTCTTCACGCGGGATTTTGTTTTTGCCCAGGCGGGTGTGCCGAGGTGATTGAGAGCAGGCTTCGCGCCCTCGGCAGAGCGATATTTCTGAATCAGGTCGAGACGCGTGAGCGGAATGTAGAGGCGCGCGGCATCGGCGTACTCGAGCTGCATGTATTCAGCGTTGCCGTCGCCGTGGTCGATCTCCTTGAGACCGAGATATTGCGCGATGCCGTGTTCGATGTGGACGACATAATCGCCAACTTGCAGATCGCGGAAATCGGAGAGAAATGGCGAAGTGCGGGCGCGGCGGCGCGTGCTGTGTGTGACCACTGTATCGGATTCGTCGAAGAGATCGCGCGCGCCGAAGAGTGCGAGATTGGCTTCGGGCAGCACGACGCCGTCGGGCACGTAGCCTTTGACAAGAGTGGCGGTATAGACATCGCCGGAAAAATTTGTGGTCTCTTCGAGAAGAGTTTCCGATCCCACACGAACACGGCTACCCATGCGGTAGGGGAGATTGTATTCGGAGAAAATTCCAGCGAGGCGTTCCAGTTCGCCAGTGCTGGGGGCGACAAAAAGCACGTGTTTGGCTTCTTTGGTGAGGCGATGAACTTCCTCGGCCATTGAGGTCACGGTACCGTGGAAGCGAGGCGTGGGCTGCGAGACGAGACTCACGTGCTCGACACCGGGGGCTTCAACTCCTAGATGTTCGAAATCAATTGCGGTCGAAGACGCGATTTTCGCGCTCCATTCTTCGGGGGCGAGAAATAAATTTTCCGGACGGACGAGGTTGCCGATAAGGCTTTGCTCGTGGACGGCGAGCAGTTTGTCCCACCAACGTTCGTGTTCCGATTGCAGAGCAGAAGGTTCATCGAGAATCACAGCTGCGCGGGGTAGAAGATCGAGCAGGCTGTGCTCAGCCCCTGCGATGGGGGCATAGAATTCCCAGCCCGGAAACACTGTCACACCCTCGGCGCGAGCGGCTTGCTCAATCACATCGAGCTGTCCGGCGATGCGTTTCCCGGAGAGGCGCGCGTGGATGACGCCTAGCAGCTTCTCGGTCAGTGGGGTTTCCGTGAGTGGTAGCAAATTGATTTCATCTACCGGCGTGGCGGAGCGCTGGGTAGCGGGATCGAACTTGCGGATGGATTCGACTTCATCACCGAAAAGCTCAATGCGCAGCGGGCGCTCGGCCTCGGGCGGATAGACATCGAGAATGCCGCCGCGAAGGGCGTACTCTCCGGGCATTTCAACGATGTCGGCAACCGTGTAACCGACGCTGTTGAGGTGCTGCAACAGGCTTTCGGTGTCGACGGTTTCTCCGCGGCGCACAATGCGCGCGAGATCGGCGTAGTAGGGGGCGTCTTGCAGGCGCATCGCGGCTGAGGCCAGGGGCGCGACAACAATCGACGCTCCGCCGGTGGCGATTCGCCATAGCGCGGCAGCGCGAGCTTCCTGAATCTCGGGATGCGCGGACTGATTTTGGAACGGCAGCACGTCGCGACTGGGAACGTAGACGACCGACTCAGGATCGAGTGCGCCGGTGAGCTCGACCATCGTGCGCAGCATGGGGTAGAGATCCTCGGCGGCGTTGTTGTCGGGAACGACGACCAGCAGCGGCCTGCGGGATGCCTGGTGCAACAGGGCGAGCAGCAAGGCTTTGGCGGTTGGGGTGAGTCCGGACAGACGTATCCGCCCCGTGCCCTCGCGCAGATGGGAGGCAGCACGCCGGAAGGCGGGCAAAGTTTCCACGTTCGCGAAGACTTCGCGAACGAATGGCAATAACATGCAGATTCATTTTAGCAGGCAAGAAGAAAGGACAGCCCGGAGCCCCCGAAGCTGTCCCAACCCTCCCGGTTAGAAGGGCATGTCAATGAGTTGAGGATAGAGAATCACTGTTGCGCGGGTGTTTCGGAATCGTGAATTTCGCGTGAATTCGTTTGGTTGGTGTGGCGCGGGCGCCTCGCCCGCGAAAAACTTGGGGCCACCGGAAATGTGAAGGGCTAGACCAAGCGGGCGGGGCGCCCGCGCCACACGATACTATAGTCTGGGTCTGGATGGGAAAGATCACGATGGCGCGAAAAACAGAACAATCCCGCGAGCTGCAACGGCGCGCGGAGAGCATGATTCCGGGTGGGGTGAACTCTCCGGTGCGGGCGTTTCGCGCGGTGGGCGGCGATCCGCCGTTCATTATGCGCGGCAAGGGATCGCGCCTGTGGGACGCCGACGGCAACGAGTACATCGACTATATCGGGTCGTGGGGGCCGATGATTTTGGGGCACGCCTTTCCGGAAGTGGTGGACGCGATTACGGCAGCGGCGGCCAACGGCGCCAGCTTCGGCGCATCCACGCCGGCGGAAGCGGACTTGGCGGAAATTGTGATCTCGGCGTTTCCGCACATGGAGAAAGTGCGGTTCGTCAGCTCGGGGACTGAAGCGACGATGTCGGCCATCCGCCTGGCTCGCGCTTACACGAAGCGCAAGTACATTGTGAAATTCGAAGGCTGCTACCACGGGCACGCCGACGCTTTGCTGGTGAAGGCGGGATCGGGCGTAGCTACGCTGGGGATTCCCGGTTCGGCGGGTGTGCCGGAGGAGTTCACGCAATTTACCTTGGCGTTGCCGTTCAATGACAGCCAGGCTATCGAAACTGCGTTCCAGAAATTTAACCAACAGATCGCGTGCGTGATCGTGGAGCCAGTCGTTGGCAACATGGGCTGCGTGCCTCCGGCGGCGGGATATTTGGAGTCGCTACGTGCGATCACCGAACGTGACGGGACGCTGCTGATTTTCGACGAGGTTATGACGGGGTTTCGGCTGGGCTTCGGCGGAGCGCAGGAGTTGAACGGCATTCGCCCTGACCTCACGACAATGGGAAAGATTATTGGCGGAGGTCTGCCGGTGGGTGGGTATGGCGGGCCGAACGAGATTATGGATTTGGTCGCACCGCTGGGTCCGATGTATCAGGCGGGAACGCTCTCTGGAAATCCGCTGGCCATGGCGGCGGGACTGGCGACGCTGCGGCATCTTAAAGCGCATCCCGAGATTTACCGGCGCATCGACGCGCTGAGCGCGAAGCTGGTCGCGGGAGTTTTGGCAGCGGCGAAAAGCGCAGGCGTCGCCATGACGGCGAATCGCGTGGGATCGATGTTTACGTGGTTCTTCGCGTCCGACGCGGTTCACGATTGGGAGACGGCATCCAAAGCCGACACGGCTGCGTTTGGGAAGTTTTTCCGGGGAATGCTGGACAACGGCGTGTATCTGCCGCCCGCTCAGTTTGAAGCAGCGTTTTTGGGCGCGGCGCATACGGAAGCTGATGTGGAAGCGACAATCGCGGCGGCGAAGATCGCCTTACGGAACTAGCTTGGAATCCCCGAGGTCCATGCGCTGATAGAGATCCATGCGCTGATTTTGCTGGATTTTGGGCGGCGCAGCGTTTTAACGCTGCGATCAAGTTTTTATTTTGTGCGGGCTTCAGCCCCTGAGGTCAACAATGAGGAAAACAGATTCCCCCGCTCCGACGACGGTAGACGAATACCTGGCAACCGTTCCGGAGCCAGCCCGCAGCACGTTGATCAAGACTTGGAAGACAATTCGTTCCGCCGTGCCGCCAGAGGCCACCGAGGCCATCAGCTATGGGATGCCGATGTTCTTTTACAAAGGCATGGTGGTGGGATTCGCCGCGTTTGCCAAACACTGCAGTTTGTTTCCGGGCGCGGCCCCGATCGCAGCGTTTAAAGACGAGCTCAAAGGCTATCGCACGTCCAAAGGAACCATCCAGTTTCCGATGGACAAGCCTCTGCCAGCCGCGCTTGTGAAGAAGCTAGTGATGGCGCGCATCGCGGAGAATGAAAAGAAGAAGCGGAAGTAATCTGAAATCGTAAACAACTTCAAGGCCTGTCATCCTGAGCGAAGCAAAGGACCCCTAAACTTGCCACACTCTATTCATGTTTCTCCCCAGGCCGTTCCTGCGACAAAGCTTGCGAGGGGAACTCGCTGCCCTTATTCATGGGATCTTTCGCTTCGTTCTGGATAATAGAAGTTACGGTGAACCCCTAATTCTATGTTCCAGTTTGCACACTCTAATACTCGATGTACTTTGTTGACATAGGAGGATATTCGTGAGTACGATTCGATATCCCCCTATTCTTTACCCAAAACGGCGCGCCTTTGGCAGGAGGTAGGTTTGACAAAGAAAAAGGGGCCCTTTCAACTGCTTATAGAACAGCAGCCGAACTTGACACCCCAATTATTAAGAGAGCAACGCGTGGCACTGATGAGGACTATTCAGACGCTGCGTGGGCGTCCTCTCGTAACATATGCCACCAACATTGAAATAAGCCTCCCCGGTATTCCCGCATTCATTCACCCCCAAGACATTGTCCCGTTATCGGAAGTGCTCGACAGCATTGAAGGCGACGCGGTCGATCTTTTGCTTGAGAGTCCAGGCGGGCTGGCCGAAGTGACGGTTGATATCGTAAATCTTTTGCGACCTCGATTTCGACATGTCGCTTTCATCATCCCGCATTTTGCTATGAGCGCAGGGACTATCCTTACTATGTCGGGCGACGAAATCCTGATGGATCATCGCTCGTCTCTCGGTGCAATTGATCCCCAATTCATGGGTTCAGATGGTCGCCCCCAGCCAGCGCAGGCGATCTTAACCGGAATAGAAACCATTAAGAGAGAAGTCGATGCAAACAACGGGAATCTTCACCCCGTTTACATTCCAATATTGCGTAACGTTGACCCCGGCAAGTTACAATCGGCGCACAACGCCTCTGAGCTGTCTCGGCGTTTGGTATCTGAATGGCTGGCGAAGTACAAGTTCAAGGACTGGACGACCCACTCAAGTACTAACGCGCCCGTGACTCCGGAAGATAGACTATCCCGAGCTCGCGAAATTGCAGGGAGTCTCTGCGATCACCAAAGTTGGTTGAGTCACTCGCGTCCGATCAAGATCGCTGATCTTGAACAGATGCGCCTGAAAATTACAGACTACGGCAAGCTCCCAGAGCTGCAGGAAGCTATTTGGTCGTTGTGGGTAAATCTGCATGTCATGATGACCAGTGCCAATGTGTATAAAGTATACGAATCCGAATCGGTCGAGTTCTATAAAATCGCTGTGGTCCAAAACGAACCAGCACAAGTGATTCCGTTCCCAGCGGTGCCAGGATCGTTGCAGACGGGTGCTCAGGGCGCGTCTGCCAAGTTTGCAACAGCAGGGATAAGATGCAACAAATGTGGCTCCAATTACAGGATTCAGTTGAATTTTGTCGCCGATGAACCATTGCAACCCGGACATGAAGCATATCCGCAGGACGGGATTTTTAAGTGCCGATCATGTCAGACGGTGCACAATTTGACGCCGTTAAAAATGCAGGTTGAAGCAGCAGCAAGGCGGACTGTCTTGGTTTAAGGACATGCCCCAATGTCACACAAGATACGAAGTGGTTAATGCTACACTCTGAAGGAGAGTCCTTATGGTGGAAATTATCTTTCTTGAGATAGACGGTCGCAGACTCCTAGTGGCACCCCAGCCGCTTAGGGACGACGTAAACAACGACGATGCTGTTAGCCGCGTGTCGGAAATGATGGAGCAAATAGAAAGCGTTCCGCCCAGTTTCGTCACGCTTGGTACATGCGCGTCTTTCCCTAGAGATTGATTCCTTCAGATGCATTCCAGAATATCCCAGACCTGTTTCTCATTTTACGGAGTGAGAAGTCGGACGACTTTCGGATCAAAATTCTGAGGGCGCCTGTCCCCAGGAGATCATTTCCGAGATTGTCACGAACTTGTAGCCCTCGGCTTTGTAGCGGGTGAGCAATGTATCCGTGGCGGCAACGGTGTGGGAGCGATCCGTGCCGAGCTGCTTGTGGCTGCCGTCGTGGAGGAGGATGATGTCGCCTCCGTGGATTTGTTTTGCGACTTTTTGTTCGACCGCCTCGGAGGACTGAGCACTCCAATCCCATCCCGTGACATTCCACATAACCGGAGCCAGTCCGAGTTCGCGGGCGATTCTGAGCGTGCTGGGGCGGCGTCCGCCGAATGGGGGGCGGAAGAGTTTTGGGGTTTGGCTGGTGGCGTCTTCGATGGCGCGGGTGCATTCGGCGAGCTGGATGCGCGTTTGCATCTCGGAGCAAAAAATCAGATTGGGATGGGTGAAGGTGTGGTTGCCGAGGGCGTGTCCGGCTTGCGCGACTTCACGGGCAATTTGAGGACGCTGCTGCACGTAGCGTCCGATTAAGAAAAACGTGGCTCGGACATCGTGTTTGGCCAGGACTTCCAGGAGGCGCAGGGTGTGCGGATCGTTGGGGCCGTCGTCGTAGGTGAGCGCCAGTTGGCGCGGGTTGGCGCCGCGAATCAGGGTGGCTCCGTAGAGCTGCGACGCGGGCGCCATGGCGCTGTAGCCTGCGTAGGTGGCGACGGCAGCGCTTACGGCTCCGATGGCGATGACGGCGTTCTGCATGGCAGTGATTCTAAACGATTGGTTCTTCGGGGAAGTTTGACTGGCCTTTGTAGTTTTGTCATCCCGAGCGAAGCGAGGGATCTGCACTTCGCCGAGGACTTGCAGATCCCTCGCTTCGCTCGGGATGACAAAGTTAAATAGGTGTTAACTCATCGCGCAATTGTCATCTGGGGCAATGCAGGATATCCTTCACAAGTCTTCTTGCAGTCTTAGCCAGACATCGTCCCCATGGCCAAACTTTTCGAGAGTCCCCGCTACATCGCAGTGGAAGGGCCGATCCGGGTCGGCAAGAGCACCTTGACGCGCATTCTGGCGGAGCGGATGAATGCCCAGCGTATTACTGAGCCAGAAGACAATCCATTTTTGAAGGTGTTTTACGACGGCGAGAAGGGCGCGGCGTTTCAGGCGCAGATGGCGTTTCTGGTACAGCGGTTTGAGAAGCTGCGCGAACTCGATTTGGGCAAGTCGCAGAAGATTGTGATTGCGGATTTTATTTTCGAGAAGGATAAGCTCTTTGCCTGCCTGAATTTAACCGACCAGGAACTGGAAACCTACAACCGCTATTTCAACTTTTTTCGCGAGCAACTGCCGACACCGGACCTGGTGATTTATCTGCAGGCAACGCCCGAAGTGTTGAAGAAACGTCTGCGCAAGAAGAACGCGGCGGCGGAGAGTGGCGTCAGCGACGACTACCTGGAAGAAGTTGCCAAAGCGTACGAGCATTTCTTTTTCCACTACACGCAGTCGGATCTGCTGATTGTGAACACGTCAGAGATTGATTTTGTGGACCGGAATCAGGACTTGCAGGAGCTGCTGAAGAAAGTCTCCGAGCCGATTCGTGGAACGCAGTATTTTTTGGCGCTGGGTTCGGATGAGGCGGCCAGCGCATAACTGCTGTGTTTTCTGCCAGATAGAATCTCGTAAACAGTCGTTGACTTAAGGCACTGGCCCGGCAAGAATGAGTGTAGCCGGAATAGCTGCTGGGCATCTAATTCTGGAGCAGGTTCTATCCGCTGCGGCGGAGGGGCACTGGAGGCACTGTGAAAATTACGTCGATCCAATCTGGTTTTAACGGGTCTGGTTCTCAGGCTCGCAATAAGATTCGCATCAGCACACTGGAAGAAAAGAAATCGCGGCGCGAGCCCATCTCCGCGCTTGCGCTCGGGGACTTCACCAGCGCTCGTCTGGCGGACGAGGCGGGGATTGATTTTGTTCTCGTCGGCGATTCGCTCGGTCAGTATTTCCTCGGCTACGAAACTACTCTCCCTGTCACCATGGAGGAGATGCTGCACCATACGCGTGCGGTGAAGCGCGGCGTGCGTTACGCGATGGTGGTGGCGGACATGCCGTTTGGGTCGTACCAAGCGAGCGTGGAGGAGGGCGTAAAGAACGCGGTACGCTTTGTGAAAGAGGCTGGCGCGGAAGCGGTGAAGCTTGAAGGCGGCGAGAAGCGCGAGGAGCTGGTGCGGCGCATTCTGGATGCGGAAATTCCGGTGATGGGGCATATTGGGTTGACGCCGCAGTCGGTTCATCGCATGAGCGGATACAAGGTGCAGGGTAAGAACTTGGCGGCGGTGGAGCAGTTGATGCGCGACGCTGTGTCTTTGGAGCGTGCCGGGGTGTTTGCCATCGTACTGGAAGGCGTGCCTCGTGAAGTCGCAGCGATGATTACGGCGGAAGTG
>Ga0210384_10002864_pt1 | contig 20518 bp, 16 predicted proteins | sample IncBWH2MmetaG_FD_160574 | JGI IMG/M metagenome (GOLD analysis project Ga0210384, IMG submission 160574) | Forest soil microbial communities from Barre Woods Harvard Forest LTER site, Petersham, Massachusetts, United States - Inc-BW-H-2-M | ecosystem: Environmental > Terrestrial > Soil >...
CGCTGTCGGCGCTCGACAAGAAGCTGCGTGAGCAGACGCAGTTCGAGCTCATGGATCTGCAGCAGAAGGTGGGCATCACCTTCATCGTCGTGACGCACGACCAGGACGAGGCGATGGCGCTCGCGACCCGCATCGCCGTCATGGACCGCGGCCGGGTGGCGCAGGTCGGCACGCCGGCGGAGATCTACGAGTTCCCCCGCAGCCGCTTCGTGGCGGACTTCGTGGGTACCACGAATCTGTTCGAGGGCACGGTCAGCGCCTGCGAGCCGGGCCTGATTACGGTGCAGTGTGCCGAGACCGGCGGGGAGCTGCTGGTCGATGACGCGGGAGCTTTCACGCTCGGGCAGCGGGTGTGGGTGTCACTGCGGCCGGAAAAGGTGCGCCTCGCCAAGGTCCCGGTGAGCGCCGCCCGCACCAATCAGCTGCGTGGCACGGTCTGGGAGCTCGGCTACCTCGGCAACCGCTCGACCTATCGGATCAGGACCACGACCGGCAAGCTGGTGACCGTCTTCGCCCAGAACGAGCGCCGTACGGCCGAAGCGGCCATCGACTGGAGCGACGAGGTGTTCGTGAGCTGGAGCGCCGACGCTGCGGTCCTGCTGCAGTCGTAGACGAAAGGCTACACCCGCGTCAATTCGCCGCGCACCCAGTCCTGGAACTGCCGTACCGCGTACTCCTCGGGCATCAGCACGCCCGCGGCATGAGGCAAAGCGTGCAGACCGCGCTGATTGAGTTCGCAGATTTCCGCATCTTCGCTCATCACGATGTCGGTGAACTCGACCGCGCTCATGATGTTGCCCCCCGAGTCGGCCAGCGTCTCGGGCAGGAACAGAAACTCGATGCTCATCTCCGTGCACTCCGGTCCCAGCGGCCGCAGCCGCACCACGCGCACGTAGTCCGCGTGCGCCACGATGAACACCCCAGGTAGCGCGGTGAGGTAGATGTGCCCGGCCTTGCGGTCCTCGGGGCTCACGCGCGGGAATAAGACTCCCACCGGTCGGCCGTCCATGGACCAGGATTCGGCGCCGGCACGCAAGCCGCCACCGTACTGCGGATCGTCGTCTGCGGCGTGATCCTGCCAACTCGGATCGTCACGGCGCTCCAGCAGGGCCCTGCCGAAGAGCGGTACCAGTTGCGCCAGCCGGGGATGGACGCCCGGGCAGTGCAGGCACTCGTTGTAGTTCTCCCAGAAAACCTTCCAATTGCACTGCACGGTCCTGCACAGCCGGTGCCCTACGGCGAGGCTGCCCAGATCCCAGGCGTCCAGGCGCTCCAGGGGCAGGTCGACGCTCGCAGCGAACGGCGGCGGCGCGGCTGTGAGCGCCGCGAATACGAAGCCATTCCACTCAGTCACCGGCAGGCTGTAGAGGGGAAAATCGCGAACCTCAAAGCCGTCGCCAGGCTGCCTGGAAGATGTCTGCACCAGCTCGCCGCGCAGGTTGTATCGCCAGCCGTGATACGGGCACACGATTCCCGCGGACGGAAAGCGGCCTGCCGAACTGCGACAAAGTGCGGCGCCCCGATGCCGACAGGTGTTGTGGAAGGCGCGCACCACTCGGTCTGCGCCGCGCACTGTCAGGATCGACTGATCGCCCAGCTCGAGGGTCCGAAAGCTGCCGGGTGCGTCAACCTCGCTCGAGCGGCAGACGTAGAGCCAGTTGCGGTACCAGATCCGCTGCAGCTCCAGCGCGTGGTGCGCCGGATCAAAGTAGTGCGACGCCGGCAGCGCCGCAACCGGTGCCGTCAGGCCCGGATAGCCGGGGTCGCGTCTGACGGGGGAACGCATCGCACTCATGATTTTCGGCTCCGTCAGGTAGCGGCGCACGCCGCAGCCTCGGGTGCCGCGGCGCAGTCTCATTGTAGCCGAGGATCAGCGCGGCGTACGCCGCGCGCCCCAACGCTGGTAGCGCAACCGGCGGCGGGATGGTCAGCGCGCCCAGGGCCGCGGCCGCTGCCGGCGCCGGGACTGCTCTGCCCTGGCAGCAGGCGGCGCCTGAGTAGTGTGACGCCCGTCACTTCTCGCGGCCGTCGCCGTGGCCGTGCCGGCCGATTTTGAGAGGCCCGGACGCCAAGAAAAGCGCATTTCGATTTAGCTTAATCCCGTGAACATACGGACCAAGGTGATCGCGCTGATCGCCGCGATATTCGCCATTCTCGGGGTGGCGGAAATCCTGGTTGAGCGGCAGGTGGTCATGCCGAGCTTCGCGGAGCTCGAGCGCAGCGACGCGCGCACCGCAATGCGGCGCATCCACTACCAGCTCGATCTGACCATCGACCGCATGGCGGTGCTGGCGGCGGATTGGGGTAACTGGTCCGACACCTATCGCTTCGTGGAGGACCACGACCTCGCCTTCATCAAGACGAATATCAACACCGTGGCCCTCAAGCAGCTGAGCGCCAACGTCGTTTTGATCGTCGACCTGGACGGCAACATCGCGCTCGGTACCGACATGGACCTGAATTCTGAGCGTCCCCTGGGTCTGGAGCTGACGGCGGGTAAGCAGCTGCCGGCAGACTTCCCCTGGCGTGCGAGTGTTCGTGCCGGGCGCCCGGCCCGAGGCCTGATGCAGACCAACCGCGGGGTTCTCATGTTGGCGGGGGCGCCGGTGCTCGACGGCTTCGGCCGCGGACCGGTCCGTGGCATGGTGATCCTGGGGCGCCTGCTCGACCAGAGCGTTGTCGGCAGCATCGCTTCCCAGGCGCAGACGCAGCTCGCCATGCTGAGTCCCGTAGCGGGGGAGCCCGCGGAGCGGCTCGCGGCAGGGGCGGGTACCACGAGCGTCTATCAGTCGGTCAAGGACATTTACGGCCGGCCCATCGTGACGCTGCGTGTCGACGTGCCGCGGGAGATCACCCGGCGAGGTCAGGTCGCGGTTACCTACGCGTCGATCTGCCTGGTCGCCGCCGCCGTGATCGTGCTGCTCCTGCTGGTGCTGGTGCTGAACCGCATGATTCTCGGGCCGCTCGCGGTCGTAACGCGTTACGCGGTGGCGCTCGGTGAGGACAGGGACCTGACGACGCGGCTCGATCTGCAACGCGGCGACGAAATCGGTGTGCTGGCGCGCGAGTTCGATCGCATGGTGGCACGCGTCGCGCAATCGCGTACCCAGCTGGTCGATCAATCCTTCCAGGCCGGCCACGCGGAGCTGGCGGCGGGGGTGCTGCACAATCTCGGCAACGCGATGACGCCCATCGGCGTGCGGCTGGCGAACCTGAGCGCGCGGCTGCGGGCGGCGCCGATCGGGGACGCCGAGCAGGCGGCGGCGGAGCTGCACGGCGGGGTGGCGGACCCTCAGCGCCAGGCCGACCTGCAGGAGTGCCTGCGTCTGGCGTGCAAGGAGCTGGCGGCCACGATGAGCCTGGCGCAGGACGACGTGGCGGTCGTCACTCGCCAGACAAAGCTCATTCAGGCGGCGCTCGCCGAGCAGATGGGGTCGGCGCGCAAGGAGCAGGTGATCGAGCCGGTACGGCTGACCGAGCTCGTGGCACAGTCGCTGGAGATCGTCCCGGACGGCTGCCGCGCGCGGCTGGTGGTCGACGCCGACACCTTGCGCGGCCTGGGGGTCGTGCGCGTCGCGCGCACGGTGCTGCGCCTGATACTGCAGAACCTGATTATCAACGCCGCGGACGCGGTGCGCGACGCCGGCAAGGAAAAAGGCGTGCTGCGTGTCAGTGCTGAAATCGTACACGACGCGCAACGCCAGCAGCTGCACCTGCATTGCGAGGACGACGGTGTGGGCATTCCTGCGCAGGATCTCACCCGCGTCTTTGAACGAGGCTTCTCGACGAAATCATCGGAAACCAATCAGGGTATCGGCCTGCACTGGTGCGCTAACGCCATCAACGCGCTCGGTGGGCGGATCTGGGCTACCAGCGACGGCCCGGGGCGCGGCGCCTCGATACACCTGATCGTACCGCTCGCCAACCGTGAAACCGCCTCCCTTGCCGGAGCTGCCTGAGGGTCCCATGGCTGAACAGAATCCAACTCCCATTCGGGTACTCGTGGTCGATGATGAACCCGAGGTCCGTGATGCCTACCGGCAGATCCTCGCGGCGAGCGAGGCGAGCCTGGAGATGACCGGCTTTCATGAGCTGCGCAGCCGGCTGTTCAGGAAAGATCCCGCGCAATCCCCACGCCCCCGCACCGCCGCGCGCCTGGCCGGCTTCGAGCCGGTGTTCTGCGACCAGGCCCAGGAAGCCGTAGCCGCGGTGAAGAACGCGCTGGCACACGAGCAACCCTTCGCGGTCGTGTTCCTCGATATGCGCATGCCGCCCGGCAAGGACGGCGTGTGGGCGGCGACGCAAATCAGGGAGCTGGATCCGGCGGTTGAGATTGTCATCTGCACCGCCTATTCGGACACGGATCCGTGCGAGATCGGCAGCTATGTCCCGCCCGAGGACAAGATCTCCTACCTGCAGAAGCCGTTCCACCCGCACGAAGTGCGGCAGATGACCATCGCGCTCGCCAGCAAGTGGCGCGCCGAGCGGCGCATCGTGAAACTGGCGTATTTCGACACGCTGACGGGCCTGCCGAACCGGGAACAATCCCGCAATCGTCTGGCCGGCGCCCTGGAGTCGGCGAAGCAGAACGGCCGCAGCCTCGCGGTGCTGTACCTGGATCTGGATAACTTCAAACGCGTCAACGACACCCTGGGTCACGCCGCGGGCGATCAGCTGCTGTGCGTGGTCGCGGAGCGCTTGCGCAGTTCGCTGCGCTACGGCGCGGAGTCCGACGCCAACGGCGCGGCCGGCAGCCCGCGCGCGGGTGATATCGGCCGCCTCGGCGGCGATGAGTTCCTGGTGCTGCTGCCGAACCTGCGCAGCACGGTCGATGCGGGCGGGGTGGCCGAACGGCTGATTCTGGCGCTGCGCGAGCCGATCCAGCTGGCGTCGAATTCAATCGTGGTCACCCCCAGCGTGGGTATAGCGATCCATCCCCAGGATGGCAGCGACGCGGAAACCCTGCTGCGCAACGCCGACCTGGCGATGTATTTTTCCAAGCGCCGCAGCCCCGGCACCCACGCGTTCTTTGATGTTTCCATGAATGCGACGGCGCTGCAGCGCTTCACGATCGAGGAACAGCTGCGCGGCGCTCTCGAGCGCAACGAGTTTTCCCTGCAGTATCAACCACAGTTCGACGTCCGCACCGGCGGGATTTCCGGCGTGGAGGCGCTGCTGCGCTGGACCAACGCCGAGCTGGGCGCCGTGAGCCCCGCGGAGTTCATCCCGGTGGCCGAGGAAACCGGGCTGATCCTCGGCATCGGCACCTGGGTGCTGCGTCAGGCCTGCCAGCAGGCCCAGGCATGGCGCGCCGAAGGGCTGCCAGTGCAAAGAATGGCGGTCAACGTCTCGGGGCGGCAGTTTGCACTGGCCGATTTCTCCCGCGAAGTCGGCACGATCCTGCAGGAGACGGGGCTGGAGCCTTCGGTGCTGGAACTGGAGATCACGGAATCGGTGGTCATGGCCGACGAGGCGTGGGCGGAAAAAGCGATCAATCAGCTCAAGCAACTCGGCATTTCCCTGGCCATCGACGACTTTGGTACCGGGTACTCGAGCTTCGGACGCCTGCGTAACTTCGCGGTGGATCGGCTCAAGATCGACCGCTCCTTCGTCACCAGCATCACCGAATGCAGCGACGATCGGGCGATCGCCGCGGCCATCATTGCCATGTCCCGATCGCTGCGCATCAACGTCACCGCCGAGGGCGTCGAGAATTTCCCGCAACTGGCCTTCCTGCAGGAGCAGAACTGCCAGGATGCGCAGGGATTTCTGTTGAGCCGGCCGCTGCAGGCAGACGCCGCGCGCGAGCTGTTGCGGCGGGCTAGCGAAGTCGGTGACGCCTCGCGCACGCAGCGGCTGAAGATCATCACCGGCTAGTGTGGCGGCGGCTGGCCGTAAGCTCGCGGAGGGTGGTACCGTGGCGATCGCATGCCACCAGGTGACACACCCGCGCACGCCGCGGCCGCGGCCGGAGCGGAGTCACGCGCTGAGAAGCTGAACACCCGGGCTGCCGGGGTCGTCGGAGTCGCGGTGCTGTGCAGTCGCGTGCTGGGTCTGGCACGCGAACAGATCTTCGCCGCGCTCTTTGGCGGCGGACGCGTGATGGACGCGTTTACCATCGCCTTCCGTATTCCCAACCTGCTGCGCGACCTGTTTGCGGAAGGGGCGCTTTCGACCGCCTTCGTCACCGTCTTCAGCAGGACCGGCGCGCTCGAGGACGAGGCCGCGGGCTGGCGGCTTGCCAACAAGGTGGCGACGCTCGCGGTCGTCACTCTGAGCACCATCACCGTACTCGGAATATTCACGGCGCCGTGGCTGGTGGCGCTGCTCGCGCCGGGCTTCGATCCGGAAAAAGCCGCGCTCACCACGACGCTCACCCGCGTCATGTACCCGTTCATCCTGCTGGTGTCGCTCGCGGCGCTGGTGATGGGGATGCTCAACGCGCGCAACGTCTTCGGCGTACCGGCGATGGCTTCGAGCTTCTTCAATCTCGGTTCGATCGTCGCCGGCGTATTGCTCGGACTGTGGCTCGATCCGCATTTCGGTGAACGCGCGATCCTGGGACTCGCCATCGGCACCCTCATCGGCGGTGCGCTGCAGCTGCTGGTGCAGCTGCCGGCGCTGCGCGCGCAAGGGTATGTCTGGCACGCGGATTTCCGCTGGCGCGATCCGGGCGTGCGCGCCATCCTGCGGCTGATGGGCCCCTCGGTGATCGCGGCCAGCACCACCCAGGTCAACGTGCTGGTCAACTCGGTGTTCGCATCGAAACTTGGCGATGGGCCGACCTTCTGGCTCACCGTCGCCTTCCGGCTGATGCAGCTGCCGCTCGGCATTTTCGGTGTCGCTCTCGGGACCGTCGCATTGCCGTTGCTGGCGCGCATGGCGGCGACCGGCAATACCGCGGCGTTTCGCACTGAGCTGGCGCGCGGCATGCGTCTGGCACTTCTCATGACCATCCCGGCCAGCGTCGGCCTCATGGTGCTGGCCGAGCCCATCATCTCGGTGCTCTACCAGCACGGCCGCTTTGGCGCCTACGAGACGGCGCAGTCCGCGGGCGCGCTGCGCTTTTACGCCATCGGACTGTGCGGCTATGCGGCGCTCAAGGTGCTGGTGAACGCCTTTTACGCGCTCGACCGGCGCAAGACTCCCATGGTAGTGAGCTGTCTTGCCGTGGGGCTCAACCTGGTGCTCAACTGGATTTTCACCCTGCAGCTGGGCTGGGGTCATCGCGGGCTGGCGTTTTCAACCGCGTGCGTGGCCACCAGCAACTTTCTCATCCTCTATGTGCTCATGCGCGCGCACCTGGGCACGCTCGAGTCGCGGGCGATGCTGTTGCTGCTGGCACGGATCGCCGTGGCGGCGGCCGTGCTGGTTGGGATCTCATGGGCCGGCGGTCAGCTGCTGCTGGCGGATTGGGCGGTGCAGGCCTTCTGGCCGAAGCTCGCCAGTCTCCTGGTTGTCATTGGCGCCGGCGTTGGCGGGTTCTTCCTCGTCGCCAGCGCGCTGGGAATCTCCGAGGTGCACGAGATCACCCGTGCCGTACGGCGCAGGGTGCAGCGCCGGGCCTGAAGCACAGTCTCATTATCCAGGTTCGCCGGCGAAGGCGAGGCAGGCCTGCAGCACGCGCGCGAGCACCGCGCGCAGCGGCGCAGCGTACGCCGCGTCGTAAGGACACGGCCAGCTGCCGGCGTCCACTTCGCCAGCCGGTTCGCGCAAGTAGCCGCGACACGCAAGTTCCATCTGCACGGCATGCACGCCGTCCTGCGGCGCTCCGTAGTGCCGGGTGGTGTAGCCACCCCGAAAGCGCCCGTCGGTCACCCGCGTGTACGGCGTGGCGTCGCAGATGGACTCGATACTGCGCAGCAGCGCGCCGGCGCAACTGGCACCCGAGTTGGTGCCGATGTTGAAGTGCGGCAGCGTGCCGGGGAACAGCCGCGGGATCTGCGAGCGGATGGAATGGCAGTCGTAGAGCACGACCGCACGGTGCGCGCTGCGCAGGCGCAGCAGCTCGTCCGCGACCGCCCGGTGATAGGGCTCAAAATACTCGCGGCGCCGCGCCGCAATCTCTTCCGGACCCGGCGCCGAACCTGAGGCGTACAGCGGCTCGCCGTCGAAGGTGGTCGTCGGGCACAGCTCGGTGGTGGCCTGTCCGGGGTAGAGCGAGACACCCGACGGGTCGCGGTTGGCGTCGATCACGCTGCGCGACACGCCGGTCCGGATCAGCGTCGCACCCAGGTCCGCGGCAAACGCGTACAGCCGCTCAATCCACCAGTCGGTGTCCTTGGTCGCGAGCCACGGCGACAGCTGCGTCCTGGCCACGCGCGCGGGAATTTCCGTCCCGGTGTGCGGCAGGCACAGCAGCAGCGGCGCAGCCCCGCGCTGCAGGTGCAGCCACGACCCTTGGTTCTCATCGCCCATACATCAATAATGTACGCCATGACGCACCTGTGGTTTGAGTCCGCGCTGCTGCCGCAAGGTTGGGCCAGCCAGGTGCGCCTGAGCGCTGCCGAGGGACATATCGAGCGGGTCGCCGTGGGTGTCGCGGCGCACGCGGGCGACGAGTGTCACGCCGTCGGTGTGCCCGGGCTTCCCAACGTGCACAGCCACGCGTTCCAGCGCGGCCTCGCGGGGCTCACCGAGCGGCGTGGCTCGGGCGCGGACAGCTTCTGGAGCTGGCGAGAACTGATGTACCAGTTCGTCGAGCGCATCGACCCGGACGAGTTCGAGGCTTTGAGTGCGCTCGCCTACGCGCAGATGCTGGAGGGGGGATTCACGCACGTGGGTGAATTTCACTACCTGCACCACGATCTGGACGGCGTGCCGTTCGCCGATCCCGCAGAGCTGGCGGGCCGCGTGGTCGCGGCCGCCGCACAGACCGGCATCGGGCTCACGCTGCTGCCGACGTTCTATGCGCACGCGGGCTTTGGCGGCGCGGCGCCGACGCCGCGGCAGCGGCGCTTCTGCAACGATCCGGAGCGCTTCGCCCGCATCGTCGAGGCCAGTGTCAAGGCAGTGCAGGGCCTTGCCGGGGCGAGTGTCGGCGTGGCGCCCCACAGCCTGCGGGCCGTGACACCTGCGCAGCTCGCGGCGGTGATCAGGCTGGCGCGCGGCGGGGTGATCCACATCCACATCGCCGAGCAGGAGCGAGAGGTCGAGGAGTGCGTTGCATGGAGCGGCCGGCGGCCGGTTGAGTGGCTGCTCGAGAACAGCCCGGTCGACGAACGCTGGTGCCTGGTGCACGCGACCCACGCCACGGATGCGGAGCTGGCGGGGATCGCTGACCGCGGCGCCGTGGTCGGCCTGTGCCCGGTGACCGAGGCGAGCCTGGGCGACGGTACTTTTCCGGCGGCGCGCTTTTTTTCGTTGCGCGGCCGCATCGGCATCGGCAGCGACTCCAACATCCTGCTGGATGCGGCCGAGGAACTGCGGCAGCTCGAATACTCGCAACGCCTCGTGCAGCGCGCCCGCAATGTGCTCGCTGCCGGGAGCGGCGCGTCCACGGGTCGCACTCTGTTCGACGCGGCACTCTCCGGAGGCGCCCAGGCGCTGTATCCGGGTGCACGGCAGACGGGCGGACTTGCCAGCGGCGCGCCCTTGAACGTGGTGAGCCTTGCCGCCACCCACCCGGCGCTGCTGGCGCGGCGCGAGGATGAGATCCTCGACAGCTGGATCTTCGCCGGCGGCCGCGCGGTAATCGATTGCGTGTGGCGCGCCGGGGTCAAGGTGGTCAGCGGCGGGCGGCATCGCGATCGCGATCGCATCGTTGCCCGCTACGAACACGCGCTGCGGCGGCTGCTCGCCTGAGCACTGAGGCGTGCCGAGAAAGCTCATCGCCGCGGTGCTTGCGATTCTCGGCGCGGTCGCCGTGGGCGCAATCGCCCTGCACCGGCACGAGCCGATCAATGCGCTGTGGATCCTCACCGCGGCGGTGTGCACTTACCTGCTCGGCCTGCGCTTCTACGGCGCGTGGATCGCCGCGCAGGTGCTGACGGTCGATGCCACCCGCGCGACTCCGGCGGAGCGTCTGAATAACGGCCGCGACTTCGTGCCGACGCATCGCGCCATCGTGTTCGGTCATCACTTCGCCGCCATCGCCGGTCCCGGGCCGCTCGTGGGTCCGACACTCGCCGCGCAGTTCGGTTATCTGCCCGGAACGCTGTGGATCCTGGTGGGAGCGGTGCTCGGCGGCTGTGTGCAGGACATGACTATCCTGCTGCTGTCGATACGCCGCGACGGCCGCAGCCTCGGACGGATGGCGCACGATGAACTCGGGCCTTTCGGCGGTTTCGCAGCCCTTATCGGCACACTCCTCATCATGATGATCCTGAGCGCCGTGCTCGGGCTGGTGATCGTGAATGTCATGAAGCACAGCCCGTGGGCGACGTTCACGGTGCTGGCAACCATCCCGGCCGCGGCGCTCGTGGGTCTTTACCTGCGGGTGTGGCGGCCGGGGCGGGTGCTCGAGGGCACGCTGCTCGGCGTGGTGCTGATGTTCCTCGCGCTCGTGGGCGGCGGCTGGGTGGATCACAACCCGGGCCTGCGCGGGCTGTTCGACTTCTCGCCGCTGGTGCTGGCGGGCTTTGTCATGGCCTATGGATTTTGTGCCGCCATCCTGCCGGTGTGGCTGCTGCTCGCCCCGCGCGACTACCTGTCCACCTTCCTCAAGGCCGGTACCGTAGTGCTGCTGGCGGTGGCGCTGGTGCTCGCGCATCCGCAGCTGCGCATGCCCGCCGTAACCCAGTTCATCGACGGCACCGGCCCGCTGTTCGCCGGCAAGCTATTCCCGTTCGTGTTCATCACCATTGCCTGTGGCGCGGTGTCCGGCTTCCATGCGCTGGTGGCAAGCGGCACGACCCCTAAGCTCATCAGCAGCGAAGCCGACGTGCGGCTCGTCGGCTACGGCAGCATGGCGCTGGAGTCTTTTGTCGCGATCATGGCGCTGATCGCCGCAACGCTGCTGGATCCCGGGGTATTTTTTGCCATCAACGCGGGCGCGGGTGTGGTCGGTGCGACACCGCAGGCCGCGGTGCACACCATCACGAGCTGGGGGTTCCCGGTCACCGTCGAGCAGATGCAGACGCTCAGCGCCGCCATGGGCGAGCAGACGCTCTTTGCCCGCACCGGCGGCGCGCCGTCGCTGGCGGTGGGCATGGCGAGCCTGTTCGGCAGCAGCTTTGGCCGTGGCATGCTCGCGCTCTGGTATCACTTCGCCATCATGTTCGAGGCGGTGTTTCTCATGGCGACCCTCGACGCCGGCACGCGCGTCGGGCGCTTCATGCTGCAGGACCTGCTCGGGCACCTGTGGGCACCGCTCGGGCGTACCTCGTGGTATCCGTCGGTGCTGCTAGCGAGCGCACTGCTGGTGGGCGCGTGGGGTTACTTCCTCTACATCGGAGTGATCGATCCGAATGGCGGCGTGAACATACTGTGGCCGCTGTTTGGCATTGCGAACCAGATGCTGGCCGCGATCGCCCTGGCGGTGGCGAGCGGCATCATCCTCAAATCTCGCCAGGCGCGCTATGCACTGGTCACGCTGCTGCCGCTCGCCTGGCTGGCGCTGGTCACCACGACCGCCGCCTGGCAGAAGGTTGCGAGCCCCGACGTGCGCCTCGGGCTGTTTGCCGCCGCCGCGGATCTGGCCGGCAAGCTCAAGTCCGGCACCCTCGCGCCGGCGCGGGCGGCGATCGCACCGCAACTCATTTTCAACCAGCGCCTGGATGCGTGGCTGACGATTTTGTTCACCGCCATCCTGTGGTTCGTGATCCTCGCGATGATCCGTGTCGGCGTGCGCAGGCTGCGGGGTCTGCCGCTGCGGCACAGCTCGGAAGCGGCGTACCGGATGAGTCTCCTTGCGGGCGCGACCACCCGGGTGAGCCCGTGAACTCAAGCGAGCCGGGAAGCCAAGGCGCGTGGTGGCGAGGGGCGCGCGCCGCGCTGCGCCGCGCCGCCGCCGTGGTGCGCTTATTGCGCACGCTGTCGGGGGATGACGCCTATGAACGCTACCGCGCCCACCACGAGCAGGCGCACCCGGGCGCGGCGGCGCTCACGAGGCGGGCGTTTTACGAGGACGCGCAGCGGCGCAAGTGGAGCGGGGTCAGCCGCTGCTGTTAGGTCACGGCGGCGGAAAATGCTAGCATTGCGCGCTTAAAATTCGTCGGCGCGGTGACGCGAGGATAAGCGGCGTGCGCGCCGCGCAAGGGCAAGGTTATGGCACTCAAGATAATGATTCTCGGCGCCAACGGCTTCATCGGCAGCGCCCTCACCAACTCGATCCTGCGCAACCGCGACTGGCATGTCTACGGCATCGATCTGGCGGACAACAAGCTCGGGGATGCGCCCAAGAACGCGCGCTTCCACTTCGTCGAAGGTGACATCACCATCAACAAGGAATGGGTCGAATACCACGTCAAGAAGTGCGACGTGGTGGTGCCGCTGGTGGCCATCGCCAACCCGGCGCAATACGTCACGCATCCGCTGCGGGTCTTCGAGCTCGACTTCGAGGCCAACATCGACATCGTGCGGCACTGCGTAAAGTACAACAAGCGTCTGATCTTTCCGTCCACCTCCGAGATCTACGGCATGTCCCCGGATGCGGTCCTCGATGAGGAGATGAGCCCGCTGGTGTACGGTCCGATCAACAAGCAGCGCTGGATATATGCCGCCTCCAAGCAGCTGCTCGACCGGGTGATCTACGCCTACGGGGTGCGCGACAATCTCGACTACACGCTGTTCCGGCCCTTCAACTTCATCGGCCCGAATCTGGACAACGTCGAGGAACCGAAAGAGGGCAGTTCCCGGGTGTTCACCCAGTTTCTCTCCAACGTGCTCTACAAACGCCCGATCAAGCTGGTCGACGGCGGCGGCCAGAAGCGCTCGTTCACCTACATCGATGACGCCATCGAAGCGCTGCTGACCATCCTCGAGAACAAGGACGGCTGCGCCAGCAGGCGTATTTTCAACATCGGCAATCCGGCCAACTGCATCTCGATCCGCGAGCTCGCCCAGCGCACCATCCGCATCGCGCAGGAATTCCCGGTGCTGCGCGACGCGGCCAAGGCCACCCAGATCATCGATATCTCCGCCGGGGAGTACTACGGCAAGTACTACCAGGACATTCAGGTGCGCGTGCCGAACGTCGAGGCCGCGAAGCGCGATCTGGGCTGGCAGCCGACGACCGACATGGACACCGCCATCCGGCGCACCATCGATTTCTACGTGAAGCAGGAAGGCTTCGGCACCCGCGCAGCGGCGATGGCCGCGGGTATCTAGCGGCCACGCTGCCAGCTTAAAGATGGGCAGCGAGGTGCAGGGGCTCCACGCGTGGCGGCCCGGATGGCTGGCGTGGACGTTGCTTGCGGTGGCCTGGTTTGCAACCGTGCCGGTGCGGCCCATGCTCGATCCGGACGAGGGCCGCTACGCGGAGATTCCGCGGGAGATGCTCGCGAGCGGTGACTGGATCACGCCGCGTTTCGACGGGCTCAAGTACTTCGAAAAACCCCCGCTGCAGTACTGGGCAACCGCGGCGGTGTATTCGGTGGCGGGTGTGAGTGAGTGGAGTTCGCGGCTGTGGTCGGCGGGGTTGGCTTTCGCCTGCCTGCCGCTGGTGTTTGCCTGGGTGGGGCGTCTGTACGGCGTCGAGGCGGGCCTCGCCAGCCTTACGGCACTCACCCTGAGCCCGTTTTTCGGCGTCGTCGCCCACTTGAATCTGCTGGATGCGGGCCTGACGTTCTGGTTGAGCTGCGCGGTGTTTGCTTTCACCCTGGGCCAGCTCAGCGCCGTGGGATCGGCGCCCGAGCGCCGCTGGATGCTCCTCGCCTGGGGCGCGGCGGCGCTGGCCGTGCTCTCCAAGGGACTTGTGGTCGGAGTGCTCGCCGGTGCGGCGCTCGTGCTCTACACCCTCATCGAGCGCGACGCGCGCACCTGGCGTCGCCTGCATCCATTGCCGGGTGCGGCGCTGTTCGCGGCGATCGCCGCCCCCTGGTTCCTCGTGGTGTCGCTGCGTAACCCAAGTTTCCCCGGATTTTTCTTCGTCCATGAGCACTTCGCGCGCTTTCTTACCACGGTGCACCAGCGCGCCGAGCCGTGGTGGTACTTTCTGCCGCTGCTGCTGCTCGGCGTGCTGCCGTGGGCGGTGCCGCTGGCGCGGGCCTGTCGTGGCGCGTGGACGGCGCCCGATGCCGGGGTGGGCCGCACTGCAGGTGAGTCCGCTTTCAAACCGCTGAAGTTCCTGCTCGTCTACGCGGCCGTGACGCTCGCATTCTTCTCGGCATCCGGCTCGAAGCTCGCGCCCTATATCCTGCCGATGTTCCCGGTGCTGGCGGCGATTACCGGCGCGCTGCTCGCGAACCACGCGCGCTTCACGCGCCGCGCGCCACTGGTGGCTGCCGGGCTGATCGTGTTCCTCGCCGCCGGTCTCCTTATCTATAGCGCCTGGCGCAACAGCTTCGTGCCGCGCGAGGCAATTGCCTGGGCGGCGCTGGCCCTGGTCGCAGCCTGCGCCGGGCCTGTGGTCAGCTTCAACGCCGGGCGCGTGAGCCTTGCGACCCGCGCCCTGGTAACGGCCGCAGGCGCCATCCTCGCCTGGCAGGGCCTCCTAAGCGAATACACCGCGATTCCGCCGGAACGCTCGGCGCGCGAGCTGGTGGCCGCGACCCGGCCCTTCATCGGTGCGGGCACACCGCTCTACAGCGTCGGGCAATACCGCGAGACCATCTCCCCGTACCTCGGCCGTACGCTGCAGCTCGTCGACTACGAAGGGGAGTTGCAGTTCGGCCTCCGCGAGGAGCCCGAGGCGCGTATGTCCCTGGAGACTTTCGCCGCGCGCTGGAGCGCCGGCGGCGCCGCCGTGGCATTCTTCGATCCGGGAATCTGGGATTCCTGGCGGCGTCGCGGGCTTCCCGGAACTGTGCTCGCCGCCGACGCCTACACCATCGCAGTGAGTCGCTAAGTGAAAATTGCCGATTTCGCCATCCTGTCATGCGGAGTGCTGCTGAACGCCCTGGCGCAGCTGGGTCTGAAGGCCGCGACCGAGGTCACCGGCCCGCTGGTGGGCGCGGACGGCAGCTCCTGGAAGCGGGGGCTCGACCTGCTGGTCGTGCCGTCGCTATGGTATGCGGTGGCGGCGTACGGCCTGTCGCTCATCGTGTGGCTGGTGGGCCTGTCGCGGGTGCCGGTGAGCCAGGCGTATCCGCTCTTGTCGATGGGCTATGTCATTAACATCGGGCTAGCCTGGTGGCTCTTGGGCGAGGTGCCGAATGCGCAGCGCGTCGCCGGCATCGGTATCATCGTACTGGGAGTGGTGTTGGTAGCCCGTTCATGAACGATTCTGCCCAGCACACCGCCAGGTTCCTGCCGTTCACGCGGCCGAGCATCGACGAGGAGACCATTGCCGCCGTGGCGGAGGTGCTGCGCTCGGGCTGGCTCGCCAGCGGACCGAAGGTCGCGGAATTTGAAGCGCAGCTGTCGCGCTACTGCGGCGGACGACCGGTGCGCAGCCAGACTTCCGCCACCGCGGGACTGGAGCTGGCACTGCTCGCCTGCGGCATCGGCGCCGGCGATGAAGTCATCACCCCGGCCTTAAGCTTCGTCGCGACCGCCAACGTCATCGTGCGGGTCGGCGCGCGGCCGGTGTTCGTGGACGTCGGGCTTGATTCGCGCAACCTTGACCTCGAGCAGGTGGAAGCGGCGATCACGCCGCGCACCCGCGCCATCATGCCGGTGCACTTCGCCGGCATGCCGGTGGACATGGAGCGACTCTATGCCATCGCCGGCAAACACCAGCTGCGCGTCATCGAGGACGCGGCGCACGCGATCGGCTCGCTGTGGCGCGGACGCCGCATCGGCAGTTTCGGTGATCTGGTGTGCTTCAGTTTCCACCCCAACAAGAACATCACCACCATCGAGGGCGGCGCGATCTCGGGCGGCACGCCGGCGGAGCTGAAGAGCATCGAGCTGCATCGCTGGCACGGCCAGGTGAAGTCAGGCGTCGATGGCTTCGACACCCTCATCGCCGGTGGCAAGTACAACCTCTCGGACGTCGCCGCCGCCGTGGGACTCGGGCAGCTGCGGCACCTGGAGGAGTTCAATGCCCGCCGGCGCGTGCTGGTGGCTCGCTACTTCGAGTTGTGGGGCGAGGACGCGCCGCTGCGTCTGCCGGCACGTGGCGACGAGGGCCACAGCTGGCATGTGTTCACGCCGCTCCTGCCGCTCACGTCCATCTCGCGGCCGCAGTTCATCGAGGCCATGAAGGCGCGCGGCATCGGTGTCGGCGTGCACTACCCGGCGATCCACCTCTTCAGCGCCTACCGTGCACTCGGCTACCGCGAAGGGCAGTTCCCCAACGCCGAGCGCATCGGCCGCGAAACGGTGACCCTGCCGCTGTTTCCCGCCATGGATCTTCAGGACGTCGAGCGGGTGGTTGCGGCCGCGACCGCCATCGTCCGCGGAGGGCGCACGTGAGCCCGGTTATTTCAGTCGTGATTCCCGTATACAACGAACAGGAGGGCCTGCCGCTGCTGTTCGAGCGGTTGTATCCGGCGCTCGACGCCCTCGGGCGCTCGTACGAGGTCGTGTTTGTGGACGACGGCAGTACCGACCGCTCGGTGGCGGTGCTGCGGGAGCAGTTCGAGCGTCGGCCCGACGTGACGCGTGTCGTCATACTGGCGCGCAACGCCGGTCAGCACCTGGCGATTCTCGCCGCCTTTGCGCATACCCGCGGCACCTACGTGATCACACTCGATGCCGACCTGCAGAATCCGCCCGAGGAAATCCAGCGCCTGGTCGCAGCCCTGGAGCAGGGAGCGGATTTTGTCGGCACCATTCGCGTCAGCCGCCAGGACCGGATGTGGCGCCGCGCTGCCTCGCGCCTCATGAACCGCGTCCGCGAGGGCACGACCTCCATCCGCATCACCGACCAGGGCTGCATGCTGCGCGGCTACCATCGCACCGTCATCGATGCGGTGAACCACTGCACCGAGGTCAGTACCTACGTGCCGGCGCTCGCCTACACCTTCGCGCGGCATCCGGTGGAGATCGAGGTGGGGCACGCGGAACGCACCGTGGGGCAGTCCAAGTACTCCCTCTACAGCCTGATTCGCCTGAATTTCGACCTGATGACGGGTTTCTCGGTGGCGCCGCTGCAGTTTTTCTCGGTGGCCGGGGCGGCGATCGCGTTCACCTCGCTGCTGCTGGTGGTGATTCTCCTCATCCGCCGCCTGATCGTGGGTCCGGAGGCGGAAGGCTTGTTCACGCTGTTCGCGATCGCCTTCTTCCTGATCGGCGTGGCCCTGCTCGGACTGGGCGTGGTCGGCGAATACGTCGGCCGCATTTACGAGCAGGTGCGCCAGCGACCCCGCTACACGGTGGCCGGGGTGCTCGAGGACGAATCCGGCACCGCGCGGCTGCGGCACCTGGAGTCCCCGGTGACGCTGGAGGTCACGCCGCCGGCACACGTGGTGCGGGGAGCGCCTGAGTGAGTGCGGCCCGCGCCGTCGTCTTCGCCTACCATGACGTCGGAGTTCGCTGCCTCAAGGCCCTGGTCTCGGCCGGGGTCGACGTGCCGCTGGTGGTGACGGTGGCGGACGATCCGAACGAAACGCAGTGGTATGCGAGTGTCGCCGCGACCGCCGCCGATTACGGCCTGAACGTGACCGCTCCCGCCGAGGCCAACACCCCGGAGCTGGTGGCGCGGGTTGGCGCACTGCAGCCCGATTTCCTCTTTTCCTTCTACTACCGCTCCATGCTGGGTGCACCGCTGCTGCGTACGGCGCGCCGCGGCGCTCTGAACATGCATGGTTCGCTGCTGCCGAAATTCCGCGGCCGTGCGCCGGTGAACTGGGCCATTCTCAAGGGCGCGTGCGAGACCGGCGCGACGCTGCACTACATGGTCGAGCGCGCGGACGCCGGCGACATCGTGGACCAGCAGTCCGTCCCCATTCTCCAGGACGACGACGCCCGCGAGGTGTTTGCCAAGGTCACCGTGGCCGCGGAGAGCGTGCTCGCGCGTTCGCTGCCGGGCCTGATCGCCGGCACCGCGCCACGTAAACCACAACGCGCCGAGCCGGGGCAGTACTTTGGCCGCCGCCGACCCGAGGACGGCCGGATCGACTGGACGCGACCGGCGCTGGCGATCCACAACCTCGTGCGCGCGGTGGCGCCACCTTTCCCGGGCGCGTTTGCGCAGGTTGCCGGCGAGCGCTGGGAGATCCATCGCACCCGCATCGCCGCACGCCGCGCCGCCGCGCCGGGCCCGCAGCTTTTTGGCGCGGACGGGGAGTGCTACGCCGCTTGCGGCGACGGCGGCGTGTTGCGGCTCCTGAGCGCGGCGGACTCCCGCGGACCGCTGGATCTTGAGCGGCTCGCGGCGACACTCGCGCAACGGCCGGTGCCGCTGTGATGCGCTGAAGCCGCCGTAAGCCTTGTCAGTGATCGCCCTGAAGATCGACGTCGATACCTACCGCGGCACGCGTGAGGGCGCGGTGCGACTGGCGGATCTGCTCGAGCGGCTCGACGTGCGCGCCACCTTCCTCTTCAGCTTAGGGCCCGATCACACCGGACGGGCGCTCAAGCGCGTCTTGCGGCGCGGTTTCCTGAGCAAGGTCAAGCGCACCTCGGTCGTCGCACACTATGGGGTGAAGACGCTGCTCTATGGCGTGCTGCTGCCGGGACCGCACATTGGACGGCGCTGCGGGGAGGTCATGCGGGACATCGCACGCCGCGGCTTCGAAGTCGGCGTGCATACCTGGGATCACGTGCGCTGGCAGGACGGCGTGGCGCGGGCGGATGAGCCGTGGACGCGCCGCGAGCTGACGCGCGCGCACGAGCAGTTCACGGAAATTTTTGGGCGCGCGCCGCAGGTGCACGGCGCGGCGGGCTGGCAGATGAACCGTTACGTGCCGGCGTTGCAGCAGGAGCTTGGCTTTCACTACGCCTCGGATACGCGCGGTAGCGGGCCATTTGTGCCTGAGCTTGATTCCGGGACCGGCACCGTCCCGCAGTTGCCGACCACGCTGCCCACGTTCGATGAGCTCATCGGTCGTCCCGACCTGCACGGCGCCGATCCGGTGGATTATCTGCTGGCCACGACTGACGGGCGGCGCGGGCGCGAGGAGGTGTTCACCCTGCACGCCGAGCTTGAAGGCGGCGCGTATCTTGGCGCTTTCGAGCGCCTGTTGCGCGCCTGGCGGCAGCGCGATGCGCGGCTCACGGACCTGGCGAGCTACGCGGCGCAACTGGACCGCGCGCACCTTCCGCGCTGCCGTATCGTGGCCGGAACCGTGGCGGGGCGCTCAGGAGAACTGGCAGTGCAGGCGCCGGGTAGCGCTGAGCGCTAGGCTCGCAGGTTGTATGTCAGAGCGCGGACCACCGGGTGAGACAATTGCGCCGACCATGATGGCCGTCGAAATCCGCGAGCCCGGACCGCCGCAGGTGCTGCGCGCCGTGCAGCGCCCGCGGCCCGAACCGGGTGCCGGGGAGGTGTTGATTCGCGTCGCGGCAGCCGGGGTCAATCGGCCGGACGTCCTGCAGCGCAAGGGCCTCTACCCGCCACCGGCGGGCGTCACCGATATTCCGGGGCTGGAAGTTGCCGGCGAGGTGGTGCGCTGCGGGCCCGGGGTCAGGGAGATTGCGCCGGGCGCGAGCGTTTGTGCCCTGGTTGCCGGTGGCGGCTACGCACAGTACGTCACCGCGCCCGCCGTGCAATGCCTGCCGGTACCCGCGCCCCTTACAATCGAGGAAGCCGCGGTGCTGCCGGAGACCTTCTTCACCGTGTGGCTGAACGTGTTCGAGCGCGCGCGGCTGCGCAGCGGCGAGACTCTGCTGGTGCACGGCGGCGCGAGCGGCATCGGCACCACCGCGATTCTGCTCGGCAAGACCTCCGGGGCACGCGTGATCGTCACCGCCGGCAGCGCGCAAAAGTGCGCCGCCTGCCGCGAGCTGGGCGCGGATCTTGCGATCAACTACCGCGAGGGGGATTTCGTGGCGGCGACCTTGCGCGCCACGGAAGGCAAGGGCGCGAACGTCATTCTGGACATGGTGGGTGGTGACTACGTCGCGCGCAACATCGCCGCGGCGGCCGTCGATGGCCGCATCGCCGTGATAGCCACCCAGGGCGGCAACAAGGCGGAGGTCGATCTGCGCGCGCTGCTGGTGAAGCGCCTGACCCTGAGCGGCTCGACCCTGCGGCCCCAATCCATAGAGAACAAGGGCCGGCTCGCCGCGACCTTGCGCGACAAGGTGTGGCCGCTGTTTGCGTCCCGGGGCTTAAGGCCGGTGATTCATGCGCGCTTTCCGCTCGCCGATGCCGCCGGCGCCCACAGACTCATGGAAGCGGACACGCACATCGGCAAGATCGTGCTGCTCGTGTGACAGAAAATCGCCCTGCCGTCACAGTTTTGCCGTACCCTTTTGCGCCAGACTCGCGTAGCAGCCGACGGAGAACGTCCGGATGAGTCTTGTACCGTATGGCCTCGTGCCACTGCCCTGGTGGGGCTATGTGCTGGTGACGTTCCTGACCATCGAG
>Ga0210384_10002866_pt1 | contig 20516 bp, 19 predicted proteins | sample IncBWH2MmetaG_FD_160574 | JGI IMG/M metagenome (GOLD analysis project Ga0210384, IMG submission 160574) | Forest soil microbial communities from Barre Woods Harvard Forest LTER site, Petersham, Massachusetts, United States - Inc-BW-H-2-M | ecosystem: Environmental > Terrestrial > Soil >...
CTTGTCGGTTTCGACGACTTCGCGTTTGCAATTGGGGCAGGAGGGGTGGAGGTTGCATTTGCAGTTGGGGCAGAAGTTGAAGCGGGCTCCTACGGCCTTTCCACACAGTGGGCAATCATAGGGCAGCGGCTCGCGCATCAGAAAGTAGATGAGAAATCCGATAAATGTCGATGCCGGAAGAAGGACGACCACGAGCAGGGTCCATAGAGTGGAATTCATCCCTCGGCGTTTGGCGTCGCGGTTGACGTAGGCGATTAGGAAAATGAAGGTGGCCATGACCAACCAAACGACGGTCACGACTCCGGCCAGAGCTAGATAAGACAGGATAGGCATGTCCCTGAGCTCCGGGGCGAAAATGTTGCCATCATGTTTGAATTGCCATTGGTTGGCAGAAAATGCGATGCCCTGCGCCAGGAGAAGCAGAGCCACCATGGTCCAGATCAGGCCGCGCGGGACGATGCGGAATTCATCCCAAAACCGAAGGTTTTCTTTCTTCCTGCGAAGCCGGATGAGCCGCATCCTCTCGTTGAACGAGCCACTTACTTTTTGTTGGTAGTCCGACATACACGTTCCTCTCTCAAACTTTTAGATTGGCACTCTTACTCAGATTGATCGTTCTCATTCGTCAATCTGAGGTTTTCCATCAATACGACCGCCGCGGCGATGAGCGCGGGGATCATCCACCAAAGACCAAAACCCATTTCCCAGACCAGCCGGGGCACGCCGAGGCGTTCTCCCGCCCACTCGAAAGCGTGCCAGACGTAAGGCGCCGTGGCGATGCCGAGCGCCCAGGACATGGCGCACATGATCCAGAGGAGGCGGCGCTTGGGTTCGCGTTCGCGCATTTCTTGCGCACGCAATTGCACGCGGAACTGTGTGCGTTCGGCGAGTCCGGGAGGGAGAGGAATTGGGAGGCCTCGCAATGCGTGCAGAGCGGCCGTCGTTTGCTGCGCGACTTGCGTGCAGACGGGGCACTCGCGCAGATGCGCGGCGAGCCAGTCGCGCTCGGATTGGGAGATTCCTTCGATGCGCTCTTGCGCGATCAGTTTTTCGGCGCGGTCATGGAGATTTTTGTTCATGCCGGGCCTCCTTGCATGGCGCCACGCAGCGCTTCGAGGCCGCGATAGAGGCGCGACTTAACAGTGGAGAGTGGTGCCGCTAGGACGCCGGCGATTTCTTCGAGTCCGAGGTCTTCCTGAAATCGGAGAACCAAAACCTCGCGATAGACCGTGGGAATGCGATCGAGTGAGGTGTGGACACCCGTTTTTTCTTCGGCGGTCAGGACCAGATGCAGAGGCGACGGTTGATTCACCGCGGCAAACTCCATCGGCGCGCCTTCTTCCGGGTCGGTCAGCGCGTCGAGGCTTTGCACTTTTTTCTGGCGCTGCCAATCGATCACCAGGTTGCGCGCGATGCGGAAGAGCCAGGCTTCAAATTTGTATTTGCCGTCGTATTGATGGCCGCGCTCGAGGACGCGGATCCAGGTCTCCTGGAAGAAGTCCTCCGCGCGCTCGCGGCTGGAAGTCAGATAGAGCAAATAGCGGAACAGGCGGTATTGATACAGCTCGATCAGTTGATCGAGGAGATTACGGTCGTGGCGCTTTAGCCCTTGGGCGAGGGCCTTGTTGTCGTCGGCCATTCGTGTGGAGAAGAGAAGAATCGACCTCGATGGTGCCGAGGTCGGGGTTGTAAGTGTCGCGCTCATTCTACAGGGTATACGCCACGGCGAGCGAAAAAGACGCATGGCCGGGCGGCCTTCCAACTCGCTTAGGTTTCAATGGGTTACTGGGTACGGTCGGTCCGTTACACCGCTGGAAGCGGTGTAGTAGACTCTTCCCTCAACTGCCATGTTCTGTCCCGTTTGCAAGGCCGAGTATCGACAAGGATTTACGCGCTGCGCGGATTGCGACGTCGATCTTGTCTATGAATTGCCGGCGGCGGCCATCGTACCCATTGAATCTGTTGATCCAAGCGACACGATGGAAGATCCCTTCTGCTCTTTTTGGAAGGGTGATGATCCGAGAGTTCATGCAGAACTCTGTCAGTTGCTTGGCGAGCAGGGTATCCCGCATAAGACCATCCGGAGGCAGGACCATCTTTTCAATTGGAACACCAGGAGCGCATTCGAGATGGGTGTCCCGTTTTCGCAATTCGACCGCGCGGAAGCCGTAGTCAAAGACGCCTATGGTGGCGAAAACGAGCCGGTTTCCGAACAGGTCGCGGTGCGCCTGGAACTGCCGGAGTCTGTCGAACCAAGCGAATCGCATCACGCCTGGGATCCCAAGCGTTGGTATCCAGAAGACGCTACGGTAGAGATTTGGGAGGGCGACCCGCAGGAGATGGGGGAATTGCTGGCAGCCTCGCTCGGCGAGAATCATATTCACGCGCGTGTGACGGAGACCAAGGGAGTGCTTAGGCTGTTTGTCTTGCCCGGGGACGAAACGCGGGCGCGGGAAATTGTGCGCGAAGTTGTCGAGGGCGTTCCGCCGGAGGGGAGGCTGGGTTGACGCTTCTGCGCTGGAGTCGTGGCCATTCCAGGCCGGGGCGGGGGGTTCGTAGAATGCTTGAGTCCTGTTTCTGGGTCGCGATTGGATGTATCCTTACCGCCTAATCAACGGTGCGAGCTGCTCGCATGGAGGAACTCATGGCTTCAGGTCCGGGACCGCAAGGCTCGCTGATCATGTTGTGGGCGGGGGAAGACCCGGCGCTGCACTCGTCGTTGGTGGAGGAATTGGAGGCTGCGGGCATTCCGTTCGTCGACAAACCCACCGGGGATGATGAAGTCGCGCCGACGGCGGATACTCTTCCCATCGATTGGAAAGCGCGATTCGGGTTTGAAGTGGCCGTGCCCTCTTCGAATCTGGAAGCGGCCGAGAAGATTCTCGAAAAGTTGCTGGACGAAGAGCCCCTGGATATGGAGCTCTCGGCCGATGACTCCCCGGAGCCCGCCCGAGCGGACCCGAAACCGTCGCCCTTGGGCGCGACTACTTGCGCGGTTTGGTCTGGTTCGGACGAAGCACGCGCAGGGTTTTTGAGCCAGGCACTCAAGGAAAATGAAATTCCGGTGCGCGTCGAGATACGCGGGAGCGAAACAACCGTGTACGTTCCGCCCGAGGAGGAAATGCTGTCGCGGGAGATTATCCGAGAGATCGTCGAAGGCGCTCCTCCAGCGTGACGCGGTGTTCTGCCCTCTTTGCAAAGCCGAATTTCGGAATGGCATTGCGCAATGTAGCGATTGCCACGCGCGTCTCGTTGTGACGAAGCACGAGGCAGACCGGCAAGCCATAACGTGCGTGTGGAAAGGGGGCAACCAATCTGAATTCGAGTCTGTCCTTAGCGCATTACAGCGGGCGGAGATTCCGTTGCTATTTCGAGAGCACCCGAATGTTCGGGCTGCCGTTCAAGCAACGTTTCTCGGCCTGGCCCTTGGTCGCCAGCATGCCACCTACGATACCGAATTCGAGGTTAAGGTACTCGGAAGTGATGCTGCCCGAGCCCAGCGAGCGGCTCTCCAGGCCGTTCGCGAGACGGAAAACAGCTAGTGCCAGTCGAGAGACACTCGGCTTGACCGCGAGCGCGCGCCGAGAGCATCCTTTACTTCCTTAACTTCATTTACCTCATCCATTTCGATTGTTCGGAGGTTTGGCCTTGTCGATCGACTCAATCAAGACCGTGGCGGTGCTGGGCGCGGGAACGATGGGGAACGGCATCGCGCATGTGTTTGCGCGGTCGGGCTACAAAGTGATTCTGCGGGATGTGGAGCAGCGCTTCCTGGACCGCGGGATGGAGGCGATTAGCAAAAACCTGGACCGCGAGATTGAGAAGGGCAAGCTAGCTGAAGCGGAGAAGCGAACTGTGCTGGCGGGGTTGCAGCCCGTTACCGATATGGCGGCCATTGCGGCGGCTGATTTTGTAGTCGAAGCTGTGCCGGAAAAAATCGAGATCAAGCGGGCGGTGCTCACGGAGGCGGATGGAATTTTGCGGCCGGATGTGATCCTTGCGAGCAACACGTCTTCCATTGCGATGACTACGCTGGCAGCGCTGACCAAGCGGTCCGACCGGTTTGTGGGCATGCACTTCATGAATCCTGTGCCGGTGATGGTGCTGGTCGAGGTGATTCGCGCGCTGCAGACCAGCGACGCTACGTTTTCTGTGACCATGGAGCTGGCGAAGAAGCTCGGCAAGACGCCGGTGGCGGTCAACGACGCGCCGGGGTTCGTCTCCAACCGCGTGCTGATGCCGCTCATCAATGAGGCGGTGTATTGCGTGATGGAGGGCGTGGCGACGCCGGAAGCGGTCGATAGAGTGTTGAAGCTGGGGATGAACCATCCCATGGGTCCGCTCGAGCTGGCCGATTTCATCGGGCTCGATGTGTGCGTGGACATTATGCACGTTCTCTACGAAGGGCTCGGCGATCCCAAGTACGGAGCTTGTCCGCTGCTGAAGAAATACGTCGCCGCGGGGTGGCTAGGGCGGAAGTCGGGCCGGGGCTTCTACCGTTACGCAAAATGAATTCGCGCCGGTGTCACCGACCATGTGCAAGCGGGCAAGACTCGGGTTAGTTTGGCTGGATGCCTGGTCTTGGCGATGGCCATTCTCCTCTCTGCTCCCCGCCCAGGGCGAATATAAGGCGAAAAATAATGTTTGCTTTTTATTCGCCATGATGTTATTTTGCCTCTCGCGGTTTTCAACAGGTGCCCGATGAGTTTGCTCGCGACTCTGGCGATAAGTTGTCCGGAACATGCTAGGCTCGAAAGCGAGTTCATTGAGGCCCGCGACAGGATGCGGGGCCTGATTCGGCTTCGGAGCTTGTCGCCCGCCGAGGAGCGGCAACTGGCGGTTCGAGTGGCCATGGCCATCGCCCGCTTGAAGGAGCATGCCGCCGGGCACGGTTGCGAGCGCCAGGGCTAGACGTTGTCTGGCCCTGAGGGAAGAAGGCATGGCCAAAATGACAATGCAAGTCATGCTGTGCGACTTCCACTATGTCCGGGCCACGACTTTGTGTTGCAGTCGAAATTCCCTAAATTTCCTCCACCGAGGTGTGAAATGACTGATGAAAAAGAGAAATTGCTGGCAGCCGCGATATCGCAGATTGAAAAGGACCACGGCAAGGGCGCGATTATGCGCCTGGGCAGCCGGGATGTTCTGGTGCCCGTGAGTGTGATTCCCAGCGGGTGCTTGTCGATCGATGCGGCGCTGGGTGTCGGCGGCTTTCCGCGCGGTCGCGTCATCGAGATTTACGGGCCGGAATCGGGCGGCAAGACGACCATGACGTTGCACGTAATCGCCGAAGCGCAGAAGCTCGGCGGCCAGGCGGCGTTCATCGACGCGGAGCACGCGCTTGATCCCGTCTACGCGCGCAAGCTGGGCGTGGACGTGGACAACCTTCTAGTCTCACAGCCAGACAACGGCGAGCAAGCTCTGGAGATCGCCGAAACGCTGATCCGTTCCGGCGGCGTGGACATCGTCGTCGTGGACTCGGTCGCCGCGCTTGTCCCCAAGGCCGAGCTCGAAGGCGACATGGGCGATCCGCAAATGGGCTTGCAGGCGCGGCTGATGTCGCAGGCGCTGCGGAAGCTGACCGCGATTGTGTCGAAGTCGCGCACCTGCCTGATTTTCATCAACCAGATCCGCGAAAAGATAGGCGTGATGTTCGGCAACCCGGAAACGACCACCGGCGGTCGCGCGCTGAAGTTCTATGCGTCCATGCGCATTGATATCCGGCGCGTCCAGGCGATCAAGGAAGGCGACGTCGTCGTGGGCTCACGGACGCGCGCCAAGGTGGTGAAGAATAAGGTGGCGGCGCCTTTCCGCGAAGCGGAATTCGACATTGTCTACGGCGAAGGCATTTCGCGCGAAGGTGACTTGATCGATCTCGGAGTCGACAAGGGGCTGGTTGAGAAGAGCGGCACGTGGTTCAGCTTTGGTGGTGAGCGCATGGGCCAGGGCCGCGAAAACGCGCGCAGCTTCCTGAAAGAAAATAAGGACATTCGTGACAAACTGGAGAACGCTCTTCGCAAAAAGCTGGAGATCGCGATACCGGGCAGCCCCAACGCCGCGGTAGGTCCGAACGGCCACACTTCATCAGCGCCGGCACACAGCGACAAGTCGCCTATCAAAGCAGCAGCGGCCACGGCCACGTCAGGCGCAGCCGACGCCAGCAAGGCCCGTCCGACGCGCTAGCCAGCCAGCAGCCCAGGCTTCAGCCTGTGTCGCCGCTGGTTCTCATCCTTCTGATGGGGGCATGATCTTACCGCTCTCGACACGGTCGGGTTCATGCTCCCGTTTCATTTTCCGGACTAATCGCTCGAAATCGGCCCTGGATCTCCAAGGGTTTGGAGCAATTCGTTCTTGGCAAACTCCAACGAGGGAAGTTCACTCACGGCGCGTAGTTCAAATCCGAGCCTCTCTCTCAACAGGGAGAGGAGCAGCCGCTTGCTCTCATCATTCACGCGCACCTCGGCCGGCACAAACCTGCCTTTCTCCACTGTCTGGAGCACTCCTTCCATCAAAGCTTCGCCGACGGAGCGGGTGGGTTCGAATGCCTGCACCATGTACAAGAACCGAATCTCGGCATCCGCCGCCATCACCACGCGAACGCACGCCTTCCTTTCGTTTTTTCCTCCCACCGATGCGGCGCTATAGAACTCATCCACCTCGACGATTCCCCGCACCGGGTAGTCGCCCTTGCTCAGTTTCGCGAGCCGCACCTCATCCAGCTTTGGAAGGTCTGGTAGTGGAGCAGGGGTGACTCGAACGAGCGTGTTTTCCACTCGGAAATCGCTGTCTTTCTTCCAGAAAACCTCTGGGTACACATCTTCCACATTCCAGTACCTTGCCTCAGACTTGCGTTCCAAGTCATCAGAGAACGCAAGGACACTTCTTACGCACAGCGCCAATACCTTGCCTTCAGCTTCGGTGGGATACCAGGGCTGATAACCGGGCCGACCCGCACGGAATTGCGGCGCAATAGTGCCTCTCTTTAAGGAGTGGCCGAGAACGCGAGCCAACTCCCGGTCCGGGCCCGGCAGCACTCCGCTGGGCACGAATTCCATGGTCACGCCGCGCTGCGTGCCGAAAAACTCTCCCGCACTTAACGGCGCCCCGCTCGCAAGTCTTGTGAACAAGCGGTAACTTTCCATGCCTAGATACGCATGAACCGCAAAGACTTCACCGAGTGCGCCCATTACGCTGCAGTAGCACATCTCTTGCGATTCTGGATCTTTCACCAGGACCAAGTCCGTGTCCCCCATGATTTCCCAGGGCTTCCGGACGCAGGCTTCATTTGCCAGGTCGAAAAGCTGCTTCGCGGTCGCCAGACTCAGCGCTTCTTCTCCCTTCAGTTGATCTTCGAAGAAGCGGACGGTTTCGCGTTTCGCGCCCTGGCGGGGGCCGAGTTCTACTTCAGGCTTTTTGCTTTTGTGGAGAGGCATAGGTTCACGTTGGGCGGCTGGTCTTGGTTTTCAGTTCTTCTGTGCCTGAACTACGGCGCGAAGCCTTCCCATTCGATGGGAGTGTACGTATTTTTGAGCAGGGTTTCGAGGAGTTCTTTGTAGAGGCCCTCGCCGTTGGAGCTGTTGGTCATGATGACGATGCCCGTCTTGGCGTCGTCGAAGCACACGGTGTAATTTCGCCAGCCGTCGTCGTGGCCTTCTTTGAAGAAGGCCTTGCCGTACGGGGTCCAGTACAATCCCCAGGCCAATCCGTAGCTCAAACGAATCGGCTTGTTCTCCTCCGTGGTGTCCGTCGAGAGCGGGGGGAATTCGTGCTTCGAGAGAATCGCAATCTGCGGGCTTAGCATGGCTTCCCTGGTTTCTCTGCGTAGCCGTTCTCCTTGCATCACCGCTTCGATGAACCGCGCAAAATCGCGCGGCGTCGTTAGCATCGAACCGGCGGCATCTGCGCGAAGTCGTCTCTGCGGCCCGAGAGCATGCTCTTGCTCGTCGTATCCTTCGGCGTGATTGGTTTCAAATTCCAACCTCCAGGTCATGCTCGTGCGGGTCATCCCCAATGGCTGAAAGACGCGTTCACGCATCAGGACGCCTAACGACTTCTTCGTGGCCTTTTCAGCGACCAATTGCAGCAGGTCAATGCCCTCGCCGGAATAGGCAAACCGCGAGCCTGGTTCAAAATGGATGTGGAGTTTCTGGTCGTCTTCAAATCGTCGCCAATTTGGAAACCCGCTCGTATGGTCCAGAAGCATCCTTGCGGTGATCTTTTTCCAGCGGTCATCACCTGCCAGATCCTTGTAATCGGAGTATTCCGGGAGTGGCTTCTGCAAGTACTCCGATACTGGCCTGTCGAGATGGAGCACTCCTTCTTCGACAAGCTGCATCACCATGAAGGCAAAAGCCACCTTGCTGAACGACGCTGCGCTCATCACCGAATCCTCGGTCAATGGCAGATTCTTGCCGAGACTGCGGTGACCGTAGGCCTTCAAATAGACGATCTTTTGGTCGTTGAGAATGGCCAGGCCGATGCCCGTCACTTTCCCCGCGCGCATCACCCGCCTCACAGTGCCATCGATTTCCTCCGAAGCGATCGTGCTTCCATCCAGCCGTTTGACGCTCGCCGCATTTGGAAAGGCCTTCGATTCCTGCCCGCCACAGCCGGCCAGGCCTATCAGAAGCAATCCACATAGCAGCCACTTTTTCATTCGCCCACCCCCGTCTATAGACGCAAGAGGAGGAATTCTGTCATTCTTCAGCTTCGGTGTATCCTGCGGAGCCTGGGAATTGTGACGCAACACAACGACGTCATTCGCGAATCGTTCACAACGCAAGCCCAGGCCTTTGCAGCCAATCCTTGGGTCACCGACAAAGAGCGTATTCGGCGCTTGGTCGCCGCGGCGCGCCTCACGGGGAGCGAACGCGTCCTGGATATTGCCACGGGCCCAGGGTACATCGCGGAAGCATTCGCCGGCGCCGCCCGAGAGGTCGTCGGCGTGGACCTCACCGATGCCATGCTCGCAATCGCGAAACAACGCACCCAGGAGCACGGCATATCCAACGTTTCTTTCCGGGCCGCCGATGCGCAGAACCTGCCTTTTGAAAATGGGGCATTCGACGTTGTCGTATGCAGGCTCGCGTTACATCATCTCTTGAAGCCCAGGGAAGTCTTGCGAGAAATGGCGCGCGTATGCCGCGCCGGGGGCGCGATCGTGGTCGAGGACCTTTATGCCAGCGAACATCCCGAGCGCGCGGCTTATCAAGACCGCTGGGAAATGTTGCGCGATCCTGCGCACGTCCGCACACTCGCGCTCAGCGAGCTGCTGCAGCTCTTCCGCGAAGCCGGGCTAGAGACGGATTCCGTCACCACGGCGGACGATCTGACCCCGGAGGTCGAACGTTGGCTGGCGACCACAAAAACGCCAGCAGACCGCGCTACTGAAATACGCCGGCTCCTCGAGGAGGACCGCCTGCACGACCTAAGTGGTTCCCGACCGTTTCAAGATGCGACCGGGCGCCTGTGCTTCCATGCCCGGACGGCGATTCTAGCCGGGCGCAAGGTCAGCTGGGTCTGACATCCTGTACCGACGGTCAGTGATTGATAACAAAGCACATAGCGACGTACTGGTGCGGTTCGGCTATTGCGTACTACCAACCCAGTGCCTACAATGTTCTCACAGTGAGCGATGCAGTTTCCGCTGGGAACCAAAGCGCGCCAGTTGTTCGCTGGGAAGTGGCATCAAATCAATGGGGCCGCTTTGGCGATTCGGGTGCAGTATTAGAGGGTGCTAACGGGATTGCGTGCGCCCCAGGCTCGGGGAGATAGAACGGTCTGTGAATTGTCGGTTGACCGAAAGTGCAGGATGAGGTAAGTATTCGCCCCTGGGTAGTATCGGGGCAAGTCGCGGATCAAAGGCGGTTTAGTGAAGAAAGCTGCAAAATCAGTTCTGGCAATTTTGATGACGGCGCTTTTCGCAGCGCCAGTTCCCGCAGCGACCGGAGCAGGAAAAGCTGTCGCGCGTACCCGCAAGTATGCCCCGCGTTACCGCGGCGTTCCCACGTTTGCCGATTCTTCCAGCGCAGACATCTCCACGTTCGATGACCCGATTGTTCGCGAGGCCGCCGTCGAAGCGCTGGGACGCTACAACGGATCTGTCGTCGCCGTAGATCCCAACACGGGGCGCATTTTGACGGTAGTAAACCAAAAAATTGCTTTTGGTGATGGCTACATTCCGTGCTCGACGATCAAGCCGACCATCGCCCTCGCTGCCCTGGAAGAAAATGTCATCACCCGCGACACCATGCTCAAGGTAAGCTACCGCAAATACATGAATTTGACCGATGCGATGGCACACTCCAACAATGTGTTTTTTGAAGAGCTTGGACGCCGCATGGGGTTTGATACGGTCTCGAAATATGCGCGCCTCCTGGGTCTTGGCGAGCTGGCCGGCTACAACTTGCCGGAAGAGCATCCCGGTGCCTTCCCGAGTGCGCCTCCGGCGCTCGGTGGCATTTCGCGCATGTCCAGTTTCGGAGAAGGAATTCACATCACTCCGCTGCAGCTTGCCGCGCTCGCAGCGGCATTCGCAAACGGCGGCACGCTCTACTATCTGCAATACCCCCGCACACAAGAAGACGTACAGAATTTCGCGCCGCGCGTGAAACGCGACTTGAATATCGCGTCGATTCTCCCGGAAATCCGCGAAGGCATGCTCGCCGCTGTTCTTTATGGCACGGGCAAATCCAGCTTCGACCACGGCGGCGACGAGACCCCGCTTGGCAAGACAGGTACCTGCGACGATCACACCACGCCGTCGCACATCGGCTGGTTCGTGACCTACGCCGACGAAGCCCATCCGAAAATCGCGCTGGCCGTTCTGCTCCGCGGAAATACGCGCAGCGTCAAGGGCCCCATGGCTGCCGTAGTCGCAGGGCGCATTTATCGCAAGCTGCGCGAACAAAACTACTTCGCCGAATCCACGGCTCGCAATATGCCGGTGAACCCGTTCGTTTCCGGCAAGTAAGCTAGAAACATTCGCGGCGAATCAGGCGGGATGCGCGGAATGGAACGCGTCGAGGCATCTCTTCACGGTTTCCAGTTCCGAGAATCTGCTGCCTTCCTGCTCGATGAGGTAATACTCCGCTCCACCAACGCTTTCCGCAGCCGCGAAAATGGCTTTCCAGTCCGCCACGCCCTCACCAAATAGAACGGAGTAGCCTTTCCCAGGCTCCGGCGACCATTCCTTGAGATGCAGGGATCGGATTCGGCCCGGATTGGAGCGAATCCACGCCACGGGGTCCGAGCCTGCTTCGATGCACGTGCCCACATCGAGCTGCAGCATCACGGAAGACTTCGTATTCTTCGCGAGAATTTCGACCGGGCGGACGCCGCTCTCAGGCGTGAACTCCGCTTGATGGTTGTGATACCCGGCCTTCAGTCCTGACGGTTCCAGCTTTTCCGCAGCGAGGTTCAGCGAGTCCGCCACAGTCTTCCAGCCATCCAATCCGGGTTTTGCGTGCGAGCTTGCCATCACCACGTATTTGGAACCCAAAATCAGATTCAAGTCGCGCGCCCGCGAAATCTTTTCCGGGCCCAGATAGGAACTGTCGTTGTGAGTGGAATAGCAACGAACACCGAGGTCGTCGAGGAGCTTCCTCATATCCTTGGTCTGGCTCTCCGTCCACTCAAAATAAGGCGCGTAAAACTCAACGCATTGGTAGCCCAGTGCGGCAACAGCGCGCACCGTGCCCGTGGGATCCTGTTTCAGCGCGTTACGCACGGAGTAAAGTTCAAGACCGACGGGAATCTGCGGCGCTCCTTGGGCTCGAAGAGCCCAGGGCAACAGCGCCGAGGTCGCTAGAAAAGACCGGCGAGACAAAACGTTTGTAGTCATCGCTCGATGCTACTCCAGAACCAGCTGATTTTCACCAACAAGAGGTTAAGCAACCCCAGAAGTTGGGTGATTGGACGCATTGGCGAGATTCGTGTTGACTGGAAATGTGGTTTGATACAAAAGTGTTCGTGCTGTTTTCCGACGCGCGGCCCGCGGACCAGGTTTTTGTCCCCTCCGCCGGCTTGCGAGCAATGCCGCGTCGACAGGTATCGCGGGTGGCAGGAGGAAAGAGTGAATCGTCGTTTTGTGATGATGCTGGTGATTTTGCTGTGCTTTGGCGCCGGCGCCCTTGCCTATGTCTTTCGAATGCGCCTCGCCGCCTCCGCTGAATTTCGGCATCAGGTGAAACTCGGCCAGGAAGAGGCGGCTTGGATTCGCTCGCAGATTATCTTGCCAACTGAAAAGCGGGTTCTCGCTCGGGATAATTTCACCTCGGTGCTGGAAAAGTTCGGGCTGAGCCACCAGGATGCCGCCAACGCGTCCTCGGCGGCGCAGCACGCGTTTAACCTCCGGCAAGTGCGCGCAGGCAATACCATCACCGTGGGACGGTCCGTCGAAGGTGTCTTGCGGGAGATTGATTACAAGATCGACGCTGACCGCATGCTGAAGATTGTGCCGGCCGAAAGCGGTTTCAGCGCGCAAGTAAAGGTGATTCCATCCAAAACGGAAGTCCTCGCTGTTTCCGGGCAGCTCGATGATTCGCTCTTCCGTGCCGTCGAGCAAGCGGGCGAATCCCCGGAAATCGCCATGCGCCTCGCGCAAATCTTTGGCTACGACCTGGATTTCTATACCGATCCGCGCCGGGGCGATACTTTCCGCGTTTTGCTCGAGAAAAAGAAGTATGCAAACGGCAAGACGGCAGGCTACGGAAAGATTTTCGCCGCCGAATACGACAATGGCGGCAAGAAATACCAGGCGCTACTTTTTCATGACGAATTCGGCCGCCCCGGCTACTACACTGCCGATGGCAAATCCCTGCAGAAAGCGTTTCTTCGCTCGCCGCTCAAATTCTCCGCTCCGGTCACTTCGCATTTCAGCAATGCGCGTTTCCACCCGATCCTAAAAACCGTTCGCCCGCACATGGGCACGGATTATGGCGCGCCCATCGGGACGCCGGTGCAGGCCATTGGGAGCGGGAGAGTGGTGTTCGCCGGCCTGCGGGGCGGGGAAGGGAATCTGGTGCACATCGCCCATTCGAACGGCTACGAAACGATGTATTTGCATTTGTCGCGCATGTACGTTCGCGCGGGCGAGCACATCGAAATCGGAAAGACCATCGGCCTGGTAGGCACGACCGGCCTCTCCACAGGACCGCATCTGGATTTTCGTATTTTGCAAAAGGGCCAATACAAGAACTTCGAGAAGCTCGGCTTGCCGCCTTCCGATCCGGTCTCCAAGAAGAATCTTCCGGAATTTGCCGACGTTCGGGAGCGGTGGCTCCCGCTGCTGAAAAAACCTGAGCTGCTCCAGGCAGGCGTCCCCGTCGGCGCAGGGCGTTAAAAAAACTCTCCGTCCAGCCCTTCTGCCTTCAGCGTTCAATAAATGACGGGAAGTTTGGAGTAATCCGCCGCTCCTTCGCCGATGACTCGGAGAACGAGTAGGGTGCGGTCGTCGTGCGGGCTCATGCCAGGGCCGCTGTGGTCATCCGTCGCGGTGATTATTCTCTCTGAAAGCTCATTCGCGGAAATCTCCGGTCCGGCAACAGCCAGCAGTGCGTGCAAGCGCTTCGAGCCAAACTCCTCCTCGCGAACGTTTTCTGATTCCAGAATACCGTCCGAGGCAAACAAGACGACGTCGCCGGCTCGAAGATCGATGGTCGTCTCCTCATATTCGCTGTCGAGGAATAGGCCCAGCGGAACGCCTTCGACGCGGATTTCCTGGATGCCGCCGTCGCGGACCAGCAAGGGATAGGGGCCGCCGGCATTCGAGAGAGTGAGCCGGTGCGCCGCCGCGTCGTAGACGGCAAAGAGCATGGCGATGAACCGCGCATCCAGGCGCGCGCCATGCATCCGGCGATTGAGCATCTGCAGCATGCTCGCCGGATTGCACGTACTGCCTACCACAAGCTCGCGCAATGTTCCGATAGCCAGCGAACCATACAGCGCCGCCGCAGTTCCCTTGCCCGAAACATCGCCCAGAGCCATGGCCAGCTTTCCCTGGCCATAGGGTAGAAAATCGTAGAAGTCCCCACCTAGCTCTCGTGCGGGAACATACGCGGCAGCGAGATCGAGGCCCGGAATACCACGCGCGCCATGGGGAAGGAGCTGGCGCTGGATTTCGCGGGCTGTGTTGAGATCATCCTGGAGGCGAAATTCATTCTCGCGCGCTTCCTCGTAGAGCCGCGCGTTTTCCAGTGCCACCGCAATGAAGGACGCCAGAGTCGCAAGCATGCGCTCATTTTCCGCCGTGAAGGCGTGCGGCACCGTGCTTTCAAGGTCGAGCACGCCGATCAGGCGGTCCTGCAGGAGAAGCGGAACGACGAGTTCGGACCGCGTATCGACGCTCGTCTCGCAACGTATGTAGCGCGCGTCGCTGAGCACGTCGTCCACCCGGATGGAGCGCCGCTCGGCGGCTGCCGCTCCGGTCAGGCCTCGGTGGAGTGGCAAACGCAGAAATGTCGGAACGGAATCCTCGTAACGCATTCCGAAAACGCCTTCGAGAAGCTGCGTCGATTCATTCCACAACATCACGCTAAAAACATCGTAGTTAACGATGCGCTTGACACGCTCCGCGATGCGGCGCAGCAACTCCTCGCGATCCAGAATGGACGTCAGCTCCCGGCTTACGTCATAGAGCAGCGTCAGCGTCTTGGCTTGCTCGGGGAACGCACTCAGTAGGCTTTGGGGAACGGGATCGACATCGCCAAGAATGGCGTAGGAGCCGAGTTGGGGGAAGTCTTCCATTTTTGAAAGCGCCGCGGAAACTGGTTCATTAGATGTAGCACAAACGAATTGGTTTCAGAAGCCCTAAGCGCCTCCAGCCCGGCGATGCTGTCTCCGGGTAACTTTCCGTATCGGAATCGCTTGACGGAGGTGCAGCGCAACTCTACGCTAAGAGTGACGGAGAATCGGAGAATGTATGACTGCATCCCAAGGGCCGTCAGTGGCTTCGCGTCCCTGTGCTTACTGCGGGAAGCCCGTGCCCGCGCGGATGAAGCGCTGTCCCTACTGCCGCGAGGAAGTTACCGAGGTTCGCTTATCCTCTCCCCTTCGCGGCAGGAACGGCCGCCGCGAGATTCGCCGCGGGCTGATGTACATGCTGTTGGGCGCCGTCATTTATTATTTCGTCGGCGGCCATAGCGGTCTGAGCCTGCCCTTCACGCTTAATCCGTGGGTGATCACTTATCTGGCGCCGGTGGTGTTTCTGGGCGGACTGGGAATGTGTCTTTACGGGTTTTTTGTGCGGACGCGATCGTAAGGGCGGCAGATTCCCGAGCTGTCCGGAAAATGCGCTTTCCTGTGCAGATCGATGAAAATCCTCGCGGCTATCGAATCTTCGGCAAAACCCGTAAATCGCAAGCTTGAATTCCAATAGGTCATCGACCACCGCTGCCGCGGCTGCGATCTCCGCCAGAGTGCCAAATCGTCGCGGGGGTGCATGCTCGACTCGCACTTCCCAGCCCTGAAAGAAAACAGAACAGGCGACGCAGGGCGGAGCCACGACCCGCGTGGAACCAGCGAGTCCCTCCGTGACCCTGTCCGAAGGGACAGCGTGACGGATTCGGGGAGTACGTCCTTCCATTCGCTCGCTACCGTCAGAACCGCATGGCCTACTGATGGTCGGGACCCTTCCGGGTTCCTCCAGTTGGGCCTGAGAGAGTGATCGGAGGGCAAATGAAAAGATTAGTCCTGGTTGTGGCCGTGGCGCTGATGGGCGTCTCGTTCAGTGCGGGCAGAGCCGACGCGCAGGGACCGCAAGGGTCAGGTGCCGGTTCGGCGTCATCGAGCAGTTCAGGCGGTGCCCATTCGCTGAATCCCATCAAGTGGGTGAAGAAAGATCCAAAGTCCGCCAGCGATCAGCTGGATGCCAAGGATGAGCAAGACAAGAGATTAACGGCCAACCTGCAGGCGCAAGGGGTCCTGCCGGCCAATACGGACGCCAAGAGCGCCTGCGAAAACTTCAAGGCCCTGGACGAGTGCGTAGCAGCGCTCCACGCGAGCAAAAACGTGGGAGTCGACTTCAAGTGCCTGAAGTCAAATCTGACGGGGGTGCAAACGAGCGCGGACATGTCTTCGTGCAAAGGCCCGGCCGGTGACAAGTCGATCAGCCTGAGCAAAGCGATCCACGCCATGAAGCCGGATGCCGATGCGAAGAGCGCGGCGAAAACCGCCGAGAAGCAAGCCAAGGACGATTTGAAAGGATCGAGAGGCTAATTCCGCAGCTCGAGAAAACCTTAGCGAATTTCAACCGAGAGCACAAAAGTGTGAGGGCGGGTTTGCCGGAAGTGACGGCGCCCGCCCTTTTCATGTAATGCCCACAAAGGCCGGCATCAGCTAGTCTCCGCCGGTAGCCGCCTTCGCCTGATCGGCGCGAACCAGGGGCACATCCACCAGGTGCTCGGCCAGGAACCACACTTGAAGTTCGTTTGTCCGTATCACGTTCGAGACGATCAAATCGTTCGTTCCGTCATCGCCCGCGTCACTGGCTTGCTTGGCCATCGTACGCGCTTCCTTCAGGATGACTTCGTGGGCTTCGAGCAGCCGCGAGATTTGTACCGGCGCTTCCTCCCGCCCGCGCGGCAGCCGCGGGATAAGTGTCGTTTCAGCGACATCGGCCGCCATCGCCAGGCTGACGCCGCCCAGGACCTGAATGCGTTCGGCAATCTCATCCACGAGTTCGTCCTGTTCCCCATGATGTTTGTCAAAAAGCAGATGCAACTGGTAAAAGGTGGCGCCCGAGACCTGCCAATGATGCTTTTTGTACATATCGCGAAGCGTCATCGTATCGGCGAGAAGCTGATTGAGGTTCTCGGTGCTGGCTGCACAGACCCGCTCATCGAGAGCGATCGGAAGTTTTGCGATTTTTCCATAAGGCTGGATTTCGGGAGCCTGCTGGTGTTGAATCGGTCTGGCTTGTTTCGTGCCTGCTTCCAGTTGATTGTAGGAAGCGTCTCGCTTGTTGCTTTTGGGGCTCATGGATATCTCTCCTAGGTAGGAATTCGCTGGAATCCGGAGACCCAATCATACGCCTTTTGCGGGCTGAAGTTGATTCCCGCAGCGGAGGCAGAGATGAAGAAAACTGCGCCCGGTCTTGCCGGCATTCTGAACCAGCTCGAGAAACATTACGGCCAGCAGGCAGCCGTCGGGCCAAGGGCACCCTACCAGAGGATTCTGTTTGTGAACTGCGGCTATCCCGCGACGGACGCGTCATGCACAAAGGGCTATGAAGCGCTGAAGGGCGAGGTAGGAACGAAGCCCGAAGAGATTCTAGCCGCGCCGAAAGAGAAACTGGCGAAGCTGATGCGCCTCGGGGGAATCGTCCCGGAGTTGCGCGCAGAGCGCCTGAAGACCATCGCGCGGATGGTCGACGAGCTATTCGGCGGCGACTTCGAGCGGGGGCTGGGCAAGATGATGCAGGATGAAAAGATGCCGGCCGATAAAAGGATCCGCCGCGTAAAGGCCGCATTGAAAGAATTCCCCGTCATTGGCGAGCCTGGCGCAGACAGAATTCTCTTATTTGCGCGATTGGCGCGGGTAGCAGCGGTGCCTTCGGCTTGCGTGGCCGTGCCGCAGCGCATCCAGTTCGGCGCGGAGGACAAGAACTACAGCGCGGGCTACCGCGCGGCGCAGGAGGCCATGTCGGCGGAACTCCCCGAGACGTTCGAGGCGAGGGAGAGAGCCTATCTCCTGCTGAAGCGCCACGGCGAGCAGATTTGCAAACGAACGAAACCGAAGTGCGAGATATGCCCGGTCAGCGGCATGTGCGCGTATTTTCGGGAAAAGCGGCCAGAGAAACAGTAGTCCCGGGTCTGTTCTTGGGATTCACAAAACCGTAACTGGGAGGCTTGGAGCTATTTTACTTCCCAGGTGTCGCCCGCGCGAAGGAGCTTCGCAAGATCACCGGGTCCGCGCTTCGCAATAACGTCGGTGATCTGCTGGTTCATGAGGTCTTCATAACGCGGAAGATCGTCCCACGCGCGAAGCACTCCGATCGGTGTGGGGAAGCCCGGGCGATGCTCCATGTGCGAAAGCAGGAAGGCGTAAGAAGCGCGCGGATGGTGCGCGTCATGGATGATGAGGTCCGATTCGGTGATGCCGTTGCCGAGTTGGACCACTTCGATGTCGCCGTCCGATTTGCGCCGAATGCCTTTGTCGCGGTTCTTGCCGAAAACCAGGGGCTGAGCGTGTTCCAGCTGGATGATGTGCTCGCTGCGCGCGTCGCGCTCGGTGAGGTTGAACCACGCGCCATCATTGAAGATATTGCAGTTTTGCAGGATCTCGACGAACGCCGAGCCTTTGTGGGCGGCCGCGTGTCTAAGCGTTTCTTTGAGGTGCTGTTGGAACACATCGACGGAGCGTGCCACAAATGTGGCCTCGGCGCCGATGGCCAGCGAAATAGGATTGAACGGCCGGTCGAGCGACCCAAACGGCGTGGACTTCGCTTTCTTGCCGATCTCTGACGTTGGCGAATACTGGCCCTTGGTTAAGCCGTAGATCCGGTTATTGAAAAGCAGAACTTTCAGCCCGACATTGCGTCGCAACATGTGAATTGTGTGATTGCCGCCAATCGAGAGCGCATCGCCATCCCCGGTCGCGACCCAAACTTCGAGGTCCGGGCGAATCGCCTTGATGCCGGTGGCCACGGCGGGCGCACGGCCGTGAATGGTATGAAACCCGAACGTGTTCATGTAATACGGGAACCGGCTCGAGCACCCGATCCCCGAAACCACGACGAAATTCTCGCGCTTGATCCCGAGCTCCGGGAAAACCGATTGAACGGCCGAAAGAATCGCGTAGTCCCCGCAACCCGGGCACCAGCGAACCTCCTGGTCGGTCTGGAAGTCTTTCTTGGTGAGAGGCGTGATTGGCGGCAGCGTAGCAGTGCTCATCGGGAGTTCTCCCCAAGAATCTCTTCAATCTTTTGCTCGACTTCCACCTGCTTGAACGGCCTGCCCTGAATTTTGTTGAGGCCAATGGCGTCGACCAGGTATTTGGCACGCAAAACCCAAAGAAGCTGGCCCATGTTGAGCTCCGGCACAAGAACCGTCTTGTATCGCTGCAGCACTTCGCCGAGGTTAGCCGGCAGCGGATTGAGATAGCGCAGGTGTACGTGGCCGATCTTACGGCCCTGCGCGCGCTGCGCTTTCAGCGCGGCGGTGATGGCGCCGTGTGTCGAGCCCCAGGCAACAATCAGAAGATCGCCTTCGGCGTCACCGGCAGGGACTACATCCGGAATCTCCTGCACGATGGACGCAACTTTCGCCGCCCGGATGCGCACCATGTTTTCGTGGTTGAGCGGCTCGTAGTTGATGTTGCCGGTAACATCCTGCTTCTCGAGTCCGCCGACGCGGTGTTCCAGCCCCGGCGTGCCAGGAACGGCCCACGGACGGGCGAGCGTCAACGGGTCGCGCTTGTAAGGCAAATAGCCATTCGGAGAGTTGGCCTCCGTCGCAAACTTCACGGGGAATGCCGGAATTTCATCGACGTTGGGAATCTTCCAAGGCTCGGCCCCATTCGCAAGATAGCCGTCGGAAAGAATGATCACGGGAACCATGTACTTGACAGCGATGCGGCTGGCTTCGACCGCGGCCCAAAAGCAATCGCTGGGTGTGGCCGCGGCAATAATAGGAATCGGCGCTTCGGAGTTGCGCCCAAAAAGCGCCTGCAAAAGATCCGCCTGCTCGGTCTTGGTCGGCAATCCCGTCGAAGGGCCGCCGCGCTGAATGTCGCAAATCACCAGCGGGATTTCCACGGCGACGGCGAGACCCAGCGCTTCTGTCTTCAGCGACATGCCCGGCCCCGACGTCGTGGTGATGGCCAGCGCGCCCGCATAAGCCGCGCCGATTGCGCTGGTGATCGCCGCGATTTCATCTTCGGCCTGGAAGGTCATCACGCCGAAATCCTTGTATTGCGACAGCTCGTGAAGAATGTCCGACGCCGGCGTAATCGGATAGCTGCCCTGGAACAGCCGCAGCCCCGATTTTTGCGACGCGGTGACGAAGCCCAGCGCCAGCGCCTGGTTTCCGCTAAGGTTACGGTAAAAGCCCGGCGCGAGCTGCGCGGGCGGAATCTCGTAAGTGATCTGAAATGCTTCCGTGGCTTCGCAATACGAGTAACCGGCCTTCATCGCCAGCTTGTTCGCTTCCACGAGCAGCGGCTTGTTCTTAAATTTCGCGTCAATCCACCGTACCGTCGGCTCCATCGAGCGGTTGTAGAGCCAGTAGCACATGCCCAGCGCAAAAAAGTTCTTGCACCGGCTGATAGACTTGGCGTCGATGCCCAGATGCTCCAGCGCGACTTTTGTCAGACGCTCCAGCTCCACGGAAAAGAGCCGGTATTTGTCGAGCGAATGATCCTCGAGCGGATTCGTTTTCGACTGCGCTTTGCGCAAGTCGTTTTCCGTAAACGCATCAGAATTTACGATCAGTATCCCGTTGGCCTTAAGGTCCGCGACATTCATCTTCAGCGCCGCCGGATTCATGGCGATCAAAACATCCACAGAATCGCCCGGCGTG
>Ga0210384_10002867_pt1 | contig 20511 bp, 22 predicted proteins | sample IncBWH2MmetaG_FD_160574 | JGI IMG/M metagenome (GOLD analysis project Ga0210384, IMG submission 160574) | Forest soil microbial communities from Barre Woods Harvard Forest LTER site, Petersham, Massachusetts, United States - Inc-BW-H-2-M | ecosystem: Environmental > Terrestrial > Soil >...
CCCTGCGGGCGGATGCAAGTAGATCTGCACTTGGTCCGGTGAGATGGGAGGACGCGCCTGTCCGACCATGACATAGGAGGTAGCGCAGCCGGAAAGGGCGGCGAGGGCCATTAGAGTTGCGAAATTGGGGAGTTTAAGCATGGCGCATCCCAGGTGGATGCGGTATTTGAGCAATTTGCTGGTTTTGGCGGTGTGAGGGGGATCTCAGACCTTTAAGGCCCCTACACTTTGGGAAGCAAAGTTGGTGGCCCGGACCGCATGGGGTGCTGGAGACGATCCAGCTACCGTGGGGAACGCGAAATCATCGCGAAAGTGAGTTAAAAAGTGTGCGGTTGTCGGCTGTCTTCCAGCGTTGCCAGGCATCTAATGTGGCCCAAGATTTTGGCACACAGGGAGCGTGGAGACATGAAATACATCGTCCTGGGGCTGGTGGTTCTCGCCGGCTGCACTACGGTTGACGTTCGACCGATTCCCGCCTCCGCCAAGCTCGAGAAGGTCTGCATCCAATTCAACAGCGAGGTCAATGTCGAGGACTTCGTTCCGGTGGTGCAGGAAGGCTTCTTCAATCACGGCATCTCCTCGGTGGTGTATCACTCCGATAGACCCAAGGGCTGTGAATTCACCATGACCTATTCGGTCGACCGCTGGTGGGATCTCGCGCCGTACATGGTCGATGCGCAGATGACGGTCAATAAAGACGACGCGTTCGTCGGCAGCGGTCACTATCATTTGAACGGGCATGGCGGACTCGACCTTGGCAAGTATGCCGGCACGCATTCGAAGATCGATCCGGTGATGGACGAACTGTTGCGCAACTATCCGAAGGTTGAGATGGGGAAGGCGGCGGGGGTGAAGCCGGATGCCTCTTCGACGAGATAGGCAATCTCGTCGAACCGGCTGAACGACCGGCCACGGATGGCCGGGCTGGGTTGACTAGCTAGGGATGGCGTGAGGGATTTCGACTTCCCTGAGAGGGGTTATGCCTGCGCTTCGAACCTATCGCGTGTTCATTTCTCACTGTTGGGAATACAGCGCCGACTATTACCGCCTAGTCGACTGGCTGAACAACGAAGTGCGATTCAAATGGAGGAACCTTAGCGTTCCTGAGGAGCGCGCCCTCCGGGAGGATAAGACCTTCGAGTCTCGTCTTCGTAAACGATTGGGTGACTCCGATATTCTGCTAGTGATTATCGGTATGGAAATCGCGCACCGGCATTGGATCCAATGGGAGATTAAATGGGCGCGAATCCGCGGTATCCCAATTGTCGGTGTCATGCCAAACGGCGGTCTGCGGGTCCCGAAGGCCGTTGAGGACTCGCGGTGCCCCATCGTAGGTTGGCGGCGCGATTCGGTCATCGCCGCCATCCGGAAGGCAGCACTTGATTAGCGATATAATTGACCCACAGAGCTTGGAGGTCAGTATGACGAAAAAACGGGCGTTCATCAGCTTCGACTACGATCACGACGAGAATGCCAAACTCATGCTCGCGGGACAGGCGAAGCACCCGGACACTCCCTTTGATTTCTCCGACGGATCGGTCAAGGACCACCTCCCGGGCGATTGGCGGGAGAAGGTGCGCCGCCGAATGGATTTCATTGACGTAGTGATCGTGCTTTGCGGCCAATATACGCACTTGGCAACCGGGGTGGCAGCCGAGTTATCGATAGCCCAGGAAAAGAGGAAGCCGTACTTCCTACTTGCTGCATACTCAGACAAAACCTGTACTAAGCCGAGCACCGCGCTACCCAGCGAAAAAGTATACAAATGGACATGGGATAATCTCAAGGCTCTCATCGGCGGGGCGAGGTAGGTCACTATGCGACGCGCTCTATGCGTCGGTGTTGATGCCTATCCATTCGGTGAGCTGCGTGGATGTGTTGCGGATGCCGAGCGAATGGCGGCACTGCTGGCGAAGCACGAAGACGGCACACCCAATTTCGAGTGCAGGAAGATGGTAGCGCGTGTCGGCGGGGCACATGACATCGTGACTCGATCGAAGCTTAAGCAAGCCATCGAGCAACTACTGAAGGAGAAAGCTGAAGTCGCGCTGCTGCACTTTTCCGGGCATGGCACGGAGAACAATCTTGGCGGATTTCTCGTGACGCAAGACGCCAAGTCGTATGACGAGGGTGTAGCGATGGTCGACGTTCTCAAAATGGCGAACGATTCCAAGGCCGACGAAGTCGTAATCTTCTTGGACTGCTGCCATTCCGGCCATTTCGGCAATGTCCCGGGTATTGACAACAAGACAGCGCTACTGCGAGATGGCGTCTCAATTCTGACTGCCAGTCGCGGAGATCAAGTCTCGGTCGAAGCGAATGGTTCGGGGTTATTTACATCTCTGGTTGGGGACGCATTGGAGGGTGGCGCCTCCGACCTTCTCGGTTATATCACGGCTCCCGCCATCTACTCGCGCGTGGAGGCGGCCTTGGGTGCGTGGGACCAACGGCCACTTTTTAAGGCACACGTTTCAACCGTAGTTCAGCTCCGCAAGTGCAAGCCGCCAATCGACACGGCAATTTTGCGTGAGCTACCGACTCTCTTCCCGCTTCCAGCAGAGGATCTGAGCCTTTCGCCCGAATTCGAAGCAACATGCGCAACAGTGGATGAAGCCAAACGTAAGATGTTCGTTAAATTGCAAGCACTGACCCGAGTGCATTTAGTAATCCCAGTTGGCGTAGACCACATGTACGAAGCGGCTATGCAATCCAAGGCGTGCCGCCTTACAGCAGCCGGCCGGTACTACTGGCGATTGGCGAAGGACAATCGCATTTGAGTTTTGGAGTACTCGACCGCTAGCGAAGCGGCGCAGCTAGTCGGGCATGGCGCGGCGGGCAGCAGCAGCGAAGGCCACGACGAATGTGAAGCGAGCGAGTTAAGGCCAGGGCGGGACAAAATGGCGAGATTGGGATTGATTGTACTTATCTCGGCGGGCCTGGCGGCATCTGCGTCAGCTCGCACGCCTATCTACCGCTGTACCGTAAATGGTCAGACGGTTCTAACGGACAAGCCATGCGATCGCCCTGCGAACGTACCGGCGTCCGGAGTCGATGGGCCTGCTTCGAGTGGATTGGTGAGTGGTCAAATATCGGGCGCGCAGACGATTGTGGGTGAATGGCACGGTCAAACGCAATTTCAGGGCGCGGAAAACGCTAAGGTAATTGAGGAAGCGCACTCCGTGGTGCCGTTGGTGCTGACGTTTAGTGCCGATGGCAAGGTTTCCGGCTCAAGCGCCGATAATGGCTGCTCGCTCCTTGGCCTGTGGGCGCCGGGCGTGACGCCACGGCTGTTTAACTTGGACATTACACTCAAGGCCTGCCGCTTTTCGGGGCTTAATCGCCGGTACACGGGCAGCCTGATCGCGACTTTTCCTGACAATTCCGCGCAATTCTCGCTTTCGGTGTACGCACTCCCGATTCCCGGGCAGCCGCTCAGGAGATACGACGTGGGAGCGACGTTGCGGCGGTGAATTCGCGGGGGCCGAACCAATTGCCATCTAATGGATACTCATTTTTTCGAGTTGGCGTCAGTCAATCACCGGCTCGAGTCCGTCCATTTCATCCAGTTGCTTAAGCAATTTCAGGTCGTCCGCCAACCGACCTCTATTTCGCTCCCTCGTATCGGCGATTCTTTTGGCTGCGCGCGCGATGAGCGCTTCGCGAGTGTTCGGCTGATCGGCAAGTCGGTGATCGATGGCACGCTTGATGAAGTTGCACGCCTTGCAAGATAAAGCATAGTTATTCAGGACGTTCCCTAGCCCAGGAACGATATGATCCAAATGGGAGTCGAAGAAATAGTCGTCGGGATTCGCGATCATACTCTTCCCGCAATATTCGCATTTGTATCTTGCACGCCGCCAAATTGCGATTGTGTGATAGTGCCAATCCTTGGCGAGGGTCTCGATAATTTCGTCCTTGGTCATTCGAGCGTCCTTATGGTTACCGCGACACTTGTGCTGCCTGATTTCCCGGCGTTCTTAATCATCCAGCTTTTCTTTAATTTCATCGTCGGCGCTGTCCACTTCATCAAGCTTTTCCAAAGCTTCATCAGTCAGTTCCCTGGCCTCCGCAGACCGGACCCTGGATTCGAGATGCGTCAGTGCGATTTTCGAATCGACCGTTTTCAACTGCACGGTCACCAGGTAGTAATCTTGACATGCATTTTGCTGGTGCTGATTTTTGCATAAAGCTTTGTCGGCGTTCCACACGCCCACGATTGCATCCCTCAGTCGCGTTTGAGAATCCATCAACGCCGTTGTCGCAAAGTCGGCTGCCAAACCGGTCGTTGATGCCATGACGAATGCCAAGAGCTTCCATTTCATATGCAAATCCGCGTTTCCCATTCCTGACTAGCGGTATGCTGCAATGACCGACGTTAACGTCGAATGAAAAGAAGTTCACCGCGAAAACCCGACGATGCCGAAGTAGCACTGCCCATATGCGGGCTCATCATGGATTGCCGCGCACTGCTCTCTCGCCCGCTGCATCCTGGAGTAGTATTCCTGCTTCGAAATCCCTCGGCTCTGGGCGTTAATCGAATCCCACCTGTCCTTCCACATCGGATCGTCTACGCCTATTCCAAATTCATCTACTTCGCTTTCGGTCAGCCACCGGGGAACTGCATTCATTGCCTCAATAAGACGATCTGGCATATTCATCGCTCGAAGGTAGCGCGCGACGGTAGCATTGATGGATTTGTATCGCTGATTGGATACTGCAAGGGAAGGCGAATAAGCCGATGAATAGGGCCGATGTATGCCGATGCGACCAATAGCTATCCGACCCGGTCCTCCAGCAAGCAGAGGTACGCGAGCGCTGGCACACGAGCTGTTGACGGGGACCGAAATTGTCACGTGTAGGCGCGGGCAATTTCGCCGGCCTTCATCGCTGCTTCAATATCTCCCCCACCGCTATTGAGAAAAAGGGACGCGCCTATCAATCCCGCCATTTGGCCCTTTAGTGATGGGGCAGCTTTTTCAATGTCCGCGATATTCCGATCGACAAACGATTGCACATATTTAAATGCCTTCTCGAGACCCTCTGGGGTCTGTGCGTCGATATCGCCCGTAAGCCTTACCATCGGCATTCGTCCACTTTTACAGTGATTTCTGCGGCGCGCGAAGTGGCGACACACGACAAGATGCCCATCGCAAGCGACTCTAAGTTGGTCATTCCCTAGCGCCTTTGGAGCTTTCCTGGCAGTAGTTTCTCACGCGCATCGTTGCCTCACAATGGATCCCGACGTGGCGCGCTAGCGAGGCGCATCGAGCAAGGAGCGCCAGCGGCCGGTCAGTGATTCAACTACGTTGCCGCTAACCCAGGCGCTGGCGCCCAATTGGGCGGCGCGCGAATAGGCCCAGACGGCAACACTGATCGTCGCTGGTCCGTCGACGATGATGTTGGCAGTGCGTCCGGCCTTAATGATCGCGGTATCGTAGTCGCGATTGCGCTGGAGCCAGCGCTCGAGGTGAGATTCGGAGGCGAGCAGGTCGCTCTTTTTGCTGTTGCATTCGACGTGGGCGAGAACGAGGTTATGGGCTAGATCGCGGGGGTAGCGCGACCAGGGCACGAAGTGGTCGATGTGGCCTGCGCTGATCTTCCGAAGGCAATACAGACATTGTCCGTTTTGCGCATCGGCGAGAGCCGGGGTCATCGCGTTGAGTGCGGCGCGCTCCGCACCAAACAGAAATTCACCTAGATCGGATGTCGCTCCCAATAGGGGAGCATTGCTGGGTAGGGCTTGGATGAAGTGCATCCATTCCGATTGCGCCAGCCGGACAATCATCCCGTGAAAGCGACGGAGGTTGGCGACGACGCCTGCTCTTAAAGTGATGCGATCGTTGGCGAAACTTTTTTCGTACAGGAAGTCGAGAGTCTGGTTGCGCAGGACTTGGAGGCGCCAGAGCGGCATGGTGGAGATGAGCTGTGCGGTTTGGGTAATCGCCTTAGGCCAAGCCGGTGAGGCTTGCGCCCTTAGAAGAGTCCCGTGGCGGCGCTGCAGGTTGGTAACGATGGATAGAACCAAGGCCTGTCGACCGCTGTTCTGGATCAGCACGCTGTCGGTACCGGTGCCGTAGGGTGCACTGTGCCGCCAATAAAGTTCGATGAATTGCTCCGCGATCACGCGGAGCGGCAGTTCGAGCTCGCAGCCGTCATCACTGCCGAGCTGGACGGCGAGATCGGCTATGGCGATCAACAAAGCGTATTTGTAGGTTGCGACGAACTGCCCTTCCGACAACAGCCGCTCAATGTTACCGAGGAAGGCTATTTGCTCAGCCGGCGTCGGGGCTGGTGGGCGCGGAGCTCTCACTTTGACGGCGGCTTGGGGTAGTTGGCCTTGTCCGCTATGACGCGGCGAACACCGCCGCGCGGGTCTGCGACGTCACCGGAATAGCGCGGAATCAGGTGCACATGGAGATGGAAGATCGTCTGACCCGCCGCCGGGCCGCAGTTAATGCCGATGTTGTAGCCATCGGGTCGGTGGTCCTTCCCGATGATCGCTTTGGCGCGGTCCATCGCGGTTATGAGGGCGGTCCGTTCCTGTGGAGTCGCGTCGAACCAGGTCGGGAGGTGAGAATGGGTAATTAAAAGAGCGTGGCCCGGCGACACGGGAAATCCGTCCCATAGCCCGTAGACCAGATCGTCGCGGAAGATGATGCGGTCGGCTGGAGGGTTGCAGAAGGGGCAGGGTGAGGAGGTGGATTGCGTGATGACTCGTCACTCAAGTGCTGGTGATTGCCATTGTAGGCGTCCCAGTTGTTGATGCGGCATATGATCGATCTGGCGGCTTTGGCTGCGTGAGGGGATCCCCGACTCCTAAGGCCCCCACACTTTGGGGGGCAAAGTTGGGTGAGGCCGGAAGCCTTTTGGACGCGACCCTGAGTCGCGTCGGTCCGGCTGAACGACGGACGTGGGCGAGCGCTAACGTAGGAGGCGTCGCTCGGGCGGGCGTAGGGGACAGATGGACAGAGGACAAGCCTCCTAAGAATTTTGAGCGGTGGTTCTCGACCAAAAAACTGCGATTTGGGAGTAGAATCAAACAGGTAGGGCCAGGGAGACCCCGCAATCCTATCGGGATTACTCAGGGAGGAGTTAGTTTCATGGCGATCCCGGAATTCCAGATTACCAATCACTCCGTAGCATGGCGACATTCCACATTAGGCCGGTGGCTGACTGCGCGAATGATGGAACTCGCAACGGGGCCATACAAATGCAAATGAAGTGGTCGAAGCTCTTGAGTCCTGTGCGCTTAGGGCGGGCGGGGACAGTCAATCGTGATCACGCGGATATAGCGGGCCGGAGTCCGTACACGGCGGACGTCGATCGCATTACGTTCTCTGCGTCATTTCGTCGCCTTGCTGGGAAAACGCAGGTATTCCCGCTTTCTTCCAATGATCATATTCACACGCGTCTCACTCATAGCCTTGAAGTTTCACGTGTTGGGAGAACCTTGGGGACCTCAGTCGGCAGAGGCTTGTTGGCGAACAGAAAAGTGGTCGCTTCTAGCAAGTTCCCTGTTACGGAAGCCGATTTTGGTGCTGTCGTAGAAGCAGCTAGTCTTGCCCATGATATTGGGCACCCGCCATTTGGACATGCAGGGGACCGTGCAATTAGACTTTGGTGCGACTCATCGCCCGTGGCCAAAACATTGTGGGCGTGTATTTCGCCAGGGGAAGCAACGGACCTGCGCAAATTTGACGGCAATGCACAAGGATTTCGCCGTCTTACTCAGCTCGAAAAGAACATTTTTGCGGGTGGTCTAAACCTAACTTATGCCACGCTGGGCGCCTACATAAAATACCCCAAGTGGGCGAGCCTTGGGGCGTCGAAGACGGGATTCTTCATCAGCGAGACGCATATTATCGAATCCGTTGCCGATGTGGTTGGCATGGCTCCACAATCGGGAGGCTATACTCGACACCCGCTTTCTTACTTAGTCGAGGCGGCCGACGACATTTGTTACGGGTTTCTAGACCTAGAAGACGCGGTAGAGATGGGCATTCTCTCGCTGCATGATGTTGCGGATTCTCTTTTGCGGGTGCTGCCTAAGAGTCAACGGAAGAAATTTAGACCGTCCAAGGGCAGTCGATCGCATCGAGTGGTGTTCGCTCGTATGCGAGGTAAGGTATTTGCAGAAGCTATTGCAACAGTCGGGAAAGAGTTTATTCGGAACTACGAGGCAATCATGGAAGGTGAGTTTCCGGATGACTTGCTAGGAAGCGCCGCCCGAAGAGGCAATGTATCAGCTACTGTCGTGCTCGATGCCAAAAAGCGCGCTAAAGAGGAAATTTTCTCGTATTCTCACAAAGCTAACATTGAACTTGGTAGTTGCTGGTTAATTTCTAAACTATTAGATGAATTTGTAAGTGCCGCTGTCGATTTTGCTGCCGCTTACGCGCAAAATCCCAAGAATCCGAAAGTAGACTTCAAACAAGATGAGCTATTGCGCATGTTGGGCGACCACGGACCTAAAAGAGGAAATGCCCCGCCGGGACAAGATTGGACAGCCTATCAGTGTGCGCGACGCGCGATCGACTTCGTTTCCGGAATGACCGACGCATTTGCTGTCTCAACATGTCAACTGCTATCCGGACATATCGAGCTACGAAAGTGATTGTCTCGCAGGCAATGAGGATTCCGTAATGCCCCGCGGTAAACTTGTCGTCGGGATGGGACTGCCCGGCTCCGGTAAATCGACATTGTTTGCCGCGCTGGGCGGAATGCTCTTCGAAAAGAGTTGCGACGCAACAGTGTATCGGGAGCCGGAGGAGGAGTTCTGGCCGGACGCCGTCAAGCATCGCGAGCAATACGGGCGAATTGGCGCCCTGACGTGGTTTAGATCAATGAGAGTTCCGAATCTCTATAAGGCTGACAAAGATAGGAACGAAGGAAAGATTGCGCTCGTTGATAGTTATTATGACAAACTCATATACCTATACTTTGATCATCCCGGTTTTGGTTGGCTGATGCCTAGCAATGACCCTTACCGCACAGTCTACAAAGCGCTGATTGAGAAGGACTATGACACGCTACCAAACGCAGATTGCGTTATTACGATAACGGTTACTGAGGAACGCTGGAGTGAATACGTGAACGGGCGGGCCAGGGAGCTTGACCGTAAGTCAAATCTTTTAGGCACCTTCTCAACTCAAGACGAGTTTGTAAGATCTTGCAAAGAGTATTGCGCGGAACAAGGCATACCCCATATTGAGTTCGCGAATTGCCAGACACCGGTTGTAAATTCTGCGAGTCAACTTTACGCGAGGTTACTGGAAGCTGGCGTAATTGCTTTGGGGCGCTAAATATGCCGTCGTTTGTCCGCGTATTTATTCGAAACGCACAGGGGCACGTGCTTGTCGTGATCCATAAAGACACGCGGGGGACATTGAATCTTCCCGGTGGCAAAGTGGAGACTGGGGAATCTCCCGTGAGTGCCGCGCGGCGAGAAGTAATGGAAGAGACTGGATTGATGTTGAAATCGATACAGTTGGCGCACGAAGAACAATTCCAGCTGAACAACGACACTTGGCAAGGGTACTTCTTTGAAGCCACTCCACTCGAGCAACAAGCCTACAATATGGAGCCTGAGAAGCTATCACGTGTTGAATTTGTTGACGAAAGGCTCCTCACTAGGCGCGGACACAAAACGTTCTTAGTGAGCGTCCTTGAGCGATTGAAAACTGGAGACGACGAGATAGAAATATGTCAGAAGGAACTCAGTCTTCCATTTCCGTCGCAAATCTTTTTCAAAAACTCAGGCTGAAACAGAAGCTCAGTGACGCTGAAGCCACTAGCCTCCTGGCCAGTGATATCACGCCTATTCGCCGATGTACTGCTGCGGTCGGTCTAGCTTTTCGGATTGACTTATCTACCATTGAATTGGCGGTGTTGACGAAAATCAGTGACGGGTATGAAAACATTGTGGATGCGTGCGAACCCGCGGCTAACCTGCGGGCGAGTTCAAACAACGTAGGCCAACTACCGCTGCCGCTGCATTGGGTAGATGCGTTGACCTGCATACGAACAAATAAGTCTATTCGGCGACCGACACTACGCAAGTTGGTGGACGATATCACAGCCAATAGCGCGCTAGACACGGCGGCAGCTGGACTACTTATGTCCATTTGTATAAATGGAATGCTGGATTCGGACGTAGATACTCTAACGGAGGAAATGGCTTTATCTGGCGAACAATTCGATTACAGGAATGAGGGCGAATTCCATGGCGCCCGGCTGATAAGGCGTTATCCAACCGGAGCCCTTTCAGAGAAAACAGCGCTAATTCTGCCGGCACTAATTGCCAGCGCCCGTGATACTGCAAATGTTCTATCCCCTTTTCTAGTTGCGAAGTCCCTCGGATACACAGGCGGCACATGGGATAAATTGAGCTCGATCCCTGGATTTCTCTTCCCGCTTCCCGGAGAGGAATCAATTGCTACCTTGCTGGAGTGTGGCGTAGCAATGACGGTGACCAGTGGTAAGGCCAATCCCGCGGACAGGAAGCTATATCAACTGCGTTCAGCGAGTGGAACCATCGAAAGCCAACCTCTAATCATAAGTAGCATCGCCAGCAAGCATTTGTGCCTCCCAGTGCATCGTTTGTTGTTGGATGTTCGTGTTGGCGAAGGGGCGTTTTTGCAATCCACCTCCGAAGGTGAGGAGGTGGGAAGGCGAATACGTGGGATTCTCGAGTCCGCTGGGATTTCCTGTAGCTACACTATTACGGGGACCCTTCAACCTACGGGATCGGCAATTGGCAACGCACTTGAAGTGGCTGAGGCGATTGGCGTGATGGGAGGACCTGCGGCATTATGGGACGTTCGCGGATTGCTAGAACAGAGACTATTAGTTATTGATTTTTTCGCCAAACTTATGGGTGCTGAGTATCCACAGAAGTCGCCCGCCGAATGGGCGAGGATTGGGATGGCGAAGTTTGAGAGCGGTGTTGTACTTAAACATTTTGCGAAAATCCTGTTGGCGCATCATGTATCTGGTGAAATCGTCCGACAACTTATTGACGATCCGTTTCGAGTGCTTGAAATCGATCGGCTACCTGCGAACGTACATAGCTCAAAAAGCGGTATGTTGAACTGCATTGACCAGGTGCGGCTGGGGGAGCTCGTCAATCGAGAAATGGGCGCGGGCGGGAATGAGTTTGAGGGGACTTTCGCAGGCGGAGCCGGCGTAGTGCTGAAGTGTCGCATTGGTGACGTCGTGCGCGAAGGAGATCTATTATGCGGCGTTTACGGCGGCGGGGAACGCTCTCCGTGGTTAGGCGAACAAGTGAGCAATTGCTTCATCGTTAGCTAGTTGGGAGTGATCTGGCATGACAAGTAATACAATCGTTCTGTTGCGCGATCTGCGCTCAATTTGTTAGCTGCTGACTTCAAAGCATCAACAATGGGAGAAACTATGAATCAGCAGGCGTTGTCGTCCTTTATCTGGTCGGTAGCGGATCTGCTGCGCGGCGATTACAAGCAATCTGAGTATGGGAAGGTCATTCTGCCGTTCACGGTGCTGCGGCGTCTGGATTGCGTACTCGAGAAGACGAAGCCAGCGGTATTGGCGGAGCGCGAGAAGCGAAAAAAGGCAGGGGTGAACCCGGAGCCGTTTCTGCTTAAGAAGTCCGGGGAGCTGTTCTACAACACCTCGCCCCTTGACCTCAAGAAGCTCATGGGGGATCAGGATCACATCGGAGAGAACCTTCGGGCGTACATGCAGGCGTTTTCACCCGCTGTACGGGACATTTTCGAGAGCTTTGAGTTTCACACGCAGATCGATCGGCTTGCCAAAGCCGGGCTGCTTTATCTCGTCACGGAGAAGTTCGCGAACATTGACCTGCATCCGAATGCGGTCTCTAACGCGCAGATGGGGGCGGTATTCGAGGAGCTAATCCGGAAGTTCGCGGAACTTTCGAATGAGACCGCCGGCGAGCACTTTACGCCGCGCGAAGTCATTCGGCTCATGGTCAACCTGCTATTCATCGAGGATGATGACGCGCTGACTAAGCCGGGTGTAGTGAGGTCGATTTACGATCCGACCGCCGGGACCGGCGGCATGCTAAGCGTGGCAGGAGAACATCTAGCGAGCCTCAACCCAAATGCGCGACTGGTGATGTACGGCCAGGAGCTCAATCCTGAGTCCTATGCGATCTGTAAGGCGGACATGCTCATCAAGGGGCAGGACATCGCCAATATTGTCTTTGGCAACACGCTTTCAGCGGATGGCCTGCCGGGCAAATCGTTCGATTACATGTTGTCCAACCCACCGTTCGGAGTGGAGTGGAAGAAGATCGAAAGGGAAGTTCGCAAAGAGTCGGAACAAATGGGCTTTAACGGCCGTTTTGGCCCCGGACTACCACGCGTGAGCGATGGTTCATTTCTTTTTTTGCTGCATCTCATTTCTAAGATGCGGCCGGCGGCGGATGGGGGAAGTCGATTTGGGATTGTGCTCAATGGTTCACCGCTCTTTACCGGTGGCGCGGGCTCAGGAGAAAGTGAGATCCGCCGCTATGTGCTGGAGAACGACCTGGTCGAGGCCATTATTGGACTTCCAGCAGATATGTTTTATAACACTGGCATTAACACGTATGTGTGGATTGTCAGTAACCGAAAGCCAAAGGTGCGAAAGGGTAAGTTGCAGCTAATCGATGCGAGCAGCTTTTGGCAGAAGATGCGCAAGAGTCTCGGTAGTAAGCGAAAGGAACTTAGCCCGGAACACATCGAGGAGATTACCCGGTTGTTTGGCCGGTTCAAAGAGCATACGCGTGACGGCGCGCCGATCAGCCGCATTTTCAAGAATCAAGACTTTGGCTATTCAACTATTACCGTTGAAAGGCCTGCGAGGGATGACGCTGGCAAGATCGTACTTTGCAATAAAGGCAAGAGTAAGGGGCAACCCGCAGCAGATGCGGAACTTCGCGACATGGAAAATGTGCCGCTGAGTGAGGACATTGCCACGTACGTTAGGCGCGAGGTGCTGCCGTATGCGCCGGATGCGTGGGTCGATAAGGAAAAAACCAAAATCGGTTACGAGATACCCTTCAATCGCCATTTCTACCTATTCAAGCCACCGCGGCCGTTACGCGATATAGACGCCGAGCTGAAAGGTGTAACCGACCGAATATTGACAATGATCGGGAATCTCACTAAGTGAGCTTTCCGCGGTACGCCGCCTACAAAGACAGTGAGGTAGGCTGGCTAAGGGACATACCTGCGCACTGGGGTGTCGGTCAGAGTCGTAGGCTCTTCGCACTTCGTAACGACCGCGCGTTAGGATCAGATCGGCAGCTAACCGCGTCTCAGAAGCACGGGGTTATCTACCAGGATGACTATATGAGCTTGGAAGGACATAGAGTCGTCCAGGTCTTGAAAGGAGCCGACATGCTCAAGCATGTCGAGCCTAATGACTTCGTAATAAGTATGAGGAGCTTTCAGGGAGGCATTGAATGGTGCAACTTGCGTGGCTGCATCAGTTCCGCGTACGTAATGCTAGTTCCCTGCGACCGTGTTCATGCCCCCTTCTTTAGGTATTTGCTCAAAAGCGCTTTCTATATTCAGGCGCTGCAAACAACCTCAAACTTGGTTCGAGATGGGCAGGCCATGCGGTACGACAACTTTACGCAAATCGCATTGCCTCTGATTCCATTAGACGAGCAAGCTCGCATCGCCGCGTTTCTGAACCGCGAAACAGCAAAGACTGACGAACTCGTGGTGGAGCAGCGGCGGCTCGTGGAGCTCCTAAAGGAGAAACGCCAAGCGGTCGTCTCACATGCAGTCACCAAGGGACTTGATCCGGATGCGCCCATGAAGTCTTCGAGCATCGAATGGCTCGGGGATGTGCCCGACCATTGGCAACTTCGACGACTAAGGTTCGTCTGCGACATTCACACGGGCGATAAGGATACGGAGCATGCGGTTGAGGATGGCCAATATCCTTTTTTCGTTCGCTCGCAGGTCGTCGAGCGAATTAATACGGTTGCATATGACTGCGAAGCAATCTTGACCGCGGGCGATGGCGCTGGCGTTGGTAAAGTATTTCATTACTACGAGGGGCCGTTCGACTTTCATCAGCGCGTATATATGTTGAACAATTTTCGCGAAGTGTCTGGTCTCTTTCTTTTTCATTTCCTCAGGGAGAACTTCTACAAGGTAGCGCTCGAAGGTGGTGCAAAATCGACGGTGGATTCTCTTCGCCGCCCGATGTTTATGAATTTCATGGTTTGCGTGCCACCCAAAGATGAGCAAGAAGCCATTGTGCTAGCGGTGCGCGAAGAGATGGCCAAAATCGACACTCTTACCGCTGAAGCTCAGCGAGCAATCAATCTGTTGCAAGAGCGCCGGGCCGCACTGATCTCCGCTGCTGTCACAGGCCAGATAGACGTTCGCGGCTTTGCTGATTCGAAAGCAGCATGAGCCTACACAAGGAAATCAGTTTCGAGTCCGAGATTTGCCAATATCTCGTTGCCCACGGCTGGCAGTACGCCGAAGGCGACGCGGCGGCGTACGATCGGACCCGGGCGCTGTTTCCGGCGGATGTGCTCGCGTGGGTGCATGCCACTCAGCCGCAAGTATGGGAGACACTGACAAAGAACCACAGTGCGCAGGCGGAGGAGACCTTACTAGCGCGGATACGGGACCAGTTGGATCAACGCGGTACGCTAGATGTGCTCCGCCATGGTGTGGAACTACTGGGCCTGAAGTCCCCAGTGAAGATAGCTGAGTTTAAGCCAGCGCTCGCCATCAACCCAGATATCCTCGCGCGGTATTCCCAGAACCGGCTGCGCGTAGTCCGGCAAGTGCGTTATTCCCTGCACAACGAATACAGCATTGATCTTGTACTGTTCCTCAACGGCGTGCCGGTTGCCACCGCTGAGCTTAAGACAGATTTCACCCAGAGCATCGATGATGCGATCGACCAATATCGCTTCGATCGGCTACCACGTCCTAAAGGTCAAGCCCCTGAGCCACTGTTGGCGTTTCCACGAGGCGCGCTAGTGCATTTCGCGGTGAGCAATAGCGAGGTCCATATGGCGACCCAACTTGCGGGGCCGGATACTGAATTTCTGCCGTTCAATCTCGGCAACAATGGTGGTAAGGGTAATCCGCCAAACGCACAGGGCGGCCACCGGACGGCTTATTTGTGGGAACAAGTCTGGGAATGCGACGGCTGGCTAGAGATCTTAGGCCGGTACCTAATCGCGCAACGAGACAATAGAAGGCAGCTAAAAACGATTATTTTCCCGCGATTCCACCAGCTCGACGTGACTCGCAAGCTTCAGGCGGCTGTCCTTCAGGAGGGACCCGGGCGAAAGTACTTGGTTCAGCACTCGGCCGGATCGGGTAAAACTAATTCAATTGCCTGGACCGCGCATTTTCTCGCAGAACTGCACGATGCGACACATAAAAGGGTCTTCGATACGGTCCTCGTGGTTTCGGATCGCAATGTGATCGATTCTCAGCTACAGGAAGCACTGTTCGATTTTCAGCGAACCACCGGTGTCGTGGCCACGATCCGGGGTGAAGGCACTAGCAAGAGCAGTGATTTGGCGGAGGCCCTTTCAGGTGATAAAAAAATCGTGGTGTGTACCATTCAGACGTTTCCGTTTGCTCTGCAAGCCGTACGCGAGCTTGCGGCGACTAAAGGCAAGCGTTTCGCAGTGATAGCGGATGAGGCTCATAGCTCGCAAACTGGCGAAGCAGCGTCACAGCTTAAGGCAGTGCTTAGTTCTGAAGAACTTAGTGAGCTCGCTGACGGGGGAGAGCTCAGTTCGGAAGATATTCTTGCCGCGCAGATGGCGACGCGAGCGGATGATAAGGGCATCACCTTTGTCGCCTTTACTGCGACACCGAAGCACAAAACGCTTGAGATTTTTGGCACACGTCCAGATCCTTCGCGCAAGCCCGCCCATGACAACCTGCCCGCCCCCTTCCACGTATATTCGATGCGCCAGGCCATTGAGGAGAAATTTATTTTCGATGTGCTCGAGAACTATACGCCCTACAACCTTGCGTTCAAGCTGGCTCACGAAGGCAAAGAGGTCGATAACAAGCAGGTGGAGCGCAGCGCGGCACTCAAGAAGATCATGGGTTGGGTGCGGTTGCACCCTTACAACATCTCCCAAAAGGTCGAGATTGTAGTAGAACACTTTCGAGAATTCGTGGCGCCGTTGTTAGATGGACGGGCCAAGGCAATGGTTGTGGTTGGCAGCCGGGTCGAGGCCGTACGATGGCAGCTAGCCTTCGACAAATGCATTACGGCGCGTGGCTACAAGATTGGGACAATCGTGGCTTTCTCCGGTGAAGTCAATGACAAGGAGTCCGGGCCAGATGCTTTTACGGAGAGGAACCACGCATTAAATCCCAATCTTAGGAACCGTGACATCCGGGAAGCATTTAAGGGCGACGAGTATCAGATTCTGCTCGTCGCGAACAAATTTCAGACTGGATTCGATCAGCCGCTCCTGTGTGGCATGTACGTGGATAAGCGATTGGCCGGCATCCAAGCGGTCCAGACACTTTCTCGCCTGAATCGTGCATATCCAAGCAAGGACACGACTTACGTAGTCGACTTCGTCAATGACCCTGCCGAAGTCTTGGCGTCGTTCAAGACCTACTACACCACGGCGGAGCTATCGGCGACGACCGATCCCAATCTGGTCTTCAACCTGCGCGCTAAGCTTGATGCCGCTGGTCATTACGACGATTTTGAAGTGGACCGCGTCGTAGATGTGGAGTTGAATCCGAACTCCAAGCAGGGTGAGTTAGTCGCCGCACTCGATCCGGTGCAGGATCGCCTGATGAGGAGGTACCAAGCGGCTCAAGCCGCACTTAAGGTTGCGAAAGAAGAGCGGAACGACAAGGCGGAAGAGGCCGCGCAGGCCGATTTGAACACGCTAATGCTGTTCAAGGCAGATATGGGCACCTATGTGCGCTTGTATACGTTTTTGTCGCAGATTTTTGACTACGGCAATACGGCGATTGAAAAGCGCGCCATTTTCTACAAGCGGCTGCTGCCGTTGCTGGAGTTCGGGCGTGAGCGGGAGGGTATCGATCTCTCGAAGGTTGTGCTAACGCATCATCATCTTAAGGATCTTGGCAAGCGGGTGATGCCTTTGGGCGCCGGAGAGACGCCAAAGATCGATCCGATCACTGAGGGTGGTAGCGGCAGTCTGCAAGAGAAGGAAAAGGCGTGGCTCAACGAGATCATTAAGAAGGTAAATGACCTTTTCGAGGGCGAGCTTACGGACCAGGATAAATTGGTCTATGTGAACAATGTTATTAAGGGCAAGCTGTTGGAGTCGGAGACCCTGCGACAGCAGGCGACTAACAATACCAAAGAGCAGTTTGCGAATTCGCCCGACCTTAAGAGCGAGTTACTCAATGCGATTATGGGGGCGCTCGATGCGCACAATTCTATGAGTACGCAGGCGTTGAATTCGGAGGCCGTGCAGAGCGGATTGAAGGATATTCTACTAAACAACGCCCGGCTCTATGAGTCGCTGCGGGAGACGGCCGGCGGGTAGTGGTTTTCACGGGGTTGGGCATAACATCCGAGACAGGGCTTTTACCAAGGAGTGGTGTAATGGCTAATGTAAAAGAGATCCCTCTTCAGTCGCTGAATGTCTTTCTGATGAAAGAGCAAGTGCAGACTCTTGAGGACGCTCTCGAGACAGTTCGTGGGCTTCAGCGGATTGATTTGAGTGAAGTGGTCGGCGCTCAATCGTTGCTTTTCGTAAAGCATCCCAAGTCGCATCAACCAGCCTGGTCCAGATTCTTCATTGGAGCTGTGAATCCGTCAACTTTCGGGCGCGTCAGTTCGGCGGCTGCAGTATTACTTGCGTTGATTGACCGGCACATATTTTGCTTGCCCTTTGGTCAAGGCCGCTATTTGCTGGATCTCGATCGGGTGGAGGAGCGTTTTGGTTTGAAAGTATGCTTAAACACTATCGACGAGAAGGCAATCCGAAGTATTGACAAACGCTCGTTTGATGCTCTGTTGACCCAGAGTCGCGTACAGACAAGTAAAGCCGCGCCAATAGCTGATTTCGGCCTAGATATCGAACAGGACTTATTGCGGGCGGCTACTGGCACGCCGGTGGATACCTCTCTCGGAGATCGAATGTCAGGACTTGACAGCCTCAGCGTTTCGGCTCGAACAACTCCCTCTGAGCTGAAGTCGTTGTTGCCGAAGTATCTCCGCGCATATCGTTCTACTAAGTATCGCGCAAAATATCGTTGGGTTGACCAAATAGAGGAGATTCGCGCCAGCGGCGACATCGCGCGTCTCAACGGAAAGCTGGTGACGGCTTTCGAGAATCCCGGCGAGCATCGCTTGTGGATGGCGCTCCCAGAAGTGGTGGACTGGACACGAGTTCAGGGGTTTCGGCATTCGCATCGCCGCAATGCACCGCTTCACTACGACGCGCATCTGAATGAATGGATCGAAGACGCGGCCGCCAACACCGACATTACCGTCGAATTACTCGCACGGAAGCGTGTGTATGCGTCGGATGTCAACGGCCTTGATGTTGTTGCTTGGCCAGTTTACAAGTGTCTTTACTGCGAAATTGAAGAAGGCCAATCAACCTACCTTCTCAGTGCAGGGAAGTGGTATCTCGTTAAGGATGACCTGGTGGAACAGGTCAATGAATCGTTTAAGACCATCCCAAGGCGACCCAAGTCATTGCCGATTTACGCGCACGAATCTGAGCAGGCTTATAACGCTGACGTCGCGAAACAATGTCCGGGGGAATTTAGCTGTCACGACAGAAGGCTAATCACAGTTCCGGGTAGTGGAAGTCCTATCGAGATCTGTGATCTCTACAGTAGACAGGGGGAACTCATACACGTGAAGCGGTATGGAGCATCCAGTGTTTTGAGCCACCATTTTGCGCAGGCACTTATCTCCGCGGAAGCATTGAGCTTGGATAGATCGGCACGCGATGCTTTCGCTAGGCAGTTGAAGGCGCCATTCCAATTCGATGCCCAGCAATTCCGAGCGCAGGAACATGCAATTGTTCTGGGAGTAGTCAGCGATCAAGAAGGTGAGCTTGCATTGCCATTTTTTTCGAGGCTCAACTTACGACATTCGGAGAGGCGATTGCGGGCTATGGGGTTTAGAGTGGAACTCGCAAAGATTGCGGTCGAGACACAAACAAAGCGACTAAAACGATATATTGGAGCGGCATGAACGGCTTCCGCTGTCTACTTGTCGAAATCGGACGGCCTAAGTGGCCGGCCATAAGCCGACGCCGCGGCGGCTCGGTGCTGCCGCGGCAAAGAAGGAAGGTCTCCAGGGTGAATAGCGCTACGACCGTGCAATTAGGGCGAAAATTGCGACACGGACGTCGCAACGGAGCGATGGGCACCTTGCCCGAGTCCGAAGGCGAGTCAGGCCCGCGCGCCTGACTCGCCGGTGCCGGGCGAGTGCAACGATGCACGAACGGCCCGGTTTTTGGAGATGGCGGAGAGGGCGTGACAGTAAGAGACAAGAGAACCGTCAGACAAGCGCCGTGACAAATGGCACGACTGATGTTGGTAGGAGTTAGGAGCGCGCACGCATGGCAAAAGCAGGGAACCCCAGAAACGTAATAGGCATAATTAAAGAGTTAGACAGTAACACTAAAGTAATCGGTCTCTTGATACTTGTCGCCGAGGCGCTGTTCACTACCGCGATTTTCAAAGTAGATCATAATCAGGTCTTCTGGGCGATCTGCGTTGCTGCAGCTTTCTTAGTGATAATGGGCATTGCGCTTGTACGCCTGGAAACCAGGAAGATACCCGCGACCGAGCACCTCGCAACTGCCGTCATTCCGAGCTCAGGCACGCCCAGCACGCAGATCCTTGACAGCATTATCAACGGCGCAATACAAGCTGTATGTCGCGCTGTCACCCTCCCCAATACTCCACAAGGAGTAAAGCTGCGCGTGTTCATTTTCGATATTAAAGGACAAGAGCTGGTGTGTAGCCACCTTTGGGCCCAGGATCCAGTACGAGAGCAAGTTGGTATTCTTAAATTCGCGATCAATATCAACGTCGCCAAAAAAATAGCTGTGGTCAGAGCGGCAATGAACGGTACTACTTGTAGATCAGCCGTGGAACCTATTCCTAAAAGCACGCCCGGTATTGCAGGTGATGTCTCCGACGATCTCACTTTCGTGCTTGCTGCCCCAATCAAAGACGCGACGGGACGCATCTGTGGCACGGTGGATTTTGACACAGCCAGCGACGGTGGACGCGAGTTGCTTTCGACGGAGTCCGCCGAATCTGTGATCTATCATCTCGCCGAGCACATTGGAGCAATCATGTCCCTACGGCAACCTAGGCTGTCTGATGCCCGTTCAGTTTAGAGCACGACGCTACGAAATTGCAGAGCATTGATCCGGGATCGCCATTGCCGACCGGTTGGGTTCATGTGAGCGCAATGGCCTTCTGGACGATTTGAGCGATAGGGGGCCGATGGACACTATTACTACTACGCTCGAGCGCGAATGGTTTGCCAAAATCGTCG
>Ga0210384_10002868_pt1 | contig 20509 bp, 19 predicted proteins | sample IncBWH2MmetaG_FD_160574 | JGI IMG/M metagenome (GOLD analysis project Ga0210384, IMG submission 160574) | Forest soil microbial communities from Barre Woods Harvard Forest LTER site, Petersham, Massachusetts, United States - Inc-BW-H-2-M | ecosystem: Environmental > Terrestrial > Soil >...
CGCGGGAAGAGGTTTTCATTCGATCCGTACCCGATGGAGCAAATGAAATTGGATTTGATGCGTGTGTTGGCAAAGAATTCGGAATCCACCGCGTCGTTGCTGAAGCCAGACATTGGACCGCAGTCCAGTCCCAACGCCCGCGCCGCCACAATCAGATAGGCGCCCTGAAGGCTGCCGCTGCGAAAAGCAGTGTTTTGCGCGACCAGGGGGTCGGAATAATACGCCTGCATGTCCTTGCCGCGCGCGGGAAACAACTTCGGCAATTGTTCGGCGAAGTCCAGATCATAGCCGACGATAACTGTGACCGGTGCTGCCAGTATCTTTGGCGTATTGTTGGGCGCGGCAATGGCTGCAAGCCTGCCCTTGCCCTGGGCACTCCTGACCCAGACAAAACGCGCCGGGCAACAATTTCCAGAAGTAGGCCCGAATTTCATCAGATCATACAGTTCGCGCAGCTGATGTTCGCTCACGGGCTGCTCGGTCCACGCGTTACGCGTACGAGCTGCGCGGAACAATCGATCGAGGCCTCGATCATCGAGTTTCTCGGTCATGCTGTTCTCGGGCGGCGACGGCTGGCGCTGCAACATCGCAATGATTTCATCCATGCCCTCGGCGCGGGAATGTAGCGGGGGACCAATTTCCCAGACCGGACGATCGGAAGCCCACAGTTGCGCGAAGGCTGTCACGTTCCGTTCATTCACCGCGTCACTAGACCTTGCGGCCGATGCGTGAATCTCTAGTCGGTCTACGGTCAGCTCGACGACACTTTGACTCTTTGCAAATTCGGAGGTAAATACACGTAGGCATTATTTCGCGTTATTTTTCGTTATCTATTTTGCAGATCAATGAGATAGACGGCGATATTGCATGATCACGCAAGGGAGTTTAACCGCCGCGCCATGAATAACTCGACCAATCTGGCCGAGCGAGTCCGATTTGGAATATTTGAGCTCAACGTCCGAACCGGCGAACTTGTCTCGATCGGAACGGCGGCTGTGGAAGCCGGGGCCGCAAAGGTCCAGCTCCGTCAGCAGCCCTTCCAGATTCTGCGAATCCTGGTGGAACACCAAGGCAACATTGTTAGCCGCCAGGAAATACGGCAGATTCTTTGGCCGAACGATACCGTCGTGGAATTCGATAGAAGTATTAACGTTGCCATGGCGATCCTGCGCAAGGCGCTCGCAGACGATGCCGACCATCCCAAGTACATTGAAACTCTGACGGGGCGCGGATACCGACTGATCGCACCAGTCGAATGGCAACAGAGTTCGACAGCCACTCATGACTTACTAGAACTGCAAGCCGATACGCTACCCAAGATCGAGGGCCAAATAAGTGAGCGGGAACCAAGGGCCCCACACTGGCGAAAAGCTGCGGCCGTGGCCGCGTCGGCGGTCATTCTGGTGGTCGTCGGTTATGTGTCTTGGCGAAACTTCCGGAGCGCAACACCGCCACAATCGAAAAAAATCATGCTCGCCGTGCTGCCGTTTGAGAATCTCACTGGCGATCCCAATAAGGAATACCTTGCAGACGGCCTGACCGAGGAGACAATTTCGCAGTTAGGCCGGCTTAACCCGGAACAGTTGGGTGTGATCGCGCGAACGTCCGTCATGGGATACAAGCACAAGGACGAACGCCTGGACCAGATTGGACGTGATCTTTCCGTCCAGTATGTTCTGGAAAACAGCCTCCGGCAGAGCGGCGATCACCTGCGCATCACCTCCCAGCTGCTACAGGTGAAGGACCAGAGTCATCTCTGGTCTCACGACTACGATTATCGCGCGGAAGACATTCTTATTGTGCAAGAGAACGTAGCCAAGGCGGTGGTGGGGGAAATCCAATTGCGCTTGACCGCGCAACGGAAAGCCGAGTTGGCTCGATCGCAACCGGTCAATCCGGAAGCCTTTGACGCCTATCTGCAAGGGCACTACTTCTTCGAGCGGAACACCGATAAAGATACGGACATGGCTGCGAAGTACTACGAACGGGCGACACAGCTTGATCCTTCCTACGCACTGGCATGGGTAGGGTTGTCTCGGACACGCAGCTGGCAGGCCAACTCAGGCCTTGCTCCTGTTCAGGAAGGGCACCGACTTGCCCGTGAGGCGATTGAGCGAGCTTTAGCTCTTAACCCGAACCTCGCAGCGGCGCACGCCCAAATGGCGCGAATTAAGCGACTTGCCGATTTCGATTGGGGTGGATCGGATGCTTCCATCCAGAGGGCGATTGCTCTCGAGCCTGGAAATCCCGAGTATCTGTCAGAGGCGGCCGTCTCCGCAGCCACATTCGGCCACCCTGACGAGGCTCTGGCGTTAGCTCGCCGAGCCGTCCAGTTAGATCCTCTCAATCCAAGCAGCTGGTCGGCCCTAGGAGAAATCAAGTATTTCGTGGGTCAGTTTGCTGGAGCCGAATCGGATGTCAAGAAGTCCCTCGAACTGAGTCCGGATGCTTTCCCCGGGCCTGTCCTGTTAAGCGAAATCTACGTGCAGCAGGGGCGACCTCAGGATGCTTTGCCTGAAATCGAGCGCGAGCGTCATGATTCAGCACGTGCGTTTCTGTATCCGATTGCGTACCACGCGCTTGGTCGGGAAAAACAATCGGAGGCCGCTCTGAAAGAGCTAATTGCGAAATACAGTACACTTGCCGCATTCGAGGTCGCTGAGGTTTATGCTTTCCGGAACCAGCCCGACGAAGCGTTCGAATGGCTAGACCGAGCTTATGCCCAACGTGACGGAGGTCTGATCGGAACGAAAGTAGACCCCCTGCTGAAGAGCTTGCACAAGGACCCGCGATATGCCGCGTTCTTGAAGAAGCTCAATCTGCCGAACTAACCTAAGCCCGCAGCAATCCCTTCCTGGCAGAAGCCGATGACTGAATAGCGGAGCGAGTAGCAGCCAGCGGATTGACGATTCCATCGTGGCCTGGGCGCTCTCGGCCTGTAAGCTGCGGCCCGTGTTAGCTCGCCTTCCGGCGTAGCCATGAACTTGTCTCGCTCTTTCCAGGTCAAGGCGCGCGCAATGCAACAGTACCGCAAACCAATCCAGATCATTCTTCCCGCAACATACGACGAATCTAAGCGCCGGGCCGCTCGATTGCTGGCGCTCGAACTTTATCGCGAGGATAAGGTCTCGCTGGGACGCGCTGCTGAGCTTTGCCACTTGCCACTCGCGGCTTTCATGGATTTCGCCGCGAAGCACGGTGTCGCCCCGCTGCGATACAGCTTTATAGACCTGGAAGAAGAACGCCAGTCCGCGGACCGTCTTAAAGCGTGACCGTCGTATCCGTTTCGTCGCCGCTTCTGACTAAGCTTGCCTGCTTTTAATCTACACAACCGGCGAAGAGCAGCCAGAAACTATTCGGTTTCTACGCGAACGTCAGTGAACTTTCGAAAGTCCGGATCGAAAGAGGCTACCGGCATGTTTTCGGTCGCCGCAGTTGCGGCGATTAGGCAGTCCACGAAATGGACCTTTGTTTTTCGATAGCGATCCAAAGCGTCCAGGTTAATCGCCGCATCAATTTCAACACCCGGGCTGGAAATGAGTCTGCCGAGCGCTGAAGCGATATCTCCACGCGGGTGCTCGTAGAAAGACTCCAACACAAACACGCACTCGGCCAGAACAGCTGGCAACACCACAATTACTACGTCACCGCGGTCGCATGCGTCGAACAGCTTTCCAGCTGCCTTGGCATGCTTTTCATGGTCCTGCACTAGATAGCGAACAATCAGATTGGTATCGACAAGCCTTCGTTTGCTCACCGGGCGCCCTCACGACCACGGACGGCCTTCGCTGCGGCCTCGCGGATTTGCGCGAAGGACATCCCCTTGCCCTTTTTGCTGGCGAGCACGCCCTTGAGTGACTGCGTGCCCAGATGCACGCGAATGGTGGCGTGGTCACCTTCCACCGAGTACTCTAGCTTGTCACCCGGCTTGATTCGCAACGCTTTCCTGATCTTCCCCGGAATGGTCGTTTGTCCCTTGCTTGTTACCGTGGAATGCGGCATGGTGAGATCCTTACTCGTATTATTATTCCTTACCTATTTAAGGTATCCCTTACTTCTTGGTAGTTGGCAAGGCCAACCACTCGTTTCGTTGCACAAACTGACCAAGACCGAAAGCCTCCAGATTCTAGGCGGCGTCGGTCTGCTTGAAGCCTTTTACGCCGGTTAGCGCGCTGCGCTGGCACAGCTCCAATCACTACAAAATGGGTAATTACTACAAAAAGTACAGCCTAAGTTCACATGTATGTGGAAGTCTTGGGTAAGGCCGGTGGGGATCGAAAAATATGTCATCTCACAAAAGCCCCGTAGATAGCGGCGTTGCAGCCGCTCCTATCGAAACAATCGCTACAATCGGTACAAGTTTATGCTAATCGGTGTGGCGCGATACGGATTGCAAAAGCCACTTCATCATTTGGCGTGATGATATTCTGCTGTTCGGAGCACGCTACGGTGACTCGTGGATAGACGAAGCTGAAGCAGGCGAAAAGGAGTTCCTGCAGCGTGTGCTAGAGGCGCTGTCCAACCGTGAGCAGTCAGCCGAAGAAATATCCGATCAAATCCCCGACAGTGAACCCTGGGATGTTTTGCGTTGTTGCCGAAGGCTCTGCAAGCTGGGCAAAGCGATTGAGGGTCGTCACCACGCGAGGGGGCGCTTTCGGCGACTTGAGTAAAACTTGCGTTTGCCCGTTAGCGCGAGGAACTAGGAAATTGCATTCGGGCTTTCCTGGTATCAGTCAAGTTGCGAATAGTGTTGAGGGGGCGTGACCGATGGAAATTCGTTTTGTTCTTCGCGCATGAGGTACACGCCGGGTACATGCGAGATAGCGGCAGAACAACCACTTCCGTTTCAGGTGGTTAGATTGGTAGGGGCGGTGGGGATCGAACCCACGACCTTCGGCTTAAAAGGCCGCTGCTCTACCACTGAGCTACGCCCCTAAAGTGGTTACTGCACAATAACTTGCGGGCTAGTCGCCTCGGGACCGTTTTCGCTGGTGGCACTTGTGGTGGCACTTGCTCCAAGCAGTGACACCACCGCATGTAGCTTGTTCGGACCGAGATGCGCGTACCGTCTTGTCATCGTCAAACTCTTGGGCCCCAACAAATCAGCGATATCTTCGAGCTTAGTACCTTTCATTCGCAAACGACTCGCAAACGTATGCCGCAAATCGTGCCAGCGAAAATTCTTGATTCCGGCTTCCGTCACCGCATCGTCGAACCAATGGCGTCCGTTTTCGAGGGGTTCGCCGGTCTTAGCTGACTGAAACACACGCCCTCTGAGACCGCCCCACCCGTGCACAAGTTTCAGAGCGGCTATCGCAAAATCGTTTAACGGGACGTGTATGGGTTCTTCGTTCTTCGTCTGCGGGATGTTCAACATCCGACCTCTAAAGTCTACCATGTCCCACGTCAGCCCGTATTGGCTGCCCTTCCGAATGCCGGTATTGATTGCCAGATCGAGCTCCGGCACGTGCGAAGGCCACTTGGCCTCAATCACCTTTCGGAGCTTCTTTTCCTCCTCGACGGTTAGAAAGCGCACGCGATTATTGTCCTCGCGACGATGCGTCACGGAACGCGCAGGATTTGAGGTCACCTTCCGATTCTGTATCCCGAGGCGATAGCTGAGGGACATCAGCGAACGATAGTGATTAAAGGTAGAGGCCGCCCACTTCTCCTTTTCTGCCGTCCGTGCCAAAGTCTTTTCAATCTCTTGGGGCGTCAGTTCTTCTGCAGGATAAGAACCGAACCACTCCTTTAGGCTGGCAAAACGAGGCACATCCGTCTTGTAGGACCTTTTGTTGCTCTTCGAATACGCAAGCGCGTCGTCAACGAGTTGATGAAAGTTGACGGATGGCTTGCGAAAGCTCTCAGGGAGCTTCTTGCCCTCAAGCACCTGCTGCTTGCGTTTTCCATAGAGCTTAATGGCAACGCTCTTGGCGCCGGCCTTTTCTCGGTGCCTCTTGCCGACCGGTCGAAATAACAGATCCACCAAACTCCCGAACCTGGCACTCTTTCGAAAACTCCTCTCTGACTCATGGCCGCTCCTTCCTAGATTTCGGAGGGCGTCCCGCTCCCGATTCCTCCGACCACTTTCTGAATGTCTTTGTATCGTATTTCTTGGCGCGCGCCTTTCCGCCTTTCCTCCCGATCTTGCGGAGGAATTCCCGCACGTCATCACCTGGCGCGTCTTTTTTGGACACACCGAGAGTCTATAATCTAGCAGCTAGATTATCAACTGGCTTGCGTCGAATGATCGACCCTCAGAAAACTCTGAAGGCTATTCCGTGGAATTAAGACGCGTCGCCCCAGTCGGCGAACAGGTAGATGCTTCAGGGCAATCAGCCGGTCGACTGTCCGGAGGCTCACCCCTAGCATTCGAGCCGCTTCGGGCTTACTAAAAGCTAACGCTTCCGGTAATCGTTCTAGGACCGACGAATCTGCATTCATTGAGGTTTCTCCTTATTGGTGGATGCGTGCCCGTCAGATCTCTCGGGCCTCAGAGGCAGTCTGAGTCTGGCGTGGGCAGAAATAACCTCGCGGAACGTACTGGGATTCGTGGCCTAGGTCTAATACTTTGTCGGCCGGGAGTTATAACTGCGCGCTATGGACGCTAAGGGCGACGGCTCTCGTTCACCCGTAGCGATGCGGCAGAATTAGTACGACAAATTCGACCGGTAACCACCTCCACTGAATTTTTCAGCGCTTCCAACCAATGATTTCACCTGAACAAATATTAATTTGACTGTCAGCCGCTACTCATTAGAATCCGTGCAGCGAATTCGTTCGTGAAGCAAACGAATTTTTATTGGTAGCAGACCGAACACAATGCCCGGGAACCTTCCTTGCTACCAGTTCGGCGGTAGGACCTTTTTCAACCGGGAAAAGCACGAAGCGAGTTGCCACGATTGCTTTATCGGGGGCGTTGTTTTTTACGTTCACAAGCACACTGGCGGGACAAACCACCGTTAAAATTTGTAAAAATCAATCGGAGTTATCAGGAGGTGACTGTCGTTGAACCCTACAGCTAGATTTCTGCTCGGCGTTGTTGTCGGCTTATTAATTCTGCCGGCCGGTCTGTATCTGTATGTTGCGACGGGACACGCGCCGGTAGCGACGGCAGATCCGGCCATGCCGATGGAAGCATTTTTTGCCAAGCTCGGCAGGAAATCCAGGATTAAGGCAGAACAACCCAAGCGCGATCTTTCGACCTTTAGCACCGCTGATCTGGCAGCCGGAGCAGATATTTATCAGCGAGACTGCGCTTTTTGTCATGGTTTGCCAAATCAGCCCAAGCCGGACGCCGCGAAAGGAATGTTTCCTCACGTGCCACAACTGCTCGACAAGGAAGACATGGTGACAGATGATCCGGTTGGCGAATCCTTCTGGAAGGTAAAGAACGGCATCCGACTTTCTGGAATGCCGGGATTTAAGCAATCTCTTTCGGAAACTCAGATGTGGCAAGTGAGTGCGCTGTTGGCTAAGGCCGGTCAGCTCCCGCCGGAAGTTACCGCTAAACTTCAACCTAAAGTCGTGAGTATTAACACGCCGGTTAACCAGTAAGGACGTCTCTACCTGGTGGCGACAACAGTTAAGCTTCTCAAAAACCCTGTGGCCCGATCGCTCGTCTGCTCTGCCGTTTGTTTCTTGGTTGCGTTACGCCGATAGCCGGACGAAGGGGCATACATAAATGAAAAGTAATGGTGAATTAAGTTGGCTTACACTGACTTGTTTCCAGACTAGAGTGGTAATCCCGCCAGTCCGGGTTGCAGATTGTGGCTCATATTTCTGCAGCATCGACTTATTTTCTAAAATACCCAAAAAGTTAGGAGCTACGGAAATGTTTTTGCTAGAACGCGTTCGAAACGCAATTGGTCCATTACGAATTGAAGGCAAGTTGGCGACTCGCGCTTTCGGCACAATCGCGGCTGCTAACTCTCGCGCAGGTTTTGGCAGAGCCACTGTGGGCCCAGGACCAAGAGAGTAAAAAAAATTCTTGGGCAACGATTGGTCGATGAAATCGCTGCAAAGCACAAGCCGGACCTGATTTACCTGGGCTTGCACAGTCAAACGCCGAAATCCAAGAAGAGCGTAATTTTCGCCTCCACCGACCTCGGAAAAATCGGCAAGAAATCTTCCTGTGCGGACGTGCACGTGGTGGAAAAGGGCATCCCGGTAATGGAGATGAAAGGGAAGTCTACCACCGTATTAAGCGACTGTTGGACAGCTCCGGGCATACCGTTGAATTGATCGTCGTGGGTTTCAATTACACCGATGGCCAGGAGGCGGAAGCGGTCAAGCTTGGTAAACAGGTTGGCGAAGAATTCACGCAACAGATTCCGTCAAAAAATAAATTGTTCGAGACCGGCAGCTAAGAATATTTCTGAAGTAATTATTTCGCGGATTTTTCGTTTGTAAAGACGAAGGTAACCAAACGTACTTCTTTACTGCCGGCATTCTCGAAAACTTCCCCTGAGCTATTACTATCGCGCCACAAAACATCTCCGCTTCGGAGTGCTTTCGGGGGACTATTTACGCCGCTTACGACAGCAGTGTCATCAAGTACAACAACCAATCGACTCTGGGCGGATGCATTCAGCGTAACGCTCTGCTGCGGTTTAAGACGGATCAGATTAATCATGGTTTGATTCGTCTCAAATTGAGGTTGTTCTGAAGAAGCCGCACTATCGGCCTTCGCTGACGGACAATTGAGGGGCTCTGCGGCGATTACGGTGGCACAAATGTTGCGGCGCTCGTGTTGCGGCAAAAGAAGCTCCACCGTCACGTTTCGATAAGCACTGTCGCCGTCGATGCCCGTGGAATGGACGTAGCCTGCCTGCTGTAAGCGTAACTGGCCGCCGACTACTTTTTGGTGAGAAGCGGGCTTACCGGGAACCGCGACGGTAATAACAGCATCGCTCAACATGATGCCGATTGCATCGAATTCATGTTGGTGTAACAGAACGGAGTCCTTAGGTTCTACCCGGACTGAATAAACGTTCACGAAATCGTTATGCAGGATGAGGTGATGATGAGGCTCCGATTTAAGCGGGATAGGGCTCGGCTCTTGCGCGCCACATAAGAGCGGAAAGAATAAAAGTGAAGCGATCATCACCCCTCGAGGCTTCATGCGCGATCGAGCCCCCTGATTGAAATCGTGGTGAAAATCACGGCAATACTTCGTAGACCATGACCTTCGCGTCTTCGATGGTTGCTTCCTTTGACTCTGGAACAGGCGGCGTCAAGATAACGTGCTTCGGGACGGCGGAGTAAAAGCGGTTGAGCTCGGGGCACAACAAGGAAGTTTTGGCGATTGCGCCGGTGGCTGCTTTTCCTAAACTCTGATAGTGATCCGCGTCAATTTGTTTGAATACTTCTACGAAGCCAGTCGTCCCCGTGTAATAAATGCGGCGCGTTTGCGGCTCCCACTCCACTTCATCCACACCGCCCTCAGTATCTATGGCATCGATTACTTTTCCGGTGTCTGCATTCATGACCACCAACTTGCCCGGCTTGTAAATGTGGCTGCGCTTCACGCGGCTGCCGATGAATAAGCGTCGACTGGGCGCGTCAATTGCCACAGCGTGCGGCTCGGGGCCTCCAGTGATTCGCCATGACGCGATCACTGCGCGCTTTTCGCGGTCAATGACGACCACCTCGCTGGTGTCGCCCATCACGACATAAAGTTTAGAGGAGGAAGGGTCGAGGACCAGGCCTGCTGGGTTCTTGCCTTCGACATCGATACTGTCCACCAGCGTTCCATTTTTTATGTCTACAATTTCGATGGAACCTTTGGGGCCCGCGTTAGGTGTAGAGTCCGAGCGATCGCCAAGATAAAAGAGATGAGTGGCGGGGTCATAGACACCGTTGTCGGGAACTTTTCTTGAGTCCTTATCTTTATCGTGCCCGGTCAAGGGAACGCTCTTCACCAATTCGTACGTATCGGCGTTGAAGGCTTTCACGGTGGAGTCGCCATCGTCTACCCAGATTTGATTTGTCTCCGGAAGATAAATGGTCTTGCGCGGGTCGCCGCCGAAGCCGGTGATGGTGTGAATCACTTTGCTGGTGCGAAGATCGATGACCTCGATGGTGCGCTGATGCTCACCCGGAAGGAACAGCCGCTGGCCCTTGACATCCACGGCCATGTGGTCAAAGTATCCCTCGACGTTGGGCAGCGGAATGGTCTGCACCAGTTTCATGGGTGGGTTGGCCTGACCGTGAGCGGGCACAGCTGCGATAGTGCAAAAAGCACAGAGGATGACGAGGCAGATTTTCATCTTTCACTCCCAGTTTTTTTTTAAACAGTCGCTCAGCTGCGTATTTCGAACATTTGCGGCAAGGTCGCGACGACGTGCAGTGTATGTCAGTGAGCTAGGCTACGGGCTGAAAACAACATTAATTTTATTTCATGCCGTCGTAAGGAAGATCATCACCGAACTGATGAGCATTGGGTAAAAGTAAATTAATTACTGGCTTCAGGTATGCGACCGTCGTTGCCGCTTAATACGCCCAACTATTTCGCGCGACGACTGAAGATTGCGCTTCAAGATAGGAGCTCATGGTCATGGGAATGCGGAGATTTTTTCACTCCCGCGAGGCGTTGTTGAAAACCAGCCGGGGACCACGCATCGCGGCCTTTACGTGGTAAAAATCATGGATGTCGAGCCGGGGTGAAAATTCCGTATGTCTGGTGCGCAGATTTAATTCTATATTCAGGCTCGGTTTTTGCATTTAGAACGAAACTCGGTACCTCTACGAGCACAGAATTTCCGCAAACATAAAACTTCAGCGAACCACCGCCATGTTAATCCGCTTGGGCACTTCTCCCGCGGGAATGATTGCCACGAGTTGTCGCTTTTCCGTATCTATGGCAGAGACTGAGCGATCTCCCGAGTTTGAAAGGTACAGGAATTTTCCGTCGGGCGTGAAGGTGATCCACTCGGGAACAGAGCTGGTTGGTTTCTGCCCCTGTGGATAAACACGTGGCAGTTCGACGTATCCGAGGAGTTTTAGAGTAGGCAGCCCGTATTGAAAAATCGCGTTCGCTGCGGTGCTGGCTATCCATAGCGACTTGTTGTCCGGAGCCACGCCGATGCCGTGAGATGGCGTGCCGGTTCTGCCTTCTGCAATACCGTAACCGCCGGGCCGATCAGGTAACTTAATTCGTTCAACTTCGATGTGTTTCGCAAAGTCCACTACGGCGAACCCGTTGACGCCCGACAGTTGCGCAAAAATCCGTTTAGTCGAACCGTCAGGATTCGTCTCAAAGGCCATCGGGCGCACGCCGCTGCCAAGATTCAGATTCCAGACGGCTTGTTCCATTTGCAGATCCACGACGGTTAAGTTTTTTGCGTCGATGGAACCTGCTACGGCGTACTTGCCGTCGGGCGTCACATAGACGTTATGCACTGGACCACTCACCGGAATGCTCTTGGTTTTTTTCAACGATGCGGCGTCGATAACTTCAAGCCAGCCCGAATTCTCGCGAATTCCTACCAGCACCCGCTTGCCATCTTTGGTGATGGTGAGATTATTCGGATGCCCCCCGAGCGGCACTTTTTCCACAATATGTCCGGTACTTCCATCCACCACATCGAGAATATTTTCAGCTTCGTTACTGATGTAAACCCGGGATCCATCGGGGCTGAAGACCACCCCGTGCGGAAGCTCGATGCCATAAATGGTCTGAACCTGTTTGTTCGTCGCGGGATCGATCACGTCGACGGTGTTCCCCGCACTATTGGTGACGTAAAGGCGTACTTTGGGCATACTCGTAGGTGTCGCGTCTGCGCGGTTGAGTCCCTTCACCCATTCCGCAATTTTTAGAAAGTCTGGATCGTTCTGCGACGCAAATTGTCGGCCGCCGGAGTGGAATGCTTCTCCGCCTGATTCAGGTGCGAGCGGATGCATCAGCAATCTGCTTGACGTCGGATCGCCCGGCGTGACCAATTGCAGTACATTCTGAAAGTTGAGCTGCGATTGTTCTTGTGTCCAGGCCGCACTGCCGGCTGATAATTTGCCGAGGTGAAAAGCTCTGTTGCCTTCTGAGTGGCAACCATAGCACCGCGCGTGTCCCGGACGTTCTTTCAAAAAAATAGGCTCAACGTTGGCTCGGAAGGATTCGAAGCCCTCTTGATCGCCGCCTTCTTTACTATCGTGCGGCTGCGCCGCTGCAGAGCTGCTTGGATTTCCGACCCATGCCGCGATCATTTGCCATTCCTGATCATTTTGCGAGGCCCAGAATTTGCCGCCGGTATGCGTCTTATCTCCGCCAGTTTCTGGCGCCAGCGGATGCAAAAGCAATCGGCTCTTCATTGGCTCGTTGGGTGTAACCAACCGGGACACTACCTCAAAGTTCTGGCGCGATTGCTCCTCGCTCCATGTCGAATCTCCCGCCGTTAATGGTCGCAATCGCAGACGTGTGTTCATTACCGAGTGGCAGTCATAGCAGCGCACGTTACCTTGACGCATCTTCAGGAAGATGGGCTCGATCTGCGCGCGATAGGTTTTAAAGTCCAAAGATGAGGATGTGCGGGAATCAGATTGTTGGTTTTGTGCTCGCGCTGATGACTTTTCGTCAGCGCTAATAAGCGTTGGTGTAGAGCCGGCGGCAAATACAGCGGTGCATCCGGCGATACACATCAACAGGGTGTTAAGTCTGTGAAAGTTATGTATTTGCATTATTCACCCAATCCGCGCAGTGCCTTCCACAGCAGGGAGTTTCCTGTTGCACGGAGCAAAATACAGAAGTAAGGCGGCGCAATCGTACTGCGATTGGTGATAAATCTTAAATTAAGTTTTAGTTATATCGTGGTGCGCCCGGAAAGCCCGGTCTACACTGACCGCGGCAATCACCGACATTAAGGGCCGTTGAAACTAGTTGGGAAAAAATATCAAAGCTGTTGCCGCCACCGGAAATCTTAGTACCGGATTTCGGGAGGAGAGCCTCGCCCGCGCGGTGAAGCAGGGAGCGCAGTTTGTAGGCTGCGATGGGGGTAGCACGGATTCAGGCCCATATTATCTGGGCTCCGGAAACCCCAGGGGACCACGGCAAGGAGTAAAACGAAATCTTGGGCTTATTTTGCGCGAATCGTTGCACGCCGGTATTCCAGCGATCATCGGTACGGCGGGACACGCGGGCGGGCGGCCCCATTTGCAGTGGGCTGTCGAGATCGTTCGCGAACTGGCGCGAGAAAATGGATGGCATTTCAAGCTCGCAACCATTGACAGCGAGATCGATCCTGGGACGCTTGTCGATGCGTTCCGCAAGGACCAGATCAAGCCGCTTTCGCCCGCGCCTCCCTTTAATGAAGAAGTGATTCGGCAAGCCCAGCGATTCGTTGCCATGATGGGAATTGAACCGATTCAATCCGCGTTGGCATCCGGCGCGCAAATGGTGATTGCAGGACGATGTAGCGATGTAGCGATTTACGCTGCTTTGCCTGTGCTGCAGGGAATTCCTAAGCACGTAGCGTTTCACGCCGGAAAAATTCTGGAGTGTGGGGCGGCGAGTGTGGCGCAGCGCTTGTACCCCGATTGCATGGCCGCTGAACTGGACGAGGACGGTTTTACCGTGGAACCCCCAAATCCCGAACTACGATGCACGCCGCAAAGCGTGGCGGCGCACACACTGTATGAAAATGCCGACCCGTATATGTTGGTTGAACCGGGAGGCCGGTTGGATACGACCGCGGCCACCTATGAAGCGGTCAGCGACCGAGCCGTCCGGGTGGAGGGCGGCCAGTTCGTCCCCGCTAGAAAATACACGGTTCGAATCGAAGGCGCCGCACTGGCTGGTTATCGCTCCGTTGTGATAGCAGGAATCAGAGACCCGCTGATCCTGGGACAACTTGATCATTTTTTATGGAGCTTGCATTCGGCCGTGGAACGAAAGATTGCCGACAATTTGTCACCGCCGCCAGGAGCGTACACCTTGAATTTCCGAGTATATGGCCGCGACGGGACGCTCGGTTCATTGGAGCCCAATCCCAAACTGGAAGGTCACGAAGTCGGATTGATTATCGACGTGGTGGCATCCTCACAAGAGTTGGCGTCGGACATTTTGCCGCTGGTGTGGCATTCCGGACTGCACCATCCCATTTCTGAATACCAAGGGCTTATCAGCAATTTCGCATTTCCATTTTCGCCGCCCGGAGTTGACGTGGGGCCGGTGTACCGATTCTGTGCCAACCATGTATGGGAGCTCGATGACCCTTGCACGCCATTTCGTACCGCATGGGAAACTTTTTAGGGAAGGCTCATGCGAGAGCTCTGGCAATTCACAAGATTGATTCGAAGTAAGAACGCCGGGCCCTTTGAGTTGACCTTTGACATCATGTTTAAGGATCGCGGCGGTTATGACCTTGTCCTAAAGAGCGGCGTGTTGTCACCGGAATCGATCGCCAAAATATATGGCGTGGAATTGGAAGAAGTTCGACTTTTTAATATTGAGCAAATTTTGACCGTCAAGTTTTCCATTCCACGTAAAGTATTTTCGGGTGATGTTGGCGACACCGATGTTTATGGCGGTCAATTCCATGGCCCCCTGGTTCGCCTGCTCATCGACGAAGCCTGATGAAATTCCTGATACTAAACATAAATTAATATGGGTTTTTAAGTTCGAGGGGCGCGCCGTGAAGTATGCTCTCCACGAAGAAATAGGCTTGGCCGTTACGTTAGTCGGCTGTCGGCCGTTTATCAAATTGATAAAACGTAACTTTTTTTAGCAGGTATAAACTTCCGGAGGTCACCGTTCATACAGGCCGCCATAGAGCGTGTGTTGCTGCCGGCAATACGTCAAGCGTCGGCAGAAACGCTGATCGTTGCCGATGGCTTCAGTTGCCACGAGCAAATCAAGCAAGCGACGGGAAGAAACGCGATGCATTTAGCCGAACTATTGCAATTGGCTATGAAAGAGAGACGCACGCCGTAATCGGTGTCCGTGTAAGCGCTGATCGAGGCTTGAGTCGTTGAAATCTTTAGTGCACGAGGGAGTCGGCAGGGGTGATCGGTTGGTCGGCATCGATAAAAAACCAAGCCAGCCCACTAAGGGTGGTAATGGCCGCCGCCAAATTGAGAGCGGCAGTCCAACCGAATTTCGCAGCGACGTAACCGGTTAAAACCGGTGAAACCCAACCCCCCAGGCTCCCAAACGTGGACATGGTGCCTGAGATGGAGCCCGAAAACTTTGCGGAAATGTCATTGCATGTGGTCCATAAGACAGCAGACGCCGCGAAATTAAATCCCGCGGCAATCGCCAACTGCAAAAGCGCCAACGTATTATTCGCAGTTCGGCTACCCGACCATAACAACACCGCGGAACCCGCTATTGCCAGCCACGCGGAACTGCGCCTACCCATACGCTTGCCTAGTTTTTCGACAGCCCGATCAGACAACCAACCCCACAGTGGGACCATTAAAACATTGGCCACAAACGGAGCGGAGGCCCAGAAACTCGCTTTGGTTATGGTGATGCCACGCACTTTCATCAGGTAGACAAAAAACCAGGTAAAGAAAATATATACCGGGTATACCAGACAGAAATGGCTGATCATCAGTGCCCAGACCGAACGCGTCGCCAGGATTTTTCTCCATGGGACTTTTGTAGATAGTGATGCGCCGTTTTTCTTAAATTTGGCGGGCCCGTGAATGACAGCAAGTTCAGCGGCATTCACATGTGGATGATCTTCCGGGCGGCTGGTTACGTATGTGTAGCAAAGGATTGCCAATGCCGTACCTACCGCGCCCGACACAAAAAAAGATGCACGCCAACCCCAGCGGCTTATTACCCAGGAAATAAAAAATGGCGCGATAACCCCGCCTGCTCCGACTCCTGCGAGAAAAATACTGGTGCCGAATGCGAGTTCCTTTTCGGCCAGCCAGTAGGCCATCAATTTATTGCCTACCGGCAACGCCGCGGCTTCACCCAAGCCCATCGTGAAGCGCACGATGGCAAGCGCCCACACCGGACCCAGCAAGTTCAAAATTGGCAAACTTGGAGCTATGGGCGTAAGTGCAGTAAAAATGGAAAACCAAAGAATCGCCCCGGCTAAGACCCGACCAGGACGGTAGCGGTCAGCAAGCCATCCGCCCGGTACGTGAAACACGGCGTATCCCAAACTGAATGCGCCAAGGATCCAACCCATGCTCTGGGTGCTGAACTTATATTCGTCAAGGATGAACTTTGCGACGATGCCAAGATTTAACCGGTCGATGTAAGTGACGCCAGCGACGAATGCCAGCACAAGGACAATCCGCCAACGCACGCGGGTGGGAACTAAATCGTTCACGAATAACTTATGCACTCCTGAAGTTCGAAATTTATATCGACCACAAAAATCGAGAAAAGCTATTCCGGTAATTCTCGCGTTTTCTCCTTTTGCACCGCTTGCAATGCCTGCGGGTTCAACCCCAGAGCTCGCAGAATTGTCGGAGCAATCTGGGTGGTCTGTACCGGGGTCTTGATTACTTGCGGTCGCAAGCCTGGACACGCCAGAAGCAATGCGACGTTGAGGTCCTGCTTGTGAAATCCTCCATGCTCCGCGAGAAATTTGGTGTCCGCCTCCATATAGAGTCCACCCAATCGAGGAACTAACAGGATGTCCGGCGTGCGCGAATCATGAAGCGGGTCATTGAACATCAGCTTGAGCGACTCCCCGGCAAGAATTTCCTCGACGTCGGTGGCAGATTCGTTTTCAGGCTTGCTCAAGGTGTCGACGACCTTTTGAGTCTGGCCCTGATCTTTGAGCCAGACGGAAGCGAGATCGCCATCCTGATACGCAAATGTCAGCGCTCCCGGATGCGAAGTTTTCATAATTCCTTCAAGGATGGTATCGGCGACCAGTTGACGCTTCCTGGGATCCATTGGCGACTCGCCGTGTTTGGAAGTGACAATTACCAGCGTAGAGTCCTCCAGATTTCGCCGGCGAAGCGCTGCCATCAACTTGCCGATGGATTCGTCCGTGTGTCGCAGGGTTTCCGAAAGAACATCGCCGGCAGTGCCCATTTCGTCGGTGTAGCCACCCAACTTCTGACCCATGCTGAAGGCCTGAAGTGAAGTTCCGAAGAGATTAGGGGTCGGCGCGTCCTTTGAACCCGCATGATCCTTGCCGCTAATTTCATTCAACACCGCTTCTATTTTCTTGTCGTCGAAAATCTCGGCAGCTTTCACGTCACGACTGGCGCCCGAGGCTGCGAGCTCGGGAGTGAAAAGGTCTTCCACCCCTTTTCCAGATGGGCCGTTGACCATTTCATAGGAAGGATGCTTGTCTATCCAAGCGGTGCGCATATTCGCCTGGTGAACAACCTCAAAAATGGTGTTTACGCGAAGATAATCGTGCGGGTACACAGGGGAGCAACCCTTCGTTGGGTCATGTGGAAGCTTCGTAGGATCGATGCCGCCGCCATCGAACTGTTTTTTATTTCGGTCGATCCCGCTGTCCCAAACAATTTCCGTGCCGATTGTTTTGCAATCAGATCCGGCAGGCGAGAGGTCGCGCGCGTAGGCCCCTTCGTACCAGAGGCCAGTTGAAATAGGAGAGCCTCCGGTCACGATAGACATCAAACCAGGAAACGAATCAGAAGGTTTGGACGTGGAGGCCTGTGTGTAGGTAACTCCGTGAGAGCTCAACTGGGCGAGATTCGATTGTGGATTTGATTTTACGAAATTGGCCAGATCCAAAGCGTGTAGACCATCCAAGCTGATAAGTAGCACGTGCTTGATCTTCCTGTGCGTAGGAGTCGCAGAAAGGCCACCGCGGACAGACATGATTCCGACGAGCGAGACGAATACCACGAGGGAAATAGTGAGAGCGCTTTTCCGAGTGAACAGAGTTGATTCGCCAAAATTAAACAGAGAAAGAACCTCTCGATTTTTTGCGACCTCTCTATTTTTGGTTTTCAACGGTGCTCTCCTCGATGCGGTAGAACTCTTCGAGTCCTATGGTGTCCTCTATTTCCTTACGCACTTTCCTGAATACTTCCTGGTCCATTCCGGAGTGGCCGGTTTCTTTGAGGCGAACGAAAAGTTCTTTCACAGACTTGAACATGACGCTGATCGCGCTGATGGCGTCATTCACCATCTTGTAGCCCATATCTTCCAGTTCCCGAATTCCGAAAATGGGTCTCCCGAGGCGGTTACCTTCGCTGTTGACGTAAATCAATGGGGTACGCACTTCACGCGGCGCTTGGCGAGCCTCGCTTGCTGTGTTAGGGAAAATCATGATCATATCGGCGCCCGCTTCGGCATAAAGATTTGCTCGGCGGATGCCTTCGGCAAAACCATCGGTGCGCATCGCGTCGGTACGAGCGGCGATAACAAAACCTGAATCGCGACGGCTCTTCGCAGCGTAGCGAATCTTCTCGCACATCTCCTCGGCCGGAATCACGTGCTCCTGGCCCTTGTGGTAGTGCACGCGCTTGGGAAACACCTGGTCCTCAATGTGCACGGCGGCAGCCCCGGCTTGCTCCAAGACTTGCACCGTGCGCATCACATGAACTGCGTCTCCGTAGCCCGCTCCTCCATCGACCATGATCGGAATATTCACGGCAGCGGTCATGCGTCGCGTAGCCATAGCAACTTCCTCCAGGCTGAGCAACGGCTCGGGAACGCACGAACTCGCGCCGAGTGCGTAGCCACCAATGTCCAGGGCGCGAAACCCAACTCGCTCGGCAATTTTTGCGCTGAGCGGGTCATAGGCGATCGGTGCGTGAATGATTCCCGGGGATTTCAGCATTTCTTGAAACACATCTGTCATGCTCTTCAAGGTCTTCGCTCCTTTATTGCTTTAAGAACTTAGAACCGGTTTCGGCGACAAATACTCTCTCGTAGAACTCTCCACGTTGCTACTAGCGTCTACAAAAATCCAGACGACGCCAGCGGTAAAACTCATCAGCGCAGCGAAATCTAACGCTCTGGTCCAACCAAATGTCGTCGCGATGTAGCCAGTGAGAACCGGCGCGATGCCTCCTGCGCTGTTGGCGCAGGTGTTCATCAAAGCGGAAAGCGAGCCCGAATGATTTGGAGCAAGGTCGATACAAGACGCCCACCAGCTCGGCGCGGCAAAATTGCTGAAGCCCGCAGCGCCCGCGAGTAGCAGAATCGCCGCCACATTGTTTCCGGTGCGACTCCCTAACCACAGCAGGAGCGCTGATGTAGTCATGCCGATCCACACGGTGCTCTGCCGACCTCGCCTGGTACCGAAGCGCTGGACGGCGCGGTCAGATAACCAACCGCCAATCGGGGACAAAATTGTCATTGCGATGAAAGGGGTAGTGGCCCACAGCCCGCCTTTGGCAATAGTGAGTCCACGAACGCGCGTGAGGTAAATGAAAAACCAAGTGAAGTAGATGAACGGAGTATAGCCGTGAAAGAAATAACTAATCAGCAGCCCCCACACGGAGCGATTGGAAAGAATGCTTTGCCATGGCGTTTTACGGGATGCGTGTGGCCCATTCCCTGACCGGCGGTCCGCAGTGAGAATTTCTATCTCGGCGGAATTTACTCGTGAGTGCTCTTCTGGACGATTGGTGGAAAACAGGAACCACGTCACGGCCACGACAACCGCGAGGATGCCGGAAACCAGAAATGACGAGCGCCAACCCCATCGCTGCATGGTGGCGGCAAATAACGCCGGCGCCATCACACCGCCCGCGCCTACTCCGCCAAGCAGCAGGCTGCTGCCGATTCCGCGTTCGCTCTTGGTAGTCCAGAACGCGACCATCCTGTTGGCATTGGGGTAGCTTGCAGCCTCGCCAAGGCCGGTCAGAAATCTGACGACGCCGAAGGTCCAGGCCAGATTCAACGAGAGCCGCAATGCGAAGAAGGGAACTGCGTTCATCGCAATCGTGAGCGTGGCCCACCATAGGATCGCGAGCGTAAGTGTTTTTCGCGGACCAAACCGATCCGCAGCCCAGCCGGAAGGAATTTGAAACAAGGCATATCCAAAAGCGAAAGCTCCAAAAATCCAGCCCATGGCCTGGGTGGAAAGATGAAATTCTTCCTGTATCGATTTACCCGCAATTCCTAGATTCAAGCGCCCGAATGCGGTCACCACCATAATCAGAGAAAGAATGGCAAGGATTTGCCAGCGAACCGAGGTAGGACCTTGACTGCTCAATTGAATTCTCCTCCTTTTTGCCGGTTTAGGCGCATGCGCGTGACTGCCGGAATTTAAGTGGCTTGAATTTTCAGCGATGCGCGGATGCTATGTCGCGAGAATTTTCGAGTCAACGGCGAATCCCACCTGACAAGGGAAACGCAAAGGTCATAATGAAGAATTGCCGCGTATTCTCTGCGAAATAGCACGTAGAGCGGCTTCGACTTAAATGAAAATTAATTTTCATTTAAGTCCCCAAAAAGCGCAAATGATCTATCATTCCGGTGCCCGTTGAACATGCAAGTTCAATCCATTACGCCATTCCAAACATCTCAATCCCGGCGCGTCATCGGCAAGCGGAGAAGCGCGCCGGATAAAAACTGCGTCATAAAGGTTCAGGAGAAGAAATGAAAAAACCG
>Ga0210384_10002869_pt1 | contig 20508 bp, 22 predicted proteins | sample IncBWH2MmetaG_FD_160574 | JGI IMG/M metagenome (GOLD analysis project Ga0210384, IMG submission 160574) | Forest soil microbial communities from Barre Woods Harvard Forest LTER site, Petersham, Massachusetts, United States - Inc-BW-H-2-M | ecosystem: Environmental > Terrestrial > Soil >...
GGGGCGGCCGTCCATTCGTGGAGCGCTTCGGAAGCGTTTTCAGGATCCGCCCGGAGCACATCGCCCGATCCGAGATGCTGTTCGCGCGTCACGGAGACAAGGCAGTCCTCGCGGCGCGCTTCGTCCTGGGCCTTCGCACGTGGGGATCGATGCTCGCCGGAATGGCACGCATGCCGCTCGCCCGCTTCCAGGTGTTCAACGCCCTTGGCGGCCTCGGCTGGGCCATCGTCGTGGGCACGGCCGGCTACCTGCTGGGCAACAACCTCCCGCTGATCACGGCGATCCTTCGCGACATCGGGATCGGTGGTCTCGTGCTGGTGGTGGTCATTGTGGTGGCGATACTCGGTGCACGCTGGCTCGCCACCCGCCGATAGCGATCGCTGCTCCTCCGCCCAGCAGCAGCACGCCCAGGCCACCGATGACGTGCGCCGTTCCGATGAGGTCGGACAGGGCGGCCGCGGCCAGCACCGGCAGCGCCGTCACCCCGTTGATGACCATGTAGAGGAGGGCGAAGATCCGGCCGCGGATCGCATCGCTGGTGCTCTCCATCAAGTACGTGACGGCCGGGATCATGATCGCCCCGAACTCGATGCCAAGCAGCAGGCTGAAAGCGGCGCCGGTGATGCGAGCGTGGACGCGCAGGTCGGGTACCTGGGTCATGGCTTGCGGCACCGCCGCCAGCGCCAGCATGGTCACACCGTTCGCGATCAGCGACCCGACCAGCAGCCGCGAGCGATCGACGTTGCGTACAAACTGCCCGAGCAGGACCGCGCTGAGGATGGCGCCTCCGGTGGCTGGTCCGAGGATGACGTACGTGTCCTGCGCCGATATCCCGATGACTTTGCTCACGTACGCGGGCGCAAGGGCGAAGAGCATGAACAGAACCAGTACCGCGATGGTCATCTGTCCGAACGCCAGCATCAAGCCGTTGGATGCACGGAGCGCGTCAAGCCCCTCCTTCAGGTCGACGACCATGTGCTGGAAACGGCTTCGGCCTGCCTCGACCGGCGGCTCCGTGGTCCGCTGCAGGTGCGGAATGTCCGACGCCAGGATGAAGGTCCCGGCGATCACCAGGAGGGCTGCGGCGAGCCAGTACGGCGCGTAAAGGTCGATGCGAGACACGATCGGGGCCAACGCGCCGCCGACCACCAGGGTTAGGACCATCGTGAGCAGCGCCATCGAGTTGGCGGTGATGAGGGCGCTGCGCGGGAGGATGGTCGGGATCACCGCGGCCTCCGCCGGACCGAAGAGCTGCCCGACCGAGGAGAAGATCAGCGTGATCAAAAGAAGGTGGACGAAGTCGCCACGCAGCCCGGGCACGAGCGCCGCAAGCGGGATGAGCGCGACCACCCCCGCGCGGCCCAGGTTGCACCACAACATGATTTGCTTGCGATCCAGGCGGTCCGCGATCACGCCGGCAGGCGGAGCGAAGATGACGGCCGGGACTGTGTAAACGAGCAGCGTCACGGCTACCGGAGTGCTGCCGCCCGAGATCTGGTACGCCAGGATGATGAGCGAGAAGAGCAGGAACTTGTCGGCCAGCTGCGCTGCCAGCTGAGCGAACCAGATATTCCTGAAAGCCGTGTGCCGCAACACGGCACGAAAACCACCCGGACCCTCGACCTCGAATTTGAACGGCGCCGTCACGGCGATTGAAGATAGCGCGCACCGCCGTCCGACCCAAACTCGCGATACACGACCTCCCACTCGCCGAGGCGAAGAGTTTGTGGGCGCCGCTCGGGGTCGATTCCAGCCCCACGCAGCCGTTGAGCCGCGGCATCGCTCCCCACGCCCGCGATCCGGCCCATGACACCACCGAGCTGCTTCCGTCTGAGCTGAAAGGCGGCCTCGACGAATCGGAAGAACGCATTCATGTCGGCGACCTCGATTGCCGGCCTCTCGCGCACATCGAGCAGGACGCAGGCCGAGTCGACTCGCGGCGGTGGGTTGAAGGCATCGGCTGGGATGTTGAACACGACGCGTGCGTTTGCATAGACCTGCACCGCCACCGTCGACAGGCTGGCCCCACCTGGGGCAGTCCAGCGTTCCGCCACCTCTTTCTGGACCACCAGCGACAGGCGACGCGGCCGCGGCGCTGGCGGGTCCAGCAGCTTGCGGATGAGCGCGCCGGTCAAGTTGTAGGGGATGTTTCCCGCCACCAGCTCGCCGCCGCTCGGAAACGCGGCCCGAAGGTCGAACTTAAGAATGTCGGTGGCGACGATCTCGACGTTGTCATGTCCTGCGACAACCTCGCTCAGCGCCGGAATCAAACGGTCGTCCAGCTCGACAGCGACCACCCTCCGGCAGCGTTCGGCCAGAGCGATCGTCAGCGTGCCGGCGCCCGCTCCGACCTCAAGGACCTCGTCGTCGGCAGTCACGCCGGCCGCCTCGACGATGCGGTCGCGGATGGCCGGGTCGATCAAGAAGTTCTGACCGAGGCGGTGCTTTGGGTCGATGCGGTGACGGCGCAGCAGGCGGGCCAGCTGCGACGGATCGGCGGGGTCGATCACCGGCGGCAGCTGCCGCCGATCACTTCATCCGTGTGAAGAGGGCCATCGCGTTCGCCATTTCGAGGTCGGCCAGGTGATACAGGCTGATGCCTCGAATCTCGGCCACCATCTCCGCCGTATCCATGAGATACGCCGGGCGGTTCGGCACGCCCATTCGCTTTTGGGCGTTGCCGTATGGGGAGTCGGTCTCGAGCAGGAGGCGGTCTTCGGGACAGTTGTGCACGACCTCGCGCAGCGCGCTCCGGCTTGGTCTCGTGACCAGACCCGCGAACGACAGGTAGAACCCCAGCTCGAGAAAGCGCATGGCCCAGCCCCAATCGAGCGCGAAATAATGCATGACGCCGCGTAGCCCGGGGTGCGCGCCGGCAATCTCGGCGAGCTCGGGCGCGGCGCCCCGGTTGTGCACGGAAACCGGTAGGCCGAGCTCGACCGCGAGACCAAACAGGGTATGCAAGCGCTCAATCTGCACCTCGCGCGGCGGACTGCCCTTTTGCTCGAAATCCAGCCCGATCTCACCGATGGCAACGACCTTGGGGTCGGTCGAAAGGTTGCGCAGCGCCTGGAGCTCGGGGCCGTCCGGCTCGGTCGGGTGATGCCCGATCCCCGCCCACACCTCGGGGTGCTGCCTGGCCAGGTCCACAGCGACGCGGCTCCGCTCCAGGTCGACTCCCATCGCGACCAGGCGCGTCACGCCGGCGGTGGATGCCTGCGTGACGACCTCGGTGGGGTCTCCGAGCTCTTCCAGGTGGAGGTGCGTATCGACGAAGCTGAGCTTTACTTCGCCTCTCCTTCCATCCGCGCCAACTCTTCGTCGACCACCTTCTCGTCGAGCTTCTTGAAGAGCGCTTGCGGGTTTCGCAGCTTCTGGCCGGCGGGCAGATGGGTCGGCTTCCAGATCGGTTCGCGGGGATATTCACCCGCCAGCACGGTGTGGGTCTTGCCATCCTCTGAGTACTCGCGCACCTCCGGCTGCGGCGCGATGACGCCTTCGTGGCCGAGCAGCTCGTGGAGCCTCTGTGCCGTGAACGGGAGCACCGGCGTGAACATCAGCTTCAGGTTATCAACGCACCGGAGGGCAACAGTCAGCACGGTGCCGGCACGCGCCCGGTCGGTCTTGATGGAGTGCCACGGCTGTTCCTCGCCGAGGTACTGGTTGACCAGTGCCGCCAGGCGCATCGCCTCCGTGACCGCGGCCTTGAACCGCGCCGTGGCATACAGCGGACCTACCGAATCGAAACCGGCCTCCACGGCCGCCAGCACCTCGCGGTCGCGCAATGTGAGCTCGCCGGCCGCGGGCACCTCGCCGAAATTCCGGTGGGCATTCACCAGGGTGCGGTGCACCAGGTTGCCCCAGGTGCCAACCAGCTCGTCGTTGTTGCGCCGAACGAATTCCGCCCACGTGAAGTCTGTGTCCTGCGTCTCGGGGCCTGCGATGGTGAGGTAGTAGCGCAGGGGGTCGGGGTCATACCGCGACAGAAAATCGCCGACGAAGATCTGGTGGCCTCGGCTGTGGCTGAGCTTTTTGCCCTCCATGGTCAGAAACTCGCTCGACACAACGTCGTACGGTAGGGCGAGGTCTCCGGCCCCTAGCAGGATGGCCGGCCAGATGACGGTGTGGAAGGTGATGTTGTCCTTGCCCATGAAGTAATAGCCCCGAGCCTCTGGGTTCTGCCACCAGCGTTTCCACGCGTCCGTATCGTCGTGGACGGTGGCCCACTCGATGCTCGCCGAGAGGTAACCGATGACGGCGTCAAACCAGACGTAGAGCCGCTTCATATCGCGGTCTTCCCACCCGGCCAGCGGGATCGGTATGCCCCAGTCGATGTCGCGAGTGATGGCGCGCGGCTTCAGGTCGGCGACGAAGTTGGTCGCGAAGGCCCGCACGTTGGGGCGCCAGTGGTCCTGCTTGGAAATCCATTCCCGCAGCTGCTCGGCAAACAGTGGCAGCTCGAGGTAGAAGTGCTCGGTCTCGCGAAACTCGGGAACTTCGCCGTTGATCTTCGAGCGAGGGTCGATCAAGTCGGTCGGGTCGAGCTGATTCCCGCAGTTGTCGCACTGGTCGCCGCGTGCTTCCTTGAATCCGCAGATTGGGCAGGTGCCGACAAGGTAGCGGTCTGGGAGCGTGCGACCGGTGCTCGGCGAGATTGCGCCCATGTGCTTGCGAACGACGATGTAGCCCTTCTCGTAGAGCTTCTTGAAAATCTCCTGGACGACCCGGCGGTGGTTTTCAGTGGACGTCTGTGTGAACAGGTCGTATGTCAGGCCGAGGTTCTTCAGGTCATCGACGATGACCGCGTGGTAGCGCTTTACGATCTCGGCGGGTGTGATGCCCTCGCGGTCCGCTTCGGTGGTGATCGGCGTGCCGTGATCGTCGGTACCGCTGACCATCAGGACCTTGTTGCCGCGCAGCCTCTGGTAACGACTGAACACGTCGGACGGCACGCCGAAACCTGCCACGTGGCCAAGGTGTCGCGGACCGCTTGCGTAAGGCCAAGCGACCGCGACCAGGATGTGTTCAGGCTTTGGTTCGGTCACTGCTTCGGGCACCAGAGAAAACCAGCGTAATCTCACCGCGCACGTTGTCGCCAAGCGCGGCGCTCACCTCTGCGGCCGTCCCGCGCAGAACCTGCTCGTGCAGCTTCGTCAGCTCTCGGGCCAGTGTGAGGTGGCGCTCGGGCAGGACTTCGGCGATGACCGCGAGTGATTTCCGTGCCCGATACGGTGACTCGAAAGCTACCGCCGGCCGTGGGTCGTCGACCAGGGTGGCAAGGAGCCGCCGTGTTTCGCCCGGCTTGCGCGGCACGTAGCCGAGGAACGTGAAACCCGGGCCGCCGTAGCCCGCGACGGAGAGGGCGGCGGTGACTGCGCTCGCGCCCGGGACTGGCACCACCGTATGGCCCGCCGCCCAGGCGGCGGCGACGAGCGCCTGCCCCGGATCGGAAAGCGTGGGCGTGCCCGCGTCGCTGACCAGCGCCACGTCGTGCTCATCCAGGGCCGCCATCACGCGCGGCAGACCTCGTCGCTCGACCGGCGCGCGATAGCTGATCAAGGGTTTGCGGATGGCGTGGCGGGATAGGAGTCGAGCTGTGATGCGTGTGTCCTCCGCGGCGATGGTTCCCACCTCACCCAGAATGCGCAGGGCCCGCGCCGTCACATCCTCGAGGTTGCCGATCGGGGTGCCGACCACATAAAGCGTGCTCACGCCTCGGCGAGCCAGCCGGCGACCCGATCCGCAATCTCGGCGGCCGGGCCGACAAATCTAGATGCCGGCGGCAGGACGTCGAGAAACGCCTTGCCGTAGTCCCGGCCAAGGATTCGGTTGTCCAGGATCACGACCGCGCCTCGGTCCGTGGACCGCCGTATCAATCTGCCGAAGCCCTGCTTCAGCCGGAGCGCGGCCTGAGGCAGCGCCAGCTGGGAGAAGGCGTCGCGCACCTGCTCGGCCCGCGCCGCGTAAACGGGCTCGCTCGGGACAGGGAACGGCAACCGGACCATGATCACGCAGCTCAGCCGCTCGCCCGGCACGTCGATCCCTTCCCAGAAGCTGGCGGTGCCGAGCAGGAGCGGCCGGTCCGCCTCTTCGAATGCTTTGAGGAGCTGGCGGCGTTGCCCGTCGATCCCCTGTCCCAGGATCAGCACCTCGTCCAGGTCGATCCGATGCCTCAGCGCCGTATGGACGTCGCGCAGCTGGCGATGCGAGGTGAAGAGCACCAGCGTCCGACCGCCGACCCGTCGAGCCACGGCGGCGATGACGTCTTCGACGTGGCGGTCGAACTCCTCATGCTCAGGCCCGGGGAAGTCCATCGGCAAGCAGACCAGAGCCTGGTTGAGGAAGTCGAAGGGCGACGGCAGGATGAGCTCTTCGACATCCGCGCTCAGACCGACCCGAGACCGGAAGTAGTCGAACGTCCCTCCGACCGCGAGGGTGGCCGACGTGAACACGGTCGAGCGCCGTTCGGCGTAAACATGCTCGCGCAGGCGCGAACCCACGTTGATCGGTGCGGCTCGCAAGACCAGATTCTCACTGCGCGAGATCAAGGTGAACCAGTAGACGCGGTTCGCGTCGGGCGTTCGCAAGGCCTCGTCGACGAGCGCGGCACCTCCATGCAGGCGGCCCCGAATCATCTCGAGCTCGCGAACGCCCTGGTCAGGCTCGGCGCCGCCCAGCCATTCGCGTGCAGAGCCGACTGCTCGTCGGAGGGTGCCATCGAGAGCGGCCAGCGCGGTGACCGCATTCTCCCCCGCCAAACGCACCGGGAGCCAGCCCTGGTCTTCACGCAGGAGGGGCGTGAGCCGCAGGGAGTCGTCCCTCCGCTCGCCATCGTTGAGCCGAGCGCCAACCCACGCCGCCGCCGATTCGAAAAATTCGCGCACCCGCTCGCCGGCAGCCAGCGTGAGGGGCACCGCGTTCGCAAAAGCCTCATCGGAGGCCCCGAGGTGTGGCGAGCGCCGGAGCTCCTCGAGCAGTCCCTCTTCCCCACTTCGCATTGATGCGCGCTTCGCCAGCCGTTCGAGGAGCGCGAGCAGGCCGGGTCCGTCCACCTCCTGGCGTAGGCCTCGTGTTGCGGCTTCCTCGAGGTGATGTGCCTCGTCGATGACGAGATGGTCGTATTGGGGCAGCAGCCCGCCCCCAACCTCCGCGTCGGCAAGCAGCAGCGAATGGTTGACGACAACGAGGTCCGCCGCCTCGGCCTCGGCGCGCGCCCGATGGACGTAGCAGTCCTCGCCTGTGCAGTGGATGCCGATGCAGTCCAATGGGTCGGAGGCGATGCGCGCCCACAGGACCTCCTCGCGTCCGTGAAGGCGGAGCTCGGAGCGGTCGCCGCTCTCTGTGGAGTGGAGCCAGACCAGGACCTTGAGCTTGAAGCGAAGCTCGTCCGCATCGCGGCAGACCTCGGACAGGTATCGACGCCAACGCCGCAGCGACACGTAGTTGGAACGGCCTTTGAGCAGGCAGGCCTTGAAGTCCCATGGCAGCCATTCGCGCAGCCCAGGCAGGTCCTTGGTCATGAGCTGCTCCTGGAGCGTGTGCGTGTTGGTGGACACCACGACCCGCTCGCCATGGCGAACGCTCCTTGCGATCGACGGCAGGAGGTAGGCCAGGCTCTTGCCGGTTCCGGTTCCCGCCTCGACGACCAGGGTGCCCCCTCGACCCTGGATCTGCGCGACCGCGAGCAGCATCTGGAGCTGAGGTTCTCGGTGCTCGTAATCCGGCAGCGCCCCCGCCAGAGGTCCCTCCGGCCCCAGCAGGGCAACCATCAGGTCGGGGTCATCGGGGGGCAGGCCTGCAGATTTCCCAGGGTGGATCGTTTGGGAGCGCGCGGCCGACGCCGGCATGGGATCAGGGTTTGGCGCCGTCAGGGCTTCGGCGAAGAACCGCGCGATCGGCCATTGATATGGTGCGACCAGGGCCAGCATCGACTCCTTGAGGCCCTCGTCATATGCCGCCGCCTCCTCCCGCAAACGAAGCAACAGCTGGCGCGTCGCGTCGGCGTCGTCGAAAGCGCGGTGGGGCCTCGGCTGGGAGAAGCCCATCTCGATCGCCAGCAAGGGCAGGCTGTGGCTGGGGGCCGCCGGCAGCACGATGCGCGCAACGTCGAGGGTGTCGAGGATCTCTTGAGCCGGATCCCAGAGTCCCGCCGAGGTCAGGAAGTCGACGTCCAGGCGGGCTCCGTGGCCAACCGGCTGGCGGCCGCGAAGGAAGTCGGCGAGCTCACGCAGAGCCGCCTCGGGGCTGGCGGCGCCACGCAGCTCCTCCTGCTTGATGCCCGTGAGTCGCAGCACCGTTTCGGGCACCGAGCGGCCGGGGTCTACCAGGCGCTCCAGCGTGCCCGTCACCTGGTCGGAGGTGAAGGCCACCGCACCGATCTCGATCACGCGATCGCGGGCCGGGTCGAGACCTGTGGTCTCGAGGTCGATGGCTGCGTATTCCGGCACCGGAGGCTCGATTTTACGCACCCATCCGGCGATCGGCCTGAGCGATCGCTCTTAGACGGCATGAATTGGAGCGCCGGTTGCTATATTTGCGCGCGATGCTGACCGGCGCGATCGAAGCACCAAAGCACCTCGAGGACCTCCACGTCAGGCGCGACCTCGTCGCCAGCCTGATGTTGAGGACGCTCGCCTTTTCCGACCAGCTCAGCGGCGCGGCCCTCGAAACCAGGCTGGGCCTCCCATTCGAAACCCTTCAACCGTTGATCGAAGAGTTCCAGAAGACTCAGCTCATGGACACCCTGGGTTTCTCCAATGATCCTTCTGTCGAGGGCAGGCCGATCCCGGTGCGCATGAATTACACCGTCTCCAGCGCCGGCCGCCAGCGCGCCGCGGAGATGTCGGCCGTCCAGACCCGCTACCTCGGTCCGTGCCCGATCTCCTTCGACGATTACCTCGCCCTTGTCCGCTCGCAGGTGACCGGCAAAGCCAACGTCACGGACTCGTCGCTGAAGAAGGCCCTCGGGACTCTCGAGCTCGAACAACACGTCATCGACCAGATCGGTGGCGCCATGGTGTCTCGAGCCTCTCTGTTCATCTTTGGCGCCCCGGGCAACGGCAAGAGCACGATCACCGAACGCATGGCGCTCCTCATGGGCGCTCCGATAGAGATCCCGCACGCGGTGGCGGTGGGCGACGAGATCATCCGCGTCATCGACCCCGTCTACCACAAGATCGCAGCGAACGTCGAGCAGCCGATCGACAGGCGCATGGTGCGGGTTGAACGGCCCGTCGTGGTCGCTGGAGGTGAGCTCAAGCTGCAGCAGCTCGACCTCACTTACGACGCCTCGAACCGATATTACGAAGCCCCGCTGCAGTGGAAAGCGAACGCCGGTGTGTTCGTGATCGATGACTTCGGCCGGCAGGAGGTGCCGCCGATGCGCCTCCTCAACCGGTTCATCGTGCCGATGGAGAAGAAGGTCGACTACCTCGACCTGTCCGCCTCCGGACGGAAGATCGAGCTGCCGTTCCTCTGCCAGGTCGTCTTCTCGACCAACCTGTCACCGACGGAGCTCGTCGACGAAGCCTTCCTCCGCCGCATGGCCTACAAGATCGGCGTCGGCAACCCGTCGCCCGAAGCGTTCGGCCGCATCCTCCGATACGAGTGCGACCGGCAGGGCGTCAACTTCGATGAGAAGGCCATCGGCTACCTCCTCAACAACCTCTACGGCAAGAAGCCACTCCGCGGCTCGCACCCGCGGGCACTGATCGCCCGCCTCGTCGACCTCGCGAACTATCGCCAGGAATCGCCTCGGCTGACTCCACAGACGTTGAAGGAAGCGTTCGACGCGTGCTTCAACCCGGCCCTGGGCAGCCTGACCGAGGACGACTGGGCCAGACCGGCCATTAACTAGGTCCTCCGACGGGCCGGGTTACACCGGCCAGTCGCAGCCTGAGGGCCGGCAGGTCGCTGAACGCTCCGCGTTGCGCCGAAGGAAGCAGCTCCGCGATTCGCAGCATGATCGCGTCCGACGCCTCCTGGTGCGTGATCTTCGTACCGTCCTCTCGCTTGGCCAGGATCAGAAACGGCTCACCAAACGTCACGCTGACCGGCACCCGGCGTGGCCAGCGCGCACCTTTAGGTAGGCACTCGCGGGTGCCCACCAGCCCAACTGGAACCACAGGGCACCCCGACTTTTGCGCGATGAAACCGGCGCCAGGCTCGGGAGTGGCGAGTCCGCCTGACTCGACCCTGGTGCCCTCGGGGTAGATGATCAAGGCCTGGCCGGCTTTCAGAAGATCGAAGGATCTTCGAAGAGCATTGCGGTCGGCGGAGTGTCGCACCACCGGAAAGGCGTGGTACTGCCGGAACCAGAAAGCGATAACGCGCCTCCTGAAGTACTCCGACTTGGCCATGTTCCATGTGTCGCTCCTCGGCACGAATGCCGGCACAAGCGGCGGGTCGATCGTCCCGGAATGACTCGAGCAGATGATCAACGGCCCCTGACGTGGAAAGTCCTTGCTCCCCGAGACATGGAAGAGCCCGGCCAGGTACACGCTCGTGATGGTGCGCATGACCGCCCGCAGAAGCGCGTACATCATCTCGGTTGTGACGGTGTCGACAAACGTCGAAGGATCAGGTCGACGACCTCATCGACGTCGAGCCTGTCAGTGTCGATGACGATGGCATCGGCCGCGGGTCGCAGAGGAGCCACGGTTCGTTGGGAGTCGACGCGATCCCTTGCTTCCACCTCTCGACGCATCGCCTCCTGGTCGGCGCGCTCGCCACGTCGTTCGAACTGGGCCGCGCGACGGCGCACCTTCTCCTCCAGGCTTGCGGTGAGGAAGAATTTGTGCTCGGCGTTGGGAAACACCACCGTGCCGATGTCCCGTCCAGCCATCACGACCCCGCTCTCTCCCAACAACCGCTGCTGCGCCACCAGCGCTTGCCTCACCGCCGGCATGGCCGAGACCATCGGGAGCGCCTCAGCGTAATCAACGTCGTAGATCCCGTCCGTGAGCTCGCGGCCGTCGGCCCAGACGCGTTCTCCATCGATCCTCAGCCGCACGGATTGTGCGAGCTTGGTCACCGACTCGGGGTCATTCGGGTCGATGCCACGTTCGGCGGCAAGCTTGGTGATGGCGCGGTACATGAGCCCACTGTCGACAAAGGGAAGGCCAAGCGCCTCAGCGACTCGGCGGCCGACTGCGGACTTGCCGGTCGCCACTCCCCCGTCGATGGCGATGATCACGTGGTCGGAATGCCAACAGCTCGCCTCAGCGCGGCGACCTCTGCGTCGCCCAGCAGGCGCCAACCACCGACTTTGAGCCGGCCGAGCTTCAACGGACCAAAGCCCACCCTTTGCAGAGACTGGACCTTGTGCCCGACCGCATGAAGCATGCGGCGCACCTGGCGGTGACGGCCTTCGCGGATCACGATGCGGAGCTCAGCCAGCACCGACTCGCGAGCGCCTGGAGCGACCGCAATGACCTCGACCTCCGCAGGCGCTGTCATCCCGTCATCAAGCTTCACGCCACTTCGCAGCGAGTCGAGATCCACTGCGCTCGGGCTTCCAACCACGATCCCGATGTATTCCTTGGACACCTTGTAGCGCGGGTGCGTGAGCCGAAACGCGAGGTCTCCGTCATCGGTCAGCAGCAATAAACCAGACGTATCGGCGTCCAGACGCCCGACCGGAAAGAGGCGATGTCCGGCCATGCCTTCCTCACCGATCACATCAACCACGGTGGTGCGCGCCGATTCGTCCTTGGCGGTGGTGATGACGCCGAGCGGCTTGTTCAAGACCAGGTAGCGATGCCGGGTAAGAGGCTTGACCACGCGGCCGTCGACGGTGACGCGGTCCTCATCAGGGTCGACGAGCATGCCCGACGGCGGCGGCCGCTCGCCGTTCACCTGCACAGCTCCTGACGAGATCAGCTCGTCTGCGGCGCGCCGGCTGGCGACGCCGGATCGCGCCAGAAACCGGTTCAGCCGCTCTTCCCCGATGGCGGTACCTCCTCACGATCGTGATTCGGTGCGGGCAGATGGTCCAGCGATTCGAGACCCATGACGAGGAGGAATCTCATGGTTGTGCCGTAGAGCTTCGGCTGGCCGGGCCCGCTTCCACGACCCACCTCGGTGATCAGGTCTCGCAGCTCGAGGTTGGTCAGCACGCTCTCGCAATTGACTCCGCGCACCTCTTCGATGCGCGACCTAGGCACCGGCTGCTGGTAAGCGACGATCGCAAGCGTCTCGTAGGCCGCCGCAGACAGCTTTCCCGACACCTCTGGCCGTAGCGCGCGGCGCACGGCGGCCGCAAACGCCGGGCGGGTGGCCAGGTTGAGCTCGTCGTGATGCCTCATCAGCATCACCCCGCGGCCGTCGAGCGCCTCCTTTAGTTCGTCGAGTGCGTGCTCAACCGCCGTGCGGTCGGAGTCGGTCGCCGTCTGCAGCTCGCGAAGCTTTAGCGGCCGGTTCGAGCTGAAGAGAATCGCCTCCAGCGAGGCGGACAGATCACTCAACGGCGTTCCTGGCCTCGATGCGAATTGGCCCGAAACGCTCCTTCTGTTTCACGCTTATCAGTGACCGCCTCAAAAGCTCGAGCACGGCGACGAAAGTGATGACCGCCTCGAGACGGTCCTCCGATTCGAGGATCAGCTCGAGGAGCTCGAGCGGGCCGCCGCGCAACCGCTGTGTGATCAGGTCGAGCTTCTCCTCCAGCGTCCACGTGCGACCCGTGACCACAAGCGGTCGAGGCGGGATGCGCGCAAGGACGCTGTTGAAGGCGACCACCAGCAGGCCGACCTCCAGCGGTTCCTCCTGCCCGGCCGCGTCGACAGATCGCGCCGGCGGAGGGAACGAAAACGACTCTTGTTCGGTCCGTTCCATCAAGCCTTGGGCCATCTGCTTGTAAGCGCGATATTCCTCGAGTCGCCGCCGCACCTCCTCCTCCCAGCCAAGGAGGTCGGTCTCCTCGTCGGTCGGCGGCTCGCCGGGCAGCAGGCGAATCGACTTCAGCAGCAACAGCCGGGACGCCATCCACAGGAATTCCGCCATCTCGTTCGGATCGCTGACCTCACGTCCCGCCAATTCGACGAGGTACGCATCGGTGACCTTGGCGAGCGGCACCTGAAAGATGTCCAGCTCTTCTTTCTCAACCAACGCCAGCAGCAGCTCCAGCGGCCCTTCGAAGACCGGCGTCTTGACATCGAGGCGCGCTGCAGCGGCCGGCGGTTCCACGACGCGTAAGGCTATCGCAGGTCGACCCGGTGGAACCTCTCCAGGCGACCGATGACTCGCCAGCGGTGGCGGAGGGCTGGTGCGCTCCCGGTCTGGCTGGCATGGGCGATCCGTGCCGCGATCTTCTTCTCCAGGACCTCGCTGACGTCGATCTCGAGGTCGGGCTCCTGGCCGGCGAAGCACCACGCTTCCGCAGTCTCGTGCGGCGCGCCCGAATCCGGGTATGTCAGCGGGTCACGCGCGCTCGGCCACGCTGCATCGAGCGCCACACGCCCGACGACGCGATGGTCCGGGTGATATCGGTATCGCACATTGGGATCGAACGTCAGCAGCACGTCTGGCTTCGACGCCCTGATCGCGCTGACGAACTCCTTCCGAAGATCGAGAGACTCGATCAGCTCGGCGTCAGGATGGCGAAGAAACGAAACCGACCTCGCGCCCATCACCCGAGCCGCGGCGTCTTGTTCACCCTCTCGCGTCTTGGCCACCTGAGCCCTTGATTTCGTTGAATCGTGCGAGCCCTTGTCGCCGGATGTGGCCAGAACGAAATCAACCACCACGCCGCGGCTGGTCATTTTGAGAACGGTGCCACCGCAGTAAAACTCGATGTCGTCAGGGTGCGCGACGATGCAAAGGGCCCGCTTGATGCGCCGATCGTCTGGACCGGTGAACGCGCGGGCCCGCGCCACTCTAGCCCCGGGCCTCTTCGAGAAGCTCGCGCGCTCGAGCCAACGCCTTGGCGGTCACACCGCCGCTCATCATCCGAGCCAGCTCCCTGGCCCGCTCCTCGTCGGAGCTCAGCTCGCGCACAGTGACGACGTTGCGACCGTCTCGGTCGGGCGATTTTTCGACGACAAGGAGATGGTCCGCGAAAGAGGCGATCTGAGCGAGGTGCGTCACCACCAAGACCTGATGCTTGGTCCCGAGCGCCTTCAAGCGCACTCCAACCTGGATCGCCGCCTCACCGCCGATGCCTGCGTCGACCTCGTCGAAGACAAGCGTGGGAAGGCGATCGGCATCTGCTCCAACCGTCTTGATGGCCAGCATCAGACGGGCCAGCTCTCCGCCGGAGGCGACCCGGGCCAAAGGAGCGATCGGCTCTCCTGGGTTGGCCGAGAACATCATCTCTGCCGCCTCCGCCCCATCCGGACCGATCTCCTGTCGCGCCCTCAAGGCGATCTCGAATCGAGCCCCCTCCAGCCGGAGGCCCGTGAGCTCTAGGGCCACAGCCTTCTGCATTCGAGTCGCGGCTCCGGAACGCGCCTTGGTCAACCGCGCCGAAGCAGCTTCGAGCTCAACACGGCTGCGGTCCCGCTCGCGCTCCGCCTCCGCCACCGCCGCATCGAGGTCCTGCGTGGCGCCGATCTGACCCTCCAGGCGCTCCCGTTCGGTGATCGCCGTCTCGAGCGTGCCACCGTATTTCCGCTTGATCCCGTCGAGGACTGCGAGCCGGGACTCGATCACCTCCAGCCGCCCCGGATCCGAATCGAGAAGCTCGCCATAACGGCGTATCTCCGCCGCGACGTCCGCGACCTCTTCTTCAAGCGCCGACAGGCGCGACGCTTGGTCGCGCAGGCGCGGATCGAGCTCTGCCGCCGCCCCGATCGCTGCAGCGGCGCGGGCCAGCCCCTCCTCTTGAAGCGCCGCGATCGACTCATGCCCCAGCTCCGCCAGGCGGGCGGCGTGGCGTACCGCCGCCCGCTCTGCCGCCAGCTCGGTGTCCTCGCCCACCCTCACTTCTGCCGAGCGCAGCTCCTCCAGCTGCCAGCGCAGGTACTCCTCTTCGCGACGGCCGCGCGATCGGAGCCGATCGAGGTCACCGAGGGCGCTGATGGTTGCCGACCAGGCCGAATACGCGGCCGCCACGACGGCTCGGAGCTCGAACGCTCCTGCGTAACCGTCGAGCAGCTCGGTTTGGGTGTCGGTGTCGAGCAGAGCATGGTGCTCGTGCTGGCCGTGTACCGCGACCAGGTTGCGACCGAGCTCGCGCAGCTGGGCCGGGTTGGCGCTCCGACCGTCGATCCGAGCCGAGCTTCGCTTCCCGAGCTCCCGCTGGAGCACCAGCGCCGTCCCGCCGGACTCGAACCGGCCCTCAACAGTTGCTCGATCGGCGCCGTGCCTGACCTGGTCGACGCCGCCTCGAGCGCCCAGCGTCAGACCGAGAGCGTCGACGATGAGCGACTTGCCGCTCCCGGTCTCTCCGGTGAGCAGGTTGAGGCCGGGGCCAAACCGCACGAGGGAGTCGGCGACCAGGGCCAGGTCGCGGACACGGAGCTCCTTCAGCATTACTTCTTCGGGACGAGAGGACGCCCCCAGCCGAGCTTCTCGCCGAGCCTTCGGTAGAAGGCTTCCGGCGGGCTGAATCGCACGACCTTGAGCCGTCGGGGATGAGAGCCGCATCGCAAAGCGTCACCCGTCTCGACGGCGCGGCCTCGGCGGGCACCGTCGACCCGCATCTCTGCGGGGCCACGCACCACAGCGAGGGTGATGTCCTGGCCAGGCGGAAACACGATCGGCCGGACCGTGAGCGCAAACGGGTTCATGGGCACGAGCACGAGATCCCGGAGCGTTGGCTCCAGGATGGGACCGCCACTGGCCAGGGCGTAAGCGGTGGATCCGGTGGCGGTCGAGACCATCACGCCGTCGGCGTCGATGACTCCAACAGCCTGGCCTCCGACGTCGATCTCGATCCGGAGCATGAGCGCTTCGCCTGAACGTTGGACAACGACCTCGTTGAGGCCGATCGCACGAATGAGCTGCCTGCCCCCTCGACGCAGCGTCACCTGGAGGATGGTTCGTTCCTCGATGCGATACGCGCCGTCGAAGAAGCGGTTCAGCCCGTCCTCAACCTGCTCAGATTCGAGCTCGGTCAAGAAACCCAGCCGCCCCAGGTTCACTCCGAGAATCGGGATGCCGCGCGGTGCGGCGAGCCGGGCGCCGGCGAGAAAGGTTCCGTCTCCGCCGAGCGTGACCACCAACGACGTGGCCTTGAGCCTGGCGGTGAGCGCTGCCACAGGGCCATCGCGGTCCGCTTCCCAGCATTCGACATTCCGTTCGGCGAGCGCCTTGATGGTCCGCGCAATCACCTCGGGATCCGCCCGCGGCCCGTGAAGGATGCAGGCCGCGGTCACTTCGGCGCCAGGTGCAGGAAGATCTCGCGGTTGCCTTCAGCTCCGGTCACCTCAGCAGGCGCCTCGGCAAGAACGACGTAACCGTGCGCGGCAGCCCAGTCGCGAAACTGTGCCATGGCGGCCTCGATGGCCCTTGGGTCACGCACGATTCCGCCCTTCCCCACCTCGGAGCGGCCGACCTGGAATTGAGGCTTGAACAGCGCCACGACCTCTGCTTTCGGCGCTGCCCGCAGCAGGGCGGGCAGGATCTTCTCCAGGCCGATGAATGAAACGTCGACCACGATCAGGCTCACCGGCTCCGGGAAGGAATCCAGCTCGCGTGCATTGACTCGCTCGATCACCACCACGCGAGAGTCCTGGCGCAGCCTCCAGTGAATCAGGCCACGACCGACGTCGATCGCGTAGACCCTGGATGCGCCGCGGCGCAGGAGCACGTCGGTGAACCCACCGGTCGACGCGCCGATGTCGGCACAGATCCGTCCCGCTGGATCCACACCAAACGTGACCAGGGCGGGGCCTAGCTTCAGGGCGCCGCGGCTTGCGTAGGCCGGACCCGCCTCCACAGAGATCGCCGCATCGTCGCTGACCGCGCGGTCTGGGCGGCGCTCAGTCTCACCTGCCACGCGCACCTTGCCGGCCAGGATCAGCGCCTGAGCACGCTCGCGTGATTCAGCGAGGCCGCTTTTTGCCACGAGCACATCAAGTCTCGGCATCGAACTAGAGGATCAGGCCGACAACAACACCGAGGACGGCGCCCACGAGGACCTCGACGGGCGTATGCCCCAGCAGCTCGCGCAGCTTTTGCTCCTGAACGCCTCGCATATGGACAAGGTCCTCGACAAGGCGATTAAGGATGGCGGCCTGGCGCCCCGCGGCGCGCCGAAGACCGGCTGCGTCATACATCACCACGAACGAGAAGATAAGCGCGATCGCGAACTGGGGGGAAGTGGGTCCGGAATATTTACCGATGGCGGTGGTCAAGCCCATCACGATGGCGCTGTGGCTGCTCGGCATTCCACCGGTCACCGCCAGCACACGCAGGTTCAAACGGCGCTCACGAACCGAGTACAGGACCACCTTCGCCGCCTGTGCGATCGTCCAGGCCACGATCGGCGCAAGGATGAATCTCACTCGGTCAATTGCCGGCCGAGTCGTTCTGCGCGGGTCTTCAGCGCATCGAGGCGCGTTTCCGCATCCGAAAGCAGATGGGCGGCGCGCTGGTGGGCGGCGACAAGCTCGTCCAGCGGTGCGCTGCCATCGGCCAAGAGCACGATCGTCTCCTCCAGCTTCGCCAGGGTATCGTCGAAGCCGGGCTCGGCTGGATTGTTCGAGCTCAAACGATGCTCGCCGCGACGCGACCGAGGATGCCATTCACGAAGCGGCCCGACTCTTCCCCCGAAAAGGTCTTCGCCAGCTCGATCGACTCGTTGATCGCCGCTTTGGTCGGCACGTGCTTGTCGATGGTGATCTCGTACACCGCGATCCGCAGAACGATCCTGTCCACCTTGGCCATCTGCTCCAGCTTCCAGTGCTCTGACGTTTCGCTCAGGATGGCGTCCAGCTTGACGCGATTTTCGATGACGCCTTTGATCAGCTGCCGCGCAAAGTTGGTCACGTCGGACGTCGCACCGCCCTCGGAGGCGTGGTAGGCAAGGACCTCATCCGGGTCGTCGCCCGAGCTCTCGAGCTGGAACAGGACCTTTAGCGCAAGCTCCCGAGCCTGGTGTCGCTTACCCAAGATCCCAATCTGGGGTCGTGGCAGGGGCGGACGGGTTCAACCCGTCCGCGACTTTGTTTTTATCCAAGCGACTCCCAGCCGTGGCCTGGAGAATCCTTTCGGTAATCCAATCCCGGGAATGAGAGCAGCCGGTTCGGCGAAGCCGAACCGGCGATGAGAGAAAACAGTCTGGTTTTCCCTCATTCCTTCAGTGTGCAAAGGCGACGCTGGAGACGAAGACGTTGACCTCCCCCACCTCGAGACCGAGCATCCGCTCCGTCGCTTCGACCACGTTTCCCTGCACTGCGCTGGCGACCTCGGCCAGCTTGCCCTCGGAGTCGACCGTGATGAACACCTCGAGGTGAATCGATCGATCCGCCTCGACCTGGACCCGGACACCCCGATGCGCCGTCTGCCGCCGAACCCAATCGCCGAAATGGCGGGCGGCCGTCTCGTCCATGCCGGCGACGCCTTCAACCTCGCACGCCGCCAGCGCGGCGATGCTCGCGATGACCTCGTTCGCCACCCGAACCGCCCCCAGGCTGCCGTTCTCACCCATGCGGGGCATCCTACGCCCCACCCCCGACGGCCCGCCACCTGACACCAGCGTGCGGCGCGCCTCTAGTAGCGCGGCAGGGTTGGCCGGGGTCCCCCCGGCCATAACTTTGTCCCACGGCCACCGAGCGTCGCTAGGAGAGCTTCTTCGGAAATCCAATCCCGGGAATGGGAGCAGGCGCGTCGGCGAAGCCGACCCGCCGATGAGGGAAAACAGTCTGGTTTTCCCTCATTCGTTCTAGGCTCTTTCCATGTAGGACATGTTCCGTGTGTCGACCCGGATGACGTCGCCGGGTTGGATGAACAGCGGGACCTGGATCGTGGCTCCGGTTTCCAGCTTGGCGGGCTTGGTCGAGCCCGAGACCGTGTCGCCCCTGAACCCCGGGTCTGTCTCGACCACCTTGAGCTCAACGTTGATGGGCAGCTCGACGCCGATGAGCCTGTCCAAGTACCGGAGCAAGTACGCCGGACTTCCTTCTTTGAGCAGTGGGAGCACCGACTCGAGCATGTCCTCGTCGACCGGAACCTGGTCGTAAGTCTGCGTGTCCATGAAGTAGTGATGGCTGCCGTCGGAATACAGGTAGGTCGCTTCCTTCTTGTCGATTCGGACGGTTTTGTACTTGTCGCCACTTCGGAAGCTGTGTTCAAAGATCGACCCGGTCAGAACGTTCCGCAGTTTGGCTTTGATAACAGCGCCGGCCCGCGCCAGCTTGATGTGCTCGACGCTGACGACCTCCAGCAGCTGACCGTCCATCTCGAACATCGTCCCGTTGCGAAAGTCACTGGTCGAGATCAATCAGGAACTCCATAGCAAGTAGGTAGCCCGCGAATCCAAGACCTGTGATCACGCCCCTGGCGGCGCGGCCGGTGACGCTCTTCGAGCGGAATTCCTCCCGCGCGTGAATGTTCGAGATGTGGACCTCCACGGTCGGCAGTGCAAGGGACTGCAGACAGTCGAAGAGCGCCAGTGAGTAATGCGACAGGGCGCCCGGATTGATCACCACGCCGAGCGAGCCCGGGCCCTCCTTCTGGAGGAAGTCGATCAGCTCGCCTTCGTGGTTGCTCTGGAACGCGCTCACCTGCACACCCAGGCTCCGTGCCTTCGCGCGAACCATCTTCATCAGGTCCGCGAGTGACCGCGTGCCGTAGATCTCCGGCTCCCGCTTGCCCAGGAGATTCAGGTTGGGCCCGTTGACGATCAGGATTCGTTTCACGCCACCGCTCCGCGCACGATGCGGCGGACGAGCGCCGATGGCACGTTGTGACCAGGCTCGGCGTGTCCGAGGCGGCGGGGCAGCACCCACGCCACCTTTCCCCGGCGCGCCTTCTTGTCGCGGGGGATGGCCGCCAGCACCTTGCCCGCATCAATTCTTGGCGCCGAGTCTGGCAACCCAAAGTCGGTGAGCAGCGAGTCTTGCGTTTCCACCAGCCTTTTGCTGCACAGGTCCATCGACAGCGCGATACGCGCCGCCACTCGCATGCCAAAGGCGACCGCCCGACCGTGAGAGATCCTGAAACCGCTCGCCGCCTCGAGGGCATGACCCGCCGTGTGGCCGTAGTTGAGAATTGCGCGGGGTCCCCGCTCACGCTCGTCTCTCGCCACGATCAAGGCCTTGGCAGTGACGCATTGAAAGACGACTCTCTCGAGAGCGGCGCGGTCCGCACCGATGAGGCCCTCGCGATCCTTCTTCACGATCTCGAGGAGGGTGTGATCCATGGCAACGGCGTACTTTACAACCTCGGCGAACGCGTCCCGATAGTTGACGCGGGGCAGAGTTTCAAGGCTGTCGAGATCGATGACGACGGCCGACGGCTGCCAGAAAGCTCCGATCGCATTCTTGGCGCGCCTGCCATTCACCCCGGTCTTGCCGCCAATGCTCGAATCCACCATGGCCAGGAGCGTGGTCGGGACCGCCACCAGCC
>Ga0210384_10002871_pt1 | contig 20498 bp, 16 predicted proteins | sample IncBWH2MmetaG_FD_160574 | JGI IMG/M metagenome (GOLD analysis project Ga0210384, IMG submission 160574) | Forest soil microbial communities from Barre Woods Harvard Forest LTER site, Petersham, Massachusetts, United States - Inc-BW-H-2-M | ecosystem: Environmental > Terrestrial > Soil >...
CGCCGTTCACGACCTACCCGGCCCGGGAGCTCGTCTCCTTGGCACTGGAGCTCGCGCTACAGCTTGACTGCACGGTCTACGATGGGTGCTACCTTGGTCTCGCCGTTCTGGCAGACTGCCAGCTCGTCACAGGGGATCGTCGCCTCGAGACTCTGGCATCGGGCACCCTTCGACGGCATGTCCTGCCCCTGGCCTCCCTGCCGAGTTGACATGGACAGCACAGCATCCGCATGAACGATCAATGGCGGGACAACCCTATGAGGAAAAGGGCCGAGCCCTCCTCGGAACGAGCCACGAGGCGGCACGAGTACGACTTCCGCCGTGGCGTCCGTGGGAAATACGTAACCCGCTATCTTGAGGGAACGCACGTCGTGGTTCTAGACCCTGACATAGCCGAGGCGTTCCCGAACGCAGGGGCCGTGAACCGGGCTCCGCGGGCCTTGCTGACTGTCGTACCTACACGGCGGGTTCGACGGCGCCGCAGCGCCTAGCCCCATATTCGAACGCGCGGCCTCCTAGGCGCCCACCGAGGGAGATCTGGGACCTGGTCGCCACCATCCCCTCTATTCTCCCGGCAGACGTTCAGCGCGTATCCCGGCTTATGGGTCTTCCCTTCTGATTGGACCCCGCTGGCTGAGAGGAACAACCACGAAGCGACACCGATCCGCTTAGAGCCCCCTAAGTGCCCAACTCAACCCAATAGCTACTTGGTAGGTTCCTCTAGCCATGAGCGAATGATCGCGTCCCGCTGTAGTCGTCGATCGCGGTCCGAGGCGGCGCGGCCGACAGCAACAGCGTATTCCCTTACAAGGTCCGGCAGATCGGCCGGCGGTTCCTTGGAGAGCGCGGCCTCGATTTGATCACCCAGGGCTGCAAGCTTGCGTTGAGCCAGCTCGACGTTCATCCGCCTAGCGGTACCTCCACGTATCATCCCAGCGCCGACAATAAAGAGAGAGTAGAAACTACTCTTCTTCCGCCAGTGAGCCCTTGGGAGATCTGGCACTAGGTCGAGAAGGAAGCTTTGGGTTGTCGCGAACAGCCGGACAAACTCGGCCCGTTCGCCGAAGTCGCTCTCGTAGAGCTCGTAGTAGTCGTCCAGGCTGTCAGTCTTGTGTTGCGGCCCGGCAAGAAGACCAACTACCAGTTCGCTGACGAACTGAATGTCCAGCATACGTCGTATGTCATTGGGAGTTACGATCCGATTCGCCGCCCAGAATTCATCGTCAGACAGTTCAGTTGCTGTCTTGATGAATTCTCCTTTGAACTTTGCGTTCCGTAGTTCTTGTGCGTTGAGGGCGAATACGTATCGATTCAAACGTTGAAACAAGTCTCTGACGTCCGCTTCAGACGCCTCATGCAACTCACGTATCACCAGTGAGTACGCCCAGAATTGCTGCTGGATGTCACTGCCGAAATCCGAAAATCTCCTATCATGCCACTCTGGGCTCGTCTCAACGTCAAGTGGGAACTTGTCCTGAGAGAAGTCCAGTAGCGCTGTGACCCTTTGCTGACCATCCACGATAGAGTACGTCGTGCGCCCATCCGCACTCGTCACAACATGTACGTATATCTCAGGGACGGGAAGCTTGCGCAGCACCGTGTCCACCAAATAGGCCTTCTCTCGCTCGAGCCATACTGGCTTCCGCTGGAACGGCGGTGCGAGCTGGAGTGTAAGCTCGCGCGCACGCTGAGCAAGCCAAGCAATTGTCTGGCGACTAGTCTCAGTCCTCATTGGCACCTCACTCCCTACGCAGGTTGGGCAGAACGACTTCTCACCCCTTAGGAACTCGCGCGTTCCTTATGGACCTCGAGTAGTCAATCTCGACCTGTGCCCATGTCCGATACAATCTGCCTCCAACGCGGCGACGACCAAACCGGACGTCAGTGGACAATCGATCGAAGACCGGCAGCCAACTTCGAGCAACCCGAAGACTCCGGGGCAACTGCCACAATCTTATGAAGCCCCAAAACAGGTCGACCCGACAACGTTCCATTCTTGCTGCAGTAACACCCTCAAGCCGCCAACGGTCTCGATCGAGTTCGTTCAACTCGAGCCACGCCTGATCAAAATGCGGCTCGGAAACGACTACAACATCGATATCAGAGTCGGCACGAATCACAGCCCCCATCGTCTGGGGACTTAGACTGAACCCCAACTGCGAGCTCCCCACGATCGCGATCGACCGTCCCGGGACTCGAAGTGCTGAGGTCAGCTCTGCCCGGAACTCATTGTAGAGAGCCGGCGCCCCCTCAAAAATGAATGGACTTTGGAACAGTAAAAAATCGCTGACGTGTCGCCTCGGATCACCTCTCTCGATTGCCTTGAGGAAGTCCTCAAAGGTCATAGGCCGGAGCGCATCCCCTAAATCTCCCGCGGAAGGCGGTGAGAGCTGCTGTCCACTGCCGCGTGACCACGTTCAGATGCGGCCGCGCCACCAATACCTGCCGATTGTGAATTGCGTCTCGATCCTATGCGCACCAGTAGCGCATGCCGTTCGGGGCCCTCTCCCTCTGTGTGGCAACCTCGGCCTGTTGTGGCTGATCCTCGACCCGTGCCGCCCGTCCGACAGATCCTAGCTGGAGATTGCCCACCGGCATTGCTACATTGCACTCAATAAGGGCACTCTGTCTTTTCTGAAGCCCTGCTTGCCATGCTACGATTTGGGCCACGCCTAGCTTAAGGTTGGTGGTCTTATCGTGACAGACGGTCGAAGAACATCGTGACTGAGGCCAACTGTCCGTGGTCGCCCTCGCTAGGCCACACTATCCGCCTAGCGTGAACCTTACCCCGAACGCCCGATCCGTCTGCGCGAACCTTCGATCCCTCCACCGACGCGGCACGGTCAGCGACCTAGCCGGCGAGCCTTAGAGGGTCGACCATCCACCTAAGAAGCACACCCCGCCCTGGTTGACAGCAGTTCTGTTTCTTGTCACGTTCTCTGCGGCTTACTGACTTTGAGTCGAACGGCGCACTGAACCTCCTTAGGCGCAGAGCGCCCTGAGGTCACAATGGACGTCTTCGATCTGCGTCAGCAGCTCATCCAGGACTACGCCGACTACGTCGGCAGCTTCCTCCAAATTGCCGACGCGCGAATCCAGGAGCACCTCACCCGGAGCCTCGCCGACGGCCTTCTCTGGCCCCACCCGTTGGTCCAACTCAACCCAGCGTTCGAGCCAGCCGAAACCATCGACGACCTAGTCGGTGCTGGCGTCATGCATTCCGAGTGCCTCAAGATCTTCCGCACCCACAAGACGCCGGCCGATGCTCGGGGCCGGCAACTTCGGCTGCACCAGCATCAAGCGCAGGCGGTACGCGTCGCCCAAACCGGACGGCCCTATGTCCTGACCACCGGTACCGGCTCTGGCAAGAGCCTGGCCTATCATCCCGATCGTGGACCACGTGCTGCGACGTGGTCCAGGACGAGGAATCCAGGCCGTCGTGGTCTATCCGATGAACGCGCTCGCCAACAGTCAGCACGGCGAGCTGACGAAATTCCTCCACTACGGGTATCCGGATCAGCGGGGTCCCGTTCGTTTCGCGCGGTACACGGGGCAGGAGGATGATGCCGAGCGGCAACGTATCATCCAGAACCCGCCCGACATCCTCCTCACCAACTACGTGATGCTCGAGCTGATCTTGACGCGGACGGATGAGCGGGCGTTGGTCGACAGGGCGCGTGGGCTGCGGTTCCTGGTGCTGGACGAGCTACACACGTATCGGGGCCGGCAAGGTGCCGACGTGGCGCTCCTCATGCGTCGCGCGCGGGAAGCCTTCGAGGCGCCGTCCTGCCAGTTCGTGGGCACCTCGGCAACTCTCGGAGGCACGGGAACCTATGAGGAGCGCCAGGCGTCGATCGCTAGTGCGTCCAGCCGGGTCTTCGGTGCCGTCGTCCGTCCTGGCGATGTGATCGGCGAGACCCTTCGTCGAGCGACCCCGGAACAGGCTACCTCGGACCCGGCTGTGGTAGCCCAACTCCAGGCGACACTGGTCCGCGACGGCAATCAGCCACCGACAAGCTATGCCGAGTACGTATCCAGCCCTTTGGCAAGCTGGATCGAGACGACCTTCGGCATCCGCCGCGACGGGGCGGGACGACTCGAGCGGCAGACGCCTCGGAGCATCGACGGGAATGGGGGCGCCGCCGCGGACTTGGCAGGGCTCACGGGAACGGTACAAGCTCGCTGTGCCACCGCGATTCGTCGGTGGCTACTTGGGGCGTACGAGGCGGAGCGCGATCCGGTCACCGGCTTCCCGATCTTCGCCTTCCGAGTTCATCAGTTCCTTGGCCGGGGCGACACCCTCTATGCTTCGCTCGAGCCCGAGTCCACTCGTCACCTGAGCGTCCAGCCCCAGCAGTTCGTCCCTGATGGGACTCGCTCCCGGGTTCTCTTCCCGCTGGTCTTCTGTCGCGAGTGCGGTCAGGAGTACTACGCGGTCACCCGTACCGGCGAGGGTCAACACACCCTCATCGGTCCGCGCGCGTTGATGGATCTTGTGGACAGCGAGCAAGGAGATGCCGGCTACGTCTACCTCAGTACCAGCCGACCTTGGCCGACCGACACGGAGACCCTTCTCCAGAGACTGCCTGACGACTGGTTAGAGGAGCACAACGGGGCTCTTCGTATTCGCGCCGATCGGCGCCCGGACCTGCCTCAGCTCCTGCGGCTCAGCCCAGATGGTCAAAGTTCACCTGATGGGCTCGAGGCGCAGTGGATCGAGCAACCCTTCCGGTTCTGCCTTCGCTGTGGCGTGAGCTACAGCTTCACCCAGCGGACCGACTTCGCCAAGGTGACCGGCCTGGGCACTGGCGGCCGGACGATGGCGACCACCCTGATGGCGCTGTCGGTCACCCGGCACCTTCGGGGCCAGGATCTGCCCGCCAAGCTACTCAGCTTTACAGACAACCGCCAGGATGCCTCTCTCCAGGCTGGCCATCTGAACGACTTCGTCGAGGTGGTGCTCCTACGCTCCGCCCTTCACCTAGCTTGCCTCCAGGCTGGCCCGGCGGGTCTTACTCACGAGGTTCTTCGGCAGCGAGTGTTCGACGCCCTCGCTCTGCCGTTCGACGCCTATGCCAAAGATCCGACCATCGAGTTTGGTCGAGAACAGATCCACCGTGCGCTCCGCAACGTTCTGGCCTACCGGCTGTATCAGGACCTCAAGAACGGCTGGCGCATCACTTCACCCAACCTCGAGCAGTGCGGGCTCCTGGAGCTGCGCTACGAGGACTTGGAAGCCATCTGCAACGCTCCGGCCCTCTGGCAGAACCGCCACGGGACGCTCGTGAATGCCTCGGGCGAGACTCGCCAGCAGGTCACTCGCGCGCTCCTGGACTTCATGCGGCGCGGCCTCGCGATCGATGTGGACGTGCTGAGGCCCGACACGCTCGAGCAAGTCCAGCAGCACAGTCAGCAGCACCTTGTGGCCCCGTGGGCCCTCGATGAACAGGAGCGGTTCGAGCGGGCGACCACGCTCTACGTCCGGCCGACAGGTCAGCGGGCGCAGGACCTCCCCGATGCCCTGTGGCTGTCTCCTCGCGGTGGCTTTGGCCAGTATCTGCGGCGCATGCTCAGCCCCGGCGCGCCCTTGCCGCTGGGCGAACGAGAGGCGATCTGTCGAGACCTCCTCGATATCCTCCAGCGCGGCAACCTGCTCCAGGCTGGCGCGCCGGTCCGCGGGCTCACGGGCTACCAGCTCAAGGCCTCCGGGATGAGTTGGTGCGCCGGCGACGGTACGCGAGCCTTCCAGGACCCCATCCGCAGGCCCAGCCTTCCCGAAGGTGGCGGCCGCACGAACCCATTCTTCATCCGGGTCTATCGTGAGTTGGCGACCCACTTTCACGGGATCGAGGCCCGGGAGCATACAGCTCAGGTCCCGAATGATGTGCGCGAGAGGCGCGAGGAAGCGTTCCGCCAGGGTCGTCTGCCCATCCTCTTCTGCTCACCCACGATGGAGCTCGGCGTCGACATTGCGGAGCTGAGCGTTGTAAGTCTCCGCAACGTCCCACCCACTCCGGCCAATTACGCGCAGCGCAGTGGCCGCGCGGGCCGGAGCGGCCAGCCCGCCCTGGTTTTTGCCTACTGCACCACGGGCAGCTCTCATGACCAGTACTTCTTCGTACGGCCAGAGCTCATGGTAGCGGGCCAGGTTATGCCGCCGAGACTCGATCTCGCCAATGAGGATCTCGTGCGCGCGCACGTCCACGCGATCTGGCTCGCCGAGAGTGGGCTGAGCCTCCGTCGGTCACTCACCGACGTCCTCGACATGGCCGGAAGTCCACCCAGCCTGGCTCTACTGCCGTCGGTCGAGGCTGCCCTCGCCGATGCCCAGTCGCTGGCGCGAGCCCACGCCCGGGCGATGCGCATCCTCACAGGTATGCAGGGCGAGCTTTCGAGCTCTGGCTGGTGGACCCCGACCTGGCTCGACGACGCCCTCGCCAGGATCCCATTGGCCTTTCGACAAGCCTGCGAGCGGTGGCGCACGCTCTACAGGGCGGCGCTCCACCAGCGCAATACCCAGCACCACATCATCGTGGACCACACTCGAAGCGAAGGCGAGCGGGCACAGGCCCGCCGGCTTCGCCAGGAGGCGGAGACGCAGATCGAGCTCCTCACCAAGGCCGAGAACCTCGCCCAGTCGGATTTCTATAGCTATCGCTACTTCGCGAGTGAGGGCTTTCTACCAGGCTACAGCTTCCCCCGGCTCCCGCTCTCGGCCTACATCCCAGGCCGGCGCACGCGTACGGGCCGGGACGAGTTCGTCACGCGTCCACGCTTCCTGGCGATCTCGGAGTTCGGGCCCCGCGCAGTCATCTATCATGAGGGCTCCCGCTACCGCATCCACCGCGTCATCCTGCCTATTCCCGAGCAGCCAACCGAAGATCCGGTTGTCACCACACAGGCCAAGCGCTGCACTTCGTGCTGGTACATGCATCCAATGAGTGGTGGCCCGGGACCCGACCAGTGCGAGTGGTGCCACACCCCTCTTCCCATGGCGACGGATCGACTCTTCCGCCTCCAAAACGTGAGCACCCGTCGGCACGACAAGATCACTTGTGATGAGGAGGAGCGCCTCCGACTCGGTTTCATCCTGCGAACTGGAGTGCGCTTCGGTCAGCATGACGGCGCGCAGGCCTGCCGGACTGCAGTCGTGCGCGATGGCGATCATGATCTCGCGCGGATCAGCTATGGCCCAGCCGCCACGCTCTGGCGCTTCAACTTCGGCTGGCGCCGCAGCGGCCAGGAAACGGGGTTCGCGCTCGACATCGAGCGGGGCACCTGGGGCAACAACCGCAATGATCCCGGAGACCAGAATGGAGGCGGTGACGGACTCGGACCTCGCGTGGCGACCGTGATTCCCTACGTCGAGGATCGCCGGAACTGCCTGCTGATCGAACCGGCCGGGACCTGGTCCCCGGAGGTCATGGCGTCGCTTCAGGCTGCCCTGAGAACAGCAGTGCAGGTCAGCTTCCAGCTCGAGGAAACAGAGCTGGCGGCCGAGCCCCTGCCAGACGAGCGCAACCGGCACGTGATCCTCCTCTACGAATCAGCCGAGGGCGGCGCTGGCGCACTGCGCCGAATGGTGGACGACCCGCAGGCGGTTCGACAAATAGCCCGCACCGCTCTCGAGATTTGCCACTTCGACCCCGACACGGGCACCGATCGTCGGCGTGGACCAAGGTCCCGGGAGGACTGCGAAGCAGCCTGCTACGACTGCCTGATGTCGTACACCAACCAACTCGATCACCGGATCTTGGATCGCCAGAAGATCCGAGAGCTCCTCCTGCGCTTGGGCACTGCCCAGGTCGTGGCCTCACCCAGTGCAATCCCTCGCGCTGAGCATCTATTGCGTTTGAAGAATCAGTGCCAGTCGGGTCTCGAGAGACAGTGGCTCGATGCTCTCGAGGCGCACGGTGGTCGGCTTCCCTCCCATGCCCAACACCTGATGGATGTCTGCAGCACGCGCCCGGACTTCATCTACGACGACCGCTATACGGTCATCTACGTGGACGGCCCCCATCACCAGTTCCCGGACCGCCACACTCGCGACGCGGCGCAGCAGGCGTGCCTGGAGGACAACGGGTACACGGTCGTGCGCTTCGCGCAGAGCGAGCAGTGGAACGCACTCTTCGCGACTCATTCAACGCTCTTTGGTCTGGACGGGGCGGTATGAGGTTCGAGATCGGATCTCTAGTTCGGGCTCGAGGCCGCGAGTGGGTCGTTCTCCCCGAGTCCGAAGGCAACCTCTACGTCGTTCGTCCACTGGGCGGTACCGACGACGAGGTCACTGGCATCTACGCCCTCGTGGAGCCTATCGAGCCGGCTCGCTTCGATCCACCAGACCCCTCGCGGATCGGCGATCATCGCTCTTGCCGCCTCCTCCGGGACGCGGTTCGCTTGGGCTTCCGATCGAGTGCTGGGCCTTTCCGCTCTTTCGGTCGGATCAGCGTCGAACCCCGGCCGTATCAACTCGTGCCGCTCCTCATGGCGCTCCGGATTGATCCCATCCGATTGCTGATCGCCGACGATGTCGGGATTGGAAAGACCGTCGAAGCGTGCCTCGTCGCCCGCGAGCTGCTCGATCGTGGTGAGGCCCGGCGGCTGGCGGTCCTGTGTCCTCCCCAGCTCGCCGAACAGTGGCAACGCGAGCTGGCCGAAAAGTTCCACGTCGAGGCCGAGCTGGTCTTGTCGAGCACGATCAATCGGCTTGAGCGGGGCCGGGCCCTTGACGAGTCCGTCTTCGACCAGTATCCGTTCACCATCGTCTCGACCGACTTCATCAAGGCTGATCGAAGGCGGGACGAGTTCCTGCGCACCTGTCCGGACCTGGTCATCGTCGACGAGGCTCACACCTGCGCCGCGGCTACCGACGGCCACACAGCTCGACACCAGCGCTACCAGCTCATGCGGGGCTTGGCGGCGAAAGCCGATCGGCATCTCATCTTGGTCACAGCCACCCCACACAGCGGTAAGGATGATGACTTTCGGGCGTTGCTGGCATTGCTGGATCCAGCCTTCGCACACCTGCCTGAGGACTTGAGCGGCGAGGCCCAGCGCCCGCTTCGACAGCGACTCGCCCGACACTTCGTCCAGCGACGGCGCGCGGATATCCGTCGCTATCTGGAGACGGAGACAGTCTTTCCCGAGCGCGCGCCCGACTTGGAGGTGGTCTATCGCCTGAGTCCTGACTACAAACGCCTCTTCGAGCGCGTGCTCCGCTATGCCCGGCAGACCGTCACCGAGGGCGCTGGCACGCGACACCGCCAGCGGATCCGGTGGTGGTCGGCGCTCGCGCTCCTCCGCTCGCTCGCTTCCAGTCCAGCCGCAGCGGCAGCCACGCTGAGGGAGCGCGCAACCCCGGCTGAAACGGCTACCGTGGAGGAGGCGGATGAGACCGGACGTCGGACGGTACTGGACCTGGACGATCTCGCAGGCACCGAGCAGATGGATGTGGCCCCCGGCGCCGACATCGGCGAGCACGCCGGGGACGCAACGAGCCACCGCCGGCAGCTCCTAGACATGGCCCGGGAGGCCGAGGCGCTCGCCGCCCCGAAAGACACAAAGCTCCAGGAGGTCACTGCTGTCGTGCGCCGTCTCGTGGCTGAAGGCTACCATCCGATCGTCTTTTGCCGCTTTATCCCCACCGCCGAGTACGTGGCCGACCATCTCCGGAAAGCACTCCGAGGAGTCACCGTTGAAGCCGTGACAGGACTCCTCCCGCCGTCCGATCGAGAAGCGCGTGTAGAACGCCTTGGCACGGCCGACAAGCGGGTACTGGTGTGCACAGACTGCCTCAGCGAGGGCATCAACCTCCAGGACCACTTCACCGCCGTGGTGCACTACGACTTGGCCTGGAACCCCACGCGCCACGAGCAGCGCGAGGGGCGGGTGGACCGCTATGGCCAGCCACGAAGGACGGTCCAGATGGTGATGGTCTACGGGCGCGACAACCGCATCGACGGAATCGTCCTCGAGGTCCTCCTGCGAAAGCACCAGCAGATCCGGAAGACGCTCGGCGTGTCGGTCCCCGTACCACTCGACACGAATCGGGTCATCGAGGCCATCTTCGAGGGCGTCGTTCTGCGCGGACGTGACGACGCCCAGCTCGTCATCGAAGAAGTACTCGGGCCCGAACAGGGTGCCTTGCATCGGCGGTGGGATGCCGAGGCCGAGCGGGAGAAGCGCTCACGCACAGTATTCGCCCAGGAAGCCATCAAGATCGACGAAGTATCGAGAGAGCTGCTGGAAGTCCGGGAAGCGATTGGCCTGGGAGTAGATGTGGCCGCGTTTGTGCGTGATGCTCTGGTGGCGCATGGGGCGCAGGTCCGAGGAGGGCCAATCCTCGACGTGGACATGAGAACGTCCGAGGCTAAGACTCTGAGGGAAGTTCTGCCGATCCCCGAGGGACAGGATCAGATACGTCTCGGGTTCGAGCGTTCTGCGCCAGAAGACGTAATCTCCCTCGTCCGGACTCACCCGCTCGTCGAGGCTCTCGGCAGCCACGTGTTGCAGAGTGCCCTCGACCCGCTCCTGGATGGACTCGCTCGCCGCGCCGGCGCCATCCGCACGAGCGGGGTTCGGACCCGGACCACTCTGCTCCTCCTCCGACTCCGGTACCACCTCATCCGCGAGACAAGAGACGACGCGGTCCCCCTTCTAGCTGAGGACTGCTGCCTCGTGGCGTTTGAGGGGGCACCAGCGGAAGCGCGCTGGCTCTCGCCCGAGGCTGCCGAAACGCTGCTCGAGGCGACTCCCAGCAGCAACGTCCTGCCCGAGCAGGCGCGTGAGTTCCTCCGTCGAGTCATGGAGGGCATGTCGGAGCTGATCCCTCACCTGGATGCCGTCGTCCGACAGCGCAGCCAGGTGCTCCTGGAGGCGCACCGCCGTGTGCGCCAGAGCGCGGGCCAGCGTGTTCGGGGTCTCCGCGTCGAGCCCATTTTGCCGCCCGACGTGCTCGGCATCTACGTGTACCTGCCGGCGAACTGAGCCGTGGCGCGCCGATCGAGCGAACGGTTCACAACGATCCGGACGGAGGGCGGGCTACTCCCGGCGGGCCTCCTCAGGGGCCTCGTCGAAGGGGACCGCAACCTCGAGGGCCTCGGGGACGCGCACTACCACCTGGTCGACGAGCGCCTTCATGAGGCGATCGCACGGAGCTGGGCCCGACTCACCAGTCTCTGGTCAACGTTCGACGCAGCGCTCGTGAAGGTCCCAGACGAGGACCCGGCAATCGGCCTCACCCGTGAGCGCTGGCTTCTGCCTCTCTTCCAGGAACTCGGCTACGGACGGCTGCCCGGTGCCCGGTCGATCGACGTTGACGGGAAAAGCTACCCCATCTCGCACATCTGGCAACATCTGCCGATACACCTCGTGGGCTGGAATGTAGACCTCGACTCGAAGACGGCAGGCGTGGCCGGGGCCGCCCGCGTCAGCCCTCACGGGCTGGTCCAGGAGGTGCTCAACCGATCCCGCTCGCACCTCTGGGGCGTAGTCTCGAATGGCCGCCTGCTCCGGCTCCTGCGCGACAGTGTGAGTCTCACCCGTCAGGCCTACGTCGAATTCGACCTCGAAGCCATGTTTCGCGGGGAGGTCTATCGCGACTTCGTGGTGCTCTGGTGCCTTGTCCACCAGTCGCGCGTCGAGAGCGAGCAACCCGAGCGATGCTGGCTTGAGAAGTGGGCGCAAGAGGCTCACAAGCAGGGCGCCCGAGTGCTGGAGCAGTTGCGCGAGGGAGTGGAGAAGGCCGTCGAGACTCTGGGTCGCGGGTTTCTTGCCCATCGCGCCAACGAGCCTCTGCGAGAGGCCTTGCGAGCGGGTCGGCTTGACGGCCTCGGCTACTACCGGCAGCTCCTACGCCTCGTCTATCGGCTGCTCTTCCTCTTCGTGGCGGAAGATCGGGAACTGCTCCTCGACCCAGTGGCAAGCAAAGAGGCTCACGAACGATTCATCCAGTACTACTCCACTACCCGTCTTCGCGCATTGGCCGGACGTCACCGAGGCACGCCACACGCCGATCTCTGGCGCACTCTCGCCCTCGTCATGACTAAGCTTGGCGAGGATGCCGGATGCCCCGACCTGGGGCTCCCGGCCCTCGGGAGCTTCCTCTGGTCGCCAGCGGCCACGCCCGACCTCAACGGGCGCGACCTGTCAAACCAAGCCCTCCTGGCCACGGTCCGAGCGCTCGCCTATGCCGAAGACGATCATCTTCGGCTGCCCGTAGACTACAAGAACCTCGGACCCGAGGAACTGGGCAGTGTCTATGAGGCGCTCCTTGAGCTCCATCCCGAGCTCAACACCGAGTCGGCAACCTTCCAATTGACCACTGCCGGCGGCCACGAGCGGAAGACCACCGGTAGCTACTACACGCCACGGCCTCTGATCCAGACCCTACTTGATTCTGCACTTGATCCGGTGCTGGACGAAGCTGCCCGGGCTCGCGATCCGCAGGCCTCGATCCTCGCCCTGAAAGTGTGCGACCCGGCTTGCGGCAGCGGACACTTCCTCATCGCGGCTGCCCACCGGCTCGCTCGACGTCTGGCCACCGCCAGGACCGGAGACGAAGAGGCCTCCCCGGATGCGCTGCGACGCGCACTTCGTGAAGTGATCGCCCGGTGCATCTACGGGGTAGACGTCAACGAAATGGCTGTCGAGCTCTGCAAAGTGGCCCTCTGGATGGAGGCGCTCGAGCCCGGCAAGCCACTGTCTTTTCTTGACCATCGGATCGTCCACGGCAACAGCCTCCTAGGGGTGACGCCCGCGCTGCTCGCCCACGGTATCCCTGACGAAGCCTTCAAACCCATCGAGGGAGACGAGAAGGTCATCGTCAGCGCGCTCCGGATGCGCAACCGGCGAGAGCGAGATGGTCAGATGACGCTACCGGTGGTCGCCGAGCCCGGCAGTGATTATGCGGTTATCTCCTCGGCTTTCGGAGGGCTTAGCTCTACGGAGGAGTCGATAGAGAGAGTCCACGCCAAAGAGCAGCAGTACACGGGGCTCATTGCGTCGGCGAGCTACCGTAAGGCGAAGCTCTTGGCCGACGCTTGGTGCGCATCCTTCGTCTGGCGCAAGATCAAAAACGGGCCCGAACCGATCACAGAGGACACCCTCTTCACCCTCGCCTCGAGTTCCGAGCGTATCTCGGCGGCCACGCGGGCGGAGATAGATGGTCTAGCCGAGCAGTACCGCTTTCTCCATTGGCACCTGGCGTTCCCGGACGTGTTCCCGTTACCAAAGGCGGGGGAGGAGTCTGGTAATCGCCAGGCAGGTTGGACCGGTGGTTTCGACGTAGTCCTCGGCAACCCTCCGTGGGAGCGCGTGAAGCTCCAGGAGAAGGAGTGGTTTGCCACGCGACGGCCAGACATCGCTGGCGCGCCGAACGCCGCCGCAAGGCAAAAGCTAATCGCCATGTTGACTCAGCAGTCCCCGACTCTCCATGCCGCATGGCTTTCAGCCCTGCGCGAAGCCGATGGCGAGAGCCACTTCCTGCGTCACTCCGGCCGCTATCCGCTATGTGGCCGCGGCGATATTAATACCTACGCGATCTTCGCAGAGACCAATCACTTAATCGTGAGCAAGACCGGCCGGGTGGGCTGCATCCTGCCTACCGGCATCGCCACCGATGCTACGACCCAATTGTTCTTCAAGGAGTTGGTCGACACACGCTCCCTGGTCTCTCTCTATGGATTTGAGAACGAGGGAAAACTGTTCGCGGGCGTCGACCATCGTGTCAATTTCTGCATCTTGGTGTACGGAAGAACCGATATTGCAGCGACTGCCGACTTCGCGGCTTTCCTCCGCCACCCGGACATTCTTCGAGACGCGGGCCGCCGCTACCCGTTGAATGCCGCCGACATTGCACTTCTAAATCCGAACACTCACACTTGCCCAGTATTCCGCACAAGCCGCGATGCTGAAGTTACCAGAGACATCTACCGACGTGTCCCAGTCCTGATCAAGGATGGCCCGCACGAAGAGAACCCGTGGGAGCTCAGTTTCCTGAGCATGTTCCATATGGCAAACGACTCCGGACTGTTCCGAACTCGCGAGCAACTTGAGACCGACGGCTGGAACATCCACGGCAACGTTTTCCGACGAGGTTCTGACGCGTACTTGCCGCTTTACGAAGGCAAGATGGTCAACCAGTACACCCATCGCTTCGGAGATTTCAGTCTAGTAGAACCTGGCGAACGCGCCCATATCTTGCCCACCCCTGCCCATGATCTTCTGGTCCGCGCCGACTATGTGCCCATGCCTCGTTACTGGGTACCCCTCGAGGAAGTCAACAGCCGCGTTCCTGACTGGTGGTCGAATCAATGGTTCATGGGTTGGCGAGACGTCACAGATCCACGCAGTAGCGTCAGGACTGTGGTCTCATGCATCATTCCTAGAACGGCCGTTAGCGGTAAGTTCCCCTTATTCCTTCCACGCCAGCGCCCATCATGGTTCGTGTTCACAACTCTCTCGTCCTTCGCCCTCGACTACGTTGCGCGACAGAAACTCGGTGGCGTCTCCCTCGCAATGTTTGTCCTGCGACAACTTCCAGTTCTACCACCGGGTGTTGCTTCCACGCCGTGCGTCTGGATGCAATCGGGAGAGTCCGTAGCGGACCGTCCGCCCACGCATGCTGGAGCTCACCTACACTAGCTGGGACCTTGAACCATTCGCTCGCGACTGCGGCTACAACGGGCCGCCGTTCCACTGGGACGAAACCCGTCGTTTTCATCTTCGATGCGAGCTAGACGCCGCCTTCTTCCACCTTTACGGCATGGTCCGCAATGATGTGAACTACATCATGGACACGTTCCCCATCGTCCGGAAGGAAGACGAGCGGCGATACAACGAGTACCGAACCAAACGCGTGATTCTCGAGATCTACGACGTCATGGCCACGGCTGTGGCCACCCGCCATTCCTATGAGTCCCTCCTCGATCCCCCGCCTGCTGACTCGCGCGTCGCGCACTCGGATACCCGGACCTAAGTCGCAGGAACACTAGGGGACACCGACAGCGATGCCAGTTCAGTGATCGCTTGTCCGAGGCTCGCTCAGACAGCATCCCTTTAATCCATGTTTTCACGCACGCCGCGTCGTCGCCAGCAGAATGACATAGTTCTGGCTCCTTCAAGTGTCACAACTCCACCGGCCTCAAAGACACGCAGACATAGAGCTCGTCGAACAGTCTGCCGGTCGGCCGCTCCTCTCAACAGGAACACTGCGCACCCCAAAATGCCAACTAAAACGATGGACTTCGATCTGCGTAAGTTCCTCGGGTTCCAGGTGCGACAGGAACCGCTGCGGCCTTCTGAGGGGTGCTGCGCTCTCAATCGGAGGCACTGTCGATCAGCGCCGCCCGTTCGGAGAGTCTGGTGCTCATTACCCAGACCCCGCCGAGCCCTGCATTACGCCGTCTACTTTTTCACACAGTGTCACGTCGCCTCATCTGGGCGGCTCTTGACCACGCGGGCCCGAGGGCTCCATCGGCCACTGCGTCTAGCAGACAGGCCCGCTTCTTCGGCCAAGCCCTGAACTGATTCGAGATCGTCCACGCGTTGTGTATTGCGCGCTCATAAAAACCCCGCCTGAAGGCCTTTACTTTGGCCCCAATCATTGGATTCTCCATACAAATAGAACACCCGCACCGTTGCAACTGCGACAAATCCGCCTCACTCAACGTCTTTCGTGGGGCGCCATTCTTCCTGTTCCACCTAACTGCCCGCTGACTCTGCAAAGGGAGAAAGATAGAGCCAAAACCGGCGGCCTGGCGCCATCCAATAGAATCGCCGGGGTCAGCGCCCAGCGCGTAGACTGCGGGAAACGTCCGCGTCCCGCCTGCGCCGAATACATGCAACATGGAGTCAGGAAACGTTTGGCGAATGAGCGATAACGCGGCCCCCATGAATACTTCAGCTGTCATACTTGACACTTCGTACGCTGCGCGACGATGCTGAAGCAACGGGACCATCCCGCCCAAACCGACCCATCCAAACTTCTTCCCGTACTCACTGAGTAGCCGGATAGACAACTCTATCTCCGGAACTGTTCGTCCGTGAATGACCGGCATAACTATTTTGTCTTTGACCACCTCAGATAGACGTCCGAAATTTCGCATAGACGCATTTATCTTCTTCCAACGTCGCTCCTTAGAGTCACTTAAGTGAGGGGGGTAATCCAAGGATACAAATATATCCGCATCAATCCTTGACATCTGCTCTGCTACTTCCCGCCATGTCCAGCGACATGTTTCTTTCGTCGAGAGAGCAAATCCCCCGGAATCGACCATCAATGGTCCTGTGATCCCGAGTTTCCGTCTCAAGTCTGCGTGGAAATGCGTGCGCTTCAAGGACGGTTTCCGAATCGCACACCCTAGGCTAGTCAAGAACGGCATACCATTTAGGACCAAGTGATCTGAGCAAATGCTACTGGTGTCTACACTTTGGCCGAGCCAGACAATCGGAGAGCGAAGATCACTCCTATGGCGGTGCTCAGCCATTGATCTTTGAGGCGCCTATATATGGCTCGAATATCAATTGGGTACTGGACAAGCCTGTCGGTGGCGTTCCGAAGGTAGAAATATCCATCGGCTCCATATGCCGCAGACCATCCAACCGCCCTGGATTGCGCAAGATCGAATCAAGGACGGTTCCTGCGGGCGGCAACAGTCCAACATCCTCCAACGTTGGCGAAGCAAAGTGAAAGACCGAGCAATTCGGAGAGAGTTTATGCCACAGAATCGCATCAACGTAGTGCTTGTCGCCAAGAAGATTCAGGATGTTCACCTTGCGATTTCTATGTGACTGATGAATGTAGTTCTCTATCATTTCCGTATAGAGTTCTGACCACATCGACGCCACAGATTGACCAGAATCCACATGAGTGTCAGTTAAGTGTACGTCGTAATTTTGGATGCGTTCCTCTGGCTCGATCAAACCGTAGAGCCCGGACATAATAAGCAGGCGTACCCGATTGCGATTCTGATGGTATGAGTCCCAGGCCTCGCGCGTGATAGGCACATACACTCTTCCGCTATATCGCTGCGAAGCCGGGAGATAAACCCCTGGGTCACCGATAACGCTTACACCCCCCAGATCCGGGCCATGTTTCAGATTTTGGTTCGCAGGTTGATACTTGCGATTTCCTCCTCGCTCAAAACCATCAGCCAACTTTGCATCATCAAGAACACTAAAAACGTATGATCTCTTATCAATTACACGTTGCCGCAATCCCGGTGGCAATATCCATCCCGCCGGCATGGGATCAGCGGCTGGATCGCCACCCTTATTCTTGGTATGTACACCTGCAACGAGGATCAGGCGGTCTGGCAGTGCGTCAGAAGCCATCGGCTCCGACTTGAGAATGTTTGGCCTGCTAAGCGAGTTCTGAGAGTTTCGAATCTGAGTCAGCAGCACGTCGGCAACATACGATGCGTCTCTATTGTCGTTTGCAAAATTACGGTGCGAGCCGGGTATTACGCCGCCATCGTAGTCGTCTGATGTGAAGTGCTCGGCAATATGCTTCGCGACAACCATGTCATTTTCTATAGCAATGTGCAGATGCTTTGGGCGCTTTGCCTTTCTCGTCATTGCCGTACGAATGGCCTCGCGATACCGATCAAAATGATTCTTGGCGAGTTCACGAACTTTCGGCGAAATGATCGGCGTATATCTGAGTAAGAAATTAGCTAGACGCGCGCCTTCAAGTGGCGTCCCAACCGTCAGGACAGCAGGAATCTTATCGAGAAGTAAATCTGGGTCATTGTCCAATAGCCGGCGGCACATCTCTCTGGCAACAAGCCCTCCTAAGCTATGTCCAACAAGATAGATTGGATTGTGGTTTGCATACCTTGTGTTAGCACTTGGCGTGCGCTGGTTTCAATTCCGGCTGAACTGAAAAAGTTAGCACTGTACTCGACCGTATCGACGTCGAAACCGTATCCCAACGACGAATCGCGAACAAAGTCTGGGACCGCACCCCATGAGTAGCGGTTACCCTTCAGGCCGTGCAGAAAGAGCACCAATCCCGACATTTAGCCCCCCGGGAGCTCGGCGGTTAGCCCTTCAAGAGGAAACGCAGTGCAGTGCACAACGACTGATACGTTCAAAAATGTCTTAGGAACCGTGGGCCCTGCATCTTAGCCTCATTGTGGCATCGCCTGATACCCGAGCATGTCTGGGCCCTCACAATCCGCTCCTTAGAAGCGAATCCGCTTCGCACGATCCGACCATTCCCACGCGCGCCGCGTCACCGGGTATTAGACACCACGCGAGAGCGCACGATCACAAAGATAAGCCGCGAGCCTTCGACCGCAGTCCTCTCCGTGTTGTGGCCACCATCAAGACTCCGTAGCTGCTAGTTGCTACCTATCGAGGGGTGGTCTCACGTGGAACAACCGGCAGCACCACCCGCGACTCCCGCCCCCGCTCATGGAACACGCAACTACCGGAACACTAAGCCGATCCTCTCGGCCCTACGGCATGGTGCACGAGCTGGACGCCGCTGAAGCCGACCCCGGCGACCTCGTCTCGTCGCTCGTTGTCCCGGACCAGGCACTGCGCGAGGGCCCGGCACCCGAGCTGGCGCGCCTGGATTCCGCTGAGGCCGTCAGGACGCACGCCAAGGAGTGGATCGGAGCCCGGCTCGCGCGCGCGGGATCTCGCCGGCAGACATCCTCGTCCTGGGCCACAACCGGCTCGCGATGGAGAAGGTGGCTGACTGGCTAGATGGTCAAAGGATCCCGATCTCGTTCCTGCCCACGGGCAGGGCGCATGGGGCCGTTGGCGTCTCGACCATCCACAGCTCGAAGGGCCTGGATGCGGGCCACGTCCTGATCCTGAACGCCCACGAGCTGGACAGCTTGAAGACGCGAGAGGAGGCGCGCCGTCTCCTCTGTATCGCCATGACGCGCGCACGGGACGAGCTCTGTATCTCATCCGCCCGTTCGTCGTGGATCATGGACGAGCTGACCCGCGCAGTTCAAGGGGCTGACCCGTAGCTAACTACCAGCCGAGCCGAGGCCGGCGTACCAGCGCCGGCGGGGACCGCGTGTGGTTCATCAGCGCCGACGGCCGCGACGAGCTGGCGCAGACGCCGCGCGGCGGGAAGAGGGGCGGGGGGATCTTCTTATCTACCTACTAAGCGTACCGCACATCTTCCTGTGCCATCGGCACGTACATCTCCACCACAATCACTCAGTATGGTCTTCATGTTAGCTCTCCTTGTCAGCGCGCATCGCCGCGTGACATGGATGGGGGATCTGGCCTGTCGCAGCCACAAAGCGCAATTGAGGGCACCGACTTTCAAGCGAGGCCTACTACAAGCAATCCGGGCGATACCAGGGTCGGTCCAGATGACCACCAACCACCAGGAAGCGTGATGATCTCACGTCACCACACTGGAACCAGAGGCGCTCTATGATTTCCCTTGCTGGACGACCTTCTGCCGTTCGATGAGGTTCCTGCCGATGTCCTTCAAGAGGTCGGGCAGTTCGTGGCTGAACATTATGCCTAGATATCTGTTGCCCTCTCCATTGAGCCCGCCCCCAAGCTTCCCGAAGGTGATTCCCTTTCGATGGGAGTAGATGATCAGGTCTCCGATCTGCTCGACCCTCCTCCCATCGTTACAGCTCACGAGATGCTTGGTGACTGCCCGCGTAAAAGCGGGCAGCTTCTTGAACGGCACGAATGCCTTCTTGTTAGATTGCTTCTGGATGAGGTGCTCCTCAAGCAACCGAAGCCCGTCCTCCGTGAAGAAGTAATCGATCCCACCACACAAGTACGGCTCTTCGGTAGTCGTCATCGATCTCATCGTCTGGCTCCTCCATCGCAAAACCGCGCGGCATGTCGTCGCTTTGTGATTGTCGCCGGGGAACACGAAGCAAGCGACGTACCAAGCAAGGAGCATGTGTGAAATCGGATGCTTGTGTCGCCCCAGGAACATCTTGCGTGACACCGCCTCGTCCCGAGTAGGCAGGTCGCTGCCCTAGATGGCCGGGTTGCCCTAGCGGAGAGGAGTGCTGCACTCCTCGCATTCGCAGTCCTCCGACGGTCTCCGCGCGGGCCGCAAGAGCCGGGTCGCCGCTGCGAGGCCGTGTAGACCTCGCATTCGGCTCCAGGCGATATAGGCACCGGGAGGCTGCGCGCGGGATATAGGCTCCCTCGCCGTATCGGCTCAGCCCCCCAGTGGAGCCAGCCGCGCGGGCACGGTCGAGGCCATGCCCACCACCAGGACCACGAACACACCCTCGGAGGGTCTCTGAAGAAGACGCGACGACCGTGAGCGATGTCGCGCGGGACCACCTCGCCGTGGAACCGCGTCTGTTCAGTGAGGAACCGAAAGGCCTGCGTCCGAACACGGGTGTCGAGGTCCGCCCCGCTCATTCCCTAGCTCCGGAACACTGTGTCCGCGTGCCACTCGAGGAGATCGCTTCGTGGCTGCGCCTCAGAGCTTCGTGGAACCCACAGCGGGCTGCCTTCGAGCTGGTAGTAGTGCTCGCCGTTGTCGAAGT